>JAESGR010000845.1_pt1 | contig 14060 bp, 6 predicted proteins | sample 9269771 | NCBI WGS metagenome assembly JAESGR01 (sample SAMN15739572, study PRJNA653492) | algae metagenome | isolation source: Chroococcus sp. CMT-3BRIN-NPC107 and co-occurring heterotrophs from well... | place: USA: Clark Mountains Wilderness, California | collected 2010-04-18
CCAGCATCACCAGCCAGCAAGTCGTCGCCGAAGCCTCCGTTCAGCAGGTCATTGCCCTCGCCGCCGAGCAGCGTGTCGTTGCCGCCGTCGCCATTCAGCGTGTCGTTGCCATCACCGCCAAGCAGTGAGTCATTACCGAGATCACCAGCTAATGTCTCTGACGCGGCGCTGCCTAGAAGCGTATCATTGTCGGTACTGCCGAAAATAGAGATCGTTCCTCCTACGCCAGCTGTAATGGTGCCAAGGCTCAGGTCAGCAGTACCGCCAACCCCCGGGTCGTCACTATCCACGTCGACATAAATTGCAACGTTCCCTCCGGCCTGCAGGTTTGCACCAACTGCCAGTGTGACATTGTCGCCGGCCCGCAGGGTAAGGTCAGACAGTGCTCCGAGCGTGACTCCAGCATTTACAGTCAGCGTGCTGCCGCTCTCGAGGGTAACGTCTGGCGCGCTTGCAGGCGTCACGTCGGCAGTGACTGTGATTGGTCCACTATCGAGACTTCCGATCCAAACGGCCCCGCTGAAGATGCGATCCATCTCAGCGTCGGATAGCTCCAGCGTATTGACTGCAACATCCGTCGCGCTGCCCAAATCAATCGCTCGCCCGTCTGTAGCGGGCCGGATGGTCACAAGGCCATTGTTGGCTGTAATGCCAGATGTGGCGTCAATCTCAACGCGGTCGGCATTGACTGTTACATCCCCAGAGTTGGAGAACACGGCTGCCGTGACTGGCGCTGATAGGGTCAGGGTGCCGTCGGTGCCGGTGGTGAGGATTACGTCGCCGCCACCTGCTCCGGATGCTCCCACGGATGCGTCGGAGCCGGCTGCATCGGTGATGTTAATGTTCCGACCGGCCGTGATTGTTATATCGCCGCCTGTAACGTTTCCAAAGTCGTCAGAGCTTACGTCCGAAAACCCATCGATCGTCACATCTCGTCCGGCTGTGAATGTGATACTGCCACTGGCACGTACGTCATTATCAAAATCGATGCCGTTCATACCAAACGCGATATCGCGTTCGGCATTGACTGTGATATTGCCCCCAGCAGCACTGATCGCATCGAACGGGGAGGTGGAGGTCACATCAGCGCTTGCGCCTATGGCAGTCAGGGACACATTGCCAGCGCTGCGCACACCTACGAACCCGGTTTGGTCCGCCAGCACAATGGCGCCAAAGTTCACGACAGCGATGTCGCCGGAGCTGGCAGTGACGAGGCCTTCTAATTCGTCGGTGGCGCCACCGATCGTGAGATCACCAACATTGTCCAGACTGATACCGCCGGTCAATGTCTCAGCTTCAAGAACTGAAACTTGGGTTTCAATGAAGTTCCCGGCCTGACCGACCCCGGTTCCAGCATCAATAATAAGTGTGCCGGCGACGATATCATTGTCCAAGTCGCTGCCTAACTCAACGACGTTGTCCACTGCCGCCAGTGTCACCGTTCCTGACGTTTGGATTGCTCCTACTGAAATCACATCAGGGTTCTGAATTGGAGTTGTCAGGCTTCCGATTGTAAAGTCCGCAGACACCAAAGAGTCGGTGAAGTCAATGTTGATGCTTTGCCCGGTGCGGCTAATTATCGTGAGCGAATCTGCTGGATGTGCAAAAGTAGAGACTACGTTACCGAATTCGTCAGCGATCTCAGATGTATTATTCCCAACAATACCGTCGTCCTGGATGGTATAGGTGCCGTCACCCAGTACAGAAATATCGATTGTTGTCGGCATGGAATTCCCCCTTGTGCAAGTATCTCGCAGAGGTCTGGCTGCGAAGCATGTATTTGGGATTTGCTGCGGCTAAATTCTGTCGTCTCAAGATCGGTTAGGCGGTGCTACTCAGCGGATTGAGCGGTACGGACCTGGACCTGCAGTTCTTGGGCCCCTAGCCTATGGGAGATCCAACCCTCTTGCTGATCGCGGTATGCCTCACTGCACGTGATGCCGGTCGCACCTGCCACGTATTTTCTCAAGATGTGCACCCCAATTTTGCGAAGTTCGTTCGACTTTTGTTTTGGCCTCCGGCTGGAGGTATGAGAGGTACCGCCGATGCGGCTGCCAGACCCCATCCTGTGGCCGATCGGATTTTGGTATCCAGGACGTGACCCGTCAAGCTATCTTTTGCAGTAGCGTGGCGCAGAGTCTTGCCGCAAGGCATTCGAAACACTCTGTGTAATATAGTATTTCTGTGAAGCTGTTTCCAGAATACATACGCTGTAATACATGGTAAGCTTGGTCGACATCGTTGCTTTTCGGAGTTAGTTCGAGAGTGCCAAGTAAGATTTCCTCGAAATAATCCAGCGGGCGCATGGGGGCTGGCACCAGAGCGTTCCATTGAGGCACGATGTCACGGTTTCGGCGATCGTTAGAGCCGGATCGATCCAGCGGGGTGCAATGCGGTATAACCAATCTGCTTTGACCTCTGTTCACGATTGGTTGCGGCAGCGATTGTCGTAGTTTAACTCCGCGCTCGAAGGTTTCCCGATTTCCATGAGTCCAATGATCGGGTTGGTGTGCTTGGTGCGATCTAATGCGCAGAACGCCATGAGAAAAGAACGGACATGCACATGAACTTACATGAGACCGTCGCGAGCCTTTTGCGCAAGAGGGTTCAGGAGGTAGACTTTGCATCGCCCAAGCACCTGCAGGCGAGCCTGCGGATTCTGGCCAAATGGCGCTCACAACTCATCGACAACACTGTGGTTCAGCGGCATGGGCGCGTAGTTCAAGCCGGACCCTTTGCTGGAATGAAATTCATAAAGGTAACTGAAGGGTGTACAACGCCGCGGTTGCTAGGATTCTATGAGTCGGAGCTTATTCCTTACATAGAGAAACTAATTCAATTGCGATTCAGCCGTGTTATCAATGTTGGTTGCGCTGAAGGCTACTACGCGGTCGGCTTCGCTCTGAGGCTGCCTGATGCATTGATCGACGCCTATGATATCAGTCCGCATGCTCAGAGACGTTGCGCGATGCTCGCTTCTCTCAACGGCGTGGAAGAGCGCGTTGCTATTCATGGTGAGTTTCGGTGCGAGACGCTCGATCGCCACGAAGGTGAGGACTTCCTGCTGATAATCGACATCGAAGGGGCTGAGGACGAAATGCTGGAACCGAGTCGGTCGAGGGGTTTCAGGACGGCGCATATCGTAGTCGAGTGCCACGAAAACTTGTTGCCTGGCGTCTGTGATCGGATTGCGGCACGGTTCGCAGACACTCACACTATAGCGCGTGTTTCACCGCGTCTCGCCTGCCCTACTCTTCCCTCCTGGTTCGACGAGTTGGACAACCTCGACCAGGTTCTTGCCCTTTGGGAGTGGCGCACTGGGCCGACACCGTGGCTCGTGATGACCCCACAACCGCAGTAACATGGTCTGCAGCGACTGTTGCAGATCTCCCATCGGTCGCGCCGCGTACCCTTGTAGCGGCGGAGTGGGTGGAACTCACAATGGGGGAGTGCCAGTTCAGCCCTGGAGTAGCCTCACTCCCGCCTGACCGGCAGCGATGTAGGCGCCTCACAGCCGGCTCGACAACAGCGACCTTGGACTTGTCCGGGGTCTGTTTCGGGGCGGTGCTGGCCGCGGCCCCGTTTCAAGACCAACGATCTCCTCTAGAGCAGCAAGCGCTGCAAGACGAGGCGTCGGATCGGAAATCTGATGCAACAGCCGGAGCAGACGCGGAACGTCCCCGTGCAATGCAGGTATCGCATCGGAAGGCGAGCTATTGGATAGTAACGCCGCAGTGGCATTCTCAAAAAATTCAGGTCTACTCCGGAAACCTGGGCGGTCCGATAGAGCCGGGTCGCTCTGATGCGGTCGCCGCATCGTTCATATTTTTCGTTCTGCTGGAAGGTGACGCCAATTGCCGACCCAAGGGCTGTCTGGGTCATCCCAACCGCCTTACGGCGTTACCGGATACGCTCTCCAATATAGGCCGACCGATTGGACGGATTTCGTCTTGGGCGTGGTCACAGTCAGTGTCTCCCAGAATTTTTCCGGAAGTACAAGCGGTCAACGCGCGGGCGATGCACCGATTAACCTTCTGATCACAGAGCTCAGAATTGGTCGATCCGAGACTCCGTCGATCTCGGTTGCTCCAGAGCACCTGCGGCCCAGTGTGCCCACCTGTATGTGACACAGGTGGGACTTTTGGCCTTCGCGCGGAGACACCTTATGCGGACGGCCGGGCGAAGGGACTCGCCGCCCGGCTGCGATCTCGGCTGATGGCTGGTCGGAGCTGGGCGCTCGAACCGGCATCAATGGTATCGTCCCGCTCCAGCCGGGGCCGGGTGCTCGGCCGCGTCGTCGGCGTCGCCCTTCCGCGACCGAAGCCGGGCGCTCAGGCCGCGCCGATGGCGCGCGGCCCTTCCGCGATCAGAACTGGGCGCGCAGGCCCGCGTTGATGGCGTGACCTTCGAGCTTCTCGCCGAAGCGGACGTCGCCGCGGACATACCCGACGACCGGCAGGTTGAGGAGCTGGAAGCCCATGCCGAGGCCGACCTGTCCGAAGGTCCCGACGCGGTCGGTCACGATCGGCGCGGTGAAGCCCCCGTCGGTGACGTAGCGCGAGCGGGAGTCCTTCTCGAACTCGTTCCAGACGCTCAGGGTGGTGAAGGGCTGCAGCGCGACCTGATCGGTGGCCTGGAAGCTCGTGCCGACGCGCACGCCCAAGCGGCCGAGCGTGCTGACCTGCTCGTTGAACCGGATGTCGCCGCCGAACACCGCCAGCGAGTCGATCCGGGTCTTGGTCCAGGACATGCCGGCCGACGGCTCGACGAACAGCCTGTCGAAGTCGAACCGGTAGCCGACCGAACCGCTCACGCTGTCCGACTGGGCGTTCAGGCCTGCGCTGCGCACGCCGGCGTCGCGGTTGTTGACCGTCGAGTCGATGAAGTCGCGACGGACTGCGATGTCGGCGAAGAGGGCGCCCCGGGTGATGGCGCCGTAGACGCCCACGAAGGGAACCTCGAACTCCGCCCGGCCGTCGCTGCTCTGCCTCGCGTTGGCGTCGACCTTGCCCGAGGTCACGCCCACGTGAACGTTGACGCCCGAGCCGTTGATGTTCAGCAGCCCGACGTCGCCGCCGACCTGGAAACCGCCGAAGGTGGTGGTGGTCCGGGACAGGGACGAGGTGGCGGGCGCGCCGGCTCCGAACGAAGCCCCCGCGCGGGTCTCGACGCGGGACTCGCCGCCCGCGAACCGGATCCAGGGCCCGCCCGCGATCGTGTTGGGATCCGGGTCGGCCGGGGCCGAGATGAAGGCGCTCGCAGGCTGGAAGAAGCCGACGTTGAGAGCGCCGACGAGCGAGGTCAGGCTCGCGGCTGCGGCTGCGGCCGAACCCGACTCGAGCGTGGCGACGAGGAAGAAGTCGCCCGTGTTGCCGTTCTCCTGGAGCGAGTAGTTGATGAAGCTCGATCCCTGCTCCAGGCGGCGCTCCGACCGGCGGGTGAGGACGAAGTTGCCGTTGCCGCCGGAGGTGCCGTCCACCACCAGGATTTCGTTCTCGAACAGGATGCGGTTGTTGTTGAGCGGCAGCACGTCCACCCGGGTCGTGCCGTTGGTGTCGCCCCGGATGACGAGGACGTCCGCGCGCGTGCCGGTGTTGGAGCCGAGGTTCGCGTCGATTTCGAGCCGGGCGCCGCCGCGGGCGTTGTAGTCGCCCGTGAGCGTCAGCCGGTCGTTGACGTCGCCGTCCTGCATGTCGATCGTGCCGCGGTTGACGAACGTGACGGCGTCGATCGTGGTGTTGCCCGAGGTGGCGTCGACCACGCCGCTGTTCCGGAACTCGCCGACCGAGATGGTCCCGCCCTCCTGGACGAACAGGCCGCTCCGGGTGTTGACGAACGTCTCGAGGCCCGTCAGCGAGGCGCTCTGCCCGAGCACGAAGGTGCCGCCGTTCCGGATCGTCTCCTGGCCCGCGAGCACGCCGGCGCCCTGGAAGTCCCAGGTCGCTCCCGCCGCGTTGGTGTAGTTCGACGTGGTGCCGCCGGCCGCGTTCGCGGAGCCGACGACGAGGCCGCCGCTCAGGTTGGTGAACTCGAGCCGGCCGCTGACCGTGTCGAGGGTGCGGTTCGCGGACGTGATCGAGCCGCTGTTGGCGACCGTCACGACGCCGCCGGCCGCCCGCACGCCGAAGTCCGTGCCGCCCTCGATGGAGCCCCGGTTCGTCAGAGAGCCCTGGCCGGCCGTGCCGATCAGCACGCCGCCCGCGCCCGAGACCGACGAGCTCCCGTCCACCACGACCGTCACCGCGCCGGTGCCGCTCGTGGCCTGGAGGCCGATGCCGTTGGCCGCCGTCGCGGATACGTCGGCGCCGTCGAGGGTCACGGAGACCGGGCCTGCGCCGGTGGCGGTGGCCTGGATGCCGAAATTGGCGCCGGTGACGTCCTGGTTGGCCGTCACGGTGACGGCGCCGTTGACGCCCGACGCGAGAAGGCCGGTCCCGGTCGTGCCGACGACCGCGCCGGCCGTGGTGACGGAGACCGTGCCGGCGCCGACCGTCGACGCGCTGATGCCGTTCGCGCCGGCCTGGACGCTGCCCGCCGGCGCGACGACGACGTTTCCGCCGTTCGACGTCGCCAGGATGCCCATGGCGCCCGCGACGACGTTGCCGGTGCCCGTGACCGTCACGGCGCTGGCGCCGCCGGTGGTCGCCCGCACGCCGTCGGTGCCGCCGGTCACCGCGCCCGAGCGCGTCACCGTCACGGCCCCGGCGCCCGATGTCGCCAGGATGCCGACGCCGGCCGTGCCGGTCACCGGCCCGGCTCCCTGCACGGTGACGGCGCCGCTGCCGGGCGTCGTCGCCTGAATGCCGTTCACGGCGCCGCTGACCGCGCCCGACCGGTCGACCACGATGCTCGACGTGTTGGCCGCGTTGGAGATCAGGGCGAGAATGCCGGTTCCGGCGATCGAGGTGGTCGTGCCCGAACCGGTCACGAGCACGCCGACGCCCCCGGCGCCGGCACCGGCCTGCTCGGCGCGGATGCCCGCGATGCCGTCGCCGGCGATCGCGCCGGAGCCGCCCACCGTGACGGTGCCGGCGCCGCTGGTCGCTGCGAAGACGCCGTAGGTGCTGCCGTTGACGGCCGCGTTGGCGGTGACGGCGGTGTTGCCGTTGAAGGACGTCGCGAAGATGCCGAGGCCCGTGGCTCCCGAGACCGCGCCGCCGGTCGTCACGGTGACGGTGCCGGCCTGGTTCGTCGCGGCCACGATGCCGTTGCTGCCGCCCGTCACGGTCCCGGTCGGGGTGACCGAAACCTTGCCGCCCTGCGAGCCGGCCGCGATTGCGGTGACGCCGCCTGCGATGTTGCCCGGGCCCGAGACGTTGACGGTGGCGGCGCCCGAGGCCTGGGCGTCGATGCCGAACGTGCCGCCGGTCACCGCGGCGTTGGCGGTGACGTCGGCGGTGCCCGTGGTGGTGCGCACCTCGATGCCGGTCTGGGCCGTTCCCGTCACGGCGCCGCCCGTGACCACGGTCACGGCTCCGGCTCCGGCCGTGCCCGCCTGGATGCCGCTCACCGCGCCGCTCACCGTCCCGGAGCGATTCACCAGGATGTTCGAGGTGTTCGTCGCGTCGGTGATCGCCGCAATGATGGCGGTCCCCGAATTGGAGACCGTGTTGCCGCTGCCGCTCACGAGGACCCCGGTGCCCCCGGCGCCCGCACCGCTCTGCACGGCGATGATGCCCGTCGACGAGGTGCCCGTGACCGTGCCCGATCCGGTGACCGTGACGGCGCCGGTGCCGCTCGTGGTGGCGATGACGCCCTCGGTGGAGCCGTTCACAGCCCCGTTGGAGGTGACGTTCACGGCGCCGTTCTCGCCCACCGCGATGATGCCGGCCCCGCTGGTGCCGGTGACCGCCGCATTGGTCGTGACGTTGACGGCACCGACGGCCGCACCCGCATTGGACGTGGTGGCGACGATGCCGGTCGCGCCCGAAACCGTGCCGCCGCGGGTGACCGTGACGTTGCCGCCGGTCGCCAGGGCCACGATGCCCACGCCCGAGCCGGCCGTGACGGGGCCGTTGCCGGTCACGGTCACGGTTGCGTCGGTGGCCACCGCGGTCGCGCCCGAAGTCGCCGCCACGATGCCGTTCGTCCCGCCGGTCACGGCGCCGGCGCGGTCGACCACGACGCTGGAGGTGTTGGCGGCATTGTTGATCGTCGCGACGATGCCGGTCCCGTTCAGGGACGTGGTCGCGCCCGTGCCGCTCACCAGGACGCCGGTTCCGCCGCCCGCTCCCGCGCCGGTCTGCTGGGCGATGATGCCGGCGACGTTCGTGCCCGAGACGTCCCCGGCGCCGTTCACGGTCACCGCGCCGGCGCCGCTGGTCAGCGCGGAGATGCCGATCGTGGCACCCTGCACGTTCGCGCCCGCAGTCACCAGCACATTGCCGTCCACGCCGCTCGCGACGATGCCGCTGCTGACGGTGGATGTCACGATATTGCTGGTCGCCACCGTGACTGTGCCGGCTCCGGTCGTCGTGATCAGGACGCCCTCGGCGGCCGACGACGTAACCGTCACGCCACCAGACGTCTGGAGGCCGACATCCCCGCCGCTGCTCACGATCAGGACGCCCTGATCGGTCGTGCTGGTGATGGGACCGGCCCCGGTCGCGTTCAACGTCAGATCGTAAGCATTGCCGGCGGACGTGATGCTGACGCCGTTGTCGGTGACCGCATAGTCGATGAAGTTCACAAGCAGGTCGCCGGTCGCGACGATGTCCTTGCTGGCGACGGTCTCGCTGGAGCAGGTCTCGACGCCGGCCGTGAAGCCGTCGCAGGCCGCGAGCGCAGGGCTCGTTCCGAACAGACCCACGAGCGCGCCGACTGCGAGGGCGGTGCTTCCGAGCAGGCCTGAGCGCACCACGAAGGACCTCACATTGGAGCCCGACACGCCCCGGACGGAAACCGACATACCAACCCCCCCAACTGTCGCAGACATGCAACGATCCCCCTCTGGGTAGACGGTCAGGCCCGGCCGAAGCAAGACGGCCAAGCTGGGACCCGGCGGTTTCCGGCCCGGCGTTGCCGAGTTACAACAGGGAATTGTTTAACCGATGCCTGGCACCGGCGCCCGACGCGGCGCCGGCGGCCGGCCGCTCCGAGGATCCGGAGCGTCCGCGCCCGCCTCCCTCCGGTCGACAGGGCGGCGCCAGTGCGGGACGCCGGCGGCTCCGGGTTGCGGTCCCTCCACCGGAGATTCGGTCCCGCACCGGATGATTCCTCCCGGAATCATCCTCGCACCCGAGGCTCGGACCTCGTCCGCCGCGCACCCGGCTACATCCTGCCGTTGTCGCCGGAACGGCCGCCGGCTGTCCAGGCCCGGCGACCGGGCTTCGATCGGGGATGGAAGCCGCGCCTGCCGCGGCGCACCCTGCGCGGTGCCTCGCTGCCGTCGATGGGCCGCCCCGTCGCGGGCGACGGTGCCCCGGACCGCTCCGGGGCGCGGCGCGGCTCGCGCGGTCGATACCCGCGGGCGCCGGGTCGGTTTCTTCGCCCGTCGACCGCCGGTTCAGTGGACGGAGCGCACCCCTGCCCTTAAGTGAGTGACATCCCGCTCGCGCTGCCGCCTCCGCTCACGGACAGATCCTCCATGCCCGTCCAGACCCGTCGTTCCCTTCTGCAAGGCGTCGCCTCCCTCGCGCTGCTCGGGGCCCTGCCCCGGCCGGCTGCGGCCCAGGGCGTCCCTGCGCCCGAGGGCGTGCCCGCGCCGAACCCGTTCCGTTATGAAGACGTGGTGCGGCGGGCCCGCGACATCGCCGCCGCGCCCCACGATGCGGGGGTGCCGCCGCTGCCGGAGCCGTTCAATCGGCTCGACTTCGACGCCTACCGCGACATCCGTTTCCGGCCCGACCGGGCGCTGCTCGGCTCCGCGGGCGGCCCGTTCCGGATGCAGCTCTTCCATCTCGGCTTCCTCTACCAGCGTCCCGTGACCGTGAACGTCATCCGGGACGGCGTGCCGACCCCCGTGCCCTACCAGCGCGAGCTGTTCGACTACGGCAAGAACCGGATCGAGCGGCCGATGCCGGTCAACCTCGGCTTCGCGGGCTTCCGGCTGCACTACCCCCTCAACGACCCCAAGGTGCTGGACGAGGTCATCGCGTTCCTGGGCGCCAGCTACTTCCGCTTCCTCGGCCGCGGCCACAAGTACGGACTCTCGGCGCGCGGGCTCGCGCTCAACGTCGAAGGGCCGGAGCCCGAGGAGTTCCCGTATTTCCGCGAGTTCTGGATCGAGGCGCCCAAGGCCGGCAGCGACCGGGCCACGGTCCTTGCGCTCCTCGACAGCCCGTCGGTCGCCGGCGCCTACCGCTTCGAGCTCTATCCGGCCGAGCGCACGACCCTCGAGGTCACCGCGACCCTGTTCCCGCGCCGCACGCTCGCGGGCGTCGGGATAGCGCCGCTCACCTCGATGTTCTTCGAGGGCGAGAACGAACAGCGGCGCACCGACGACTTCCGTCCGGAGCTGCACGATTCGGACGGGCTGCTCCTGCATTCCGGCGCCGGCGAGTGGATCTGGCGGCCGCTGCGCAACCCGACGCGCAAATGGGTCTCGGCCTTCGTGGACAACAACCCGCGCGGCTTCGGCCTGATGCAGCGCGACCGCGAGTTCGAGAACTATCAGGACCTCGAGGCCTATTACCACCGGCGCCCGAGCTACTGGGTCGAGCCGATCGGGCCTTGGGGCGAGGGCCGGGTCGAGCTCGTCGAGATCCCGACCCCGGACGAGACCAACGACAACATCGTGGCCTATTGGGAGCCCGCGCGGGCGCTGGAGCCGGGCCAGGAGACCGTGCTCTCCTACCGGATGCGGGCCATGGGCACGATCGGCGAGATGCATCCCGGCGGCAAGGTCGTGAACACCTTCCAGGTGCCGCCCCGCGCCTCGGGCTCCAACGCTCCGGGCGATCCGACGCGGCGGCGCTTCATCGTCGACTTCGCCGGCGGCGATCTCGCCTTTTTCCTCTCCGACCCCGCCCAGGTCCAGCTCGTGCCCTCGACCTCCGCGGGCCAGATCACCCACACGTTCCTGGTCCCGAACGAATACGTGAAGGGCTTCCGCGCCGCGATCGACGTGAAGCTCGAGCCCGGCCAGGTCACGGACCTGCGCGCCTTCCTGAAGGCCGGCCCGCGCACGCTCACGGAGACGTGGACCTTCCCCTGGGTCGCGGAATAGCGCCCGGCGCCGCCTGCTCCCTCTCCCGCCTGCGGGGAGAGGGTTGAGGTGAGGGGCCGGTCGGTGAAACGCGAGGGGTCCGGAGAATCCCCCTCCCCTCAGGCGAGGGTGGCGCCCGAAGGGCGACGGGTGGGGTGTTCGCCGAAGGCGAGCTCTTGGCCCAGTGCTGCCGGATGCGCTTCGCGCAACACCCCACCCCGCGCGGCTTTCGCCGCGTCGCCCTCCCCTGAGGGGAGGGAGGCGCTCGGTCTGAGGCTTGGTGCTCGACGTCAGACAGCCGCTCTCCCGACCCCGCTTCGCGAGGGCCCCCCTCTCCCGCTCAAAGGGAGCGAGGCGATGCCGGCGCATCGTGTTCAGCGTGTCAGCGAAAACGCGTCCACCTCGCGCAGCAGGTCGATGAAGGCCCGCGCCCCGTGGTCGGCGCTGGACTCGCCCTTCGCGGCCGTGGCGGCGGCGGCGTCGCCCATGGCGCCGGCGGGATGGAGGTCCTGGCTCATCCAGCCGAAGCCGATCGGCTGGATGGCGTTGAGGTGGCGGAAGCGGCGGGCCATGTCGATCGTGCGGGGCTCGAAGGTCTCGGCCCGGTCCATCCGCACGCTCGCAGACCGGAAGGCCAGCATCAGCGAGGTCTCGGCGTCGCCGCCGTGGATGCCGTGGCGCATCTCCTCGGCCGAGAACAGGCCCTCGGGATAGCCGAGACGGTGCCAGGCGGCGTTGACGGCGAGCATCCCGTGCCGCACCCGCAGCTCGCGGCAGACGATGTCGATCACGGCGACGTTGCCGCCGTGGGAATTGACGAAAACGAGCTTGCGGCAGCCCGCGCGGTGAACGCTCTCGCCGATCTCGGTCCAGGCCCGGATCAGCGTCTCGGCCGAGAGCGTGATCGTGCCCGGGAAGGCCAGGTGCTCGTTCGACTTCCCCACCGCCTGGACGGGCAGGAACAGGACGTCGAGTTCATCGGGCACCCGATCGCGGGCCCGGGCCAGGTAGCCCTCGTTGATCCAGGTGTCGACGCCGACGGGCAGGTGCGGCCCGTGCTGCTCGACCGCCGCGACGGGCAGGACCGCGATGGCGCGGCCCATGTCGCGGGTGCGGAAATCCTCGGTGGTGAGGTCGAGCCAGTTCTGGGCGGGCATGAGGACCGGAGCGGCAGCGGAACGGGCGCGCAGCTTGGCCGACGTCGGGCCGGAGCGCCAGACCCGCTAATCGGCCTTCGCGGCGATCACCTCGACCTCGACCTTGAACTCCGGCCGCGCGAATCCGGCGACGATCATCAGGGTCGAGGCGGGCGGCGGGGATGCCACGGCGCGGTCGCGGGCCTCCATGTAGGGCTTGAGGTGCGCCCGGTCGGTCACGAAGGCGTTGATGCGCACGAGGTCCGGGAAGCCCATCCCGGCCTCCGCGAGGATGGCCCCGATGGCGCGGAAGCAGAGATCGGCCTGGGCGCCTGCGTCCTCGGGGATATGGTCGTCCGGCGCGATGCCGAGCTGGCCCGAGGCGAAGAGCAGGCGATGGCCGGCCGGGACCTCCATCCCGTGGCTGTAATTCGCGAAGGGCGGGCGGATCGAGGCGGGCGTGATCGGGCGCATGGTTCACCGGAATCGGGCGGGCCTCCCCGGCATGCCGCAGGAGCCGGCCCCGCTCAAGTCCCTTGTCGACTTCCTTGCCGGCCCCCTTGCCGACGCGGCACGAACCTTGCCAACCTTGCCCGGAGCGCGCACAGATTTCGGCGCGGCTGGACGCCGGACAGGCAGCGGAGGACGGGACATGAAGCTCGGGTTGCACGTTGGGGCGGCGTTTGCCGCCGTGTTGAGCATCGGGGCCGGCGGCGCGAGCGCGCAGCAGAAGCTCACCGAGGTGAGGTACGGCACCAACTGGGTCGCCCAGGCCGAGCACGGCGGCTACTACCAGGCGCTGGCCGACGGAACCTACGAGAAGCACGGGCTCAAGGTCACGATCGTGCCGGGCGGGCCGCAGGCCAACAACCGCATGCTGCTGCCCGTGGGCCGCATCGACTTCTACATGGGCGGCAACATGGTCCAGGCCTTCTCGGCCGTGGAGGAGAACATCCCGACCCTCGTGGTCGCGGCCCATTTCCAGAAGGACCCGCAGGTGCTCCTCGCCCATCCCGGCCAGGGCTACCAGAAGTTCGAGGACCTCAAGAAGTCGAACAACATCCTGATCTCGAAGGAGGGCGTAGCCACCTTCTATCAATGGATGAAGACCGAATACGGCTTCAAGGAAGAGCAGGTGAAGCCCTACACCTTCAACCCGGCGCCCTTCATCGCCGACAAGACCGCCGTGCAGCAGGGCTACGTGACCTCCGAGCCGCTCGCGGTCGAGAAGGCGGCCGGGTTCAAGCCGGCCCTGTTCCTCCTGGCGGATGCGGGCTTCACGACCTACGCGACCACCGTGGAGGCGCGGCGCGACATGGTCGAGAAGCAGCCCGACGTGGTGCAGAAGTTCGTCGATGCCTCGGCGATCGGCTGGTACAACTATCTCTACGGCGACAACAAGAAGGCCAATGAACTCATCAAGAAGGACAATCCGGAGATGACCGACGAGCAGATCGCCTTCTCGATCGGCAAGATGAAGGAGTACGGCATCGTCGATTCCGGCGACACCGCGAAGCTCGGCATCGGCGCCATGACCGACGAGCGCATGAAGGACTTCTTCGACAAGATGGTGAAGGCCGGCCTGTTCAAGGCGAACCTCGACTACAAGAAGAGCTACACCACCCAGTTCGTCAACAAGGGCGTCGGGCTGGACCTGAAGAAGTAGCGCAGGCCTCCGGATCCCCTCTCCCCACGTGAGGACTCCCTCTCCCCACGTGAGGACTCCCTCTCCCCGCCAGCGGGGAGAGGGTCGGGGTGAGGGGCCGGTCGGTGAAGCA
>JAESGR010000846.1_pt1 | contig 14020 bp, 12 predicted proteins | sample 9269771 | NCBI WGS metagenome assembly JAESGR01 (sample SAMN15739572, study PRJNA653492) | algae metagenome | isolation source: Chroococcus sp. CMT-3BRIN-NPC107 and co-occurring heterotrophs from well... | place: USA: Clark Mountains Wilderness, California | collected 2010-04-18
TAGGCGGGTTGACCGCATCATAGATGTCACCGGTCACCAGCAGTACGTCGGCTTGCTGTTCGACGATCTGCCGGGCCAGCCAGTCGAGGAACACGTCGTGCTCCAGGCCACGGTCGAAGCCAAGGATCTCGTGGCCCAGGTGCCAATCGGAGGTGTGGATCAGGCGCATGCAGGGGACCCGTCGCAGGCAGAAACACACCGATGGTGGGAGAAAAAAGAAAAGGGAGGCGTCGCCCGATGACGACGCCTCCCCGCTGCTCCTAGACGATCTAGCTTGCGGACGTGAAGGCCAAGATCGCCTCGTTCACCTCTGCCGACTTCTCCATGTGGATGAGGTGGCCGGCATCGTCGAACGTCGTGACCTTGATCGAGCCCGGCAGGCCCTGTCCGTGCTTGGACGGCACGATCTTGTCCTGCGTGCCCCAGATCACCTGGATCGGCACGGAGGCCGAGCCCAGCTGGTCGCGCAGCTGCAGCTTCTGGCTGCCGCCCGCGAAGATGGTGTCGCGCACCTTCTTCAGCGCCGCGTCGACGCCGTCGAGGCGCTTGAACTTGAGCACGTCCTCGACCATGTCCCCCGTCACCATCTCGGGCTTGGCGACCAGCATCTGCAGGATCGGCTCGAGCTTCTTGCGCCGCGACGCCTCGATGAAGCCGTTGATGTACTCCATCGAGATGTCCGGTCCCAGGCCAGCCGGCGCCAGCAGGGTCGCCGACGCCACTCTGTCCGGATGGTTCAGCGCCAGATAAAGCGACACTGCCCCGCCCATGGAATGACCGACCAGGTGCGCCTTGGCGATGCTCTTGGCATCGAGGAAACCAAGGACGACCTTGGCCATCGCCTCGACGCTGCCTTCGCCCACGTCCTTGGTCGACCCGCCATGGCCCGGCAGATCGATGGCATAGGTCGTGTGCTTCTCGGACAGTGGCGGCTGGTTGAACAGGAAGTTGTTCAGGTCGCCACCATAGCCGTGGATCAGCACCACCGGCGCGCCTGAGCCGTCGCCGATGGCGAGGTAGCGGATCCGCTGCCCGCCCACGTCGATCGTCTCCGGCTCAGGGCCCTTGTCGGCTGCAGACGCCGCCAGCTGCTCCGCGAACTTCGCCTGGAAATCCTCGACGAACGAGCTGATCTCCGCCTCGCCTACCGAATCGTCGGCAACAACAGCCAAGAGTGCTCCGACGGGGACCGTCTCCCCACCGGACACCAGGATCTTGCGCACCTTGCCGCTGATCGGGCTCTCGAAGGCATTCGCGATCTTCGAGGTCTCGATGTCGGCAATCTCCTGGCCCTTCGTGACGCTGGCACCTTCTTCGACGTGCCAGGCCGCGAGCATGCCCTCCTGCATCGCGAGGCCCCATTTGGGCATCACGATGGTCTGGATTTCTGCCATCAGTGCGACTTCCCCGTGACCGAGCGCACGGCTGCCTCAATCTTGTCCATGCTCGGGATGTAGAGATCCTCCAGCGCCGCCGAAAACGGCACCGGAGCGTGCGGCGCCGTCACCATCTTGATCGGTGCCTTCAGCTTGTCGAAGGCTTCCTGACAGATGAGCGCCGAGACGTCGGTCGCCATGCTGCAGCGCGGATGGGACTCGTCGACCACGACCACGCGGCCGGTCTCGGAGGCAGTCTCCAGGATCGTCTCAGTATCGAGCGGCGACGTCGTGCGCGGATCGACAACCGTGCAGGAGATGCCTTCCTTGCTGAGCTTGTCCGCCACGGTATTGGCGAAGTTCACCATCCGGCCGAACGCGATGATGGTGGCATCGTCGCCTTCGCGGGTGACGTTGGCCTGGCCGAACGGGATGGCGTAGGCCTCGTCGGGAACCTCGCCCTCCATGTCGTACATGGCCTTGTGCTCGAAGAAGATGACCGGATCGTCGTCGCGGATCGCCTGGATCATCAATCCCTTGGCCTCATAGGGATTCGACGGCAGCGCCACCTTCAGGCCGGGGATGTGGGTAAAGACGTTGTACAGGCACTGGCTGTGCTGCGATGCCGCGCGGAAGCCGGCGCCGTACATGGTGCGGATCACCACCGGCGTCGTGGCTTTGCCGCCGAACATATACTTGAACTTGGCCGCCTGGTTGAAGATCTGATCGAAGCAGACCCCCATGAAGTCGACGAACATCAGGTCGGCGACCGGGCGCAGGCCAGTGGCTGCCGCGCCGACTGCCGCGCCGATAAAGCCGCTCTCGGTGATCGGTGTGTCGAGCACACGCTCGCGGCCGAACTGCGGCAAGAGGCCCTTGGTGACGCCCATCGGGCCACCCCAGGCATCCTGGTCGGCATCGCCGCCCGCACCGCCAGCGATGTCCTCACCCATGATGACGACGCGGTGGTCCCGCTCCATCTCCTGGCGCAGCGCCTCGCTGATCGCCTGACGATAACTCTTCTTGGCCATGGTCCTGGTCTCAGTAGGAGATGTAGACGTCGGTCAACAGGTCGGCTTCGGTCGGCTCGGCCGCTGACTTCGCCTCGACGACGCACTGCGCGATCCGGTCCCGCGTGGTCTTCTCGATGTCGTCGAGAGCAGAGCCGTCAAGCAGGCCCGCTTCGGTGACGCGGCGGCGGAACAGCATCAGCGGGTCCTTGTTGGCCCGGTAGTTCGCCACCTCGTCGGCAGGACGATAGGTCATCGCATCGCCTTCGAAGTGACCATAGTACCGCAGCACCCGGCTATGGATCAGCGAGGGGCCACCGCCGTTGCGTGCGCGCTCGACCGCTTCGCGAGCAGCTTCCCACACCGCGAAGAAGTCGCTGCCGTCGACCTCGACCGCCGGCATGTCGAACGCCTTGCCGCGGTTTACCTGGCTGCCCGCCACCGAGTACTTGGACGAGGTCGCCTCGGCGTAGCCGTTGTCCTCGACCACGAAGATCGCGGGCAGGTTCCAGACCTTGGCCAGGTTGTAGCTCTCGAACACGGTACCCTGATTGGAGGCACCGTCACCCACGAACGCGACGGCGACGCCGCCGGTCTTCAGCGTCTTCGCTGTCAGCGCGGCGCCGCAGATCAGGGGAGGACCACCGCCCACGATCCCGTTCGCTCCCATCATCCCCTTCGACAGGTCGGCGATGTGCATGGAGCCGCCCTTGCCGCCGCAAAGGCCCTCCTTCTTGCCGAAAATCTCCAGCATCATCGCCTTCTCATCGCAATCCTTGGCCAGGCAGTGACCATGGCCGCGATGGGTCGACGCGATGTAGTCGTTGTCGTTCAGGTGCATGCACACACCGACGCCCGACGCTTCCTCGCCTGCATAAAGATGCACGAAGCCCGGGATGCTGCCGGCCGAGAACTCCTCGTGCACGGCCTCCTCGAACTCGCGGATCATCACCATCCGGCGATAGGCCTTGAGCAGGTCCTCACGACTCAACTGCACGTTCTTGCCTCCCTATGGCGAACCGTTTCACGGACGCTCTCAGTTCTTGGCCATCCCCGCTTCCAGGGGAGATTTCAGAAGAGAGCCACCCCGTCGTCATTGCCGAACAGGTGCCACCGGCCCCGGTCCAGGGTCAAGTAGCATGGCTGGTCCATCGCCCCCTCAAAATCAGGGCTGGTCTTGACCAGCACCTTGTCGCCACCGAGCGAGACGTCGACGAGCATGTCGCCGCCGATCGGCTCGGTCACCAGGATGCGTCCCTGGAAGGCACCCGACCTCGGTTCGGTCGTGATCGTCACCTGGTCCGGCCGCACACCCATGCGCACCTTGTCGCCGCGATAGCCTGAGCGGACGATCTCCTCCTGCTCCGGCATGAGGGGAAGCTGGAAGCTGCCATGGGTGAAGTGCAGCCGGCCGCCCACCTCGGCCAAGTGACCGTCCAGGAAGTTGATCGGCGGCTCGCCGACGAAGCCAGCCACCCAAGCATTAACCGGATGATTGTAGATCTGCTGGGGCGTGCCGACCTGCTGCAGGACACCATCGTTCATGACCGCGATCCGATCGGCCATCGAGAGGGCCTCCATCTGATCGTGGGTCACATAGATCATGGTGGTCCCAAGCTTGCGCTGCATCAGCTTGAGCTCGCCGCGCATGTGCGCACGAAGCTTCGCGTCCAGATGCGCGATCGGTTCGTCGAACAGGAACAGGGCGGGTTCACGGACAATGGCACGCCCGATGGCAGTGCGCTGCTTCTGCCCGCCGGACAGCTCGCCCGGCCGGCGTTCCAGCAAATGACCGATCTCCAGGATGGCCGCTGCCTTCTTGACCCGGTCCTCGATCACCGAGCGCTCGACGCCACGCAGCTTCAGCGGGTTCGCCATGTTGTCGAACACGGTCTTGTGCGGATAGAGCGCGTAGTTCTCGAACACCATGGCAATGTCGCGGTCACGCGGCGGGAGGTCGTTGACCCGCTTGCTACCGAAGCGGATCTCGCCGGCGCTGATATGCTCCAGGCCCGCCAGCATGCGCAGTGTCGACGACTTGCCGCACCCCGATGGACCGAGCACGGCGACGAACTCCCCGTCCGCAACCTCCAGTGCCAGTTCCTTCACCGCCGCGGTCGAGCCGTAGTATTTCCAGACCCGGTCGACGCTCACCGACGCCATGACGACATCCCCATGCTCACGGTCTGGCTGCTATCGAAGGTCATTCGCGAACTGCTCCCATGGTGAGGCCGGCAACCAGGTAGCGGCGGATCAGAAGACCCAGGAACATCATCGGCAGCGTGGTGACCACGCCAGCCGCCATGATGCTGCCCCACTGGATGTTCTGCGGCTGCACCAGTTCCTTGGTAGCGACCGGTAGTGTCTTCGCACCGCCCGAACCGATGATCGACGCGAACAGGAAGTCGTTCCAGGCGAACAGGACGCACAACACCAGGAACGCGCCGATGCCGGGCGCCACGAGCGGAAGGATCGACCTGAAGGCCTGCATGCGGGTGGCACCGTCGACCATCTGCGCCTCCTCGATCGCGTAAGGCACGTTGTCGAAGAACCCTTTGAGGATCCAGATCGCGAACGGAAGGTTGAAGGTCGTGTAGGCTAGGATCAGGCCCCAGAGCGAACCCACCAGTTCGAGCGAGCGGAAGATCGCGTAGAGCGGCACCATGACGGCCACGACCGGTGCCATTCGGGTGCTGATGATCCAGAAGAACAGGTCCTGCTTGCCACGGAAGTCCGTCCGGGACAGCGCATAGGCGCAGGTGGCGCCGAGAACGACCGACACCAGGGCCGAGCCCAGGGCAGCCGCCACGCTGTTGAAGAAGTAGACGCCGAAGTTCAGGTCGAAGAACAGGCTCGTATAATGCTTGAAGGTGGGATCGAAGTCGAAGAACAGGCTGATCCCGCTCCAGTCACCGACAGCCGGCAACTGGAATGCCTGAAGCAGGTCCTTCAGCGAGGATACGAACATGATGAAGATCGGCAGGAGCGTCCAGAGCAGGTAGACTGCGAGGAACGCCACCACCACCACGTCCACCACGCGCCTTACAGGCGAACGATATTCGACGACATCCTTCGAGGCCATGCCTCAGCCCTCCGTCCGGCCAACGTTGCGCGCAGCCGGCGCATCGAAGATCTTCACCAGGATCATGCCGAGGATGATCGTGACGACCAGCAAGGTCAGCGCGATGGCGGCGCCCCGGCCGAGCTTGAAGAACTGGAACGACACTTCAAACAGGTAGACCGGCAGGATCTTCGTGGCATCCGCCGGCCCGCCGCCGGTCAGGATCAGGACCGAGTCGATGAAGCGGAAATTGTCCATGAATCGCAGCAGGATGCCGATCAGCAGGAACGGATAGAGATTGGGCAGCACGACCTGGAAGAAGTTCCGGAACTCCCCTGCCCCGTCGACCATGTTCGCTTCAAGCTGGTCACGCGGAACCCGCTTGAGACCGGCCAGCGTGATCAGGGTGATCAGCGGCGTCCATTGCCAGATGTCGACCAGGACCAGGCCGATCATTGCAGTGCTAGGCGAACCGAGGATCGAGGTCTCTCCCAGGATCCCTACGCTCCGCATGAACCAATGGTACCAGCCGAACGTGCTGTTATAGAGATAGTACCAGACAAGGCCGGCAATGGCGGGAGCCACCATCATCGGCATCAGGAAAATGGTGACGAGCACCTTTTCGTAGCGCGACCTGTTCAGGAGCACGGCGAGCAGCACGCCGATCAGGACCTCGAAGAACAGGCACATGGCGCTGTACTGGATCAGCAACAGCCAGCCGTTCGAGAACTTCGCATCCCGCGTGAACAGGCGCTCGAAATTGCGCAGGCCCATCCACTTGTCGGCGCCGCCGCCGGCACCGACGTCGACGTCGTGCAGGCTCATCCACAAGAGCCAGAAGAATGGATAGAGCGAGATTGCCGCCAGCACGATGATCGCGGGCAGCATCATGTAGAGATAGTGCCGGCGTACAGGCTCACGGTTCCGGATGGCCGGCTCTCCTTCCAGCACGGTGACGCCATTGCGCGTGACGAACCCCGGCATCGTCCCGACGGGATTGATCCCGCCCGGGATGTTCCGGCTCATCGTTCCGCCGCCGGGTAGGACTTGGCTGGCCATGCCTGCTCCCAAAGCAGTCCGCCGGCTGTTGGGCCGGCGGACATGGACAAGTCAGAGGTCGTGCAGATCGTCGACTTGGCTGCGGATGGCCTCGCAGGCCTCGCCGGCGTCGGTCTGACCGGACAGGCAGCGCTGCACCTCGGTCAGGATGATCTGGTAGTACTCGTTGGCCTCCGGAATCTTTGGACCGAGCACGAAGTGCGGATCCTTGATGCCGTAGTCGTAGACTGCATCGAACGTGAGCGCGTTCGGCATGGTCGACGGGCGCTTGCGCGCCTCGGCCACGCCCGGCATTCCCATCACCGCCTTGCGGGTCGGCGTGCCGCCCACGCCCTTGAGCACGCTGTACTGGGTGTCTTTGGAGGTCGACCAGAGCGAGAAGAGGTAGGCCGCCCGCTTCAGGTCTTCAGAGGCATTGTTGTTGATGCCGATGCCACCGATGCCGCAATTGGTGCCGTTGACTGCTTCGCCGCCATTCTTGATCCAGCTGGCCTCGCCCTTCGGGCAGGGCGCATAGGCGGTCTTGCCGCCTGCCGCCTTGCTGGTGTTCTCGTCTTCGATGCTGGCCGCGAACTCGTGGTACTGGACCTGCATGGCGATCTGACCGGCCTGATAGACCGTGTTCAACTGCAGGGTAGCGTTCGCCAGATTGTCGGGATGGCTGACATCGGCCTGTTCCTTGAACTTCTGCATCAGGAACACCGAGGCCTCGTCGCCCCACTTGGTCGGCCCCGGCGTCTTGGAGCCGAGCTTGTCGTCGACGTCGAACTCGGTCCAGCGGCCATGCGCGAACATCATGCGCTGGATGTCGAGTTGCGTCGTCCAGGCAAAGGAGCCTTGATGCTGCGCATAGCCATAGGGAACGTCCTGTCCTGCAGCGCGCAGCTTCTTGAAGAACTCGGCGAACTCGTAGACGTTCTTCCATGTGGAGTCCTTCGTGAACTCCATCCGGTAGCCATACTCCTTCTCGAAGTCGGCGCTGTGCTTCTCGAACAGGTCCTGGCGGTAAAAGGTGCAGGCAACTGCGCAGTCATAGGGGAACGCGATCAACCGCTCGCGGGTGTACATGGTCCCGCAGGCGTCGAGGAAGTTCTCGAACCATGCGTCGGCGCTGGTTCCGTCCGGATCCTGCGGAAGCGTGTCGTCCTTCGCATACTGGTCCAGGTTAGCGTAGAAGTCCGCGAACGGGGCTCCGATCGGCTTGTCCTGCACGTAGTTCAGCTGGAAATCGGCCTTGCCGCCGCGAAGGTCGATGCCGACCTTCTGCTGCACCACCGGCAGGTCGTCCGTCAGGATTTCAACTTCGATGCCGGTCAGGTCGTAGAACGGCTTGAGGTTGTCCCGGATCGCGAAGGACGGCGGCGTGTTCTCGCTCATGAACACGAGCTTCGTGCCGGAATACTGCTTCCATTTGGCGTCATCGGACGACGCGGCCTGCACCGGGTTCCGAGTGACGACAGAGCTCAACCCGACCGCGACCGAGCCGGCACCAAGCGCCGTGGCAGCGCCGCCGCCAAGCTCAAGGAACTTCCGCCGATCGATCCTCTTATAGATCGCATTCTTCGGCACGTAGAACATCTACCAGCCTCCCCTCGGTTGCAAGCGGACGGCACGATTGAGAAGTCACATCCGAATGACGGATGTGACGACGAGCCACCGCTACGAGTGCCGACCGATCGTCGGCCGACATCATCCCTGATTAGTTTAAGTCGATCTCGTGGATCGTTTCTTCTTTGATCGACAAAATGTTAGAGATGGATTCTCGCCCGTCAAGCATCCGGCTCAGCCCTTGACGGCACCCAGCGTCAGTCCTCGCACGATATATCGTTGAGCGATCAATGCGATGAGGACTGGCGGCACGATCGCCACCATCGCTCGCACGCCCATGAACCAGAACTGGACCCCGCGCGTGTCGACGGCACCCGCGATATGCACCGGTACCGTGATGACCGATTGGCTGCCGATAGCGACCGCAAACAGGAACTCATTCCAGCTGAAGGCGAATATGATAAGGCCGGTCGCGGCCATGGTAGGTGCTGCCAGCGGCAGGGCGATCCGCCAGAAGGCCATCCAGTGGTCGGCGCCATCGACCAGGGCGGACTCTTCCAGCTCGACCGGCAGCTCCAGGAAGGTCTGCCGCAGGATCACCACGACGAACGGCAGCACGAAGGTCGCGTTGATCAGGATCAGCGCCAGATGCGTGTCGAGCAGGTTGAGGTAGCGCATGATCAGGTAGAATGGGATGATCGTGGCCACCGGCGGCAGGATCCGTTGCGACAGGAACCAGATGGTGATGTCGGTATTCTTCCAGGTCCTGAACTCGAAGCGAGCGATGGCGTAGGCCGCGGGTGTACCGAGGATCAGTGCGAGGACCGCCGCGCAGATCGAGATGATCGTGCTGTTGTACAGCGCCCTGGTCGTCTCGGGCGTGCTGACCTGATCGATCCAGTTGCCAAGCGTCGGGTTGAAGTTGATCCAGGGAATTCCGAAACCGGCGACCGTAAACGTATCGAGCGGGTTGCGCAGCGACTGGGAAAACGACCAGTAGATCGGGAAGAGGAAGGCCATCGTGACTGCGATCGCAAGGATCGAGAAGATGGCCCAGCGCAGCTGAGCTGCCGCTCCACGCTCACCCATAGCTTTGCCTGAGCCTCCGGAAGAAGAACAGGACCACGACCATGACGACGGCAAGCAACCCATAGGCCATTGCGCTGGCATAGCCGAGATCGAAGAACCGCAGGCCCGTACGGAACGCCAGGAAGGAATAGGATTGTGTGGCGACCCCCGGTCCGCCCCCGGTCAGGGCGAACGGGATATCGAACAGCTTCACCGCCTCGGCCAGCCGCAAGAGCAGCACGATGATGATGGTCGGCTGCAGCATGGGCAGGATGATGCGGAACAGCAGATCCTTGGCCGACGCCCCGTCGATGCGTGCCGCTTCCAGCAGTTCATCGGGCAATCCTTGCAGGGCAGCCAGGAACACGAGGAAGCAGAACGGCGTCCACTGCCAGATGTCGACGACCGCCACGGAGAACAGCGCCCAGTTCGGGTTCGAGAGCCAGGGTATCCCGGTGAACGACAGCGGCCCGCCTTCTTCGTAGAAGATCGTGAAGAACGAATAGCCCATAGCAATCGGCGTCGCGAAGATCGGCAGGATCATGATCGCGCGCAACGCCGAGCGGCCGAGGATCGGTCGGTTGAACAGCAAGGCCAGCGCGAAGCCCAGGACCAGTTCGATCGGGACTGCGATCAGCACGAAGACGAGCGTCACCTTGATCGCTTCGACGAGCTGTGGGTCGTTGAACAAGCGCTTGAAGTTAGTGAGGCCGACGAACTCCGTTGTCATGACCGAGTTCTTGATCACCACGTTCTTCGTGCGCGGCTGTCCCTTCGAATCTAGCACCGGCTGGCCGGCCGCATCCAGCACAGGCTCCTTCACGCGCTCGACCTTGACGGTCTGCTCGATCTTGTTGAACGCGATGAACAGCGAGTACCCGAGCGGGAAGATCGTGAAGAGCAGCACCCACACGACGGCAGGTGCCAGGAACAGAAATCGGACGCGGCTCGTCCAGCGCATGCATCGGCTCCAGCTGACCGTTCCAGGCAGGTCGCCTCACCGGGCCGCCCTTGCAGCCCGATGAGGACGAAGCTCGAGGTCAGTCCTGATAGCCGATGGCCGCCTTGTAGTCGGCGAGCTGCTTCTCGCGGCCAATCCGGTCGGTCACCTGCTCCCAGGCGGCGGCCGTGTCGTCCAGGGCCTGCTGGGCCGCCTTCGATCCGGACATGGTCGAGGACAGGTTCTTGTCGAGGATGTCCCAGTATTCGAACGTCCCCGGGATCCGCAGGTAGGGCAGGCTCACCGGTGCGTAGAAGGTCTGGTGATAGGCGTGCGTGTAGGCCCTCGCGTCGTTCGCGTTCCAGCCGGCCTTCTCGTAGTCCTCGATCTTGGCAGTGCCTCCGTCCTCGGCGAGGAACTGGTAGCTGTAGCCGGGATCGACGCCGTCCCAGCCATACATCGCCATCATCTTGCTGACCGGCTCCATCGCCATCAGCGACAGGAACGAATAGGTCGCCTCGGGATTGGCGGAGAAGTTTGAGATGACGCCGTGCCACGATCCACCGACCGTATTGCCGATCGGCCGCGGATTGTCGGTCTTCACGAACTGCTTGGTCTCGTGGTCGTAATATTCGTTCGATGAGGGAATCATGGCCGACGCGCAGTCGCCCTGCACCTTCGAGCGGCTCTCGTCCTGGCAGAGCGCACCGAGGTCACCCCAAGAATAGGCGAACACGGCCTTGCCACGCAGGAAATAGTCCCACGCCTCGCCGAGCGACCAACCGACCTGCGCCGCCGGCCCCGTCTTGTGCAGTTCCTGCAGGAACTCCAGGGCCTTGACGTGGCCTGGGCTGTTGATCAGCGGCTTCATGTCGGTCGGGTCGAACCAGTACACGTTGTGGTACCGGTCGAGCTTGTCGCCGGGCGTCATCGCGAACGAGGCGGACAGAGTCTGGAAGTGGTAGTGCCCCTGCTCGCCGACCTTCAGGTGCAGCACGGCGCCATTGTCGGGCTCGCCATCGGTGCCGTCCCAGTTCTTGCCGTTGAAGAACTTCGCGATGTCGAGCAGCTGCTGCCAGGTCTTGGGCGGCACCGGCATGTCGTAGCCGTACTCGCTCTTGAATGCCGCCTGGTGCTCCCGATTCTCGAGCACGCTCTTGCGATAGTACAGAACTTGGCCATCCGCATCGTTCAGGATGCCGAAGGACTTGCCTTCCCACTGGTGCAGCGTCTTCAGGCTGGGCGGCATCGCGTCGTAGGTCCACTGCGGGTACTCGCCCGACGCCATCAGGTCGTCGATCTGGTAGGCGAGCCCAGAGGGCGCGATGTCCCCGTACCAGAACGCACCCACCATGAACGCGTCATACTGGCCGGTACCGTTGCGCAGGTCGAGCATCATCTTGGTGTAGTGCTCGCCGAACGGCAGTTCGACGATGTTCACCTTGCCGCCGGACAACTCTTCCCAGATCGGCCGGAACGTGAAGAGCGGCCCGGAAATACCGCCGCGCGGCCCGCCGCTATTGACGGTGATATTGAGCGTCACGCCCTCGTAGGGCTTCTGGTCCGGCCCGAAGATGGAGCCGAGCTGCGAACGTGGAACGGTAATCGCTTGGTTGTCGTACTCCTCGCCGAGCTGGATGGTGACGGTGTCGTCATCATTCCACTTCACCTGCCCTTCGGCGGACGCGTGGCCCACCGAAAGCGCAAGTAGAGCGGTGGCGCCCAAGAGGGCGCTGGTCATGCGCATGGCCTACAACTCCCTGATCCGTCGCGGCATTCTTCATGAGCCGTCGGCTTGTAGTATGCGCAGGCACCAGTTAGTTGGCTAGGCCCGATCAAGCAAAGAACGGCACGAACCCGCGCTTCAAGGCTCCAGTTCAGAATCCCAGTAAAGGAAGTCGCGCCAACTCTGGTGCAGGTAGTTCGGCGGGAACTGTCGGCCGTTCAGTCGTAGTTGGTGCGCCGTCGGCTGGTGCGGCTTCGCCATCGGATGCATCCCGCACTCATGCGGCAGGCAACTGCCTTTGCGCAGGTTGCAGCGTGTGCAGGCGGTGGCAATGTTGTCCCACGATGTCCGGCCGCCGCGCGAGCGCGGGATGACATGGTCGAAGGTCAGTTCCTGGGTGGGCGCAGTCGTAGCGCAGTACTGGCAGGTGAACCTGTCACGCAGGAACAGGTTGAACCTGGTGAAGGGCGGCCGACGTTCCTGGGGCACGTACTGCTTGAGGGCCACAACGCTCGGCAGTTGCAGTTCCTGGCCGGGCGAGCGGATGACCCGGTCGTAGTGGGAAAGGACCGAAACACGGTCCAGGAACATGGCACGGATCGTATCCTGCCAGCTCCACACCGAAAGAGGATACCAGCTCAGCGGCTGGAAGTCGGCGTTGAGAACAAGCGCCGGAAAGGCCGACGCTGCGAGGTGGGCATTCTCCGCGACCGATGCGAAGCGCCTGGGACTGAAGGTCTGCGCGGTTGCGGCACGCTCCTCCGATGCTCGGGTCTCATCGTCTGCATGTCGTGGTTAGACCCCTCTTGCGATGGTTTCAAGACAAGCTCCGGCTGATCCGACAATCCGTCCTGGACGTAATGGGGATGACAACGCATCTGAAGACGATGACCATCAAGACACGTCGCGACGTCCTGTCCGTCCTGGCTGGCGCACCCGTCCTGCTCGCCGGCTGCGCGGGTCCGACCGAACCGAGGCACATTCCATCCATGCCCTGGCATCATGTCGAAGGCGGGTTCCGCAATCCTCCTGGCAGCCCCGAACGTGCGGGTGACCGCGGAGAGTGGTGGGCATTCATGTGGCGGGGCCTCTCGCGGCGAGATGTCGTCGATCTTCCCGGCGGCCATGTTGTCCCAACCTCGACGGCAAAGGCCACGCTGACGGCGGCCAGAGATGGCGATCTCGTCACTTGGCTCGGACATGCCGGCTTCCTGATGCGGCTGAACGGCCTCTGGATTGCCACGGATCCTTTCTTATCCGAGTACGCTTCGCCGGTGCCACCGTTCGGCCCCAAGAGGTTCGCGCCTGTCTCGCTCGCCGTGGAGGATCTCCCGCCACTCGACGTACTGATCCTCTCGCACAATCACTACGACCACCTGGACCGGCCGACGCTCGAGCGCCTGCCGCTCGGGCCCAACGCGGTCCTGATCTGCCCGCTGAAGGTGGCTGGCTATGTCGACACCAGCCGTTTTGCGCGTGTCGTGGAACTCGACTGGCACGGGCAGACGGAATTGGCGGGCCTTGGCATCACGAGCATACCGTCCATCCACTTTTCCGCCCGAACGCTTTGGGACCGCAACGAGTCCTTATGGGGCGGCTTCATCCTCACGACCCCGTCCAAGCGCATCTATTTCGCAGGTGACACCACGTTCGGGCCAGTGTTTGGCGAGATCGGCCCCCTGTACGGGCCGGTCGACCTAGCCCTGCTCCCGATTGGCGCCTACGAGCCGCGCAAGTTGATGCAGGCTTCGCACTGCACGCCGGAAGAGGCAGTGCAGATCGGCCAGCTGTTCCAGGCGCGCCAGGCGATCGGCATGCACTGGGGCGTGGTGCGCCTCACGGATGAGCCACCATTCGAGCCACCCATGCGCTTCCGCGACGCCATCGCCACGGCGGGACTGGGCGATGCATGGGGAGGCATCATGGCTGTGGGCGAGACCCGGCCGATCGGCTGATCAGCCCAGATACTCCGCAAGGATGGCGGGCGGGTTGGCCATGATCTCTGCGCGCGGGCCAACTGCGATGATCGTCCCGCCCGCCAGGACGGCCAGCCGGTCCGCGATCCTGGCTGCGTCCTCCGGCTGATGGGTGACCAGGACGACGGTCAACGCCTCCTCCCGGCGCAGTTCGTCCACCAGATCCAGGAAGTCCCGGCGCATGGCCGGGCCAAGCGCCGCGAACGGCTCGTCGAGCAGCTGCAGCGGTCGCTTGCGTACGAGGCAGCGCGCCAGG
>JAESGR010000847.1_pt1 | contig 14015 bp, 19 predicted proteins | sample 9269771 | NCBI WGS metagenome assembly JAESGR01 (sample SAMN15739572, study PRJNA653492) | algae metagenome | isolation source: Chroococcus sp. CMT-3BRIN-NPC107 and co-occurring heterotrophs from well... | place: USA: Clark Mountains Wilderness, California | collected 2010-04-18
CCAACTGGTACTCAGTGGTGTTCAAACAGATACTTGAACACAGCCTTTTGAGTGTGAGGGTGTAGCGAATGCCTTTCCTGGTCATCACAACAGTATAATTGTACTCCCCTAACTCATCGGTGCGCCCCTCAAGAAAGGCAGTGGTTTAAATCAAAAGTAGGTTTTGACGCTTGCCAATCCCCAAGAAACATTGCTTTTTGCGCTCATACGATTCTAGAGCCGGGGTTAATGATTGTCGAGGATGCTTGCACCGATCCTCGCTTTGCCGATAATCCTTTGGTCAGTGGCGAACCAAAGATCCGCTTTTATGCTGGCGCACCACTAATTACCTCTGATGGTCATGCAGTAGGATCTATCTGCGTGATTGATTACGTGCCACGCCAATTGAGCTATGAGCAACAAAAAGCTTTACAAACTTTGGCACATCAGGTAGTTGCCCAACTCCAATTGCATCGTCATCTAATTGATTTAGCTAATGCTAACATCAAGTGCCAGCAAGCTGAAGACACCTCACACCGTCTAGCACAACAATATCGCAGCTTGTTTGAGGATACACCGTTAATGTACTTTACTGTCAACAGTGAAGCTATGATTGTTGCGATAAACCCTTTTGGGGCGGCACAGCTTGGTTATACGGTTGAGGAATTAGTAGGGAGGTCGGGACTTGGTATTGTTCACCAGGAGGATAGAGCTACTGTATGGCAGCACTTTCAACATTGCTTACAAAATCCAACTCAAATTGAACATTGGCACTTACGCCAAGTGTGCAAGGACGGCAGTGTATTATGGGTTAAGGGAACTCTACGCATTGTCACTAGCGCTGATGGCAACCAACTTGCGCGGATTGTCTGTGAAGATATTAACGAACGCAAACGCACCGAGGCTGCTCTGCGGCGCGCCCAAGTAGCTGAGGCTGCCAAAGTTGAACTTGAAACAGAAGTTGCCAAGCGCCAGCAAGCCGAAACAAGCATTCGTGCTGTTTTAGAGCGAGAACAAGAACTTAGCAACCTTAAAACTCGTTTTATCACTACCGCATCCCATGAGTTTCGTACTCCCCTAACGACAATCCTATCTTCTAGCGAACTGCTTGAAGTTTATCACCACAAATGGACACCAGACGAAATACTTAATCACCTCAAGCGCATTCAAGTAGCTGTTCAACAGATGACCTCTTTACTAGGCGATGTCCTACTCATTGGCAAGGCAGAAGCCGGAAAATTAGAATTTAACCCAATGCCGCTTGATGTTGTTAAGTTATGCCACGACCTAGTGGAAGAAATGGAGCTTGCTGCCATTAGTCATCAAATTGCTTTTCTTCCCCAAGCTTTTTATCCTAGCAGCAAAGGTATAACTGCTTGCATGGATGAAAAATTGCTGCGCCATATCTTCAACAACTTACTCTCTAATGCTATCAAATATTCGCCCGAAGGCAGCGCCATCGATTTCAGTTTGGCTTACCAACAAGGATGTGCTGTTTTTCGAGTTCAAGATCGGGGTATTGGTATTCCCATCGCCGACCAAGATAAGCTGTTTGATTCATTTTATCGAGCTAGTAATGTTGGGACAATCTCTGGTACAGGCTTAGGGTTAGCAATCGTAAAAAAGTCTGTAGATTTGCACGGTGGCAAGATTGAAGTTAATAGTGAAGTTGGCGTTGGTACAATAATTACAGTTACTCTTCCCTTAAATAATCAGATACTTTTTAAGTAGAAAGCACAACGATAATTCTAACTTCTGTCCTCTTTTTCCGAGAAGTTACTTGGAAAAAGAATTTATCAGCGCTTCGCCTCTAGTCTCGCAATCGCCACCCCAGGGTAATACACCCCTAAGATTTGCCGATAATCATACCCCTGATTGGCATAAGCATATGCTCCCGTCTGGCTCTTCCCCGCCCCCTTGTGCGCTTTATCGACAATCGCCTGCGTTGCCGCATAAAGGGATTCAACTACCCCAGCCTGAGAACTAAAGATTTCCCCGGGTGTCTCGGTAACAGCCTGGTGAGTCGTGTTGTATTCGGTAGCAATACCTTTGTATGCTTGATGTCTTTCCCCGGAAGTTACGTCAAACCATTGGTTAGCAGGACGAAAGGTATGCACCAAAGCATAGGAACGCGCCGCTACAACTTGGGCTTTCAGTGCCTCTATTGGCGCGGCGGCAGACATTTCGCTGCCGACAACGGATAGTAGATATTTCTCTAAATCCACATAGTTTATAGCAAGTAGCTTATCCCCTTAAGCTACCAATAGTAACTTGCCCCTATACCAGCTATTCCCGACGAATACCGCTCCTCCCCTCGTCGGCTCAATCCACATAGCCGAACGTGTCTGCCAATCCTTAAATAAAATACTTGACTTACTAGCTGCGGATTGAAATGCTTGTCCAGGTAGAAGCTGCTCGATTACTCGTCCGCTAGCATCGGTGATGTTTGCACTGGTTGAGGAGGCGAGCGCTAACCCACGAGCATTTTGGGCTAAGGCTATCCTAATATCGATTGCTGGGGCAATGTATGGGCGTGGTTTTGGCTTAGTCTTGGGGCTGCGTTTGATAGTGGCGACTTTCTGAGGCGGTTGCTGACGCTAAGGTTAATGAATAAGGGTTATCAGGAGCAACAAGTAAAGCCAAGAGCAACTCGTAATTTTACTGAGGTAATACGGCAACTATTAAGCCAAAATCGTCTTGAACTTGCTTTACGAAGGATAGTTTAAGCTTTGGTAAAAACAGAAACACTTACTACGATTCCTATAAATGTAGCCTGCCGCCAGCACAAAAAGCAGAGTATTGAAGTTTACAACCTTGGAGTGCTAGTCAAAGACTATTTATGCCACTATGCAGATAAATATAAGTCTGAAGAGCGTTGGTGGGCAGAAAGTTTGACTTGGGAAGAAGCTCTAGAAAGAGCGTGGAATTCATGTCGTGAAAATGGTAAGATGCACAGTCATCAGTGCCATGTTGCCGATAAGTTGCCTGAAGGACTAAGAATTGCCCTAGATGCCAATGTACAGCTTGATATATTCACAGATTTTCATCAGCTATACATTTGGGTAAAATCAATAACTACCGACGTAAAAGGTTTAGGAGACACTACAACCTATGACGTTGCTCAAAGATTAGGTGTATGGATGAAGATACAGCCAGAACTTGTTTATTTACACGCTGGTGCGGCTAAAAGCGCTAAAAAATTGGGGATTAAAGGTGAGTCAGTACCACTAAGTATTTTTCCTGATGAAATTCAAAGGCTGGGTGCTACTCACGCTGAGAGATTTCTGTGCAAGTACAAAGACCAAATAGCAGCTACAACGATACAAAATGGTGTTTGTAATAGTAGACCTCTTGCAAAAGTCACAGGATCGCTAAAAGTCATGCGATCACGGCTGCGTGGCGCGTTACCGCTTCGCTCAAGTAGGTATGGAGTAGAGTAAACTTAATCCGGTAGGAAACCGGAAAAAAAGGCGTATGAGCAGCTTTTAGCACTCAGAGTAGGCGCAAAACATCAAAGACTATATTTTCAACTGTAACCAAAATGACTGTTGCTGTGCAGTAGGAGTAGCATACATGGAATCGGAACCTAAGAGAATATTAGTAGAGCTTGCGACACAAGGAAACCCAGCAGCAATTGCTACACTACTCAACCAAACCTTCCAACCACATGAAATGAGTGTGAAAGTATCGGTCAACCACAACGTCCTAAAAATTGTCTTAGTATCGGAAGGCATCACTGATCAGACAACACTCATTTCCTTATTAACACAAGAGTTGTATCAGTTCAAAGAAATACCTTTTGAAAAATTCAAATTACATTGTCATAGGAAAAACAAACGTTTAGCACAAACTCAATATAATATCTGGACATACGAGCAAAAAATTCCAAAAGATAATAACCAAGAAAAAATAGTACAAAATTTTTCTGAAAACTCCCAAACCAGAGAAAATAAACAAGAAAAAACTGAAAATATAGAAGCTAAAAAGAAAAGAAAAATTTCACCATCGGAATTTCAAGAAGCGTTACAAAGATCTCGCGTAGTAGCAAGACAAGCCTACAATACTAATATTGCTTATGCTGATAAAGTAGAAACACTAATAAAGTCACTTAAGAATAATATTCAAGCTAAGAATGTTAGTTCCTCCAACTCACAAAGCAACAATGATGAAAAGGTTTTTAAGGAGCTTGTGGATGCTTTAGGAAAAATCCTAGACAACGATCTTCAAGCACTACGTTCATCATTAGACCAAAAGAAGAAACACTTAGAAGGTTATACAGTTCCTTTATTTGGTCGAACGAAAGCAGGCAAAAGTACCATTCGTGAAGCTTTAACTCAGGGAGATGGTAGCACAATTGGGAAAGGCGCACAACGCACTACTAGAGAAACCTATGAATATTCGTGGCAAGGTTTAAGATTAATAGATACTCCTGGTATTGAGGCTTATCGAGGAGAAGAAGATACTGAGAAAGCTAATGAAATCATTGATCAAGCAGATATGATTTTGTTTTTAACCAGCGACGATTCTGTTCAACAAGGCGAATTTGAACAAATGGCAAAACTTAAACAAATCAATAAGTATTTTGTTGTTTTGCTTAATATTAAGGAAAATCTAGATCGACCTCAACGATTACAGCGTTTTTTACAAAAACCTGAAACAGTATTTGATGAGAAAAGGCTATCACAACATCATCGCCATATTGTCAATTATATTCAAGAGTATCTTGCAATAGAACATATAGATATTATTAATGTACAAGCTAGAGCAGCTTTTTTAAGCACTCAACCAGAATATGCCGAGGTTGCCGAAAAATTATGGGAATTAAGCCGACTTGAAGAAGTTTATAGTTTAATTGCTGAAGATATTTATTATCATGGTAATTTGAGAAGAATATCAACCTTCTTTGATGGAACAAGTGACAAAATTAGGGGTATTGAAGAAAATTTATCTAAATGCTCAAATAATTTAGAAAAACCAAGTAGCTTCATAGCTTCTAAGCAAACAGACATTCAGAAATTATTCCAAGAGTTTCTTGACGACAGTAGAATAAAACTAAATAATAAAGTTAGCAGTTTATTTTCTCAATTCAAGCAAAAGGTTCCTTATTTTGTAGACAATAATATTGGCACTGATAAAGCCGAAGGGGAGTGGAAGAATCTTAATAATACCTACAATGATAAAATAAAAGATTCTATTAAAGAATTTTGGCAAGAGGTCTTATCAGATTTAAAAGAAAAGCTCAAAGAGGTTGAAAGAGAATATAGTTACGATGCCGAAAGTATTCAACTTAACTTTGATATTGATAATTTAAATCAGGGAGAAGCTGGTAAGTTTATAAAAAATCTGAGTTTAATTTTAGGTGGAATTGCTGCTGCTGCTTTTGTTGCTGCTAACTGGTGGAACCCTGCTGGATGGGTGGTAGTGGCAGGATGGGTTTCTACAGGGTTGGGATTTATAGCAAGTATTATATCTGGAAAAGTTAAAGATGAAGAAAAGAAGGAGTTTGATAAAAAACGTCAAAATTTAAAAAATGAACTAATCAATAAAATAAATGAACAACAAATAAAGACTATTAATGCTTGCACAAGACAACTAGAAGAACAGGTTAAAAAAATAAAACAAAGTATTTTAGAACCTATGTCTTCATATCATAAACGTCTATCGTCTATACGAGAGAAAGTGAAGGAAGCAGAAATTACTCTTAATTGCTTAAACGAGCAATTGAAATTGGATTGTAACTCTCAAAAAAATAATTCTTAAGGAAATTCTTAAATTATGTCAAACTTCCATTTTAAACAGCAATCGAACCGAGTAGAGAGCCTAGTTCAGTCAAGTTTACAAATTCTTGATAGCTATTCTGAACCTGAAATTAAAAACTTGCTTGAAGACTTCAACCAATTTTGGAATGAGTATCAAAATCAGCCTAAATTAACCATTGCCTTTATAGGACAATATAATGCAGGTAAATCAACCTTAATCAAAGCTTTGACAGGTGATCCAGCAGTGCGAATTAGTGCTGAGATTTGTACTAATGAAGTAACCGAATATAGTTGGAAAGACGTTCTTGTTGTTGACACCCCTGGAATTTATGCTGGAAGAACCGATCATGACTCGCTAACCTTAGAAAAAATTTCCCGTTCTGATTTGTTAGTTTTTGTTGTACCCAATGAACTTTTTAATCCTCAAGGGGGTGATTTCTTTAAAAAAATTGCCAATGATATGCAAAGAGTTGGTCAAATGGTTCTAGTTATCAACAAAATGAGCCGTGAAATTGGAGAACCAGAAACACTCCTTAGCAGTATCTTACAAGTCATTGAGCCTTATCATTATAATGATTTTCACACCTGTTTTATTGATGCTGATTCTTATTTACAGGCTCGTCATGAAACAGATGAAGAAGAAAAAACATTTTTGGTAGGTGAGTCTAATTTTGATAATTTTTTGAATGCCCTACAAAAACTTATTGAGAGAAATGAACTGTCAGCCAAATTAGTCACTCCACTCCATAAAGCTGTAGATTTGCTAGATAAGTCGTATAATTTATTAGCCGCAAATGATCAACTTACTCGCGATCTATTAGAACTACTGCGGCGTAAGGAGAACATTTTAAGAGCCTCACAAATTCGATCTAAGAATATATATCGTTCTATATTGAATGAATTAGAATATGAAATCATTATGCTCGCAGAACAGGTAGCAAGTAAGCTGAATGGATACCACAGTGAAGAAGAAATAAATAAAGGAATTAATAATTCAGAACAAGGAATAGATAGCTTAGTAAAGCTGAAAATCACAGAAATAGGTTCTTCAATTACTATAGAAATGACTAATCTTGAGACTAAGTTGCAGGAACTAGAAGGCTCTTTGTTAGGTAAAAAGATAAAAAGAGAGATTGAAATTGAGTTACAACATAAGAAAAAGCAGAAAAACTACGATTTAAACGAGTCGGGTTCATCCACGTATCTAAAAGCTGCCCCTGAAATACTACAAGGTGTGGGCAAATTTGCATCTCAAGCTTCAAGAGACATAGTTTATAGTGTAGGAAAAAGTCTAGGAGTTAAGTTTAAACCTTGGGGCGCGTTTAAAGCTGCAAATTTTATTAGAGGACTAGGGCCAGTTTTAGCAGGTTTAGGTTTCGCTTTAGACATTGTTCTATCAAACAAAGAAGAGGAAGACAAGAGAAATTTTGAACAGCAGCTAATAGAGATGAGAGCAAAAATTAGAAAAGATTACCGCGATCTAGCACTTCAAATTAAGAACACTTATGAAGTAAATATTAGCAGTGAGATTCAGTTTTATGATGAGGAATTAAAGGATATAGAGTCTCAAAAAGAGCAACTGAGGAATAGCGATGAAACCAAGAAAAAGGTAGTTGATCAAATTAATCAGCAAATCAAACAACTGAAACAAGAAGTTTCTAACTTAACAAAAATTGCACTTAGTTTTTAGGAGATATAGTTAGTCGTGAGTAGTTTATTTGATACAGCCGTTCAGTTCTTTGAAGATGATGAGTGGAACTTTATGGAAGTCCGCCCAGGAGAACTTTTAGGCATGATGTTTTCTGGAGATAGTGGGAACTTTGACTGTCGTGCAATTGCTGATGAAAAGTCACAAATATTTCAATTTATTTCTGAAGCACCTGTTAAAGTACCAGAAAATAAACGCTTACTCATTGCCGAGCTTTTAACTAGAGCTAACTATGGACTAAGAATTGGAAAGTTGGAAATGGATTTTGAAGATGGACAAGTCAGTTATCAAACCGGAATTAGTGTGGAGGGGGATCGTTTAACTCCAGCACTTATCCGTCATCTTGTATATAGCAGTGTGTTTTTAATTGATCTGTATTTTCCTGCAATCTTGAAAGTTATTTATGGAGGAGCATCGCCTGAAAAAGCACTCAAGGAAATTGAGGAAAAAGAGTAAGTTTTTATCGCCATGTAGGGTATTAGACGAATTACTTTTAAATGCTAATGATACACTATAGTCATCCACTATAGAAACTGTTTGACTACGGAGATCAATCTTCGATACTGCTGGATGCTGAATATGCAACATGGGTCTTCTCAGGCGGCAACCCCATTACTTTTACCAGCCACTTGTAAGCACTATGAGGTTTATCTTTTCGTCCCAACCACCCAGTTGCTACCCTTGCCCTTACTACTATTGGTCTTAAGCATTTTTTGCTCAAGATGATTCGGATTTACCCCGGTCGGAAACACCAGCCTTGTCTCAGGGTTTTCCTGTGCCAGAGCGATCGCACTCTGGGGACGTGCCAGTTGCAATAAGTACCATTTCCTACCATCCTTTTCCCAGACAGCAAGCAAGTCGAATCCATCGCGGGGGGTTATAGCAATTGGTTTATGCTGCATGATAATTCTCCTTAACAACGAGTGGTTACTTTTGTTTTCACGTTCCGCCAATTTACAAAAACCTCAATAAGTGTGATCGCCCTTTGGCACTGCCGAATGTCGAACATGGCTACATGGGTTCTCTCCAAAGGCAACCTCATAGCTTTCGATAGCCACTTGTAGGCAGCTTGACGGCTAGAGAAAACACCAGACTGCCACAAGGGATCAAACTTGCGATGAGCCAGACTACGCCATCTTCGTAATTCTCTGTCGGCTAGAGTTCCCATCGGAATAATTGTTCTGGGATGACATTTCACTCTGGCATCGCACTTGGGGTAAGCATCGCATAGGTAAATAAATCCGTAGCTATAGCCAAATACTTTAGCGCTATCGATTAAAGACACTCGACTGTTGCAAAAGGGGCATCTTTGAGGCTTCATCGGCTTGCCCCCTGCAACTGCTCTAATACTGCTAGTTCTTCAGCTATCGCTCTAGCAACGGCTAATAGTCCTGAGTGGGATAGATATTGAAGTAAGGCGATCGCTTTGTTGAATTTGGGACAGCGATCACAAATATGGTCGAAATCGACGGCATCAGGTTCGGTTGCTTCGTAGATAGCCGTCATAGCGATCGCAGCTTTCTTGTGCTGACTCAGGTTTTGCAGATGGGTTTCTAGCTGCTGCAAAATTGGCTCGTCTTTTGGGTTAAGTGAATGGCTGGTTAGAAGGGGCATTTTTTGTTTCCTATAGGTAAAACAAAACCCGCGCTTTGGTAACTAACGGGTGTGAATGTTATTTATTTAGGCTGCTGGGAAAAAGATTTGTTGCTTGTCTGATTCAGGCGGCTACTGGATTTGTCCCTGTAGCTGCAATAGTCTGTTGTACTGGCAACTGCCACCGTACAGTGACAAAGCTACCATCTGCTATTTGGTAAGACAAAAAGTTGGGATGCGATCGCTTCCAGCCTTTACCATTAAAGTTTCGATAGTACGCCGATTCGTTGACGTTCGGTTGGGGTTTCCCACGCTCCCAATAGAGCCGACAGAGTGGACCCGAAATCACCTGATAACGAAAGCTACCGCCGGGAGAGACAATGACTTCGCCCAAATACTCGGCGCTCAATTGGCGCAAATCCTCCTCAGCGAACAGCCCAGACGGAGCATAGAATCGCGTCGGGGCTGGTTCTAAAGCACTACATTTGCTCATGGCTAGGATTGTAGTAATAACAAATTCTGCTCAACAGCTTCCAACTTTATCCGTGCCTCGTTTTTTTCCTGGGGGCTAATCTTACCAGATTTTAGCTGACCCAGATAAAGCTTTTTGGCGTGTTGGAAGTCTAGGCGCGCATCTTTTTTGTTGCCTAAATTATTGAGGGCGATCGCTCTGTAATAGTAAGCTGCCGCTAAATCAGGAAACTGTTTAATTGCATTGTTGGCAACTCGAAGTACAGTGGAATAGTTCTTATCTTTGGTGGCACTTTTAACTACTTGGAGTAACTGTTGTTGTGTTGGTTGGGACTGAAAATCTATTGTCACTTGAGCTAGTCCCGGTGATACAAAGGTTAGCCCAGACAATAACAACGTTGCTGCAATGATTATTTTCATGTTTATATGACTAATACTTGTGGTAATAGATTTGAAAGCCAGGAAACAAAACCTATTTACTTTGGGAACGAAATTGCAGATGGTGGATTTGATAGTTCACTTTCTTGAAGTATTGCCGCAACACAATCTTTCCTTGCAGCTTTGCTTGCGGATAAATTTGTTGATAATGCTTGAGAAGATACTGTAGTTGAGCTAAACTTTTTTGTTTGGTAAAAGCTATTTCTTGCATTGTTAATTCCCACTCTCTTATCACAAGGTAGAGGGCTAGAAATGTTATCTAGCCCTCTAGTTGTTTTACTTGTCTATCAACACTTGTTCAAAACCCAACATCCGAGTCCTCATAACTTGTAGTAACTGTCGTTGCTCCAGCAAACGCTCTGCCATGAGACTTAGCCTCCCTGCGATAACTCGCCTCAAAGTTATTTGGCTCATCTACTGGCAACAGTGCCGCTACCGCACGGGCTTCCCCCTCCAATGCTGGTATCGACAATACATCAATCTTCTGCCCTGGCTCTAATGCCGACCAAGCATAGTCCTTAAAGTCTGTGTAGCCCACAAAGTAGTTCTTCCAATCCTCTGTCGTTGGTGCTTCATGGCTGACTACTCGACAACACCACGATTTATTCTGTTTCTCACCCACTAATTCTGCTTGGGTTGTGAAGCAAAACACTCCCAAAGCGTGGAACAAGTCATTTTTTGGCTTCGCTGGTACTTGGTTCGTTAAGGCATGGCAAGCTTCTAGCTGCGACTTAAACGCTCGTCTTTCTGTCTCGAAGGTTGCCCCGTTGACTCCTCTTGCTGCATACTTCAGCGGTGAGGTATGTAGGGGGTTGTTGTTTGCGTCTAGGAAAAACATCAGATACAAACGCTCGGTCTTGATATTTTTGTCATCCTTCAATGTTGCATCATAAAGTCCTACGATTGCTCTTTTTCGCTGTTGCTCGGAAGCTTGAACATCGTACTGGTAGAGATCGCTCTTGGGACAAACTAGCATTCGTGGCTTGGTAATCAGAACACCCTGCTCACTTTCTCCAGAACGGAAAGTATGACTAATTAACTGCGTCTCGTCAAAGTCAACCCAGCCACATTTCGCCATCGTGCTAACTGGGATGAAGTACCCGCAGTGCATTTGGTCATTTAGGACAATTACTGTTGGCAGTGCCGCATTTTTGTCAATAAATTCATCACTTGTAAATTGGTCGCGTTCAATATCATGAGTCATGGTTGTGTCCCTTGTTGATTTGAGTATTACTTGCACTTTTTTTGACTTTTAGAGGTGCGCTATCGTTATTCAATTTCTGCTCAGGTGTGGAGCGCTGCTTCCCCGCATCGACAGCAGAACTACCTAGAAAGAAAATCTTTTTTCAGGTAGTTCTGCTGTGATGCTATTAATCTCTTTCGTGGATAGGGGGGCTATATAAGGAGTCAGCATCGTGATAGACGACGCTGTACTCTAATAAATCTTCACAGCCTTTTAAATGCTGCTGCCAGGCTCCTTCTATTCTTTCTAACCTCCAACCCGCTTCTAGCATTTCTGCCTCAAACTCGTCGTACTCATTCATCTGTTTCTGCCTGCTCTAAAAGCTCTTGGCTCCAGTAATGCAAGCTCTCCCAGGTAATACCATGGTTACAGTCGTGGTCTTCAAAACTCGACAGCAATATCTCCAGCGCCTGGTCGTCACTCAATGATGATTTGCCTGTGTTTTGGTCAAAGTCTTTCTGGATGCTATGAACATCATCAACACACCAGACAGCTGCTATCTTGTCTGCCCAGTATTTTGTCAGTAAACGCTCTACCTGCTCACTATCTGTAGTTAACCCTGCTTCTACTAAGCTTGAAGCCATTTCCTGGATGTGGTGGTGGTATAGCCCTACAAGTTCATATTAAGACATATAATAGGGAAAGAAGAGTATGAAACAACACTTATGCCTGCCCCTTATAGTGAAGACCTGCGCCAAAAAGCGATTGCGGCAGTTGAGCGAGGAGAACGCAAAAGTGATGTGAGCCGGATGTTGCACATCAGTCGCAACACACTTGATTTATGGTGGAAGCGCAAAGAACAAACTGGCAACTGTCAAGCGATTACCCACTATCAACAAGGAAATAGACATAAAATCACCGATTGGCAGAAGTTTCGTGAGTTTGCGAAACAACATGGAGGTAAGACTCAAGGGCAAATGGCTTTGTTGTGGGGAGATAATGTCAGTCAGCAAAATATCAGTGATGCCTTACGTAAGCTTGGTTTAAGTCGAAAAAAAAAACTTACGGATATCAAGAACGCGACGAGCAGCAACGACAAGCCTTCCAAAACCGACTGAAAACAAAAACGGTCGATGCGCTCGTCTACATTGATGAAGCAGGCATCGACAATCGTGACGATTACCTCTATGGCTACTGCGAAGTTGGGCAAAGATTTTACGCTCTCAAATCCGGTAAACGTACTGAAAGGGTCAGTTGGATTGCAGCACTACGCCAAGGAAGGGTGTTCGCACCGATGACATTTGTTGGTTCCTGTAACCGCAACTTGTTCGAGATGTGGTTAGAGCAGTGTCTTCTTCCTCAATTGCAAAGGGGAAATGTTATTGTCATTGATAATGCAAGTTTTCATCACTCTCAGGCAATTGATGAGATTGTGGCAGAGGCTGGATGTGAGTTATGGTATCTTCCCCCCTATTCTCCAGACTTGAACAAGATCGAGCATTGGTGGTTTGTACTCAAAAACTGGATGCGGCAGAGGTGGAACGAATTTGATAGCTTTCACGACTGTGTTGATGCCGCATTTAAACATTGTCCCAACGTGTTTGCGTAGCGCTATACATATTAGACTTGTTGCTTTATAAGATAAACTGTACGGAAACTTCTAATTAGATAATCAACAATGCTAGACATTGAGCGTGCGCTCCGCAATGAGCGGGTACTCCGGGCATTAACTGGACTCAATCGCAAGGGATTTGAACAGATATGCGAGGTTTTTGAGGGGGTTTATCAAGCAGACCTAGCGAAGGATACAAGACCCCGTAGTCGTGCCAGAGGAGGGGTCGCAAAGCAAGACTGCAAAGGACATCGGACAAAGTATTTTTCATTTTGTTCTATTTCAAGTGTTATCCAACATTTGATGTTTTAGGGTTTTTATTCGAGCTAGAGCGAGGCCGCAGCAATCGATGGGTGCATCGCTTACAGAGGATTCTAGAAGCATCTCTGGGTGAGAAGATGATGTTGCCCGAACGCAAACTGGAGAGCATCGAACAATTCCTGCAACGATTTCCAGAGGTGACAGAAATCATTATTGATGGGACGGAACGCCCAGTTCAGCGCCCTCAGAATAGTGAACAGCAACAAGTTCACTATTCTGGTAAAAAGAAACGTCACAGTCGAAAGCACCTTACGGTCAGTACAAGTCATAAGCAGGTGATTATTCTGACACCAGCTAAAGCTGGCAAGATTCATGACAAACGGCAATTGGATGAAGAGAACTTGATTGAAAACATCCCTAGCCACGTCAAGATTTTGGGTGACTCAGGGTTTCAAGGCTTACAGAACGAGTATGTCAATATTCATCTGCCTCAGAAAAAGCCAAAGGGAAAGCCGTTAAGTTCATACTACAAGCGCAAGAACAAAAAGCTGAGTCGTCAACGAGTAGTCTGTGAACACGCTCATGCCGGGATGAAACGATACAATGCGGTATCAGCGATCTACAGAAATCGTGTGCCTGATTTTGATGACCATTTGATGGTAACAGCAGCAGGGCTGTGGAACTTCTACTTAGAGGTTGCTTAATTACTTGGCAGGGGGAAACCCAATTTACCCATTGGTTCTAATGTTTTTATAAAGCAACAAGTCTATTATTTGCCTACTTCTTTCAGCGATCTCACTTTTACTCGTCCGTTACCATCAGCACACGGTAACTCTACCTGTTCGTGTGTTTTTTGCTTGGGCAGTTATACTGCGACTTTACTGTAGGACTTACGCAAGAGCGATTTTGAGAGATGGATTCTTGAGTTGTTGACAAAGATAATCATCCAGCAACCTGTGCTTGAGTTGGTAAACCGTTTGAGATGTTTGAGTCGCTAAACGCTTGAGATTG
>JAESGR010000848.1_pt1 | contig 13979 bp, 12 predicted proteins | sample 9269771 | NCBI WGS metagenome assembly JAESGR01 (sample SAMN15739572, study PRJNA653492) | algae metagenome | isolation source: Chroococcus sp. CMT-3BRIN-NPC107 and co-occurring heterotrophs from well... | place: USA: Clark Mountains Wilderness, California | collected 2010-04-18
GGCGGCGGTTCTCTCGACGCTGGTCATCGTCGCCGGCCAGTCGAACGCGGTGGGACAGAACCTCGGGCCCGCCAACCTGCCGCCGACCGTGCGGGCCGACCCGAACGTGCGGATCTGGCGGGACGGCCGCTTCCAGACCTTCGCGCCGGGGGTGAACACCGGCGGTCCCAACACGCCCCGCGCCTGGGGCCCGGAAGTGGAGTTCGTCCGCCGCTGGCGCGCCGATCACCCGGGCGAGCGGCTCTATCTCGTCAAGGTCGCCAAGGGCTCCACCGGCGTGGTGAAGGACCCCAGGGCCTGGGACTGGTCGCCCGCCTCCCGCGGCGAGCAGTACGACCTCGCCACCCGCGACGTGCAGGCCGCCAAGGCCCAGCTGCGCGACCTGGACCGCGTCGTCATCCTCTGGATCGGCGGCGAGAGCGACACGGTCGCCCCCGCCAAGGCCGCGGCCCACGAGCGGGCGCTGAGCGCCCTCTTCGCCCGCATCCGCTCCGACTGGTGGATCGCCGGACCGACCATCGTCATGGCTCGTATCGCCGACGAGTGGGACCGGGGCGGACCCGTCCGCGGGGCCCAGACGAGGCTCGGCGCCTTCAGCACCGACCACATCCCCATGCAGCCCGACCGCGCCCACTTCAGCGCCGCCGGGCAGGTGCAGCTGGGCGGCGCCTTCTACGAGGCGTGGAAGCGGCGGGCGGCGAAGCGCTAAGTCAGTGCCGGAACACCCGCACGCCGGTGAAGGCCATGGCGATGCCGGCCTGGTCGGCGGCGTCGATGACCTCCTGATCGCGGATTGAGCCGCCGGGCTGGATGACGGCGCTGGCGCCCGCCTCCACCGCCTGCAGCAGGCCGTCGGCGAAGGGGAAGAAGGCGTCGGAGGCGCAGGCCGAGCCCTTGGCCAGGCTCTCGCGCAGGCCCGCCTGCTCGGCCGCCTCGGCGGCCCGGATGGCGGCGATGCGGGCCGAGTCCTTGCGGTTCATCTGCCCGGCGCCGATGCCGGCGGTCTGGCCGTCCCGGGCGTAGACGATGGCGTTGGACTTGACGTGCTTGGCCACGGTGAAGGCGAACAGCATGTCCCGCACCTCGGCCTCGCTCGGCTGGCGCTTCGTCACGATCTTCAGGTCGGCCGGAGTGATGTGGGCCACGTCGCGACCCTGCACCAGGAAGCCGCCGGAGACCTGCTTGAACAGCACCCCCGGCTCGCGCGGGTTCGGCAGGCCCCCGGTGATCAGCAGCCGCATGTCCTTCCGCCGGGCGAACACCGCGATGGCGTCCTCGTCGGCCTCCGGGCAGACCACCACCTCGGTGAAGATCTTGACGATCTCGCGAGCCGCGGCCGCGTCCAGCCGGCGGTTCACCGCCACAATCCCGCCGAAGGCCGAGACCGGGTCGCACTGCAGGGCGCGTCGATAGGCGTCGGAGAGGTCCGCGCCCAGCGCCACGCCGCAGGGGTTGGCGTGCTTGATGATCGCCACGGCCGCGCCCACGTGCGGATCGAACTCGGAGACCAGCTCAAGGGCCGCGTCGGTGTCGGCGATGTTGTTGTAGGAGAGCTCTTTGCCCTGCAGCTGGCGGGCGGTGGCTAGGCCCGTGCGCGGGTTGGCATCGCGATAGAAGGCGGCCGCCTGGTGCGGGTTCTCGCCGTAGCGCATGGTCTGGACCAGCTCGCCCGCGAAAGCGCGGCGGCCGGGCGGCTCTTCGCCGAGCGCGCCGACGAACCAGCTGGAGATGGCCGCGTCGTAGGCCGCCGTGCGGGCGTAGGCCCGGGCCGCCAGCCTCTTGCGCAGCGAAAGCGTGGTGGCGCCGCCTTCGTTCAGCTCGGCCAGCACCGCCTCCAGGTCGGCGAGTTCGGTGCAGACCGCCACATAGCCGTGGTTCTTGGCGGCGGATCGGATCATCGCCGGCCCACCAATGTCGATGTTCTCGATGCAGGTCTCGTAGCCGGCGCCCGAGGCCACAGTCTGCTCGAACGGGTAGAGGTTGACGTAGACGATATCGATGCCGCCGATGCCGTGCTCGGCCATGGCCTGGGCGTGCTCGGGCGCGTCGCGCACTCCCAGTAGGCCGCCGTGCACGATCGGGTGCAGGGTCTTCACACGCCCGTCCATCATCTCCGGAAAGCCTGTCAGCTCGGAGATGTCCTTCACGGCGAGACCCGCGCCCGCGATCGCCGTGCGGGTGCCGCCGGTGGAGACCAGTTCCACCCCCAGTCCCGCCAGCGTGCGGGCGGCCTCGATCAGACCGGCCTTGTCCGAGACGGACAGCAGCGCGCGCTTGGGGACGACGCGGTCGGGAGCCTGTGGGAAGTCGGGAGCGGCGGGCACGGGGCGATCTCCTTCGTGTTTCGAGGAAAATGCCCAGGCGAGCGGCGCAGTCCCTCCGCGCTCCCCGGTGGTCGCCCACCTTCATCGCCAGTCACGCGGATGGCGCGGAAAATACGCCGGGCCGGGGGGGAGTCAATGCGCCCCGCGCTCACGTCCGATGCGGCGGCCAGGCCTCGGCCGCGGCGAGTTTCCAGCGGATGCGGGCGCCGGCGGATTGGCGGGCCTGACCGCGCAGGACGACTTGGTTGGAGCGGCGGGGCTGGCCGTCCTGGTAGTAGACGCTGGGCTCGATGACGACTTCGATGGCGTCGTTGCGAAGCCACCAGCCGGTCTCGTCCCCGGGCGGGCGCAGCAGCACGCTCTTGCGGTCGAGGGCGACCGAGGCGCGGACCTCCGGGTGCAGATGGAAGCGGACCATGAAGGGGATGAACCGCTTGGAGGCCTCCGAGCCTTCTTCGGAGGGGGCGGTGGGGCTGAAGCGGTCCTCGCCGCGCAGTTCGTCGGCGGCGATGTCCAGGTAGAGGCGGCGCTGGTGGCGCAGGGCGTAGGGGCCGGCCCAGCCTTCGTGCTCCATCTCCAGCCAGACGGCGGTCTCGCCGTCGTGCCGCTCGACCTCCACGCGGCGGTAGCCGGCGATCAGGCGGGGGCCGAGGATGCGGGCGGCGAGGCCCTCCAGGGGCTTTCCGCAGGCGCCGTCGCCGAGGGTGGCGGTGGAGGCGCCGTCGGCCAGGCGCACTGAGGCGGGCGCCAGTGCGTCCGGCGTCCAGCCGGCGCCGACGATCAGCCGCTGCCCCTTGGCCAGCACCTCGACGGCCAGCGGCTGGGCGCAGGCGGCCGTGCTCCACGGGCCCTCGGCGGGCGGGGCGCCGTCGGCCAGCACCTGCAGAGAGCGGCCCTCGAGGCGCTGGTAGCCGTTGCGCGCCGGCGGGATCGGCCGGGCGGCCTCGTCGCTCGCACGGGCGGCGGCCACGTAACCGGGACGCAGCGCCTCGCCGCCCTGCAGGGCCGGCAGCGAGCCGTCCGCCAGGGTGAAGAAGCGCACCGCGCCGGCCAGCCGGTCGATGGCCCGCATCATCTCGTCTGGCGCGGCGACGCCGCGCTGCACCAGCGCCTCGTCCAGGCAGGTGAGGTCGAACAAAAGCTCCAGCGCGGCCTGCGGGGAGCGGCTGGCGTGGCCGCCGTCAGGCTGGACCGTGATGGGGAGGGCGCGGGCCAGATGGCCCAGCGCCTTGTCCAGCAGGCGAAGCCCGGCCTCGCCGGTCAGGGCCGTCCCGGCCAGGGCCGCGGCGATCGCCCGTTCGGCGGCGCGGGCTGGACCGTCGGGCGAGGCCAGCAGGTGGCGGGCCTGGCGGGAGAGGTCGTGCGCCAGGCCCAGCGTCTCCGCCTCGGAGGCTCGTTCGGTCAGGGCGCGGGCGGCACAGGCGAGGTTGTAGACCCGCCGCTCCAGCACCTCGGCGCTCCAGGAGAAGGCGTTCCAGCGGCCGAACAGCCGGCGCCACTCCAGCGTCAGGCGCAGGGCCTCGGCCTCGCCCTCCTCGCCCAGCGCCATCAGGTCGCGCAGCCAGTCGAAGCGGTGCAGGGCGATGGCGAAGCGGCGGCTGGGGCTGGGTCGGTCCCAGGGATCGCCGCCGCGGCCGACCTCCAGCCGCGAGCCGGCGAAGGCGAACTCGCCGGCCAGGATCCGCCGGCCGATCTCGGGGCGGGGCGGGCGCAAGTCCTTCGGGCGGGCGGCGAAGCCGGAGGGCTTCGGCTTGCCGATGCGCCACTCGTGCAGGGGCGTTCCGGCCCATTCGCGCTGAGCCTGGCTGCGGGCCAGCTGGGCCAGGGCCTCCAGGGTGATGCGGCCGGGCGCGCGGGCCAGTGCGGCCTGGGGACTGGAGGCGCCGGGCAGGGCCACCGTCAGCCGCCCTTGAGCGCGCGGATGTTGTCGGCATAGGCGGCGGGGCCGCCGCGGAACACCGCCGTCCCGGCCACCAGGGCGGTCGCGCCGGCGTCGACGCACTGGCGGGCGGTCTGCGGGTTCACGCCGCCGTCCACCTCCAGGTGGATATCCCGCCCGCTGGCCTCGATCATCCGCCGGAGCCGTTCGATCTTCGGCAGTTGGGACGGCATGAAGCTCTGGCCGCCGAAGCCCGGGTTGATGCTCATCACCAGGATCAGGTCGACCTGGTCCATGATGTGCTCGATCACCTCCGGCGGCGTGGAGGGGTTGAACACCACGCCCGCCTTGGCCCCGAGGCTGCGGATTCGTTGCAGTGTTCTGGACAGGTGCGGGCCGGCCTCGGGGTGAACGCTGATGAGGTCGGCGCCGGCCTCGCGGAACGCCTCAAGATACGCGTCCACCGGGGCGATCATCAGGTGGACGTCGAAGGGGATCTTCACGTGGGGGCGCAGGGCCTTCACCACGTCCGGCCCGATGGTGATGTTGGGCACGAAGTGGCCGTCCATGACATCCACGTGCAGCCAGTCGGCGCCGGCCGCCTCCACGGCCTTCGCCTCTTCGCCCAGACGCGCGAAGTCCGAAGCCAGGATCGACGGCGCGATGAGGGGCGAAGTTGTGGCCATGCGTGGACTTAGCCCGCGCCGCCCGAAACGGGCAAGGCGGCGGAACGCGTCAGGCGCGCGACGAAGAAGCCGTCGCCGCCGCCGGGCAGGTGGTGGGGCAGGATGCGCAGCGTGCCGTCGGGCCGGACACTCTGTTCCGGCGCCCCGCCTTCGCCGGCCCTGATGGGCATGAGCGAGTAGTCGGGGCGCGCTGCGAGGAAGCGCGCCAGCTGGGCCTCGCCCTCCTCGGGCTCCAGCGAGCAGACGCAATAGACGAGCCGGCCCCCCGGTTTCACCCGGTCGGCGGCGGAGCTCAGCAGCTTCGTCTGCACGGCCGAAAGGCTGGCCACCTCGCCGGGCTTGGCGGCCCAGAGCACGTCGGGATGGCGGCGGAAGGTGCCGGTGGCGGTGCAGGGCGCGTCCAGCAGCACGGCGTGGAAGGTGCGCGGATCGCGCCAATCGGCGGCGTCGGCGACCACCACCTCGGCCTTCAGCCGCGTGCGGTCGAGGTTTGCGGAGAGCCGCCGCAGGCGCGGGCCCGAGCGGTCGACGGCGACGACCTGCGCGCCGGCCGCAGCCAACTGCAGCGTCTTGCCGCCGGGCGCGGCGCAAAGGTCGAGCGCGCTCTCGCCCGGCTGCACGTCGAGCAGGCGGGCGGGAATGGCCGCCGAGGCGTCCTGCACCCACCACGCGCCCTCGTCGAAGCCCGGCCATTCGGCCAGGTCGCCGCGCCGGGCCGTCCGCAGGGAGCCGCCGGGCAGGGCGTCCGCCTCCAGCTCCGGCGCCAGGCGCTCGGCGTCCGCGGCGGTCTTGAAGGTGAGGTCGGTCGCCGGCTCCTCGGCGATCATCGCGCCGATGGCCTTGGCGGCCGCCTCCCCGTAGGCCGCGCGCCAGCGCGCGAAAAGCCACGGCGGGGCGAGGTCCTCAGGCGTTGCGGCGGGCGGGCCCTCCCGCAGCAGGCCTCGCAGCACGGCGTTGACGAGGCCCTTGAAGGGCCGCGTGCCCTTGCCCGCGGCGGCGAGTTCGACGCTGGTGGCGACGGCGGCGAACTCGGGCACCTCCAGCCAGAAGGCCTGGGCGGCGCCGAGCCGCAGGATGTTGCGCACCGGATCCGGCGGCGGGCGGGTGAGCTTGCCGGCCAGCGCCTTATCGATGGGGCCGAGGCGGCGGAGGGCGGCCATGGCGACGGCCCGGGCGAAGGCCCGCTCGCGCGCCGCAAGCTTCGACATGGCGGGACCCATCAGGGCCTCGTCCAGGCCGGTGCGGCGCGCGAGGGCCGCCTCGAGCAGCTTGAGGGCGGCGGATCTGGCCGCCAGTTGGGGATCTGAGGTCACGCGGCGCGGCGTGCCCTGTAGAGCGCGCCGGCGCAAGGGTGAAGATGGCGCTCGCCACCTGCCGCCCTCATCGCCGGGCTCGTCCCGGCGACCGAACCGGTTGCGGCAGGTCCGGCCTCATCAGGATGGGGGGCCGGCATGAAGCCGGCCATGACGAAAAGGGTGTTACGCCGCCGCCGGCTTGCTCCAGCGGGACAGCACCGTGACCAGGAAGATCAGCATGCCCAGGATCACCAACACGGTGCCGATCTGCAGGCCCAGGGTGGCCGGCTTGCTGCCCTGCAGGTAGAGGGCGAGCGAGGGCACCATGACCGCCACGCCGCCGGCCGACAGGGCGAAGTTGGCCCAGGCGAGCCGGCCGCCGGCCTTGGCCAGAGCGTAGAAGATCCCCATCAGAGCGAGGGTGGCCCAGCCGACCAGGTTCAGGTGGGCGTGGGCGGGCGAGAGGGTGAAGTCCTCGCTGGAGGCCATCACGACCCCCCAGATCATCCCCGCCATGCCGCAGAGTGCGGCGGCGGTGAAAAAGGCCAGTGAAACGCGCGGCATAGATGTCTCCCCCGAGATGACGCCGGTTCACGAAATCAGGGTTCGAGGCTCCGCGCAATGCTGGCGCTCTGCGGCGTCTGGGCGTATTTCAGCGTCATGGATGAGTCCTCGCCCCCCAACGCTGCGCCCGGAAAGCCGCTGACGCCCGCCGCCCGCCGGGCGCTGGAGGAGGCCGCCGAGCGCCGCGCCGAGGCCGAAGCTGCGGCCCGCGCCGGGGAGCTGGGCGGCCCCAAGGGCCCCGAGCCGACCCGCTTCGGCGACTGGGAGCGCAAGGGCATCGCCGTCGACTTCTAGGCCATTCTGCTGAGGTTCATGCTGCGCAGCATAGTGTGCAGCATGGCCACGCTTGTTGCAGTGCAGCATCACATAACAGTGACGCTTGCGTCGGAGCCCACCCTCACGCGTTCTCCTGACGATGGCGGGGCCTAGTGCGATGCGTGTTTCCCGGCGGGGCTGGATGATCGGCGTGGCGGCGCTTACCGCCGCCGCAGCCCTGTTGGCTACCGGTATGATGGCCGCCGAGCGCGCCACCAGTCGCGCTTCGGCCGCGAATTCCGCGCCCGCTCCGGCCGCTCTGCAGGTCGTCTATCCCACCCGTCGGCCTGAGCCGCCGCCGCAGCTTGCCGAACGGCTGCAGGCCCTGGCGAGCGCCTGGGGCGAGCCGGTCGGCGTGGCCGTCTCCGACGTGGGCTCCGGCTGGATCGCGGCGGTCGATGGGGATTCGCCGTATCCGCAGCAGAGCGTCTCCAAGCTGTGGGTCGCCGTAGCCGCGCTCGACGCCGTGGATCGCGGCGAGCTCTCGCTCGAGCAGGAGGTGGTGTTCGAGGAGGCCGACCGCAGCGTCTTCTCACAGCCGATTGTCAAACGGCTGGGGCCGGAAGGCTACCGCACCACCGTGCGCGAGCTGATGCTGCGGGCGCTGGCCGAGAGCGACAATGCAGCCAACGACAAGCTGATCCGCACCGTCGGCGGCGTCGAGGCAGTGGACGTGTCGCTGCGGCGCCTGAGGCTGGCCGGCGTTGGCATCGGCGCCGAGGAGCGCGACCTGCAGGCCCAGATCGCCGGCCTCACCTGGCGGCCGGAGTACGGTTATGGTCGTAATTTCCAGCAGGCTCGCGCCACGCTGCCCGACTGGGCTCGCGACCAGGCGATGGACGCCTACCTGGCCCAGCCGCTGGACGGCGCGAGCCCGAACGCCATCGTCCAGGCGCTGGCGGCGCTGAGGCGAGGCGAGGTGCTTTCGCCGGACTCCACCGCCGTCCTGTTGGCGATGATGGCCGAAGCGCGTACCGGCCCGAACCGGTTGAAGGGCGGCCTACCGCTCGGCTGGTCCATCGCGCACAAGACCGGCACCGGCCAGGATCTGCGCGGCTATTCCATTGGCATCAACAACGTTGGCCTGCTGACCGCGCCCGACGGCCGGACCTACGCCGTGGCGGTGATGATGCGCCGGACCTTCAAGCCGGTGCCGCAGCGCTTGGCCTTCATGCAGGCGGTCAGCCGGGCCGTCGCCGAGAGCTGGGTGGCCGAGGCGGGACCGGCCGCCGAGCTCGCCAGTATGCGAAAGCCGGGCGAGCTCACCGAGTAGGCGCGCTCGCCTTGGGGGTGCATGCGCTGGAGGCGGCCCCGGCTTGTGCTTAGGCTGCCGTAAAGCTTTCGTTAAGGAGCGCGGCATGCGGCTCATCGGACTTCTCGCAGCGGCCTTCAGCCTCACCGCAGGCGCCGCCCTCGCCTGCCCGGAGCACGACGACTGCGGGCGCGTGGACCACCACCGCCACCGCGGCTGGAGCCAGGAGGAGCGCCACTATGAGGGCGGCTACGAGCGTCACGAGCGCTACGAGCACTATGGCCATCGCCGCCCGCCCTGCCTCGAGACCTGCGGCGAGATCAGCCTGCCCGCCAGCTTCTTCTATGACGCGGGCGGCGTCGGCCCGATCCCGGACGGCGGCTGGGTGGGCGGCGGCGGCTTCGTCGTGGTTGGCGCGGGCGCCGGCGCCCAGGCTTCAGCTTTCGCCTCGGCCCGGGCCTCGGCGCACGCCAGCGTTCAGGTCCGTTTCCGCGGCGGCTTCAAGGGTCACCACAAAGGCCACAAGGGCGGCAAGCGGCACTAATCTCAGCGTCCCGGCCGAAGCGCAGCGAAGAGCCGGGACCCAGATCAACCTGGCGGCCGTCCGGGATGACGGGAGTGGTTTCAGACCCCCGCGATCTCCGCCGCGATCCGCTGGGCGGCCTCGAACGGGTCGTTGGCGGCGGTGATCGGGCGGCCGACGACGATGTGGGAGGCGCCGTTCGCCAGCGCGTCGCGGGGCGTGGCGGCGCGAGCCTGATCGTTCTTGGCCGACCAGTCGGGGCGCACGCCGGGGGTGACCACCAGGAAGCCGGGGCCGCCGATCTTGCGCGCCAGGGCCGCCTCGTGGGGGCTGGCCACCACGCCCTCGCAGCCGGCGCGGATCGCCTGGTGGATGCGGCGTTCCACCAGCGCGCGGGCGGTCTCGCCGTAGCCCATCTCGGTAAGGTCTTCGTCGTTGAGGCTGGTCAGCACGGTCACCGCCAGGATCTTCAGGTCAGAGCGGCCCTTTCCGCGGATCGCCGCCTCCATCACCTGCGGCTCGCCGTGGACGGTCAGGAAGTCGCCGCCGGCCTGGGCGAGCGCCGCGGCGGCCCGCTGCACGGTGGTTCCGATGTCGTGCAGCTTCCAGTCCAGGAACACCTGTTTGCCCTGGTCCTTCAGCTCGCGGGCCAGCGCCATGCCGCCGCCGGCGAACAGCTCCAGGCCCACCTTGTAGAAGCTGACCGCCTCGCCGAGCTGGGCCACCAACGCGCGCGCCTCGTCGGCGGTCGGCACGTCCAGCGCGACGATAAGCCGGGGATCGGCGGGCAGCGGGGCGGCGGCGAGCGCAGGGGCGGCCATGGCGAAGGGCTCCGTGGCGGGGGCGCGCCAGTCGGCGCGCGAGGCGATTTGGGCTAAGAGCCGTGCATGAGCCACTGGGACTTCGCGGTCAACTTCTTCATCGCCCTGTTCGCCCTGATCGATCCGATCGGGAACGTGCCCCTGTTCGCGGCGGCGACGACGGGCGCGGACCCGCGCGGGCGGCGGCTGGTGGCCTTCTACATCGCGCTCTTCGTGCTGGGCTTCCTGACCTTCTTCTACTTCACCGGCCTCTCGCTGCTGACCTTCTTCGGGATTTCGCTGCCGGCCTTCCGGATCGCCGGCGGCGTGATCCTCTTCCTGCTCGGCCTGGAGATGGCGCGGGAGGACTTCACCGCCCGCTTCGCTGCGGTGGCCGAGGGGGACGGCGATGCCCGCAGCTGGGCCAGGCGCCGGTTCGAGGGGCTGATCGTGCCCTTCGGCATGCCGCTGCTGATCGGCCCAGGCGCCATCTCGACGGTGATCATCTATGCCAGCGAGGCGCGGCCTTATGGCCTGACCGGCACGGCGGTGGGCCTGGGCATCATCCTGGCGGCGGCGGTGCTGGTGTTCGCCGCCTTCGCCTTCAGCCATCTGGTCGGCAGGGTGCTCGGCAAGATCGGCACCTCGATCGTCGTGCGGGTGCTCGGCCTGATCCTCTGCGCCATGGCGGTGCAGTTCGTGATGGTCGGGATCGCCGACTCCACCAACGGCGTCATCCGGGCCGACGCGGCGGCGCCCTACGCGGAGTAGCCGTCAGAGCTTCCTGAGCCGTCCGCCCTGGTTGGCGACCAGCGACAGGGTCCACTCCTCGGGCATCAGCTTCACGGCGGCGGCGATCGCCTTGTTGGGCGCGCCGGGGACGGCGAGGGGGCGGCCGGCCTCCACCGCCTCGTAGCCGACTGCGGCGACCTCGTCGGCGCCCTGCCACAGCCACTCGGGGGTGGCGGCGGTCACCCGCTCGCGGGCGCCGTTCACGTCGTGGAACTCCGAATACGTGAAGCCGGGGCAGAGCGCGGTCACGTGCACGCCGCTCGCCTGGTTCTCCAGGTGCAGGCTCTGGGAGAAGCGGATCAGGAAGCTCTTGGTCGCCGCATAGAGGGTGTTCCCGGCCGCCCCCGGCAGCAGGCCCGCCAAGGAGGCGACATTGACGATGCGGCCGAACTGCTCCTCGACCATCCGCGGCAGCACCTTGTGGGTCAGCTCGCAGACGGCGATCAGCATCACCTGCAGCGCCGCCTGCTGCTCCTCCCAGGGCGTGTCAGCATAGCTGGAAGGGCCGTAGCCAGCGTTGTTGACCAGCGCGTCCACGGCTCGGCCGTGGGCCTCCAGGCCCGCCAGGATCTCGCCCGGCGCGTCGGGGCGAGCGAGGTCGGCCGGCAGCACCAGGGTCTCGACACCGTGCCGCAGGCGGATCTCCTCGGCCAGGCGCTCCAGCCGGTCGGCCCGGCGTGCGGTCAGGGCCACGTCGTAGCCGTGGCTGGCGTAGATCCGGGCGAAGGCGGCGCCGATGCCGGCGGAGGCGCCGGTCACCAGGGCGAGTTTGCGGTCCATGGAGCCCCTCGATCGAGCAGTCCGCGGAAGGTGGCAGGCCCGGCGCCCGCGTCAAGCGAGGCGTTCCGGAACCGCTCGCCCCCGGCGACGCTCCAGATTGAACCGCCCACCCATTGGGTGTAGAGCGCCGCGCGCACGACGGCATGGTGCCGCCTGGGGAACAGCGTTTCGTCGTTCCCGGAGACTGTATATGGCTGAAGCGGCCATGGCGTCCGACGAGGCGGGCCACGCCCCTCGGAAAGAGGGCTTCTGGGCCCTGACCATTGGTTCTGTCGGGGTCGTTTTCGGCGACATCGGCACGAGTCCCCTCTACGCGATGCGGGTGGCGCTGGAGACCGCGCCTGCCGGCGCGACGAGCGAGGCGACTGTGCTCGGCGTGGTTTCGCTGATCACCTGGGCGCTGATCCTCATCGTCACCGTCAAGTACGTCGTCTTCCTGCTCAGGGCGGACAACAAGGGCGAAGGCGGCACGCTGGCGCTGATGGCGCTCGCGCAGCGGGCGATCGGACACCGCTCGCCCTGGGTGTTCGTCCTGGGGCTCATCGGCGCGGCGCTGTTCTACGGCGACGGCGTGCTGACCCCGGCGGTGTCGGTGATGAGCGCGGTCGAGGGGCTGGAGCGGGCCCCGGGGATCGGCGCGGCGCTGCACCCCTTCATCACGCCGATCGCCATAACCATCCTGATCGCCCTGTTCCTGGTGCAGTCGCGCGGCACGGCGAGCGTCGGCCGCTTCTTCGGGCCGATCACCGTGGTCTGGTTCCTGACGCTGGGCGTGCTGGGGCTGCTGCACATCTCTGACGACCTGTCGATCGTGCGCGGCCTCTCGCCCCACTACGGCCTGGCTTTCATCGCCGGCAACGGATTCCTGGGGCTGATCGTGCTGGGCGGGGTGTTCCTCGCCGTGACGGGCGCGGAGGCGCTCTACGCAGACATGGGCCACTTCGGCAAAGGGCCGCTGCGCACCGCCTGGGGCGGGCTGGTGCTGCCCTGCCTGCTGCTCAACTACTTTGGCCAGGGCGCGATGGTGCTCGCCCATCCGGAAACGCGGGTGAACCCCTTCTTCGAGATGATCCCGGAGATCGCCTTCTGGCCGGTGCTGCTGCTCGCCACGGCCGCGACGATCATCGCGTCCCAGGCGGTGATCACCGGCGCCTTCTCGGTGACCCAGCAGGCGGTGCAGCTGGGCCTGTTCCCCCGCATCGACATCAAGCGGACCAGCGAGACCCAGGCGGGCCAGATCTTCGTGCCCCAGGTGAACAACGCCCTGCTGGTGGGCGTCCTGGTGCTGATCTTCATGTTCCGGAACTCGACCAACCTGGCCGCCGCCTATGGGATCGCGGTGACCGGAGCGATGCTGGTCGACACCGCCCTGTTCTACGTGATCATCCGCTACTTCTGGAAGCGGCCGCTGTGGCAGGCGATCGCCGCCGCCGTGGCGTTCGGCGTGATCGACGTGATCTTCGTGGCGGCCAATCTCCTGAAGATCCCCGACGGCGCCTGGGCGCCCCTCGTGCTCGGCGCCGCGCTGGTGGTGATCATGTGGACCTGGACGCGCGGCACCCAGATACTGGCCGAGAAGACCCGCCGCGACTCGGTGCCGATGGCCGAACTGTCGGAGATCCTGCGCGCCCGCGGCCCGCACCGGGTGCCCGGCACGGCGGTGTTCCTGACGTCGGACGCCGAAATGGCTCCGGTCGCGTTGATGCACAACCTGAAGCACAACAAGATCCTGCACGAGAAGAACATCATCCTCTCGGTCGACGCGGCGGAGATCCCGCGCGTGAAGGACCAGGACCGGGTGCGGATCGAGCCGATCGACGACGACTTCAAGAAGGTCGTGGTCTCCTACGGTTTCATGGAGAGTCCGAATATCCCCAAGGCGCTCAGCCTGTGCCGCAAGCAGGGGCTGAAGTTCGACATCATGGCGACCAGCTTCTTCTTGGGCAGGCGCTCGGTGGTGCCGTCGGCCCATTCGGGCATGCCCCTGTGGCAGGACAAGATCTTCATCTTCCTGATGAAGAACGCCGCAAACCCGACCGACTTCTACAAGATCCCGCCGGGCCGCGTGGTCGAGCTCGGCACCCAGGTGACCGTCTAGGCGGAGGGGGACGCGGAGGCGAGGTGCTCTGCGCGACTGGCCTGGCGCGCGGGTTGGGCGCGCGAGGCTTCGAGCGCCGCGGCCACTCGTTCAGCGAGTTGCTCGGCGTCGAACGGCTTCTGGACGATCATTTCGTCGCTGGTCTCCACCAGGTCCTCGACGCCCGCATAGCCGGTGGCGAACAGGATCGGCAGGCCGGGACGGCGGGCGCGGACCTCGCGGGCCAGTTCCGCGCCATTCATACCCGGCATGGCGAAGTCCATCAGGACGAGGTCCAGGCGACCGGTCCGGTCGAGCAGCTCGAGGGCCGCGCCGCCGCTGCCGGCCTCGATCACCTCAAGGCCCTGCTCGCGCAGCATCCCGCCTGTGATCTCGCGCACGGCGGCGTCGTCGTCGACCAGCAGCACGACGTCGCCGGCCCGGCCCAGGGACGCGGGGCCGATCTCGCGCGGCTCGTCCGCGGCCGCCGCATTGGAGGCCCGCGGCAGGTAGACCTTCACGGTCGTGCCGGATCCGACCTGCGTCTCGATGCGCACGCCGCCGCCCGACTGCTTGGCCAGGCCGAACACCTGGCTCAGCCCTAGGCCCGAGCCGCGTCCGATCGCCTTGGTGGTGAAGAACGGCTCGAAGGCCTTGGCGAGCACCTCTTCGGACATGCCCGAGCCGGTGTC
>JAESGR010000849.1_pt1 | contig 13957 bp, 12 predicted proteins | sample 9269771 | NCBI WGS metagenome assembly JAESGR01 (sample SAMN15739572, study PRJNA653492) | algae metagenome | isolation source: Chroococcus sp. CMT-3BRIN-NPC107 and co-occurring heterotrophs from well... | place: USA: Clark Mountains Wilderness, California | collected 2010-04-18
GGCCCGGCTACCCGGCCGGCGTCATCGACCTGGACGCTTCCCCCGCCGACAACGTCAAGGCGATGGCGAAAGCAAAGGGGGTCGACCCCTCCGAAATCACCGTCTGCGTGCTCGACCGGCCGCGGCATGCCGAAATCATGGCCTCGCTGCGCTCGGTGGGCGCGCGGGTGCACCTGATCACCGACGGGGATGTAGCCGGCGTCATCAACACGGCCGATCCGGACACCGGCATCGACATGTACGTGGGCTCCGGCGGCGCGCCCGAGGGCGTGCTCGCCTGCGCGGCGCTGAAGTGCGTCGGCGGCCAGTTCCAGGGCCGGCTCGTGTTCCGGAACAATGATGAGCGGGCCCGCGCCGAGCGCTGCGGCATCACCGAGCTCGACAAGAAGTACGACCTCCACGAGATGGTCCGCGCCGACGCCATCTTCGCCGCCACAGGCGTCACCAAGGGCGCCCTGCTGGACGGCGTGCGCCTCGCCGACGGCTTCGTGCACACCCACACGCTGGTGATGAACTCCGCGACCCGCACGGTGCGGGAAGTTCGGATGAAGCGGCCGGTCTGAGGCGTCGAGGCTACCTCGGCGTTAAGCGTTGCTGGCATCCAGCGGCCAGCAGCGCTTCCGTTGTCACTGCTGGCCGGTCCTCTCGAGTCTTCAGCTCTGGCCGGCGATCGACGTAGGCGAGGAACGCTCGAGCCGCCCGGACGCCCTCGGGACAACGGTCGACGCGCCCCTGTGCGCCCAGGCTCTCCTCCGCGAGTTCGAAGTACGTGCCGCATGTCATGCCTGCGACCAGCACCCGTCCCAGCCAGTCTCTGACTACAGAGCGGTCGTTGGGCGATAGCGTCCGCGGATCTGTGGCATCCCAAGCTGCGCCGCGAAGGACATCCGGTGGCGGTTCATTCGCAGCCTTGCAGATCTGGTGAAGCCGTCCGACGGCCCCGCCGGGGCCATTGCTGAACCAGTGAGGATCAACCCACGGTGTAGGATTCCGTTCGAAGAACGCGGGCCCCTCGGGCCCGCCCATGAGTTCGAGCGCTTCACGGGTTAGAGCCTCGCGAGCAGCGCCGGCTCCGTCATCGCTCGCGGCGATGACAAGCATCATGATCGCCAACAGTTTCATCGGCACCCCCGAGGCCTGAGCAAGGATGGTCGCAGGATTGCTCAGGCGCAGCAATGCACGCGCTTTTGGCTACTTGGATTGGTAGGCGTCCGAGACTGTCGCAGGGATCATCGAACGTGCGACCCTCGGCCCTGGCGACTCGCAAGCGAAGAGGCCGATAGTGCGCCTCTTCACGGGGGATGGGTCGGATGGCGGACGGCAGCGGCGTTTCAGGCTATCTCGGCGTTTCCCGGTCCCTGTCGGGCCGGTTCTGGCGCCAGCGGCCGGCCGACCCTGACCTCGTGCGCCGCCACCAGCTGACGCTGGGCCTGTCGGAGCCGCTCGCCCGGGCGCTGGCCTCGCGTGGCGTCGGGGCGGAGGCCGGCGAGACCTACCTCACCCCGACCCTGAAGGCGCTGTTCCCCAACCCCTCCAGCTTCCAGGACATGGACCTGGCCGCCGAGATCCTGGTGGACGCCCTGGTCCGCGACCGGCCCGTGGTGGTGTTCGCCGACTACGATGTGGACGGCGCCTCCAGCGCCGCCCAGCTGGTGCGCTGGTTTCGGACCATGGGCAAGGAGCTGCCCATCTATATCCCTGACCGGATGACCGAGGGCTATGGACCCTCGCCCGCCGCCTTCCGCCGCCTGCGCAGCGAAGGGGCCGAGCTGGTGGTGACCCTGGACTGCGGGGCCGCGGCCCACGACGCCATCGCCTGCGCCGCCGAGATCGGCCTGGAGGTGGTGGTGATCGACCACCACCTGATGCGCGGCGACATCCCCAAGGTGGCCGCCCTGGTGAACCCCAACCGGCCGGACTGCGCCTCGGGGCAGGGGTGTCTGGCCGCCGCGGGCGTGACCTTCGTGCTGCTGGCGGCGCTGAACCGTGAAGCGCGCCGCCGGACCCTGTTCGAGACCCGGCCCGAGCCGGACCTGCGCCAGTGGCTGGACTTGGCCGCGCTCGGGGCGATCTGCGACGTGACCCAGCTGGTGGACTTCAACCGCGCCCTGACCGCACAGGGGCTGAAGGTGATGTCGGCCTGGCGCAACCCGGGCCTGAAGGCCCTGCTGGAGGTCGCCAAGAGCCAGGGCCCGGCCTCGACCTTCCACGCCGGCTTCATCCTGGGGCCGCGGATCAACGCCGGCGGCCGCATCGGCCGCTCGGACCTGGGCGCGCGGCTGCTCTCCACCGACGATCCCGAGGAGGCCCGCGCCCTGGCCGAGGAGCTCGACGCCCTCAACGCCTCCCGCAAGGAGGTGGAGAAGGAGGTTCTCGAGGCCGCTGTCCGCGCCGTCGAGCAGGAGAGCAACCAGGCCGACGCACCGCTGCTGCTGGTAGCCGCCGACGGGTGGCACCCCGGGGTGATCGGCATCGTCGCCGGCCGGCTCCGGGAGCGCTACCGCAAGCCGGCGATCGTGGTCGGCATCGACCGGGCGGCCAACGTCGGCAAGGGCTCCGGCCGCTCCCAGCCGGGGATCAATCTCGGCCATGCGGTGCAGGCGGCCTATGAGGAAGGCCTGCTGCTGGCCGGCGGCGGCCACGCCATGGCCGCGGGGCTGTCGGTGCGCCCCGACGCGCTGCCCGAGCTGCGCGAGTTCCTCAACGAGCGGCTGGCCGAGGAGAGCGCCGCCGCCGAGGACGGCCTGGAGGTGGACGCCCTGATCACCACCAAGGCGGCCCAGCGCAGCCTGCTCACCGAATTCCAGCAGATGGCCCCCTTCGGGCCCGGCAATCCCGAGCCGGTGTTCGCCGCCGCCGATGTTCGCATCGAGCGGCCCATGGCGCTGCGCGGCGGGCACGTGCGGGTGACGCTGACCGACTCCTCCGGCGGCAAGCTGAAGGCCGTCTGCTGGCGGGCCGAGGACACAGAGCTCGGCCGGCGGCTGCTGGTGGAAGGGGGCTCGATCCACGTTGTGGGCAAGCTGAAGCCCGATGATTGGCAGGGCCGCGAGAGCGTCGAACTGGAGATCGAAGACGCCGCCGATCCGCGTCGCGCACAGGCCTGACAGGCGTCTTGCGCAGGCCAAACAACGCTTATATACAGCCGCCCTCCGCGTCGGACGGTCCCTTCGTCTATCGGTTAGGACGCCAGGTTTTCAACCTGGAGAGAGGGGTTCGACTCCCCTAGGGACTGCCACGCGGCGCTTCTCCGTCAGGTCGAGACTCGCGGGACGACAGCATCCGTCCGCGAAAACTCCCATTGACGCTAACCATATACCATAACAGTGTTATAGTTGGCCCGTCCTGGTTGGGACAGGGGGGACTGGCCAGAGGGGCAGATGGCGGGTTTGGAATTCAATGGGTTGGAAGCGCAAGCTGAAGCCGTACGGATCAGCGGGCGCGTGAAGTGGTTCGACGCCGGCAAGGGGTACGGTTTCATCGTCCCCGACGACCCGGCGCAGACCGAACTCAAGGACGTCCTTTTACATGTGACGAGCCTGCGCAATTCCGGGCGCGAGAGCGCGCTCGAAGGCGCGGTCATCGTCTGCGACGTCGTCCGTCGGCCGAAAGGCTGGCAGGTGTGCGAAGTCGTCGAGATCGACGAGAGCTGCGCCCCGCCGCCGGCCGAACGGCGTCGGCCCGAGGGCGACAGCTTCCGCCGCGAGAGCTTCGGCGCCGTCGCCGCCCGCCCGCCTCGCCGGCCGCTGCAGGCTACCGGCCCGCTGGAGCGCGCCAAGGTCAAATGGTTCAACCGGGCCAAGGGCTACGGCTTCGTGGTCCGCGATCACGAGCCGGGGGACATCTTCGTCCACATCGAGACGTTGCGCCGCTCGGGCCTCGACGACCTGCAGCCCGGCGACGACGTGATGGTGCGCTTCGCCGACGGCCCGAAAGGGCTTGTGGTGGCCGAGATCGAACCGGTAGGTCTGGCTTAAGGAGCCAACCTAGCTCGGAGTTTCACGTTGTCTGACCTGGACATCGGCCGCAGGCGCGCGCTGGCGCTCGGCGGCGCGGTGCTGCTTTCCGGCTGCGCCTGGCAGGCGACGGGCCAGACCCGCACCACGTTCGAGAGCCTGGAGATCGTCACCAGGGCTGGCCGCCACCGGTTCAAGGTCGAGATCGCCGACGAGGGTCCGGAGCGGAACCGCGGGCTGATGCACCGGCGCTCGCTGGCGGCCGACCGGGGCATGCTGTTCATCTTCCCGGACGAGCGGCCCGTCGCCTTCTGGATGCGCAACACCCTGATCCCGCTGGACATGATCTTCGTCCGCAGGAACGGGACGATCCGCTCGATCGCCCACCAGACCAGGCCGCTGGACGAGACGCCGGTGCCGTCCGGCGGGCCGGTGCTGGCGGTGCTAGAGATCGCCGGCGGCCGGGCCCGGCAGCTGGGCGTGCTGCCCGGCGACCGCATCGTCCACCGGGCCTTCCCGCGTGGCTGAGGGGCAGGCGCCGGCCCCGCCGGAAGGGTTCAAGCGCTCGGAAGGACGCGGGCCGTTCAGCACGGTCAACGGGCCGATCTACCATCGCCTGACCGACGAGCACGTGCAGCACGCCTTCTTCGCCGAGCACCGGCACACCAACGGCATGGGCCTGGTGCACGGAGGCATGCTTACCGCCTTCCTCGATGGCCTGCTGGCGGCGGCGGTGTTCCGCGGCGCCCAGCGCCCGGCGGTGACCATCCACCTGTCCGTCGACTTCCTGCACATGGCCCGCACCAGCGAGTGGGTGATCGGCGAGGCGAAGCTGACCCGCGTGACGGCCGAGGTCGCCTTCGCCGAGGGACGGGCCTTCGTCGGCTCGCGCGACGTGGTCCGCGCCACCGGGGTCTTCAAGCTGATGAAACCTCGGCAGCGTTAGGCCGCGTTGCGAGCCGGGGCGGCGCATGGCAAGAGAGCCCCTCGTCGGCGCTCCTCCTCGGGGCGTAGCGCAGCCTGGTAGCGCATCTGCTTTGGGAGCAGAGGGTCGCAGGTTCGAATCCTGCCGCCCCGACCAGCGCCGACGGAGGAAAGGTTCGAGGTTCTATGCTTGCGCGCATCTACCGTCCGTCGAAGACCGCCATGCAGTCCGGCAAGGCGCGCACCCAGGAATGGGTGCTGGAGTTCGAGCCGCAGACCGCGCGCCGCCCCGACCGGCTGATGGGCTGGACCCAGACCACCGACACCCAAGGTCAGCTTCGCATGACCTTCGACACCAAGGAGGAGGCGGTGGCCTACGCCCAGGCGCACGGCATCTCCTTCCAGCTGGTCGACCCCAAGCCGGCCAAGAAGATCATCAAGGCCTATGCCGACAACTTCGCCTTCGGGCGCAAGATCCCCTGGACGCACTGACGCCTCCGCGCCCGTAGCTCAACCGGATAGAGCATCCGCCTTCTAAGCGGACGGTTGCAGGTTCGAGTCCTGCCGGGCGCGCCAGGTCAGGGCACTCTGTAGAGTCTGGCGAAGCCCTCGTCGCCGACGAGTTCAAGGTCCGCCGGCGGCTGTGCGACGGTGCGGTGGGGCATGTCGGCGTTCAGCAGCAGTACATAGTCGAAGCGGGCCCGCCACTCGCGCGCGTAGGCAGGGGGCGGCAGCTGGCCGTTCAGCTCCTCGGGAAGGAGGGGCCCCTGTTCGGTGCCGCTGATCTCGTCCCAGGGCGGGCGCGGCTGGACCGGCTGCTTGCCCGGCGTCGTGAACAGGATCGGCGTGAACGCCTGGCGCCACGGAATGACCAGCGTCGCATAGTGGGTGTGGGACGGGCCGCCGTAGGTGAAGCGTCCCACGTGCCGACGCAGCAACTGGTCCGGCGGCAGGGTTGTCACCGGCAGCACGGCGGCACCGGCCGGCACGTGCGCCAGCACCCGCTGAAGCGCGGCGATGTCCGGCTGACGCATGACCCACACGCCGCCGACGCCGGCGGTGCGCGACAGGGTGACGACAAGCAGGCCGCAGGCGGCGATGGCCGCCTCCCTGCGGGTGACGGCGAGCGGATTGACGGAGACGAGAAACGTCAGCAGCGCCATCACCGGCAGCCGCAGGTTCATCCAGGCGGTGTCGCCGATCTGCTCGGGCATCGCCAGGCTCACCAGGGCGAGCCCGGCGGCGGCCAGGGTCAGGCCCCCGTGCGCCTGCAGGCGCTTTAGCCGCCCGGCGAGCGGAATGGCGAGCGCCAGCACCATCAGCAGCGGCAGGTCCAGCAGCGGATCGTAGGTCCGCACCCCGCCGAGGAGCACCTCGATGGCGTAGGCGGGGCTGAACTTCGGCCAGATCACGCCGGCGGTTTCCTCCCCCTGGGTCGGCATGTTGGGCGCGAAGAGGACGAAGAGCAGAACCGGGGCGGCGATCGGCGCGGCGGCCAGCAGCACCCGAGCCGCCGCGGCCACCGCCCCGCGCCAGGAGAGCAGCGGCCGGATCTCCGGCCCCAGGGCGAGGGCTGCGGCCAGCACGGCGTAGAACAGGCTGGCGAAGGGGTGGACGACCAGCAGGGCCGCCGAAGCCGCCACACGAAAGACGACCGTCGCGGTGCGGCTGGATTGGGCGAGCTGCAGGTCCGCGACCGCGGCCAGCAGCGCCAGGCCCAGACCGATCTGGAAGTTGAGGAAGCCGGCGAGGACGGTCATGCCCCAGCCGGCCATGGCGAACCCGACCTGCCACCACGTCCACTGCCCGAAGAGGCGCCGGTGCAGCAGCACCGCACCGATCACCGGCAGGGCCGAAGACAACGCGACCAGCAGCGGCCCCAGACGATCGATACCGATGAGCTTGCCGACGGACGCCGCCAGGAGGTCGATGCCGATGTTGGTCGTCGCGAAAGCCCAGTCGACGGCGTAGATGCTCGTAAGCGGCGGCGCGTCGATCCCGCCCGCCAGCAGCCACAGGCGGGCGTAGTGGTTGGGGTAGTCGAGCAGCGGCGGCATCGTGACCATGAGGGCCGGCGCAAAGAGCGCACCGATGGCGATCAGGATGCAGGCGAGGGTCAGGCGCTGGGCCGCCGCAGGGCCAGGCGGCGACGATCTCCGCGCGCTCATTCGGCGGCCGCGAGGGCGCGCTTCGACGCGCGCGAGTCGGACGCCGCGAGCGGCCCCAGCGATAGGGCGAGGATCAGGGCGAGGGCCAGCGGTCCCGGGACCACCATCACCAGCAGCAGGTAGGAGCCGAAGGCGGCCAGCCACAGGCGACGGTCCACCCGAAGCGCCAGGCAGGCGAGCGCGGGGGCGAGCATCGCCAGCTCGTAGGCCATGGCGTAGGGGCTCGCCAGCAGGCCCATGCCGATCACCGCGATCGAGCGCACCGCCAGGTCCTCGCTGCGTCGGAAGACGGCCCAGACGGCCGCCGCCCCTCCGGCGAGGCTGAGGATCTGGCAGGCGAGAAGGGCGGCCTGCGGCGCATGCCAGGCGACCAACAGGGACGCCGGGGTGACCGCCTCGGCCAACAGGCTCGGATCGGCGGCGATCAGGCGGTGGAAGCGCTGCAAGGCGTCGAACCAGGCGATCCACGGCCCGGCGCCGAACACCGCTGCGGAGATCAGGCAGAGGGCCAGCCCGGCGGCGCCGCAGATGAGCAGCGCGCCCCACCGCCGCTCGGCGGCCAGCGCGAACGGCGCCAGCACGAGAAGCTGCGGCTTGATCGCCGCGGCGAACGCCAGGGCCAGCCCCGCCAGCAGGGGCCTCTGACGCAGCTTCAGGCCGACGAGCACTAGGGCCCCGACAACGAGGGATGACTGGCCGATCAGCATCACCAAACCGACGGCCGGCGTCGCGAGGGCCAGGAGGGCGGCGCGCCAGCCGAAAGCGCGGGCCGTCGCCGCGAGGAAGGCGGCCAGGGAGGCTGCGGCCCACAGGCCGTAGGCGGCGGGAAAGGGAAGTTGCCCGAGCGGCGCGAAGAGCAGGTAGGTGGGCGGGTTGACGAACGGACGGGTCTTGGAGGTCTCGCCGGTAAGCCATTGCTGGGCCGCGGTGACGGCCTGGAAGTCGTAGAGCGCGTCGAGGCGGCCTTCGCCGACGAGCCGAAGGGCGGTCCAGAGAGGAGCGAAGTCGAAGCCCAGGGGCTGGATGGCGATGAGCCTCGCGGCCAGCACGGCCTGGGCCAGCACGAAGGCGGCGAACACCGCCCAGAGGGCGAGGCGACGGATCCCGCCGTCGGCCAAGTCGGGTCCTGGCGTCATGAACCGCGCCCCAAGGTCAGCCCCCCGCAACAGCGGCCGAGCTTGCACCGGAGCCCGGAAGAGTCGGTTAACGGCGCCTCTGTCTCAGCCGCGCGCGCGCCGATACGCGTCCAGGCCGAGGCGCAGGTCGGAGATCAGGTCGTCGGGGTGCTCCAGGCCGATGTGCAGGCGCACAATCGGGCCGCCGTAGTCCTTGCGGTGTTTGCGCTTGCGCAGCTGGTGGTCGCACGAGATGGCCAGGCTCTCGAAGCCCCCCCAGGAGAAGCCGAGGCCGAACAGGGTCAAGACGTCGAGCAGGGCGTCGACCGCACGGGCCGGCGCCGGCTTCAGCACGAAGCTGAACAGGCCGCAGGCGCCGCGGTAGTCGCGCTTCCACAGGTGGTGGTGCGGCGCGCCGGGCAGGGCGGGGAACAGCACCTCCGCCACCTCGTCTTGGGCCTTCAGCCAGGCGGCGACCTTGAGCGCACTGGTGCCCTGCCGCTCCAGACGGGTGGGCAGGGTGCGAAGGCCGCGCAGCATCTGGTAGGCGTCCTCCGGCGACACGGCCCAGCCCAGGTGGACGATCCCATCGTCGAGTTTTCGCGCCAGCGCCGCGTCCCGGGCGGCGACCGAGCCCATGAAGACGTCGGAGTGGCCGCCGACGTATTTGGTCAGCGCCTGGACGCTGAGGTCGATGCCGTGGGCCAGCGGTTTGAAGAGGTGGCCGGCGCCCCAGGTGTTGTCCGCCAAGGTAAGGATACCCCGCGCCCGGGCGAGCTCGGCGATGCGCGCCAGGTCCTGCATCTCGAAAGTCAGCGAGCCTGGCGACTCCAGAACGATCAGCCGGGTCTGCTCCGAAGTCCCGCCCATCAGTTCGTCCGGCGGCTGGGCGGGATCGAAGTAGCGGACCGCAACACCGAAGCGCGTCAGCACGTGGTCGCAGAAGCGGCGCGTCGGATTGTAGACGGTGTCGACGACCAGCACCTCGTCGCCGGCCTTCAGCACCGCCAGCATGGCGCCGGTGAGTGCGGCGAGGCCCGAGGGGTAGAGGCAGGTCCCGGCCGCGCCCTCCAGCTGGTTCAAGGCGTCGATCAGCCCTTCCTGGGCGGCCAGGCCCTTGCGGCCGTAGGTGACGAAGGCGTCGTCGTCGTACAGGGCCGCCGCGTTCGGCAACAGCACCGTCGAGCCCTTCTGGATCGGCGGGCCGACGGTCTTGGCTAGCGGCCCGGACAGCTGGCCGGCGCGGATCAGGCGGGTTTCTTCGTCCATGCGGGTTGAGGCCGGCGGCTACGGGGGCGAAACTGAAGCTCCGGCAAGTTAGAGCCTCCCCGGCTTTTCCGATCAAGGAGCGCGGCGTGATCCGACGGCTTTGCGCGACGACGGCCCTCGCCCTGGCGCTCGTCGCCTGCGGCGAGCGGGAGGAGGCGGCCGAGCCGTCTCCGCCGCCGCCGGCCGCCGCGCCGTCAGCGCCGGCGACCTACCAGCCCGCCGTCAGCCCGACGCTGGCGGCGGTGCGCAAGCGCGGCTGGCTGAGCTGCGGCGTGCACCCGGAGCTGGCGGGCTTTTCCGTGCGCGACGTGCGCGGGGTGTGGCGGGGCTTCGACGTGGACGTCTGCCGGGCCCTGGCCGCGGCGACGCTCGGCGATGCGAACGCCGTGCGCTTCCGGCCGCTGTCCGCGGCCGAGCGGTTCGCGGTTCTCAAGAGCGGCGAGATCGACGTGCTGTCGCGCAACACCTCCTGGACCTTCTCGCGCGACGCAGGGCTGGGCGTCGACTTCCCGGTGATCACCTATTTCGACGGCCAGGGGTTCATGGTCCGCCGGGCGCTGAACCTCACCAGCGTGCACGAGCTGTCGGGCGCCCGGATCTGCGTCCAGGCCGGCACCGACGCCGAGCAGAACCTGTCCGACTACATGCGCGCTCGGGCCATCGACTACCAGGCCGTGGTGGTGGAGAGCGAGGAGGCGGGGCGGGCGTCCTACCAGAGCGAGGCGTGCGACGCCATGAGCGCCGACCTCTCGGCCCTGGCGGCGGCGCGGACGGTGATGAACAGCCCCACGGCGCACGTGATCCTGCCCGACATCATCTCAAAGGAGCCGCTGGGGCCCGCCGTGCGCCAGGACGATCCGGTGTGGGCCGACATCGTCCGCTGGACGATGTTCGCCCTGATCGTGGCCGAGGAGCTGGAGCTGCGCTCGGCCGACGTGGCGGAGGCCAAGGGGCTGGCGACGGCGCCCGAGGCTCGGCGGCTGTTAGGATTGGAGCGGGAGCTCGGGCCGCTGCTCGGCCTGCGCCAGGACTGGGCCTTCCAGGCGATCCGCCAGGTGGGCGCCTACGACGAGCTGTTCCGGCGCAACCTCGGCGAAGGCTCGGCCCTCCGCCTGGCGCGGGGCCTCAACGCGCGCTGGAACGCCGATCCGCCCGGCCTGCTCTACGCCCCGCCCATGCGGTGAGACCGGGCCCCCCCGCGCAGCTCCAGCACCATGGCGCAGCGCTCGTCGGGGTTCAGGCCCTTGGAGGTCTCCAGGCTCAGCACTTCCGCCAGCCGCACGCTGAGGTCCTCCGCCGCTACCGCGGCGAAGCCGAGCGAGGCGTAGAAGGGCGCGTTCCAGGGGATGTCGCGGAAGGTCGTGAGGGTCACACGGGCGAGGCCGCGGCCGCGGGCCCAATCGATGGCGTGATTCATCAGCCGCCGTCCGATGCCTTGGCCCTGGGCCTCCTGGCGCACGTCCAGCTCCCAGACGTGCAGCTCGTCCTTGAACACCTCCGCCGCCAGAAAGCCCACCGCCTCGCCTGCGCCGTCGTCGGCGACCCAGACGGTGCCGGCCGCCTGGCGCGGCGCCCAGACCTCGCCCGGTGTGACGTTGGTGAGGATGTCCATGTCGTGGCCTTCGCCCTCGAACAGGGCGGCGGCGGAGCGCTCGATCTCCGGCAGCTTGTGGAGCTCGTCGGCGCGGGCCTCGCGGATGAAGGGCGCGCTCATGGCCCGGTCACCACGGACGCGTCGTCGCGCGCCCCCCACTCGGCCCAGGAGCCGTCGTAGATGGCCGCCTCGGTTCCGAGCTGCGCCAGGGCCAGGGTCAGCACCGCGGCGCTGACGCCGGAGCCGCAGCTGGCGATCATCGGCCGGGAGAGGTCCAGGCCGGCGGCCTCGAAGGCGGCGCGAAGCTCGGCGGGCGGCTTCAGCGTGCCGTCCTCGCGGACGACGGCCGACCAGGGCAGGTTGCGGGCGCCCGGCATGTGGCCGGCGCGCAGGCCAGGACGCGGCTCCGGCGCCTCGCCGCGGAAGCGGGCGGCGGGGCGGGCGTCCACGACCTGGGCCTCGCCGCTGGCGAGGGCGTGGCGGACGGCCTCAAAATCGCGGACGGCTCGGGGATCAAAGCTGGCCGTGACGGCGGCAGACGTCGGGGCCACATCGCCGGACTCAACGGGCCGGGCCTCGGCGCGCCACTTCTTGAGGCCGCCGTCCAGCACCGCGACGCGGGGGTAACCCATCACCTTCAGCGTCCACCAGACGCGTGGCGCCGAGAAGATGCCCTGGGCGTCGTAGACGACGACCTCCGCTTCTCGGGGCAGGCCCAACCGACCGGCCGCCTCGGCGAACGCTTGCGGGGGCGGCAGCATGTGCGGCAGGCCGCTCGACTTGTCGGCGATCTGGTCGATGTCGAAGAACACCGCGCCGGGAATATGGGCGGCGAGGTAGGCGTCGCGGCCGCTGCGCGGATCAGTGGGCAGGAACCAGCTGGCGTCGACCACGCGAAGGCCCGGATCGCCCAGGCGGGCGGCGAGCGCGTCGGTGCTGACCAGCGGCCCGGCCATCACAGCCAGTGGGGCAGGGGCAGGGCCTTCTCGCGAAGGAACTGCGGATTGTAGATCTTGCTCTGATAGCGGGCGCCCTGGTCGCAGAGCACGGTCACGATGGTGTGGCCCGGGCCCATGTCCCTGGCCATCCGGACCGCTCCGGCGACGTTGATGCCGGTAGAGCCGCCCATGGCCAGGCCTTCGTGCTCGACCATGTCGTAGATCGCCAGCATCATCTCCTCGTCGCCGATCCGGTAGGCCTTATCGACCTTGAGGCCCTCGAGGTTGGCGGTGATGCGTCCCTGGCCGATACCTTCGCTGATCGAGCTGCCTTCGGACTTCAGTTCGCCGTCGGTGTAGTAGCTGTAGAGGGCGGCTCCGTAGGGGTCGGCCAGGCCGATGGTCACATCCGGCTTGCGCGCCCGCAGCGCCTCGGCGACCCCAGCCAGGGTGCCGCCCGAGCCCACCGCGCAGATGAAGCCGTCGACCTTCCCCTCGGTCTGCGCCCAGATCTCCGGACCCGTCCCGGCGACGTGGGCCTCGCGGTTGGCGACGTTGTCGAACTGGTTGGCCCAGACCGCGCCGGCCGGCTCCTTGGCGGCCAGCTCCTCGGCGAGCCGGCCGGAGTAGCGGACGTAGTTGTTGGGGTTGGAATAGGGGACCGCGTCCACCTCGATCAGCTCGGCGCCGTAGAGCCGGACCGCGTCCTTCTTCTCCTGGCTCTGAGTGTTGGGCATGACGATGGTGCAGTTGTAGCCAAGCGCCTTGGCCACCATGGCAAGGCCGATGCCTGTGTTGCCCGCCGTGCCTTCGACGATCCGACCGCCGGTCTTCAGCAGCCCTTTCTGCACCGCGTCACGAACGATGTAGAGCGCCGCCCGGTCCTTCACGGACTGGCCGGGGTTCATGAACTCGGCCTTGCCGAGGATCTCGCAACCCGTGGCCTCGCTGGCGTGGCGCAGGCGGATGAGCGGGGTGTTCCCGATGGCGTCGAGCACGCTGGCGGCGATGGTCATGGCCGCTACTTAATCAGCGCCGCCGTTTCCCGGTAGGGGGGCGATCAGGCCTTCGCGAGCGAGAGTTGCACCACGTTGGTCTGGCCGGTGCGGAACCCTGCCTCGCAATAGCTGAGGTAGAACCGCCAGAGCCGCCGGAACCGCTCGTCGAACCCGAGCGGGCGGATCTCGTCCCAGGCCCCGTCGAAACGCCGGCGCCAATCGGCCAGGGTGTCGGCGTAATCCAGGCCGAACCGTGAGAGGCCCTCCCACGTCAGCCCCGCCGCGCGGGTCTCGCGCGCCAGCCGCGCTTCGGATGGCAGCATGCCGCCGGGGAAAATGTACTTCTGGATGAAGTCCATCCGCCGCCGATAGCCCTCGAACAGCTCATCCTTGATGGTGATGATCTGCAGACCCGCTCGGCCGCCGGGCGAGAGCACCTGGGCGATCTTGCCGAAGTAGGCGGGCCAGTACTTCTCGCCGACCGCCTCGAACATTTCGATGGAGGCCACGCGGTCGAACTGGCCGTCCACGTCGCGGTAATCGACGAAGCGGATCTCGGCCTTCTCGTTCAGACCCTGGCGGAACAGCCGCTCACGGGCGAAGTCGTACTGCTCCCTGGAGATGGTGATGCCGGTGACCTTGGCGCCCACCTCGCCGGCGGCGAACTCGGCGAAGCCGCCCCAGCCGCAGCCGATCTCCAGGACGTGCTGGCCGGACTGCAGGCCGATGCTCTGCGCCAGCGTGCGGTACTTGTTGCGCTGGGCCTCGCTCAGCGGCTGGCCGGGCGCGGCGTAGCGAGCGGACGAGTAGGTCATCGTCTCGTCCAGCCAGCGGGAGTAGAAGGCGTTCCCCAGGTCGTAGTGGGCGTGGATGTTCTTCTGCGCGCCCTTGCGGGTGTTGGCCCGCAGCGTGTGGTTGATCATCCCGAGCGCCCGAAACAGGGGATTGCCCTTGATCAGCCGGATAATGCCCTCGGCGTTGCGGCTGACCACCTC
>JAESGR010000270.1_pt1 | contig 13908 bp, 7 predicted proteins | sample 9269771 | NCBI WGS metagenome assembly JAESGR01 (sample SAMN15739572, study PRJNA653492) | algae metagenome | isolation source: Chroococcus sp. CMT-3BRIN-NPC107 and co-occurring heterotrophs from well... | place: USA: Clark Mountains Wilderness, California | collected 2010-04-18
AAGTCCGGTCCGCGAAGCGGTTCTTCAGCTCGTGGCGCACGGGCTCGGCCAGTCGGAGCCCCGCAAGGGCGTGGTCGTCGCTGAGTTCGACGAGGAGACGATGGTCGGCAACCATGAGATCCGGGAGGTCCTTGAGGGCGTATCAGCCCGACGAGCCGCCACGCGGGTCACTGTCGTCGACCTGGCCGTTCTCGATGAGATCATGGCACGACAGGCGAGTGCTTTACAGAATAACGACCTTGCCCTGTATGAGGAAACCGATGCGGAATTCCATCGGTATGTGGCGACGATTTGTGGACATAGCGGGTTGAAGAACTTCCTCGCCGTCCTCAACGATCAAATGCTCCTGAACTCCAGTGTCTCGGGATCCCGACCGGATCATATCGAGGGTGGCTACAACGAGCACCTCGCCGTCCTCGAGGCGTTGCAAGCACGCGACCCCGTCCGGGCGGAGGAAGCCATGCGTCGGCACATCAGGAATGCGCGCATGCGGCTGACCGCCATCCTGTCGGAGAGTCGCACGGACACAGCCGTCTCCAAGTCGCGGTCGCGCGCCAAGCGGCATGTTCCATGAGCAGTCCGACCTGACCGGTTGTCGGTGACGGCCTGCTCGTCGCCGGTCGATCACACCCGGCAGGCGGTTCATCCGCGCCAGGCGGTGCTCGGCGGTCGCAACCACGATGCCGCCGACCGGCTCTTCGTCCGCCGGGCCCGGGGCGGGCTTGCGGAAGCGCTTGCCGACCCTTCCTCGGGAGCGTGAGGTCGAGCACGGGATGGTGGTCCCCGACGGCACGAATGAGCGGGTGCGCCGAGAGACCGCCGGTCCCGCACGAAGCGGACTCTCGAGCTGAGCGCGATGTGCTGAAGCGCTCGACCGCCTCACCCTGAGCCTGTCGAAGGCCTCGCGGCCGCGAAGGCGCCAAGGCTTTCGTGATCGCCGGCGCGGCGCATCGCGCCGCCTGCACGGCATTTCCCTCCCTGTGCCTCGCTGCGCCGCATCGTCTCGACACTCCGACCAGCGGGACCCGGTGGTCGGCACATCGACGATCGGCGGTATTGCGCTGCTCTGTTTCTACATGTTACATGCAACACATTCCGGCTAGCGCTTCCATCGAGCTATGGCACAGGGGAGGTGCCACTCGGCGCAGAGAAACTGAATGTACAATTACTAGTTTTCGCGAGGTTCGACGCAGAACTGATCGCATACTTAAAGTGCGACTATCGTAAAATCAGGATGAAACGCGATAAAATTCGTTATTTCACAGAGGAATTAGACGATTAATACAAAACGGAGCTGTGGACGGCGCTCCATGTGAAGACAAAAAGCAAAACATAGAAATATCCGCTTTGCACAGCAATTAATAATTTCTCTGCATTGCAGAGAAGATGATCAGAATGGCGCCTCGATAGATAGATCAACTACGTCGCTTCGGTTTTACATAAACAAACATTCATAACGCATCGCCGACCTCGGACAGATGCAAAACATATGGGGCAATCACATGGCTTTGGACGTTACGGTAGTACCTTCCATCCTCAAGGATTTGGATACGGATGGATCGTTCGACCCCGTTGTCGGCGAGCAGTTTCAGTTCAACATCTCAATGACCAACAACACATCGGACTCGATGCTCGTTGTTAAGTTCAGTTATGTGATCGATGGCGGGGTTTTATACACCGTAGATTTTAGAGATTACGGCATCACGGGCTATCCTTTGAGCCCGGGGCGCACGTTCGGGCATGCGCTCCAGTACCAAATGGATGCTGCAGACGCCCTCTCGTATGAGAACCAGTTGCTGTCGAACTGGAAATTCGAAGGCACCGTCGAGTACAAGGTCGGCGACTCCACGTTCACGGCCTCGAGCCCCCCGTCCTTCTTGCCGGTCGACAGTTTGGCGTTGAGCGGAGCGGTTTTCGACGACGCGAATGTGAATGGAACATCGGACGCGGAAGCCGGCCTTTCGGACGTCGAGGTCCACCTCTACGCCGATACCGGCACCGTTGCCGGGAGTTACGATGCCGGCGACACGTTGTTGCTGACGACAACGACCGATGGTTCCGGAAACTATCAGTTCACCGGATTGGGCTCCGGCAACTATATCGTTCAGTTGTCCGAAGACAATTTCGGGTCGGGCGGCGCCCTGGAGGGGCGGATGTCCTCACCCGGAAGTCCGGATCCCGACGACAATGTCGACAACGACGACAATGGCGCGAGGGTCGCCGGGCAGGGAGTCGTCAGTTCGGCCATCAGGCTCGATTTCAACTCCGAGCCCAATGCCGGGAACGGCAACGACAGCAATTCGACACTCGACTTCGGCCTGTTCGCCAATATTGCACCGGACATCAGCGACCTCGGCGGAGAAACGCGATCCTTCGTCGAGGATGGCACACCGATATTGCTCGACACGGCCACGGGCGCGACTGTGTCGGATGACGATTCAGCGAATTTCGATGGCGGGACGGTCACGGTCTCCGTGACGGGCAACTTCGTTCCCGCCGAAGACGTCCTCGGGATCCGCAATGAGGGCACGGATCCGGGGCAGATCGGCGTATCCGGCTCGGATGTTACCTACGGAGGAGTGGTCATCGGAAGCGTCGCCGGCGGGGCAGGGAGCGATCTCGTGATCTCGCTCGATGCCGATGCGACCCCCGCGGCCGTGAGCGCTCTGCTTCGCAATCTGACCTATGCGAACGCCAACACCGGAAATCCATCGACTGCCGATCGCACCATCTCCGTGACGGTCAACGATGGCGACGGGGGCACCAGCACGCCTGCGATCGTCACGGTCACCGTGACCGGCGCCGACGACGCCCCTGTCATCGGAGCGCTGACGGCGCAGGCGACCGAAGGGCAGGCAGCGCCGACCGCAGGCACGCTGACCATCGATGATGCGGACGGGACCGACGAGGAGGCGTTCGAGGCGCAGACGAATACGATCGGCACCTACGGCACGTTCTCGCTCGCGGCCGACGGGTCCTATACCTACACGCTGGCTGCCGGAGCAGAGGCCCTGGATGACGCAGAGGTGCAGACCGACACCTTCACGGTGACCAGCGCCGACGGCACCACCGCGGACTTCGTGGTGAGCGTCACCGGCGTCAACGACGCGCCCACTGTCGCTCTCGCAAGCGCTACGATCCCGGTCACCGAGGACGTGACGAAGGCGATCACCGGAATCAGCATCGCGGATGCGGACAACCCGACGGGATCCGTGACCGTCACCCTCGCGGTGCCCTCAGGCACGCTCACCGCCGCGAGCACGAACGACGTGGTGGTCGCGGGGTCCGCCACGGCCATGACCCTGACGGGCACCATCGGCGCCATCAACGCTTTCCTGGCGACCGATGGCGCCGTCACCTTCAAGACGGACCTGAATGCCGCCGCCGACGTGTCCCTCACGGTGACGGTCGACGACAAGAGCGGAACGGCGAGCGCCGTCTCCGACCCGGCCACGATCACCCTCGACGTTCAGGCGGTGAACGATGTGCCTGTGCTCTCGGGGACGGGTGCGACCCCGACCATCGACGACACCGCGACCGCCCAGCCCTTCGCGGGCCTGACCTTCGCGGACGTGGAGAGCGGCGGCACCGTCACGATCGGCTACACGGGAGCCAACGGCACGCTGTCCGGCACCGGCCTTTCCGGCTCCGCGGGCACCTATACCCTGACGGGCGCCACGCCTGCCGAACTCACCACCCGCCTCCAGGCGCTCGTCTTCACCCCCACGGCCAACCAGGTGGCGGTCGGCAACTCGGTGCAGACGAGCTTCACCCTCACCCCCAGCGACGGCACGGACACCGGCACCCCGCACGCCGCGACCGTGGTGACCGTCTCCTCGGTCAACGATGCCCCGACGCTCTCGGGCTCCGGCACGCTGACCGCCATTGCCGAGGACGCCTCCTCGCCCGCAGGCGTTGCCCTCGGTTCGCTGGGCCTCTCGGCCTCCGACGTGGATGCCGGCGGGTCGGTGACGGGTTATGCCGTGGTCGGCAATGTCGCCACGGCCTCGCAAGGCTCATGGCAGTACTCGACCGATGCCGGAGCGCATTGGCAGGCCGTCGGGACTGTCAACGACGGAGCCTCGGCGCTGGCGCTCTCGGCCGCGACGCTGGTGCGCTTCCTGCCGGCAGACGACTACAACGGCACTCCGGGGGGCCTGACCCTTCGGGCGCTCGACACCACCTACGCGGGCGGGTTCTCGGCCACCGGGGCCTCGGAGACCCGCGTGACGGTCGACACGGCCGCGACCGGCGGCACCACGGCGATCTCCTCGGGCACCGCCTCCCTCGGCACGAGCGTTACGGCCGTGAACGATGCGCCTGTGCTCGCCACCAATGCGGGGGCCGTCGCCGAGACCGCCGGCCTTCTGACGATAACCACCTCTCTGCTCGACGAGGGAGACGTGGACGACGACGGTGCGGGTCTGACCTACACGGTCACGGACGCAACCGAACACGGCACCCTGTTTCGCGACGGCAACGACAACGGTGTCGTGGATGGCGGCGAGGCGCTGGGGGAGGCCGGCACCTTCACCCAGGCCGACCTCGACGCGGGGCAAATCAAGTACCTGCACGCCGGCGGTACCGACACCTTCGACAGCTTCACCTTCTCGCTCGCCGACGGTGGCGAGGACGGCGCTGCACCTCTCACGGGCCAGACCTTCGCGATCACGGTCGCCGCCCGGCCCGTCGTCACGGGCGTCGGCGGCTCCCCGAGCTACGCCGAGGATGGCTCCGCTGCAGCGGTCGCTCCCGGTCTGGCGATCACCGATGGCGACAGCACCACCCTGACGGGAGCAACCGTCACGATCACCGACCGCGTGAACGGCGACGTTCTCGCGTTCACGAACCAGAACGGCATCTCGGGCAGCTACGCCGCCGCCACGGGCGTCCTGACCCTCACGGGCACGGCCTCGCTGGCCCACTACGAGACCGCCCTGCGCTCGGTGACCTACTCCAGCACCAGCGACAACCCGGCCACCGGGGTGGGCAATGCCGACCGGGTCGTCGCGTTCGCCGTCTCGGACGGCACGCTGGCGAGCACGGGCGTGCAGGTGACCCTCAGTGTCGCCAACGCCAACGATGCTCCCGTGCTCGACATCGCGCAGGCTCCGGCCTTGACCGCGATCGCAGAGGACGGGCCGGCTCCGACCGACGGCTCGACCGCCAACTCCACGCTGGCCTCCTCTCTGCTCTCGGGGGCAACGGACCCCGACGCGGGAGCCCTGCAGGGCATCGCCGTCACGGGCGTGAGCGGCAAGGGAACGCTCTTCTATTCCACCGACGGGGGAGGGACCTGGGCTGCCCTGACGGGCTCCGTCAGCGCCAGCGCTGCGCTCGTGCTCCATGGGGATGCGCGGCTGTACTTCCAGCCCGACGCGAACGAGAACGGCACCGTGACGGATGCCGTCACCTTCAAGGCGTGGGACCGGACCGGCGGAGCCACGAACGGCCAGACGGGGGTGAATACGACAACCGGTACGGCCTTCTCGACGGCGTCGGACACCGCCTCGGTCGTGATCACGGCGGTGAACGACGCGCCGCAACTGGCCGACACGGTTCTCTCGATCGCGGTCGCCGAAGATGCCGGTGCGCCCGTGGGTGCGGTCGGCGCGCCGATATCCTCCCTCGCAGGCGGGGCCTCGGACGTGGAAGCCGGCGCTGCCCATGGCTTGGCCGTCACGGCGGCCGACGCGACGAACGGCACGTGGTATTTCTCCACCGACGGCGGAGCGAACTGGCAGGCGCTCGGCAGCCCGTCTGCGGCGGCCGCCCGTCTCCTGGCGGCAGATGCCGACACGCGAATCTACTTCCAGCCGAACGCCGACTACCAGGGCACCGTCTCGGCCGGTCTGACGATCCGGGCCTGGGACGGCACCGGCGGCACGAACGGCGGTACCGCCGACGTGACCGCCAACGGCGGCAGCACCGCCTTCTCGGCCGAGACCGACACGGTCGCCCGGATCGTGACGAACGTGAACGACGCCCCGACGCTTGCGGGCGGTCCCGTGACCCTCACGGGCGTGGACGAGGACACTCCCTCATCGGGTACGTTGGTCTCCTCGCTCCTGAGCGGGCTCACCTTCGGGGACATCGATCCCGGTGCCGTGTCGGGCATCGCGATCACCGCCCTCGCCGGCGGCGGTTCGTGGCAGTACACCACCGACGGGACCACTTGGACGGGGGTCGGGTCGGTATCGGGCACGTCCGCCTTGCTACTGTCCGCCTCGGCTCACGTGCGCTTCGTGCCGGATGGCGAGAACGGCAGCGCGGCGAGCCTGACCTTCCGGGCCTGGGACCAGACGAGCGGCACCGCCTCCGGCAATGGTGCTCCCCAATACGCGGACGCCAGCGCGAACGGGGGCACCACCGCCTTCTCGGCCGGCACCGCCACAGCCGCGATGACGGTCACGAGCGTCAATGACGCTCCGACGCTGGCCGGGTCCGTGGACACTTCCGGCCTGAACGACAATGCAGGAGCCACGGCCCTCTTCGGCGGCATCGCGGTCGCGGACGTGGATACGGGCGAGAGCGACCTCACGCTGGAGGTCCGCCTTGCCGATCCCGGTGCGGGCGCCCTGTCGGGCGGCGGATTCACGGATGTGGGCGGCGGCGTTTACCGGGCGACCGGGCTCACGCCCGATCAGGCCGACGCGGCATTGGACGGGCTGACCTTCACGCCCGCCGACAACACGGGCCCGAGCGGCACCTTCTCGACGACCTTCACGGTGGCGGCGAACGACCAGACGGCCGCCGAGGTGACCTGGACCTCGGGCGGGCTGACGGTCACGCGGGTCAACGATGCGCCCTCGGCCTCGAACCTGACGCAGGCGACCGGCTTCACGGAAGACGATGGATCCGTGGCTCTGGACGACATCGCCGTCGGCGATGCGGATACCGGCGAGTCGGTCACGGCCACTCTGACTCTGAGCAGCCCTGCGGCCGGCGCGCTCTCCACCGGCACCTTCGGCTCGGCCACCTCGAGCTTCACCGCCGGGACAGGCGTGTGGACCGTCACCGGGTCTGTGGTCGACGTGAATGCCGCTCTTGCGGCGGTGGCCTTCACCCCTGCGGCCAACTGGGATCGGACCGTCACGATCACGAGCCGGATCAGGGACCAGGCCGGGACAGGTCCGGCAGACGGCACGATCACGCTGACGGCCACGGCCGTGAACGATGCGCCGGGCGCCGTGACCCTGAGCAACCTCGTCACGACCACGGCCGAGGGTGGCGCTGCTCAGAAGGTGGCGGACATCGCCGTCATCGACGACGCACAGGGGACGGAGACCCTGTCGCTCGTCGGAGCCGATGCGGGCTCGTTCGAGATCCGCAACGGCGCGGAGCTGTGGTTCAGGGGCGGTGCGGATTTCGAGGCGAAGACGGCTTACGCCGTGCAGGTGACCGCGACCGACGAGGACGGCCTTTCCGCCACCTCGCAGGCCTTCGCCCTCGCGATCGCCGACCTGCCCGACACCCCCACGGGTGGCGACGACGTGCTGGTCCTCGGCTCGGGCGACAACCGGGTGAACGGCCGGAACGGCATCGATCAGATCGCAGGAAACGAGGGACAGGACAACCTGCGCGGCGGGCGAAGCGACGACGCGCTCCGCGGGGGCGACGGCGACGACCTCCTGCGCGGCAATCTCGGCGACGACCGCCTCGACGGCGGCGCGGGGGACGACGTGCTCAAGGGCGGGCAGGGCGCCGACGTGCTGCTCGGGGGCGAGGGTGCGGACCGGTTCGTGTTCACGGGCCGGCGCGACAGCCCGGCCGACGGGTTCGACCGGATCCTGGACTTCGACCAGGCCGAGGGAGACCGGCTCGACCTGAGCGGGCTCGGCGGGCTGTCGTGGCGGGGTGACGGCGGCTTCACGGGCGGGGGCGACGAGGTGCGCTTCGAGCAGGCGCGGGGCAACACCTTCGTGCTGGCGGATCTCGACGGCGACGGACAGGCCGACTTCACGATCAGGCTCGACGGGCTGATCGATCTGAAGCTCGGCGACTTCATCCTGTAGATCGGAGCGATCGAGCAGCGCTGCCCGGCAAAGTCTTTGGCAGCCCTTCCAGTTCGTCGAATCGTGCGAAGCGGCGGAGGGGCGACCGGGACCTTTCGTGCGCATGCGCAGTCGCATGGGTGGCTGAGCCTTGCGGCTGCGTAGCGTGGTCATGGCCGAACGGGGGAACCTGGCGCCTGCCCCAGGAAGGGAGAACCACCAGGAGCAAGACCGCAAAACAGAAAGCGATATGCGATGGTGGCCGGCTGCACCGGGGATCTCCGCCGCGCCTCGTGGGCGGCGCGACGGTTCCCGAACTCGCTCCGCGTGCCGGAGTCCACCTTGCCACTTTCGGGGGAGTGAAGCAGTATCCCACAATCCAGACAGGGGAGCTCGGATGCTGTCGACCCGGTATGCTGACAGGGCCTTTTTCTACGTTGGGCTCGGGATCGTGACAGCAGCGACTCTGATGCTCCAGATCATCGAGACACGGATCATCTCCGTTACATCCTGGTATCATCTTGCGTTCTTCGTGATCAGCATCGCCATGTTTGGCCTGACGGTCGGCGCGGTTGCCGTTTACATCTATCGCGACCGCTTCGACCCGGCCCGGCTGTCCCAGTATCTTACCGTCGCCGCGCTCGGATTCGCCGTCTCGACCATCCTGGCGGGCGTCGCTCAGCTCACCCTCGCGACCGGGGGAGCCCTGTCGGCGACGACCTTTTTCGCCTGGACGGAGTTCGCGATCTGCTTGGCGATTCCCTTCTTCTTCTCCGGGATCTGCGTCAGCCTCGCCCTGACGCGCAGCCCATACCCCGTCGGGACGGTCTATGGCGCCGATCTCATCGGCGCTGCCGCCGGATGCGTGGGAGTTCTCGTCCTCCTCAGCCTGACGAGCGGACCGGCGTCGCTCCTCTGGATCGGCGTCTTCATCGGGATCGCAGCCCTGTGCTTCGGACAGACCGCTTCGGGCCACGATGGCGGCGCCGCCACCATCGTCGGCCGCGTCTTCAGACGCCGCCACCTCATTCTGGGCATCCTGTTTGCGCTGGCCGTTCTCAACGAGATGTCGTCCTTCGGGGTGCGGACCGTCATCGTCAAGGACCGCTTCGAGTCGCCCGGCGAAATCGCCTACGACAAGTGGAACTCGTTCTCTCGCATCACCGTCACGAACAGCTCGCGCGGCGCTCCCAGTCTGTGGGGCGCTTCCCCGAAGATGCCGCCCGCCCTCGTCGAGCAGCGCTGGATGATCATCGACGGATCGACCGGCACGGCCGTCAACCGGTCCGACGGCAATCTCGAGCAGCTCGATTTCTTGCGTTACGACGTGACGAACCTGGCATACGCGCTCCCCGATCGCCGTTCGAGCGCCGTCATCGGCGTAGGAGGCGGGCGCGACGTCGCCTCGGCCCGGCTCTTCGGCGTCGCCGACATTCACGGCATCGAGATCAATCCGATCTTCATCGACCTCCTGACGGACAAGTTCCGCGACTACGCCGGGCTCGCGCAGCAGCCGGGCGTGACGTTCGAGGTCGACGAGGCCCGAAGCTGGATGGCGCGGTCCGAGCGGACCTTCGACGTCATCCAGATGAGCCTGATCGACACCTGGGCCGCCACGGGCGCCGGCGCCTTCACGCTGTCGGAGAACGGCCTCTACACCGTCGAGGCCTGGCGCATCTTCCTCAGGCGCCTGACCGAGGACGGCGTCTTCACGGTGAGCCGCTGGTACGCACCGACGGACGTGAACGAGACCGGCCGCATGGTGAGCCTGGCCGTCGCCACGCTGCACGAGTCGGGCATCAGGAATGTCCGGCCGCACCTGTTCCTGGCATCGGCCGGCAACGTCGCGACGCTGATCGTCGCCAGGTCGCCGTTGTCGGAGACTGCGCTTCGTGCGCTCGAGGAGCGAACGAGCTCGCTGGCGTTCACGACCCTGATCAGTCCGCGCGGAAGCGCGGCCACTCCGGCGCTCGAGCGCATCGTCGCATCGCAGGACGGCGCGGACCTCGAGGCCGCGACGGAAGGGTCGTTTCTCGACCTCTCGCCGTCGACGGACGCGCGGCCCTTCTTCTTCAACCAGCTCCGATTCGGCCGCCTGCTCGAGTGGAACGTGTTGCAGCAGTTTCAGAACCCGGGCGTGTTCGGCGGCAATCTGACAGCCACCATCACCCTCGTCATGCTGGTCCTGATCTCGCTGCTGCTTGTGGCGGCCACGATCGTCCTTCCGCTCAGCGGCACCGTCCAGCAGGTCGGCTGGTCCCTTGTCGCGGGAGGCACCGCCTATTTCGCGCTGATCGGGATCGGATTCATGATGGTCGAGATCGCCCTCCTGCAGCGCATGAGCGTGTTTCTGGGGCATCCCGTCTACGCCCTCAGCGTCGTCCTGTTCAGCCTGATCCTCTCGACGGGGATCGGGAGCCTCCTCTCCGAGCGATTGCCCCTTCGGGCCCTGCCGCAAATTTCGGTCTGGGCGGTGCTGACGTCCGGCTATCTGGTGACGCTGCCGATATGGCTTCCGTCCCTGCTGCTGCAGCTGGATTCAGCGAGCCTGATCGCCCGGGCAGGGTTCTGCGTATTGGTGCTCGCGCCCGCCGGCCTGCTGATGGGTTTCGCCTTTCCGACCGGGATGCACATGGTGTCCCGCATCGATGCCCGGCCCACGCCCTGGTTCTGGGGTGTCAACGGAGCCGCAGGCGTGCTGGCGGGCGGCGTCGCCGTTCTCACGAGCATCGGCATCAGCATCGATGCGACGCTGCAGTTCGGCGCTCTGTGCTACGTGCTGCTCCTGATCCCCGCGATCGCCATGGCGAGAGGCGATGGTTCGGCACGGGCCCCTGTACCCCGCCTGGAAGCCGCCTGAGAATGCCCGGGGACGGCGGGCCGTGAGGCGGCTCGCCGGACGGTCATGGCTCAGGGGGCTCTCCTCCCCGTCGCCGAGACTCAAGGCCTCTCAGTCAACCTTGGAGTCGGGAACTCTTCCTGGCCGGGGCCGGAGGTCCCGGTCCCGCGGATCTCACGGCACCGGGCCTGCGGTGTCGAGGCGACAGACGAGAGCGGCGATCCGGTCGGGGAGGGGCTGGGCGAGGAGGCCGTCGTACAGGGTCCTGAGACCCCGACCGATCGGGCTCTGAGGCGCCAGGTCGATCCGGACCGGTTCGCGCCGGGGGAGCGGACGAACGGGCACGGTCGGGCGATGGACCTGAGGCCCCGTTCCTCCTCGGGTCGCGAAAATCCCGAACCGTCGCTTGACGCTGTCAGCCACTCTGCGTCCCCGGATCCATGGTTCGCCTAGGGCTAACGCCGGTCACCTCCGGCGGTTTCTCTCCGATCGCGGATCCCGGCAGCGAGACGAAGGGCCGACCGAGTGCTACTCCCGAGCGGCCATCAGATCGTGGGTGAGAACCGTCAGCTTGGCGATGAGGCTCGTGCTGTCCTCCTTGGCGCAGGACCATTGGGTGCCGACACACGCCCCGTCGGCCGATACCGACACCACGGCGAGCGACCGGAGCTGACCGGCCCGGGCAAGGGCGAGGTGCTCCTGAAGGATCTCAATCATCGACGCCGTCTTGGCGTCGATGGGGTGAGACGTGACAGGTCTCAGCACCTGAACCTGCGAGGGATTGCTCCGCTTCGTGCCGCTCATGACCTGCCCCGCTCCAAAGTTTTGATGCTTGCCTACGACCAGTATCCCAGATCCAATACCTGCCGGGTTCAGCTACGCTCAACATCGACTAAGGAATAACTTCAGCAGAACCAACCTCGACCTTGCGGCGGAGGCGCCAATCAGCGGGATCGCAGGTTGTTATTGCAAGGACCAGCTAGATCCGGTCGCCGCGGGAGGCATCCTCCACGAGGGTGCCGATCAGGCGCAGGAGAGCCTGATGCTCGGGGCCCAACGTCTCGGGCGCCAGGAACGCGCCCAGCTCGATCTGGCTGGTCCGACCGCCTGAGGGCTCGTTGGGGACATGCTGAACGAAGGCGTGCCCGCTCTCCGGGTTGCGGGCGAGATACCAGCGATCGCCGTTCGGGCTGGCGTATACCTCTCGGGTTTCCAGGTTCATGGACGATGCGCTCCTCGGCTTCTGATCAGCATACAGGATCCGGGCCCCCGTAGCGATCGGACTCCGCGGACGATCCCCGCTGGGGATATCCCACCGACGACAGGCCGGCTTTGCCGGGCCGCCGAGGATGGCGCGGGTCCGCTCCCGATTCTGCTCGGCGGCGAGGCTGGCGGGCGGCCGTTCCGGGCCGAAAGCGGCAGGGCCATGCCTTGCCCTGCGAGGGCCATGTGGGATAGCTGAGCCGCGGAAAGCAGATTGCCGTCGGGAGCCGCCCATGTTGCACGTCCTCGCCATCATCACCACGAAGCCCGGCATGCGCGATGCCGTGCTTGAAGCGTTCCGCGCCAACATGCCCAACGTCCATGCGGAAGAGGGCTGCCTGGAATACCTTCCCGTGATCGATTTTCCCGAGTTCGGGCCGTTCCAGACGCCGATCGGGGCTGATTCCTTCGTGGTCGTGGAGAAATGGGCCAGCCCCGAGGCGCTCAATGCCCACGCAGCCGCTCCGCACATGAAGGCTTACGCGGCGAAGATCGGCCACTTGATCGAGAAGCGCGTCATCCACGTCCTCTCGCCCGCCTAGCGCGATTTCGGTTCTCGCCGCGGATCCGGCTGTGACCCGGCCGATCCAGGATGTCGGGTCGACCCGAGGAGCAGATCGATGAAGGTGGCCATCATGGGCGCCGGCGCCGTGGGATCCTATTATGGGGCCATGCTGGCGCGGGCCGGACATGCCGTCACGATCGTGGGGCGGCCTCAGCACGTCGACGCCGTGCGGGAGCGGGGCCTGATCCTGGAGACCCGAAGCTCCACGGAGGCCGTGCGCGTCGAGGCGACGGACTCTCCCTCCGGCGTCGCCGATGCGGACGTGATCCTGTTCAGCGTGAAGTCGAATGCCACCCCCGTTGCGGGGCGCGAGATGGCGGGCTTCATCGCCAAGGACGCCGTGATCCTCAGCCTCCAGAACGGAGTGGACAACGCCGAGCGCCTGCAGACCGTCCTGGAACGCCCCGTCGTGCCGGTAGCCGTCTACGTGGCCGTCGACCTGCCGGCGCCCGGACATGTCAGGCACCACGGGCGCGGCGAACTGGTGATCGGGCGCGGTCCGTCCAGCGAGGACATTGCCGCCACGTTCCGCCAGGCCGGGATCCCGACGGAGGTCTCCGACAACGTCGCCGGGGTGCTGTGGGCCAAGCTGATCGTCAATTGCGCCTACAATGCCCTCTCGGCCATTGCCCAGCAGCCCTATGGCCGGCTCATGGCGGCGGAGGGCATGCGCGACGTCATGACGGACGTCGTCAGGGAATGTCTGGCCGTCGCGGAACGGTTGCGGATCCGGGTTCCCGGCGACATCCTGCGCACGGTGCTCGACCTCGCCGCGACGATGCCGAACCAGTACTCCTCGACCGCTCAGGATCTTGCGCGCGGCAAGACGAGCGAGATCGACCACCTGAACGGCTATGTGGTGCGGGCTGCGGCGGATCTGGGCATCGAGGTGCCCGCCAACCGCCTGCTTCTCGTCCTGGTCAAGCTCCGCGAAGGCGAGGCCGGCCCGAGCCGTTGAGAGCGCGAGAGACGCCGCAGGTTCGGTTTCGCTGACGATGCCGGCCGAACGTCAGCGTCACGTCCACCCTCCGGCTCGGATGCAGGCGCGGCCAGGGCCGGGCGGCCGGCAGGCGGTGGCCCGCCGGCGCAGACGGAGGAACTCCGCCTTCAGGCCGACTTCAGATTCCCGGCCGATTCCTTGCCGCTCTTGCGGTCGGTCTCGAGCTCGTAGGAGATCTTCTGGCCTTCGGCGAGGCCGCGCATGCCGGAGCGCTCCACGGCGCTGACATGGACGAACACGTCCTTGC
>JAESGR010000850.1_pt1 | contig 13892 bp, 11 predicted proteins | sample 9269771 | NCBI WGS metagenome assembly JAESGR01 (sample SAMN15739572, study PRJNA653492) | algae metagenome | isolation source: Chroococcus sp. CMT-3BRIN-NPC107 and co-occurring heterotrophs from well... | place: USA: Clark Mountains Wilderness, California | collected 2010-04-18
AGGCGCCCGACCGTTGGCGTGCCTTCGCCCGCCCCGCCAAGCGGCTCGCAGTCGGCGATCGCGTGCGCTTCGGCGAGGGCAGGGCGAGCGATCCGTGCGAACTCGGGCGCCTAGAAGCGGAGATCGTCGCGAAAGGCGAGGGCGGCGAGATCACCCTCCGGTTCGACCTCGCCGGCCCGGCCCTCGACGAGGCCGTGACGGCGATCGGCATCCTGCCCCTGCCGCCCTACATAGCGGGCAAGCGCGCCGTCGACCGCCAGGACGCCACCGACTACCAGACCGTCTATGCCCGCGAGCCGGGCGCCGTCGCGGCCCCCACCGCTGGCCTGCACTTCTCGCCCGAGCTGCTCGCCGCGATCGACGCGGCCGGCATCGCCCGTCACAGCGTCACCCTGCATGTCGGCGCGGGCACCTTCCTGCCGGTCAAGGCGGAGGACACCGACGATCACCGCATGCATGCCGAGATCGGCATCCTCGACGAGGCAACGGCCGCTTCCCTCAACCGGGTGCGCGCGGCGGGCGGCCGGATCATCGCCGTCGGCACGACGGCGCTCCGCCTGTTGGAGAGCGCGGTGGACGAGGAGGGCCGGCTGCACGCCTATTCCGGCGCCACGGAGATCTTCCTCACGCCGGGCCGGCCGATCCGCTCGGTCGACGCCCTGATGACGAACTTCCACCTGCCGCGCTCGACCCTGTTCATGCTGGTCTGCGCCTTCTCCGGGCTCGACACGATGCGTGACGCCTACGCGCACGCCATCGCGGCGAGCTACCGGTTCTACTCCTACGGGGATTCGAGCCTGCTGTTTCCGGCGCCCCCGGGAGCCATGACGATGCGCGATCGATGACGATCCCGAATCTCATCACCATCGGACGGCTCGTCCTCGTCCCCTTCGTCGTCGCCATGATCGTGCAGGGCGCGTGGGACCTCGCCTTCGCCGCCTTCCTGGTCGCCGGCATCTCCGACGCCGTGGACGGCTTCATCGCCCGGCGCTTCGCCATGAAGAGCGAGCTCGGCGCCTATATCGATCCGCTGGCCGACAAGGCGCTCCTCGTCTCGATCTACGTGGCGCTCGCAGTCCAGGGCGTGCTGCCGGCCTGGCTCGCGATCGTGGTGGTGTCGCGCGATGCGATGATCTTGTGCGCGATCATGATCTCCTGGTTGATGGATCGACCGGTGGCCATCCGGCCGCTGCTGGTCAGCAAGCTCAACACGGCGGTGCAGATCGCCCTCGCGGCCTTCGTTCTCGGCGCCAAGGCCTGGGGAGCGGGGCCGGGTGCCGTGGCGCCGTGGGCGATGGTGACCGTCGCGGTCCTCACCGGCCTGTCGGCCATGGCCTATCTCCGGGTATGGTTGCGCCATATGGCGGCGGAGGCTTGAGCGATGGATGATCTTGATCATGCCGCGCCCCACGCCACCTCTGGACGGGTTCAGGTGCGAGTCGAGGGACGGCCGATGCGCGGCAGGGCGATGATCGGACTGGCGGCCCTCGCGGTCGGCGTGTTGCTGCTCTACCTGCTGCGGGACGTGATCCTGCCCTTCGCGGCGGGCCTCGCGCTCGCCTACCTGCTCGATCCCCTGGCCGACCGGCTGCAGCGGATGGGCCTCGGGCGGCTCACCGCCTCGCTCCTGATCCTGGCCCTGTTCGTGGTCGCCCTGCTGTTGACCCTGCTGATCGTCGCGCCGATCGCGGCCAAGCAGGTCGCCGGACTGATCGAGACGCTGCCGGGCGCGATCTCCCGCCTCCAGGGCATCGTCGTCGAGCGGGCGGGCCCGCTGCTCGAACGGGTCGGCGGCACCGACGTGCTCAACGACCTGCAATCCTCCGTCGGCACCCTGGTGAGCCAGGGCGGCACCTGGATGATGACCTTCCTGCGCTCGCTCTGGTCCGGCGGTCAGGCCCTGATCTCGATCGCCTCGCTGCTCGTCGTGACGCCGGTCGTCGCCTTCTACATCCTGGTCGACTGGGATCGGATGGTGGCGAAGATCGACGGCTGGGTGCCGCCCCGCCATCGCGACACCGTCCGCTGCCTGGGACGGGAGATCGACGCCGCGATCACCGGCTTCCTGCGCGGGCAGACGCTGGTCTGCCTGATTCTGGGGACCTTCTACGCGGTGGGCCTGTTCCTCGTCGGGCTGAATTTCGGCGTCCTGATCGGGCTCATCGCCGGCTTTCTCACCTTCATCCCCTACGTCGGCACGCTCACCGGCTTCCTGCTCTCGGTCGGCGTGGCGCTCGTCCAGTACTGGCCGAACTCCGACTGGCTCCATATCGGCCTGACCATCGGCGTGTTCCTGCTCGGGCAGTTCCTGGAGGGCAACGTGATCTCGCCGAAGCTCGTCGGCGATTCGGTCGGCCTGCACCCCGTCTGGCTCATGTTCGCGCTGCTCGCCTTCGGCTCCCTGTTCGGGTTCCTCGGCCTTCTCATCGCGGTGCCGGTGGCGGCCTCGATCGGCGTGCTCGTGCGCTTCGCCCTGCGCCGCTATCTGCAGAGCCCGCTCTATCACGGCAGCGGCGCGGCGGTGGCGGCGAAGCCCGAGATGTAGGCGCCCATGCGCGACCCCGGCCCGCCCCGGCAGCTCACCTTCGACCTGCCCCTCGATCCGCGCTACGGCCGCGAGGATTTTCTGGTGGGTCCGGCGAACGAGGCGGCCTATGGCCTGATCGAGGCCTGGCCCGACTGGCCGGACACGGTCTTCCTGCTCACCGGTCCGCCCGGGAGCGGCAAGAGCCACCTCGCCTCGATCTGGGCGACGCGGGCCCACGCCTGGACGATCCCCGCCGACGAGGTGAGTGCCGCCAACGTCACGCACCTCGCGTCCAACGGCGCCCTCGTCATCGAGGATATCGACCGCGCCGCCTCGCGGGACGAAGCGGCCCTCTTCCACCTCCTCAACCTGGCCCGCGAGCGCAGGCACCCCGTCATGATCACCTCCGCGGTCGGGGTCGATTCCCTGGGGCTCGCCGTCGCCGACCTCCGCTCGCGCCTGCGGCTCGCCCCGGGGGCGACCATCCTGCCCCCGGACGAGGCGCTGCTGCGGGCGGTGATCGTGAAGCTCTTCGTCGACCGTCAGCTCGTCGTCGACCTGAGCGTCGTGGAGGCCGTGGCCCTGCGCATCGACCGCTCCCTCGGCCGGGCCCGCGCCGTCGTCACCGAGCTCGACCGCGACGCCCTCGGGCGGGGGCGCCGCATCACCAAGCCGCTCGCGCTCGCGGTCCTGGCGCGTCTCGGCATGACGGAGCCGGCGGGGGATGACGACGCCGAGTGACGAGGCGCTGGCGCGATCGACGCCCAACTGTCACAAACGGCGCGTCGAGGCGTGCTAGGACGCCGCCCCTTGGCGAGCAGAGGAGATGGTCTTTGGCGGAGATGGAAGCGGACGCGATCGCCCGGGACGCGGACAGCCCACCGGCACGTGACGACGCCGGCCAGGAGCCCTCCATCCGCCCCGCCGCGGCCGGTACGCCCAGGGCCCGAACCGCGCGCAAGGCCCCCGCGGCGACCCGGCCTCGCTCCCCGCGACGCCCGCCCGCCAGGCGCGCCGTGACCAAGGCGCAGCCCGAGGAGAGTGCGTCTCAGAAGCCGGAAGTCTCCGCTCCGGTGCCGCTCGACGATCCCGCCCGCGAGCCGGTGCTGGAGGCCGGGCAATTCCTCCGCCATTCGCCGGAGCGATTCGTGAATCGCGAGCTGTCCTGGCTGCAGTTCAACCACCGCGTTCTCGAGGAAGCCTCGAACACCAGCCACCCGCTCCTCGAACAGCTCCGCTTCCTCTCCATCTCGGCGAACAACCTCGACGAGTTCTTCATGGTCCGGGTGGCCGGCCTGCACGATCAGGTCCGCGCCGGGCTGGTCCAGCCCTCGCAGGACGGGCTGACGCCCGCCGAGCAGCTGAGCCGCATCGGGACGGAGGTCTCGCGGCTGGCCCTCGACCAGCAGCAGCGCTGGCGCGAGCTGCGGGTCGAGCTCCAGGGCGTGGGGATCGAGCTCGTCGAACCGGCGGGCCTCCGGCCCGAGCACGCCGCCTGGCTCGAGGACTACTTCCTGTCCCACGTCTTCCCCGTGCTGACGCCGCTCGCCATCGACCCGGCGCATCCGTTCCCCTTCATCCCGAACCTCGGCGCGACGATCGCCCTGATCATGGTGCGGCCCCGTGACGGCCGGACGCTCCGCGCCCTCATCCGCCTGCCCGCGGTCGTCGAGCGCTTCGTGCGGCTCCCGGAGACCGGGGGCGACGCGACGGCCCGGTTCATCGCGATCGAGCAGGTGATCGTGATGTTCACCACGCGCCTGTTCCCCGGCTATTTCCTGAAAGGGCAGGGGGCCTTCCGGGTCATCCGCGATTCCGATCTCGAGATCGAGGAGGAGGCCGAGGATCTCGTCCTGCACTTCGAGAGCGCGCTGAAGCAGCGCCGGCGCGGCGTCGTCATCCGGCTCGAGGTCGAGGGCGGCATGCCGGAGGACCTGCGCGCCTTCGTGGCCGACGAGCTGGAAATCGGCCAGGACGCGGTCTTCGTCGTCGACGGCATGCTGGCGCTCAACGAGCTCTCGCAGATCGTCGGGATCGACCGGCCGGACCTGAAGTTCAAGCCCTACAATCCGCGCTTCCCGGAGCGCATCCGCGAGAGCGGCGGCGACGTCTTCGCGGCGATCCGCCAGAAGGACTTCATCGTCCACCACCCCTACGAATCCTTCGATTCGGTGGTGCAGTTCCTGACCCAGGCCGCCCGCGACCCGAACGTGGTGGCGATCAAGCAGACCCTCTACCGGACTTCCTCGAATTCGCCGATCGTCGCCGCGCTGGCGGAAGCGGCGGAGGCCGGCAAGTCGGTGACCGCCCTCGTCGAGCTGAAGGCGCGCTTCGACGAGGAGGCCAACATCCGCTGGGCGCGCGACCTGGAGAAGGCCGGCGCGCAGGTGGTGTTCGGGTTCATCGAGCTGAAGACCCACGCCAAGCTCTCGATGGTCGTGCGCCGCGAGGGCGACCGGCTCGTGAGCTACTGCCATGTCGGCACCGGCAATTATCACCCGATCACGGCGCGCATCTACACGGACCTGTCCTTCTTCACGGCCGATCCGGCGGTGGCCCGCGACGTCTCGCGGATCTTCAACTTCATCACCGGCTACGCCGAACCGGCCGAGCTGGAGCGCATGTCGGTCTCGCCGCTGACCGCCAAGGCGCGGCTCCTCGAGAACATCGCCGCGGAGGTCGCGCATGCCCAGGCCGGGCGGCCGGCCGCGATCTGGATCAAGTGCAACTCCCTCGTCGACCAGGCCATCATCGACGCGCTCTACGACGCCTCCTGCGCCGGCGTGCAGATCGATTGCGTCGTGCGCGGCATCTGCTGCCTGCGCCCCGGCATCCCGGGCCTGTCGGAGGGCATCCGCGTGAAGTCCATCGTCGGCCGCTTCCTGGAGCACGGCCGGGTCTATGCCTTCGGCAACGGCTACGGCCTGCCCCACCCGAAGGCGACCGTCTACATCTCTTCCGCCGACCTCATGAGCCGGAACCTCGACCGCCGGGTCGAGGCGCTTCTGCCGATCACCAATCAGACGGTGCACCAGCAGGTTCTCGACCAGATCATGCTGGCCAACCTCCTCGACAACCGCCAGAGCTGGCGTGTACTGGCGTCCGGTGCGAGCGAGCGGATCCAGCCGGTGGACGGCGAGGAGGCCTTCAACGCGCACAAGTATTTCATGACGAATCCGAGCCTCTCCGGGCGTGGCAAGTCGTCCAAGAAGTCGAGCCCACGCGCGTTGAGCCGCCGAGCGCAGCGCAGCTGACGGACCTTCAAAAGGACCCTGGATGGGCCTCTTCCGCGCTGACTCGAAGCCGGCCGGCGCCGCGCCGGTGGCGATCATCGACATCGGCTCGAACTCGGTCCGGCTCGTCGCCTATGACGGGCTCACCCGGGCGCCGACCCCGATCTACAACGAGAAGGTGCTCTGCGGCCTCGGGCGCAACGTCCTCACGACGGGGCGGCTGAACGAGGAGGCGGTGCGGCGCGCTCTGGCGGCGCTGGCGCGCTTCCGGGTGCTCTGCGACATCATGCAGACGGCCCACGTCTTCGTGCTCGCGACGGCCGCTTCCCGCGACGCGGAGAACGGGCCGGCCTTCCTGGCGGCGGCCGAGACGGCCTGCGGCCACCCGATCGAGCTTCTGTCGGGCCGGCGCGAGGCGGAACTGTCGGCGCTCGGCGTGGTCTCCGGCTTCCACGCGCCCGACGGCGTCGTCGGCGATCTCGGCGGGGGCTCCCTCGAACTCGTCGACGTCCGCGGCGCGACGATGGGGCAGGGCGTGACCATGCCGCTCGGCGGCCTCGCGCTCCAGGACCTCTCCGGCGGCTCGACCAAGAAGGCGCTCAAGATCGTCCGCGAGCACCTGAAGCGGGCCGAGCCCCAGCTGCAGACCCTGCGCGGCCGCAGCTTCTACGCGGTCGGCGGAACCTGGCGGGCGCTGGCCCGCCTGCACCAGGCCGCGCGCGGCTACCCGCTTCACGTCATGCACGGCTACAGCATCGAGCCTTCGGACGAGCTCAACTTCCTGCAGGTCGTCGAGAACACCGACGCGGCGCTGCTCACCGACGTCGAGAGCATCTCCGAGGCGCGCCGGCCGCTCCTGGCCTACGGCGCCCTGGTGCTGGAAGAGATCATCCGGTTCGGGCGCCCCCGCGAGATCGCGATCTCGGCGAGCGGCGTGCGCGAGGGGCTCCTCTACGAGCGGCTGGACCGGGAGGTCCGCGCCGCCGACCCCCTCCTCGTCGCGGCCAGGGAGCTGAACGCGCTGCGCGCCCGCTCGCCCGGGCACGGCGAGGAGCTCATCGCCTGGACGGACCGCTTCGTCGAGACCCTCGACGGTCCCGAGACCGCCGACGAGCGGCGCCTGCGTCACGCCGCCTGCCTGCTCTCGGACATCGGCTGGCGGGCGCACCCCGATTATCGCGGCGACCAGAGCGTCAACGTGATCACCCACGCCGCCTTCGTGGGGACCGACCATCCCGGTCGCGCCTACCTCGCGCTGGCGGTCTATTTCCGCCACGAGGGCGTCGCGCCCGAACGGGCGAGCCCGATGCTCCGGGGCCTCGTCGGGCCGCGCCTGTTCGAGCGCGCCCGCCTGCTCGGCGGCCTGTTGCGCGTCGCCTTCCCCGTCTCCGCCGGCATGGCCGGCACGCTGCCCCGCATGCCCGTCATCGCGCAGGACGGCCGCGTCGTCTTGCAGATCCCCGCGGCCTGGGACGCGCTCGCGGGCGAGCGCATCCTCAACCGCGTTCGCGGCCTCGGCCGCGTCGTCGGCCTCGACGGACGCGTCGAGATCGTCTGAACCGTCAATAACGGACTGCTGATTCCTCGGATCGCCGCAAGCTGAACTTCGTCTATCGAGCCGGTCTCGTTTTGCCAACGAAGCGATAATTCCGACTAGGACATTATTTTAGAAGATAAATCGCAGAACAATTTCCCGCTGCGCACGTTGAGCGTTCGTGTTTGAGGCACGATCGAGCCGGAGACAACGGTTCGAGACCAGAAGCGGGTGACGCACGACGCATCCCACGGATGCGATCCCGCAAAGCGTGTCACCGCCGCCCTGCCGAACACGCATCATGAGACCGGCGCATCGTCGTAAGGAGTTCCTGCCGTGGCCACATCAACCACCCTTCACCCCGTCGTCGAGACGGGTTCGGCGCTCGAATCCCGCGCCGCCGACCTTCATCAGGTCTCCTGGGGCGCCATCCTCGCGGGTGCCGTCGCGGCGCTCGTGGTCCAGCTCATCCTCAACATGATCGGTCTGGGGGTCGGGCTCGCAACCCTCAACCCGACGGGGAACGATACGCCGGCCGCGAGCTCGATCTCCCTGGGCGCGGGCCTGTGGTGGGTGATCTCCGGCATCCTCGCCTCGCTCGCGGGCGGCTTCCTGGCCGGGCGGCTGTCCGGCAGACCGGTGGCCGCCACGGCCGGCTATCACGGCCTGGTCGCCTGGGCGGTGACCACACTTCTCATCGTCTACTTGCTGACGTCCGCGGCGGGCGGGCTCGTCGGCGGCGCCTTCAACACGATCAGCAGCACGCTGGATGGCGCGGGGCAGGCGATCGGCGGGACCGTGCAGACGGCGGCGCAGGCGGCGGCTCCCTCGCTGACGAAGCTTTCGGACCCGCTGAGCGGCATCGAGACCCAGGTCCGTCAGTCCAGCGGCGGACAGGACCCCGCCGCCCTGCGTGACGCAGCGGCCAGCGCCATCCGCGCGGCCCTGACCGGCGACCAGGCGCAGAAGGCCGGTGCTGAGGCCAAGGCCGCCGACGCCCTCGCCAAGGCGCAGGGGATCCCGGTCGACCAGGCGCGGACCCAGATCCAGGACTACCAGAAGCAATACACGCAGGCCCTCGCCGACGGAAAGCAGAAGGCGGCGGAGGCGGCCGAAGCGACCCGCTCGGCGGCGTCGCAGGGCGCCCTCTACGCGGCGATGGCGCTCATCCTCGGCGCGATCGCGGCGTTCTTCGGGGGCCGCCTCGGCACGGTCGCACCGGGCCTGCGTACGCAGGAGACCGTGCGCAGGGCCTGATCTTCCCGGTAGACGCGACGCAGCGGCCCCTGACACGCGTCAGGGGCCGTTGTCGTTTCAGCGGGGATCAGGCGGTGGTCAGGGCAGCGCCCGGCTCGGCCGGCGGCGTGGTGAGAACGTCGGCCGCCTGCGCCTCGACCACGGCCGCGGCCGTCACGTTCACGATCCCGCGCGCCGTCACCGAGGGCGACAGGATGTGGGCGGGCTTGGCCGGGCCGATCAGCAGGGGGCCGACGGGAAGCGCGTCCGCGAGGACCTTGGCGAACTGAAAGGCGATGTTCGCGGCGTCGAGGTTCGGGAAGACCAGCACGTTGGCCGATCCCTTCAGGCGCGAACCCGGCAACACGCGGTCGCGGATCAGCTCCGAGAGGGCGGAATCGGCTTGCATCTCGCCATCCACCTGAAGGACCGGCGACCGCGCCTGGATCAGCGAGAGGGCGCTGCGCATCTTGACGGCCGAGCGCGAATCCGACTGCCCGAAATCGGAATGGCTGAGCAGCGCGATCTTCGGCGTCAACCCGAAGCGGGAGACGTGCTCGGCGCAGGCCACCGCTACGTCGGCGATCTCCTCGGCGCTCGGATCGGCGCGGACATGGGTGTCGGCGAGGAAGAAGGCGCCCTTCTTGGTGACGATGAGGCTCATCGCCGCGAAGTCGAGCACGCCCGGCGCGAGCCCGATCACGTCGCGGATGGCTCTCAGCCGCGACTCGAACCGGCCCTCGAGCCCGCAGATGAGGGCATCGGCCTCGCCCCGCCGCACCGCGATCGCGCCGATCACCGTGTTGTTGGTGCGGACCAGCGTGCGCGCCGCGTCGGGGGTGATGCCGCGCCGGCCCGCGATCTCGAGATAGCTGGCGACGTAGTCGCGGTAGCGCGGATCGTCCTCGGGATCGATGAGGTCGAAATCCTCGCCCTGGCGGACCGAGAGGCCGAACCGCTTGATCCGCGTCTCGATCACCCGGGGGCGCCCCACCAGGATCGGACGGGCGACCTTGTCCTCGACGATGGCCTGGATCGCCCGCAGGACGCGCTCGTCCTCGCCCTCGGAATAGATGACGCGCTTGGGGTTCTCCTTCGCCTTCGAGAAGATCGGCTTCATGATGAAGCCGGAGCGGTGGACGAAGCGGTCGAGCGAATCGGCGTAGGCGTGGATGTTCTCGAGCGGCCGGCCGGCGACGCCCGAATCCATGGCCGCCTGCGCGACGGCGGGGGCGATGCGCAGGATCAGGCGCGGATCGAAGGGGCTCGGGATCAGCGAGCGCGGGCCGAAGGGCCGCGCCTCGCCGCCATAGGCGCGGGCGACGACGTCCGAGGGCGTCTCGCGGGCGAGGGCCGCGATCGCCTTGACCGCCGCCTTCTTCATCTCCTCGTTGATGCTGGTGGCGCCCACATCGAGCGCGCCGCGGAAGATGTAGGGGAAGCACAGGACGTTGTTGACCTGGTTCGGGAAGTCCGAGCGCCCGGTGCAGATCATCGCGTCGGGCCGCTTCTCCTGCGCGAGGTCGGGCATGATCTCGGGGTAGGGATTGGCGAGCGCCATGATCAGCGGCTTGTCGGCCATCCGCTCGAGGTATTCCGGCTTCAGCACGCCGCCGGCCGAGAGGCCGATGAACACGTCGGCCCCCGGAATGACCTCGGCCAGCGTCCGGGCCTCGGTCTCCTGCGCGTAGACCTCCTTCCACCGGTCCATCAGCTCGGGGCGGCCCTTGTAGACCACGCCCTTGATGTCGGTGACGGTGATGTTCTCCCGGGTGGCGCCGAGCGACACCAGCAGGTTGAGGCAGGCCAGGGCCGCCGCGCCCGCGCCCGAGGTGACGATGCGGACGTCCGCGAGGTTCTTGCCGGCGAGTTCCAGCGCGTTGAGGATCGCGGCCGCCACGATGATGGCGGTGCCGTGCTGGTCGTCGTGGAAGACGGGGATGTTCATCCGCGCCCGGCAGCGCTCCTCGACCTCGAAGCACTCGGGCGCCTTGATGTCCTCGAGATTGATGCCGCCGAAGGTCGGCTCCAGGGCGCAGACCACATCGACGAGCCTGTCGACGTCGTGCTGATCGACCTCGATGTCGAACACGTCGATGCCGGCGAACTTCTTGAACAGGACCGCCTTGCCCTCCATCACGGGCTTGGAGGCGAGCGGGCCGATATCGCCGAGGCCCAGCACTGCCGTGCCGTTGGTCAGCACCGCGACGAGGTTCTGCCGGATGGTCAGCGTCGCGGCTTCCTGCGGATCCTCGTGGATCGCCATGCAGGCGGCGGCCACGCCGGGGGAATAGGCGAGCGCCAGGTCGCGCTGGTTGCCGAGCGGCTTGGTGGCCTGGATCTCGAGCTTTCCGGGGCGCGGCAGCCGGTGATAGACGAGCGCACCGGACTTGAGATCGTCGGACATGTTGTCGCCCATGCCGTTCACTCCCTGGCTTGCGCGTCGCCTCGCGTCGGCGGCCGAGAGCCGCCCTACGCCGGACAGCGCCGGTTGAAAGCTCTGTTGCACCGGCTGCGGAGTGGGCGCAACCCGCACAATGAGACCCGCATTCACCTCGCCGGCCTGACGCGGCGCTACGGCTTCGACATCGGCGCCTATTCCTACGGGCGGCCCAAGGTCCGCTTTCCGGAATCCGGCCGGCGACTGACGATCGGGCGATACTGCTCCATCGCGGACAAGGTCGAGATCCTGCTCGGCGGCGATCACCGCCTCGATTGGGTCTCGACCTACCCGTTCGCGGCCATGGCCGGCCTCTGGCCCGAAGCGCAGGCATCGCAGGACTATCACGCCTCCCGCGGCGACGTGACGATCGGCAACGATGTCTGGCTCGGCTCCGGCTGCCTGATCCTGTCCGGTGTCACGATCGGGCACGGCGCCGTCATCGCCGCACACGCGGTCGTGACCCGGGACGTCCCCGACTACGCGGTGGTCGCGGGCAACCCGGGCCGGATCGTGCGGCGGCGCTTCAGCCCCGAGATCGTGGCCGGTCTGTTGGAGACCCGCTGGTGGGACCTCGAACCGGCGATGGTGACCCGCCTTGTTCCAGCCCTCGAGGCGCCCGACGCGGAGGGATTGATCGACGCCGTGCGGGCGATCCGGGCCGGTGGCGTTGCGAACGGCCCCTGAATCCCGTACCCGCACCACTCTTCCGCTCAGGTCCAGACCGATGTCCGACACGCCTCCCGACCGCCTCGCGGCGAACCCGAACAGCCCGTTCTACGACGAGGCCCTTCTCGCCCGTGGGATCGGCATCCGCTTCAAGGGCGTCGAGAAGACCAATGTCGAGGAATATTGCGTCAGCGAGGGCTGGGTCCGCCTCAGCGCCGGCAAGACCCTCGACCGCGCCGGCAACCCGATGACGGTGAAGCTGAAGGGGCCGGTCGAGCCGTATTTCCGGGACGTCGAACAGGGCTGACAGGCTCTGACACGAGGTCAGCCCCCACGCGCCCTGCGCGCCGCTTCGAAATTCCGCAGGGCGATCTCGACCATCGCTTCGATCTGCGCCGGATTTTTCGGATCCTTGACGACGAGGCTCGTCAGCACTTCCGGATGCGTGCGCCGCTGCCGGGGCCGACGCGCGTGGTTCGAGACCCGTAGGGTGAAGCTGCAGGCCTCCGGCCTCAGGTAAACCGACTCGCTGCGTCCCTCCCGGATGACTTCCGAAAATCCCCGTTCGGTGAGGAGGGCGACGGCGCGGGCCAGCGCCGCGGCCGGTCTCAGGGGCGCGGTCACGGGGATGTCGTCGCGGTCTTCATCCCGCTCCGGCCCATCACCCGCGCCTTGAGTCCGAGCGCCGGCTTCTCGACCCCGTACCAGGACGCTGCCGCGACGAGCCCGGTCAGGAGCAGAGAGGGCCCGAGGAGCGCCAGCGGCGCGAGACCGGGCAGGAGGGCATGCAGCGCCTGCTGAATCGGCCAGCCGTAAAGATAAATCCCGTAGGAGAGGTCCGCCCGAGGATCGAAGGCGGATCTCGCCAGCCAGGGCGACAGGCCGAGCCAGATGGCGCCGTAGGCCTCCGCCAGGAACAGCGCGGGGCGGTAGAGCGGCAGGCCGTGGAGGAGGACGGCCGCCAGGGCAAGGGCCGCCAGCGGCAGGCCGGAGAGCCGGATCGTGTCGCGCCACAGGTAGAGCGCCGCACCCGCCGCGAAGATGAGCGGCAGCCGCAGCGCCGTCTCGAGCCCCTTCGGCATGGCCTGGTGCAGGAGGTCGGTGAGCGCAAGCGCGAGGATCAGGCCGGCGACCAGGATCAGCGCCGGCACTCGCCGCAGGCCGCCCGCCAGCCCGAAGGCGAGCACCCCGAGGTAGCACAGCACCTCGTATTTCAGCGTCCAGACGGTCCCGAGCGGGCTGCGATAGGGGTTGTCGGCGAAGACGCCGGGAAGGGCCGTGTTGCTCTTGAAGGTCGTCAGCGTGTCGCGGATGACGCGCCAGAGGGCGGGGTCGGCGAGGTACTCGGCGAGCGGCACGGCCGTCATTGCCGGCCCGAGCAGCAGGGCGGTCGCTAGCACCGCCGCGACGAGGCCGGGAAGGATCCGCAGGACCCGCGCGAGGACGTAATCGCGCGCGCCGCGCCGCTCCAGGCTCATGGTCACCAGGAAGCCGGAGACCGCGAAGAAGCCGTTCACCGCGTGCTCGCCGAGGGTGAACCCGGTCGCCCGCATCAGCGGCTCGTCGAGCGCATTCCCGGTCGTCACGCTGAAGGCGTGCGAGACCACGACCGCGACCGCGAGGGCGAGGCGGATCGCTCCGAAGCCGTTCCGCGGGCGTGCCAGGGCGGCGGCGATGGTCGGCGTGCTCATGCGAGACCCTCGCGGGCGAGGGCCGTCCGGCCCCGCATGGCCGCCAGCGCGCCGGCCGCCGAGCCGGCATAGCGCTCGATCTGCGCCCGGCGGAGGCTCAAGGGCGCGAGCAGGGCCTTGGGCGCGTTCACCGCGAGCATGGCGGGGCTCGGGTCCGGCAGGCCGTACTTGCGGGAGACGTAGGCGCGCGACCAGGCCTGGTGCCAGCGGGTCCGGAAGGTCCGGCCGGGAAGGGGCGAGGACGAGCGTCCGCGTCCGTGGCTCGCCACCGCGCCGTGGACGTGGACGAGGGCGCGACCGGTCTCCGCGACGCGCCGGCAGAAATCGTCGTCCTCGTAGAACAGGAAGATGTTTTCGTCGAAGCCGCCCATCTCCAGGAAGAAGTCGCGGGCGATCATCAAGCAGGCACCGGAAAGGAAGGGCGCGCAGGCGTCACCCTCGGGCAGAGCGCACCGGCCGCTCGGGTTGGTCAGGTAAGGCGCGAGCAGCGAGCGCGGCTGGTAGAACAGGCGCCCGTCCGGTTCGACGAGGCGGGGCGCCAGGAGAGCCGCCTCCGGATAGG
>JAESGR010000851.1_pt1 | contig 13863 bp, 14 predicted proteins | sample 9269771 | NCBI WGS metagenome assembly JAESGR01 (sample SAMN15739572, study PRJNA653492) | algae metagenome | isolation source: Chroococcus sp. CMT-3BRIN-NPC107 and co-occurring heterotrophs from well... | place: USA: Clark Mountains Wilderness, California | collected 2010-04-18
GGGTCGTCAAAAAGCGGGTTTCTAAGTTTCCTTCAAAAAAACCTTTCCATCAAGGAACTGGAAACCGAACCTCACTTTCTACTTTTCGCATCCTCAGTACCGCCTAAACCTTAACTGAACCGTATTGGGTGCAAGATGTGAGTTAACATCCGTAACGCTCGATGCCGCGTAGGGGTATTGTCAACTTAACTTCAAGGAAGAGATAGAATCCAATACGGTTCGGATAACTAAAAACTGAGACTTGTCAGATGCTGAAAGGCTACTATTCTCGTGGTTTTGTCCAGAACATTGGCAATTACAAACCTTAACCGAACAGTATTGAGATAGAATCCAGAATCACGCCTTAATTTTCTGATTCTGCTGATGTACTCCCGTCATCGTTTCCCCACCGAAATTATCAGCTATTGTGTCTGGCTCTATTACACGTTTCCTTTGAGCTATCGAGATATCGAGAAAATAATGCTGTATTGTGGCATTGAGGTGAGCTATGAATCGATTCGAGAATGGTGTCAGAAATTCGGGCAGCATTACGCCAATCAACTTCGCCGCAAACGTCCCCATATTGCGGATAAATGGCATCTCGATGAGGTCGTGGTGACAATCAAAAAACAGCAATATTATTTGTGGCGAGCCGTAGATGCCGACGGGAACGTGCTGGATATCTTGATGCAAGGGCATCGAGACACAAAGGCGGCAAAGGGATTCTTTCGCAAACTGCTGAAAAAACAAGGCTTTGGGCCACGGGTGATCGTGACCGATAAACTCAAAAGCTATGAAGCCGCCAAGAAGCAAGTGATGAAGAAAGTGGAGCATCGACAGCATAAGGGATTGAACAACCTTTGCGAGAATTCTCATCAACCGACTCGAACGCGAGAGCGACGAATGCGACGATTCAAATCTCCCGGTCAAGCCCAACGCTTCCTCTCCGCTTTTGAACCGATTCGAGGACACTTTCATCCCAAGCAACATGAACTAAGTGCGAAACGATATCGAGAACAACTGCGCCAACGAATTGCAGATTGGCGAGAAATTGCTGGGCTGAATTCTGCCGGATAATCTGAGCGATTATGACTTTTCAGGAATCATTGTGCCTAATTTTGCATTTGCTCCATTAAGTTGACAATACCGTTCCAAGCTACAATCATTTTTGTGTCAGTAACAGGAAGAATCCGCCCTAGCCAGGGATAGGTTTTGGCATCTTGATTGTTACGGGCAGGAGGGATTGGGAATTCTGGAGTAGCTCCGTAGCGAAGGATAAAAAGTTTGTCAAGTGCCGTCTCTAGTTCGATGGAGAGTTGTCCTGGTTGATAGCGCTGTAAAACATTTTTACCCCTATCCGGCAAAGAGGCTCCGCCATTAAAATTGCCGGAGGTTGTCACCGTAAATTGCTCTGTTAGGGCTTGCAGTTCCTTCGCTTCGATGGAGAGTTGTCCTGGTTGATAGCGCTGTAAAACATTTTTACCCCTATCCGGCAAAGAGGCTGCGCCATCAAAATTGCCGGAGGTTGTCACCGTAAATTGCTCTGTTAGGGCTTGCAGTTCCTTCGCGGTCAGGTTTTGTTCCAGTTCGGCAAAGCTCCAGACATAGAACGCGCCTTCTTTGGGTTCAACATCGTTTGGCGTAATGAAGCTGTCTGCATCTTGGGCAGCGTAGAAATAGCCTTGAGGAGCAATCATTTCACGTTTGAGCCAACCTACAGTTTTGGCGATCGCCCGTTCCAATGCTGGCTCACGCATCCCTGTACTCCAAAGATTAGCAAGATATTCCACGATTTGCCCGTTATCGTAGAGCATCTTCTCAAAATGAGGCACTGTCCAAGTGGGGTCAACGGTGTAGCGATGAAATCCGCCTCCTACTTGGTCACAAATGCCACCGAGGAATAAATCTAGCCCACGCTGCTGACAGATTCCCGCCGCACCATAGGAAGCATTAGGTAAGTCAAATCGGATCGCCCGCATTGCTGCATTGGCATAGGGAATCATCGGAAATCCTGGCCCTGTTCCTAAAGAAATCAGGGACTTGGCACTACGAATTAGCCCTTTACGCAAAAGGTCTGTAGGTAGATTCCCTTCTGTAGGCGTGGCTGTTTGCTGCAATTGGCTCAAAATCTCACTTTTAATTGAAGTTACTTTATCTGCATCTGCATCGTAAATATGGCGAATTTGCTGAAGCACTTTTAAAAAGCCAGGTCTGCCGTATTTAGGCTTTAAGGGGAAATAGGTGCCTGCATAAAAGGGAATGCGATCGTCTAGTGAAAGAAAAAGATTCAAAGGCCAGCCTTTTGAGCCGCTCACGATCTGCAACGCTTGCATATAAATACTATCGAGATCGGGACGCTCCTCACGATCGACTTTAATTGGCAGAAAGTGAGCATTCATGTACGCAGCGATCGCCAGATCGGAAAACGCTTCTCCCTCCATCACCGTACACCAGTGACAGGTTGAGTAGCCAATTGACAGAAAAATCGGTAGGTTGTCTCGTTGGGCTGTCTCTAGGGCTTCATCACACCATGTCCACCAGTCGATCGGGTTCTCGGCGTGTTTGCGGAGGTAAAGACTTTGAGCGTGGGCAAGACGATTCATAAGTAGGATAAGGAAAGGAATTTTTTAATCAGTTTGGCAAGCAAAATAAATCGTTCTAGCTATATCTGAATACATCTAAAATGCGGTTTCGCAGAGGTTCGGGGATACTATTCATCACCTGATATTCTGTTTGCTCGGAATCTTTTGACAACGCTTCTGCAACTTTATCCAACACATCAAAAACTAAAGGCACTCCCAGATGTAGCTGCTCTAAAGTCTCTCGTTGGGTGAATACATCTTGAGGCTTTCCCTCCAACACTAGGTGTCCTCGATTGAGAATGAAAATCCAATCTGCCCAACAATAGGCTAGGTCTAGGTCGTGCGTTGCCATGACGATTGTTGTTCCTGTAGCTTGAATCTGGCGTAGCTTTGCCATCAGATCGCGGGTATGGTGTCGATCGAGATAGGCTGTTGGCTCATCCAAGAGCAATAATTTGGGCTGGAGTACCATCACATCTGCCAAAGATACGCGTTTCTTTTGCCCTAAGCTCAGGTGATGGACTGGTTTTGCTGCTAGTTCCGAGAGGTTAAAGTTTGCGATCGCATCCCCCACCTTTTGAATTACTTCGGCATCCGGCAATCCTAAGTTACACAGCCCGTAGGAAATATCTTCTTCAACGGTGGACGCAACCAACTGCTGCTCTGGATCTTGAAATACTAGCCCTACTTTCTGACGCAAATCCATCAGCGAGGCGCGATCGTATCGTAAGGGTATTCCTTGCCAACGGACAGTGCCACGTTGCGGTTTGTATAGACCATTCGCCAGCAAAAACAGTGTAGTTTTGCCGCAACCGTTGTGACCAATTAACGCACAGCGCTTACCAGCAGGAATGCGGAGGGTCAGGCTCTGAACCGCAGGTTGAGGGCTGCCAGAATAGGTATAATCAACTTGCTCAAATTCCAACAGCATAGTGCCATCCTGTTAGAGCAGCTAAAATCCCACAGCCAAATAATGCTTCTAAACTATAACGTTTTGAAGGCAGATAGCGGCGGGAATGACAAACGCGAAAGTCACCTGTGAAGCCACGTGATTCAAGGGTGAGCGATACTTGACGATAGTTTTCTAGAGTTCGGCGCAGTAACTGTCCAACGAGTAGGCCTAAGCTCTTGAGCCAGAGTTTTCGCGTCCGGTAGCCGCCACGGGATTGTTGCGCTGTCCAAAGTTCGTTAGCGGTGCGTAAAAGCACAAAAATAAAGCGGTACATCAGCATCAGCAGATCCATGAGCAATACTGGGCAACCCATACGCCGGAGAATGTCCAGAATTTCAGTAAAGGGTACAGTGAGTATTACAAAATAAATACAAGCAGTAGCGGAAATCGCCCGCATAGCTAGTTCGTAAGCCTGCTGGATACCGTTATGACTTAAGTAAAAGTAGTAATTGCCCCAAGGGAAACCTTGCCAGATATCAGATTCAATCAGTGACAGTTGAGAAAGGCTAACACCATTTACTACGATCGCTGGCAAACTGGTCAGCCAAAAACTAGCGGTGATAGAAAGCAGGCGCAGGTAGATAGAAGCAGGAATTCCAGCGTAGACCACTGTCCAAATACTAATCCAAACTGTGATCGCAATTTGCACAGGGGCGTGGCTACAGTAGACGATCGCAAGGAGAGCGGAGGCGAACAGCAATTTCTGTTCTGGTGGCAACTGCCGTAGTCGATTAGTGTAAGCGAACGTATCAATTTGTAGGGTCATTTTTAGTTTGATTTACCTGCATTGATTCCGGGCATGGGTGGAACTTTGGCAAGTATTCTCTTTTTTAAGAGTTCAGGACACTTAATATACGAGATACTGCCATCTGCTTTAGCGTGGTACTGCTTGGCAAACTCCAAAACAGCAACAGCCGTTGCCTCTAATTCATCTTCCACTGGTAAGTCACCAAACAGATAGGTAGGCTTATCAGCGCCGATTAAAGCGATCGTGCAATCCTGTTTACAAGCCGACAAACATTCAACAGGCTGGATCGAAAGTTCTGCTTGCAGAGGGGAGTCTCGATGGAGAACTTGCAACTGTTCTAGAAGGCGATCGCCACCACTGACCCGAATCGCCTGCTTCGTTCGATGGGCGCTGGCACAGCTAGTACAAACGAACATGATGTGTTGATACATTGCTTAATGCTCATCCCGTTCGCGTTTTTCCGACCGTCCTTTGTACAAACCCAAAATGTAACCCGTTACGCCTGCGCCAATCCCAGCTTGAGCCGCAAACAGGAAAGTTTGTACTTCAGGACCAGAGTCTTTAATTACAGGTTCAAACCAGGGTTTATAGTTTGGATGATCTTCCTCGATTACGGCGGTAAAGTTGCCATCGGTTGCGCCAAACTCTTTGCCCTGGAAGACTAATAGTGGACCAAGCGCCAGCACAACTACTCCAACAATTAACAACCAATTACTAAATCGTTTATCCATTGTTTACGATTCCTGTCCAAGGACTTTGAGCATTTGCAATTCCTGTTGTCCATGCTTTTGTAACCAATTCCAGACCAGCACTGTCAGCAACCCTTCACTAATTGCTAGAGGTAGTTGGGTGAGGGCGAAAATACTAAGGAACTTAATAAATGAGGCGATGAAACCTCCCTGTAAAGCCGGAAACGCCAACGCTAGTTGTACAGCAGTCATCATGTATGTCAGCAAGTCTTCTAGAGTAGCAGCCAGGAAAACTGCCAGCATTGGCTTACCAGTCTTCATCACCGTGTTGTAGACCACGTAAGCCACAAGCGGACCCACGACCGCCATTGAAAATACATTCGCTCCCAAGGTTGTCACCCCACCATGAGCCAGCAATATAGCTTGAAACACTAAAACCAGGCTACCCAGCACCGTCATAACTAAAGGACCAAAAAGAATCGTGCCTAAGCCAGTCCCCGTCGGATGAGAACAGCTACCTGTAACCGATGGAATCTTCAAGGCGGATAACACAAATGTAAATGCGCCAGCCAACGCCAATAGGAGTTTCAACTCAGGATTTTGTTTTGTAATCCGAGTTAGCGATCGCAGCCCGATTAGAAAAAACGGCAGAGACACCGCCCACCAAAACGCCGCCCACTTCACAGGCAAAAAGCCCTCAGCGATGTGCATCGCGTAAACAGGATTAGCTGAACCAATCACAATGTAGCAACTTAAGCCAACCATCAGTCCTAAGCTGACCCATCTTTGATGTGGAGACTTCATCTCAATCCTGTGCCTTTTGAATAAAACAATTTAAAAAGATATTTAGAGAATATTCTGCCGCAATTTTTACGCTTGAAGCTTTTTTAGCATTTTTACTGCATATTGATACTCCTTTAGTTTTCCCTGTTCGAGATAGAGTTTAGCTGCTTGCTGACAATCAGCGATCGCGCCCTGTTTATCGCCTACTCGATGACGAGCAACGCACCGATGACCGTAGGCATCAGCGTCAGTAGGATGAAGTTGCAGCGCTCGATCAAGGGCTTGAATGACTCCCCCATAGTTCCCTTGGCGAGACTTATCTACGCTTTGCCTGAAAAATTCTTTCTCATCATTGAGCAATTTATTCATGTTCATCAATTTTTCATCTCTTCATTTGATAAGTCTGGCGATCACTAACTCAAAGCCAATCTACAGGCTACCTATGGTTGCTCTTATTCCTCATTTGTCTTCTGGGTAAGCTCAAAATAAACCAAGACTTGAACAAGCTTGTAATGTAAGGCTTTCAAGCTTAATTACACAACAAATGAACTCACTTAGGTCAACTTTGCCAAATCCTTATTCCCAAAAGGTTCCAGACTTTTATCTTCCGAAAGTGACAAATGAGGGTTATGGTGTAAATCACCAGCAACTGTCATCAAAACCACTTTTTTCCCCTTAAAAAGCTCATCAGTGGATATTGTCTGCGCCTCACTAAAATTTATATACGATAAAGTTACAAAGTTACTAACGGTATGCGATCGCCAACTTTAATTGTTATATTCTGCTCCCTCTTAAATTTATTTCTCAGGAATTACGCACTTTGCAAATCCTTCAGCAAACTCATTTCGATTCAGGTTACGCCCAATTACGACAAGCTGAGTAAGTTTTTCCTCCTCCGGTTTCCACAATCTATCTCGCTTCATAGAAGTCAGCATCCGCACGCTCTGAAACAACACTCGTTCTGGAAAACCTTGAGCATAAAACAATCCCTTCGTCCGGTAAAGGTCTTCTCCTTTGTCTTGAGCCAAGGCATTCATCCACAGCATGAACTTGTTCATATCAATAGGCTGCTTCGACGTTAAAGCGAAGGAGGCAATCGCCGCGTCATGTTCATGATCCAAATCATCTAGAAACGCTGGATCGACTTCTAGTTTTGCCTCCAGATCAAACGCTCCCGTCCCCAAAATTAAGGGTAAATCTACAACGCTGAACTCAGTATGGTAAATCTTAGCAATGGGATTTAGACCGCGAATTTGTTGCTCAACTTTAGCGAGATCGTCGGCTGAAACTAAATCGGTCTTATTGATTAAGATAATATCTGCAAACGCCACTTGCTCTTGTGCCTCGTGGCTATCCATCAAGTTACGCTGCAAATTTGGCGCATCCACGACGGTGACAAACGCATCTAGGTTAAATTTAGTCTTAATCTCATCTGCCACAATGAATGTAGATGCAACCGGAGCGGGATCGGCAAGTCCCGTCGTTTCAACTAAAACAGCATCTAGGTCAGCCCTCTGCATCAACTCCTCTAACGTGCGAACCAAGTCGCCGCGAACTGTGCAGCAAAGGCAACCGTTATTAAATTCCACCAGTTGCTCTTCGCTGTTAGACACCATTAGTTGACCGTCAATTCCTATTTCACCAAACTCGTTAACAATCACCGCCACTTTTTGACCGTGTTGCCCCTTCAAGATGTGATTAATCAACGTTGTTTTACCAGAACCAAGGAATCCTGTGACAACGGTAACTGGAACACGCTGCTTGATTTCCGGTCTTACTTGCGACACTACCATCGTTACGACTCCTGTTGAGCGTATTATACGCCCGAAAAATTAATGCGAACTTCAAGCGGTTAATTAAAAAATTTCAAATTTCTAAACTTCTTATCCTCTCCTCTCGTCAGAAGTAAGGGGCAAAGCCAGAACTTTAGCCCCCTACTTCTATCGGGTATAATCTAAGCTTGTAAGGTTTAAAGCCAGCCCAATCTTCACCAAGCGGAACGCAACTTACACAAGGTCGCGCTCTGCTCAGTGCGGCTACTTAGATGGCTCTTACTGCCGCCGCATCCGATGGAATCGAGACAACCGTTTTGGTCATCTCCGCAATTCCTGCCTCTAGAATGTCACGTCGATTGGTTGGCACCGCCGCATCACCCCGGAGTTGATCGTAAGGAACCACAATCCAGCAAGCACAACCCCACAGACACTCACCCGCCATACCTTCAAAACGGATAGCAGGTTCAGACATCATTACGCCTAGATCCATCAACCAGGAGTGGTGAAGCAGCTTTTGATCCCAGGTCAGAGTATCGTATAAATCACGGCTCTCGAAGAAGGCAATAAAGTCTACTTTGGCAACTCCTGGCAACATGATGTCGGCAAAAGCAGTTAGGTGATCGAAAAATTCTCGATGGGAGACGTGCAGTGTTGAATCTTCTGAATCCAGCAGGAATGTTGAAACAACCTTCTTAAACTCGTCATCCAGTTTGTCGTTCCACATTTCTCGTGGCGCATGGACAATACACTCAGCATAGTCGGTCTTAAAGCCTTCTTTTAGCCCAGCGTAATCAGGGATGTGACCAATCCACTCGCTAATGACACTACGCCACTTGCTCAAAGGTTCACCAGGCAACACTTGCACGGCTGGGTGGGTTAGTTTGGCGACATCGTAAAGAGTCCAGCTACGAGCCTTAGTGCTGATTGCTTCGTGAGGCGCGGTAGTTTGTCCAACCAGTCTTAGCGCCTTAAAGATTGTGCGTCCGTAGTCATCTAGGGCAATCCGCATGAAGGCATCGGCAACAAACTTATGAGTAACTTGCACCCGCATCCGATCGCGTTCCCTTGGCACACCCGTACTCGTATATTTTGTGAGGCGCTGATAAGAGTTTTCTGTTGCCAGGGCAAAGAATCCGCCTGTAAATGGGTTGCGGTAGAGGTCGCCCCAAACTGTTGTTACGCCTGCATTTTTGTCTTCATCGAGCATACAGTCTAGCTCATTGAATGTAGCAAACAAGCTACCATCGCGGTGGGTTGCTGGATCGCCAGTACAGGGCAACTGACCAACTCCAATGACTGGGATGCGTCGTCCTAACTTAACGTTAGAGAGGTGACGCACCAAGTCAACCACAATCCCACTGCCTGTGCCATCACCGATCGCAAAGCAGCATAGCACCATTGACGGTAACTTAGTTTGGTCGATGCTCTTAGCGAAATCATCTAGTTCTTTCTCAAGAGGGCGATCGCCATCGTAGTAAGCCTTACCGTAGATTGCTTTAGAAATCGCTCGTGGGAAGTATTCACCTGCCTTGGGAATCTCAACAGTGTCGGGAAGCCAAGGCTCGTAGTTGGGGTTCCAGTAGTAGCGAGGGTACTCTAACTTCAAGAACTCACGGTAGCGACGTAAGGATGTGAATAACTCATCGCGTGTAGGCACTTCTAAGGCGGCAAAACGAATTTGAGCGCGATCAGATGGAATTCCCCGCTCTTCCAACCGTTTGAGAAAGCCTTCCGCATAGTCTTTTGCCTGGTACATATCCTGCTCGCCAATATCCACCAGTAGAGCAGTGAATCGGGCGCGAGGATCGGCGAGTTGATCTTCAAGATCGCCCTGCCGCAGCATGGAGTCCAGCATATTTGATCCCGTCTTACCAATTCCTAGAAAGTGGAGGCAGTGAGGCGACTGGGAACCTGACGCACTATGATACATGGATGCTTTTGACATGGTTCTATTTCCTCTTTTAGGTAGATTAAAAACTGTAATGCGATCCTCGGATTTAAAAAGCCTTAACTATCAACTAACAAAGGTCAACACTGGATTTAAAGCTCATCCCTAACATCCATTTATCAATCGATTCAACACATTGGGTAGTATCCCTTGTCCTCAGTTAGAAAGCCCAAATCCTTGAGAATGTGGGCGGCTGAGGTCGCACGTTCATCCGCAACGTAGATTTTGTAATCTTCAACGAACTGACCGGGCTGACGATCGATTATCCCCTCCTCAATCAGTTCCACACCTTTCTCAAGGTTGTGGCGACTCAAGCTAGCAACCCATAGCGGCGACTTGATGTGAATTTTTTCATCATCAACACCCGTGACCTGCAATAATTTATTGCCTGCAACGGTAGGAACTTGAGCGCCATTTGCATATCTCTGACTGACGACTGACCAATCCAATGGCATACAACTTCCTCTGCTTACACTTTGACAACTTGCTCAAGCTTCTCGCGAAGACCTTCTAAGTCTTCGCCACGAATCGCGCTGTAGGGGACAACTACCCAACACGCGCAACCCCAGAGGCATTCGCCAGCCATTCCTTCAAACCGGATAGCTGGCTCTGAAAGCATGACCCCTAGCTCCAGCAACCAGGAGTGTTGCAGCAGCTTTTGGTCCCAAGTTTGTTCGTCGTAAGCAAGTCGGGAATCAATAAAAAGATCCAGATTTATCTTACTGGCACCGGGCAGGATAAACTGCACGTAGGTTTCTCCACTACTGGGAGAGCGAACAATTTCAGGCTCTAAGATGGGTGTGAAGGCAGCATTCATTTTGCTAGCGAGGTCGGCAAGAGGAACGTCAATTTCAGCACCTTCTGGAGCCGAAACACGCACTTCAAAAAAGTCTGGCTGGAAGCCACTAGCGGAGATGCCAAGTTGACTTGGAAGTTTGTCTGCTGTAGGAATTTTGTCAATACTGGTGAACCCGAAAATGTGCGCCCAACGCGCTCCATACTGGCTTCGGGCTGCCATGTGCTGCGACGGTGGCGCACCTACCCAATTTAGTAGCCTCAGTGACTCGTAAATATCTAGACCCTGGTTACGAGTCATAAATGATGCAAGTTCAGTGTTGACGCGCTGACGAGTCGTCTCTAAATCGTGAGTTTCATCATAGACAGGCTTTTGAGGTACGAGCCAGAATCCTGCCGTGAATGGGTTGCGATATAAATCGCCCCAAACTTGAATCACACCTTGGTTCTTCTCTTGATCCAACATACAGTCCAGTTCGTTCAGCACCGGGAAAAGGCTGGCATCTTGACTAGATGGTATATCTCCTTCGCAAGGAGCTATACCAATGCCTAAAACTAGAGCGCGGCGACCAAATTTCACGTTTGACAAGTGACGAGCAAGATCGACGACAATACCGCTGCCAGTACCATCGGCTAAACCAAACACAATGCACACGATCGATTGGCAGGTAGTGGCATCCACGCTCTTCGCGAACGCCTCCAACTCTCGATCTAAAACTCTTGTGTCTTCGTAATAGGCTTTTCCGTAGATAGCTTTAGCGATCGCCCTGGGGAACTGCTCCCCCGCTTGCGGAATTGCAATGTTATCGGGCAGCCAGGGTTCGTAGTTCGGGTTCCAGTAATAGCGGGGATATTCCAGCTTTAAATACTCACGATAGCGTCGTAGCGAACTAAATAACTCGTCGCGGGTGGGTACTTCGAGCGCCACAGTTTTGACTTGAGCGCGATCACTCGGCAAAGTTTTGGCAAGTTCCTCAACCTGCAACAAGTCTTGATTGCCAATATCTACTGCCAACGCCGTAAAGCGCTTGCGGCTGTCTACTAAAAAGTCATCGGGGGCTTGCCGAATCATTTGGGCAATGAAGTTAGCACCAGCTTTACCCACACCAACAACATGGACTGCCGACGGCATCGGATCGCTATCTTTAACCCGATGAACGCCTCCTCGCTTGAGAGCTTCTAGTCGCTTCTTAATTCGAAGTGCTTCTTGCTGATCGACCATGAATAAATTCCTTAACCAACTAGAGAAAATAGTTTGAGATCTAGGTGCTACTGGCGTTTAAGACACAGTTAGCGAACGTAAGCTAATAACTGTTTCTTTGGAGGCATTCGGCATAAAAACTTCTAATGCTGCATAGTTTTGACTCCAAATTATACTTAACCAAAGCCATCAAGCAGTATTTACTACTAGATCACTGCTTTTAAGAAATCTTTTAACTGATAATAAGGACTAGGGCAAAAGTAATTTGTATAGTGCAATACTTAGGGTTATGTTGCAAGAAATTCATGAGGATACAGAAAGTCGGTGGTGTTGCAAAAACTTTGTGAGGACAGAAAACCCTATTTAGGATTTCCGATTATGCAACCACCCCAAAAATTTTATGGATGAAAAGAACTCGCTCTTTGATAGCTCCTCTAGGAACGCCAATAACTTGCCCCTTCCGCATCATGTTTATAATTTCATAGCCTCGGATAGTTCGCCGTGCCGTGTTAAATGAGCCAAACCCTATCCCTGGTTTAACTAATCGTTTGATGCCGCGATGATCTTGCTCCACAATATTGTTCAGATATTTAATCTGCCGCAATTTTACGATTTCGGGGAACTTTTTGGCGGCTTTGAGTTCTTTGATTGCTTTTGGATAAGCAGGGTTCTTGTCTACAGTGATGACTCGTGGTGTGGAAGTGTGAATTGCTTTTAAAGTCTTACGGAAAAAACGTTTCGCCGCCTTAGCCTCTCGTTTTGCGGTGAGCAGAAAGTCTAGGATGTTCCCCGCCGAATCAACGGCTCGGTACAAATATTTCTGCTTGCCTTTGACTAAAATATACGTTTCATCTACCCGCCACGAGTCATTAGTTAGCTTCAGGTAAAGTCGGCAACGCTTATCGATTTCTGGGCTATATTCCTGTACCCAACGAAATACGGTGGTGTGATGTATATCCGATCCCCGCTCGTTCACCATCTCCGTTACTTGGCGATAAGAAAGTGGATAGCTCAGATACCAGCGCACACAAAAGGATGATATCGGACTGGTAATGCCGCCACTTGAAGGGGGATTTAAAATTCATTAGGGGCAGGCAAGTTATTTTCTCGCGCGAGAATTATTTCAGCCTACCATTTTTTGCAACACAACCCGCTTTTCCATATCTTCAGAAGATACATCCTCTTGATGAGTCGCAATCCACCAATGATTTCCGGTTGGATCTTTCACACCTGCGTTGCGATCGCCATAAAACTCATCTTCTGGTTCCATCATTGAAGTACCTCCCGCCTGAAGCGCACGCTTATAAGTTGCGTCGGTATTCTCGACATCCAGATAAATCGAACTTGGCATTGGCTTAAACTCGCCTCTTGCTTCGCTCACCATAACTACTGAGTCACCAATTCTAACCTCAGCATTTATGATGCTGCCTTCCGGGTGTAGGATACGACGAATCTCCGTTGCTTCAAACGCCTGCTTGAGAAACTCAACCAAAGCTGCTGCTCCTTGCACAACAAGGTAAGGCGTAACGGTGTGATAACCGTCAGGAATTGGTTTGACTGCCATAATCATTGCCTCTCTAAAAGAAGAACAAACGTATTGTATTGCAACCGATCTAAGCTGTCCACAATCTCAAGCTACTGCCTCACCAATAATCTTGCTGCGATCTAGGCTTGGAACGCTAACAGATAAGTCTGAAACATCACCACAACTCAGAAACGAAGCCAGCTAACTATTTATTGTACTGAAACTTTCTGTATAATCTTTTGCTCAATGATGATATACAGGCATCACAGCTATTTTTAGATATGATATGCAGAAAGTTTCCAGATAATATGCATATTTAGAGATTATACAGAAAAATTCCATACATCCAGCCTATAGCAAGATTATACAGAATTGCCCTAGTTAATAGAGTTGTCGGGAAATAAAAGTTAGGCAAATCACAGCTAGTTTTAAAGTCACCTTGTTCTAAGCAGCCATCAAGTAAAAGTTCCATAACCCTGCGGATGTCAGCATCAAGTGGTCATCGAAACCCTCAATCCGGTTACGATAAACCACACTGACTGCGTTGTAACGCTTAACTCCAGCAAAGGCATTTTCACAAATAACACGTGATTGACTCAAGCAGCGATTCTCTTGTTTTTGCACTTCACTCAATGCTCCTCTCGGTTTCTTGTGTGGCAGATGTATATTCTCGTACTGATTTTGCAAACCCTGAAAGCCTAAGTCCACCTCAATCGGGATTTCATCAGGTACATTACCTGCGATATCATCTTGGTCGTGAAGGGCGCGACCTCGATATGATATAGCTATAAAGAGATAGGAAAACCATATTGGTTGAGTTTATTCCAGAATTGACTCCAACGAGTCGTAGTTAAAACCAAAGTTCTTAAACTAAGTACCACTGCTG
>JAESGR010000254.1_pt1 | contig 13860 bp, 13 predicted proteins | sample 9269771 | NCBI WGS metagenome assembly JAESGR01 (sample SAMN15739572, study PRJNA653492) | algae metagenome | isolation source: Chroococcus sp. CMT-3BRIN-NPC107 and co-occurring heterotrophs from well... | place: USA: Clark Mountains Wilderness, California | collected 2010-04-18
CGCGCCTGCGAAAGGGCGAACTATAGCAGCGAGCGACGCTTCCAGTTAGCCTCCGGGGTCCTCCCGAGCCTCGTGAGTCAGAGTCCCCATGAACCGCCTTCTTCGACTCGCCGCCGCCCTGTCGGGCGCTCTCTCCGCGGCCGCCGTCGCCGAGCCGATCGGCGAAGTCGACACCGTCTTCAAGCTGATCGGACCCGACCACAAGATCGTCGTCGATGCGCACGACGATCCCAAGGTGCAGGGCGTGACGTGCTACGTGTCGCGCGCCAAGACGGGCGGCATCAAGGGTGCCGTCGGGCTGGCCGAAGACAAGTCGGAGGCCTCGATCGCCTGTCGCCAGGTCGGCCCGATCTCGTTCACCGGCAAGGCGCTCGAGACCCAGGAAGAGATGTTCAACGAGCGCACGTCGCTGGTCTTCAAGCGCCTGCGCGTGATCCGGATGGTCGACCGCAAGCGCAACACCCTCGTCTACCTGACGTATTCGGAGAGAGTCATCGAAGGCTCGCCGCAGAACAGCGTCACCGCAGTGCCGGTCGACCGATCGATCCCGATTCCCGTGCGCTGAAGCGCCCTTCAGCGCCGGCGCGCCGAACGAACGCCAGGCACGCGCAGCACCTGGGCCAGCGCCGCGGCGAGGCGCGTCGCGTCGGCGACCTCGACGGTGAAGGTCATGAACGCGGTGCCGGCGCCGCCGTCGCGGACCGACTGCGTCTTCACCCCGGTGACGTTCATCTTCTCCTTGGCGAAGACTTCCGAGACGTCGCGCAGCAGGCCCTGGCGGTCGGTGGCCTCGACGTTGACGTCGACCGGGTAGAGCAGCGGCTTCGACGCACCGCCGCTGCCCCATGCGACCGGGATGACGCGCTCCGGCGCGCGCGCCGACAGCTCGCGCAGGTTGCTGCACGAGGCGCGATGCACGGCCACGCCCCGGCCGCGCGTGACGTAGCCGGCGATGCCGTCCGGCGGCGCGGGCCGGCAGCAGCGCGCCAGCGAGGTGAGCAGCGACTCGACGCCGACGACCAGGACGCCGCCCGGGCTGCCCGACCCCGGCGCGCGCGAGCGCTTGATGACGAGCTCGTCCTCGTCGAGCTTCTTCTCCGCCGCCGGCCGCAGCAGGGCCTCGATGCTGTGCAGCGACAGCTCGTCCTTGCCGACAACCTCGAAGAGCGCATCGGCGCTGCGAAAGCCGAGCTGGGCGGCCAGCTCGCCGTGCTTGATCGACGTGCGTCCCTCCCGCTGCAGCAGCTTCTCGACGGCTTCGCGGCCGCGCGCGATGGTCGCTGCCAGCGCCAGGGAATTGAACCAGGCCCGCACCTTGGCCTTCGAGCGCGCACACTGCAGGTAGCCGAGCTCGGGGTTCAGCCAGTCCAGCGACGGGCCGCCCGTCTTGGCCGCCGTGATCTCCACGACCTGACCGCTCTGGAGGCGCGTGCCCAGCGGCACCATAACGCCGTCGACCTTGGCGCCGCGGCAGCGGTGGCCGAGGTCGGTGTGCACGGCATAGGCGAAGTCGATCGGCGTCGCCCCCGCAGCGAGCTCGACGATCGAGGCCTGCGGCGTGAAGACGTAGATGCGGTCGTCGAAGAGCCCGCGGCCCGCGGCGCCTTCGGCGGCCGGGATCGCGTCGCTCGTCAGGTCCCGTTCCCAGGCGAGGAGCTGGCGCAGGACGACCAGACGCGCCTGGGCGATGCGCGCTTCGAACGCGCCGCCGGCGACGGTGCCGCCGACCGGCGCCTCCTTGTAGGCCCAGTGCGCGGCGATGCCGAACTCGGCGTGCTCGTGCATCTCGCGGGTGCGGATCTGGATCTCGACCGGACGCCCGTCGTCGCCCTGGACGACCGTGTGCAGGGAGCGATAGCCGTTCGCCTTCGGCCGCGCGATGTAGTCGTCGAGCTCGCCCGGGATCGCCGGAAAGCGCTCGTGGACCCGGCCCAGCACGGCATAGCAGCCGGCCACGTCCGGAACGATGACGCGCAGCGCGCTCACGTCCATGACGCCGCTGAACCCCAGCCCCTTGCGCGCCATCTTCTTCCAGATGCTGTAGAGGTGCTTCGGCCGGCCCTGCACCTCGGCCGGCAGGCCGTGCGCCGCGAGGTCGGCGCCGAGCAGGACCCGCAGCGTCTCGACCCTCGCCTCGCGATCGGCGCGGCGCTCGTCGAGCATGGCGGCGATGGCCCGGTAGTTGTCGGGATCGCTGAAGCGGAAGGACAGGTCCTCGAGCTCCCACTTGACCTGCCAGATGCCGAGCCGGTTGGCGAGCGGCGCGAACACCTGCAGCGTCTCGCGGGCGATCGCCTCCGGGCACGGCCGCTTGCTCGCCGCGTGGAAGCGCAGCGTCTGCAGCCGCGAGGCGAGGCGCAGCAGCACGACGCGGAGATCGCGCGAGAACGCGAGCAGCATCTTGCGGACGCGCTCGACCTGGCGCCCGCGTTCGGCTTGATCGAGCGCCGCCCCTTGCGCCGTGCGCTGCAGCTCGCCGAGCTTGCGCGCATGCGACACCAGCTCGGTCTGCGACGGTCCGAACAGCGGCGTCAGGACCTCGTCGGGCTTGCCGAGCTGGTCGGCCGCGTAGACGAGGTACGCGGCCGCGCACAGCGCCGGCGCCGCCCCGATCGAAGCCAGGATCGAAGCCGTGCCGTCGGCGTGGGCGAGGACGGACTCGCCGGTGGGCAGGGCGCGGCCCTGCAGCAGCGGTGCGGCGAACGCGCGCGCGCGCGGCACCGCGTTCTCCGGCGCGGCCTCGTCCGACACCCCGAGCAGGCGAACGATCGGTGCGGCGCCGGCGCGCGCGACCGTCGAAGCGGTCTTCATGGCCCCAGCAGGAACTCCCGCACGACGGCCACCTGGCTGGGCTCGACCAGCGTCGGCGCGTGGCCGACGCCGGCGAACTCGTGCAGCCGGGCGCGTGGTCCGCGCTGCGTCATCGCCGCCGCCGTGTCGCGCGACAGCACGTCTGACGTCGCGCCGCGCAGGAGCAGCGTCGGGCAACGGATCGCGTCGTAGGCGGCCCACAGCGCCGCTTCGCCGGCGGCGGCGGCCTGCGGCGTGATCTGGCGCAGCGACACGGCGATCGCCGGGTCGTAGTGGAGTCGGACGGACGCCTCCGAGCGGCGCAGCATCGGCTCGGTCAGCGCCATCCACTCGTCGCGGCTGTGCGGCCCGAAGCCTTGCGAGATCGTCAGTAGGTAGTCGGCCGCTTCGTCGGCCGAGCCCCAGGTGAGCGGCGCGCCGACGTAGCTCGCGATGCGCGCGATGCCGGCGGCATCGATCGCCGGCCCGACGTCGTTGAGGACCAGCCGCTCGATCGGCGAGCCCGGCAGCCCCGCCAGGGCCATGCCGATGAGCCCGCCCATCGAGGTGCCGAGCCAGTGCACCGACTTCGCATCCAGCCGCGCCAGCAGCGTCACCATGTCGGCGACGTAGGCCGGGATCTGGTAGCCGGCCGGGTCGACGAGCCAGTCCGACTCGCCCCGGCCGACGACGTCGGGGCAGACGACGCGGACCTCGGACTGCAGCGCACGCGCGAGGGTGTCGAAGTCGCGGCCCTGGCGGCTCAGGCCGTGCGCGCACACCAGGACGCGCTCGGCGCCGGGATCGCCCCAGTCCCAGTAGGCCATGCGGTGCAGTCCGCGCGAATCGAGACACTGCACGTGGCGAAGGCGCGGCTCGTTCATCGTCCCCGTCCTCACTTCATCTGCACCGTGCCGTTGACGGTGGCGGTCACCACCGCCTTGCCCGGCTCCACCGACAAGGCGTCGCCCGGAGGCGCGGCACCCGCCGCCTGCATGCGCATCATCGGCACCGGTCCGTCGTGCGGCTCGCTGGTCGCGACGCTGACCTCGCGGATCGTGTAGCCGCCGTAGCCGAACTGCCTGGCGTACTCGGCTGCCTTGACGCGATAGCGGCCGATCGCCTCGGCCGCCAGCTCGCCTTCGACGCGCTGGCTGGCCTGGCGCGACAGCCGATGCGCGACGCGCGCAACCGTCATGGTCGTGATGCGGCCGGCCAGCTGGCCGATCGCCGCCATGTCGCGACCCTCGACGACGATCTCGGCCGAGCCCTGCCAGCCGGCGAGCGTCGGTGCCGTCGTGCCGCTGCCGCCGGCGTAGCGCGGGTACAGCGAGAAGTTGCCCGTCTGCACCTCGACCTGGCCCGGGCGCGCTACCTTCCGCGCCTCGGCGAGCGCCCCTTCGAGGGCCTGCTTCAGCTGCGCCTGGACGGCGTTGGCGTCCGGTCCCTGGCGCGAGGTCGAGAACGTGATGGCGAGCAGATCCTTGGTCACCTCGAGGCTCGCCTGCGCGCTGAGGCCGAGCACGCCTTCGACCGGCTGACCCGGCACGGCTTGCGCTCTCGCCGCGATCGGCCACGACGCGGCCACGAAGAGGGTCCACAGGGCAAGCGCCGGCGAGCGCTGGGTCCAGTTCATGATGGATTGCTCAAGGTGATGAATTCGAGTTGTAACTTCTGGTCAGCGGTGCCCGAACTGGCCGGCAAAGCCCCGCAGAATCCCGATTGTTACAAATGGGGAAGCGATGAACACGCCCGCCAATGCTCGCCCGGATCGCATCGTTGTCGTCGACGATGATGCCCGCATTCGCGACCTGCTGCGGCGCTACCTCACCCAGGAAGGCTTCGAGGTCCTGCTCGCCGAGGACGCCAAGGCGCTGAACCGGCTGCTGACGCGCGAGACCATCCACCTGATCGTTCTGGACCTCATGCTTCCCGGCGAGGACGGGCTCTCCATTTGCCGACGACTCCGGGCCGCCAACGACCTGACACCGATCATCATGCTCACCGCCAAGGTGGAAGACGTCGATCGCATCGTCGGCCTCGAGGTCGGCGCCGACGACTACCTTCCGAAGCCGTTCAACCCGCGCGAGCTGCTGGCGCGCATCCACGCCGTGCTGCGCCGCCGGCCCACGCTCGAGGCACCCGGCGCGCCGGCGCTCGATGCGCAGACGGTGACGTTCGGCCCCTTCAATTTCGACCTGGCGTTGCGCAGGCTGACCAAGGACGGCGAGCAGATCGCCCTCACCACGGGCGAGTTCTCGATGCTGAAGGCGCTGGTCCGCCACCCGCGCCAGCCGCTGTCGCGCGACAAGCTCGCCCAGCTGGCGCGCGGCCGCGAGTTCGAGCCCTTCGACCGCAGCCTCGACGTGCAGATCTCGCGCCTGCGCAAGATGATCGAGCCCGATCCGGCCCAGCCCCGCTACATCCAGACGGTCTGGGGCGTGGGCTACGTCTTCGTGCCCGACGGCGCTGCCTGAAGAAGCCCCCCTAGACGATGTCAGCTCAGCCGAGGGGCCGGTCGGCCCCGGACATGGCGTTGACGAGCCCGGAGCCGCACAGGGCCGCCGCACAGCGCCGCTCCAAGCGATCCCCCGATGCCGCGCCAATGGAGCGCAAGAAGCCCTCGCCGAAGCCGCGCATGGCGAAGAAGTTCGTCGCGCTGAGCCTGTTCTGGCGCACGTTCTTCCTGCTCGCGCTGCTGCTCGCCAGCGGCGTCTTCGCCTGGGTGCAGACCTTCCGCGCGCTCGAGTTCGAGCCGCGCGCCGTGCAGGTGGCGCAGCAGATCGCCAGCCTCGTCAACCTGACGCGCGGCGCGCTGTCCGGCACCGACGGCATCAACCGCATCACCATCATCAAGAGCGTGTCCAACACCGGGCCGGTGAAGCTGAGCCCGCGCGAGCCGAACGACCGCTGGGAGCCGTTCCAGTCGGACCGCTTCCAGAACGTGATCGAGCGCGAGCTGCGCGACGCGCTCGGCATGGACACCATCGTGGCGCGCAGCATGAACGGGCAGCCCGGCCTCTGGGTCGGCTTCTCGATCGCGCGCGACCACTACTGGCTGAAGGCCGATCCGGCGCCGCTCGGGCCGATGTCGACGAGCACGCTGGTGCTCTGGGTCAGCATCGCCCTGCTCGCGACCATCCTCGGGTCCGCGGGAATCGCCCGGCTGATCAACCGGCCGCTGCAGGACCTGTCGTTCGCCGCCAGCCGGATCGGCGAAGGCGAGTACGACTCGCGCCTCGACGAGACGACGCTCACCAGCGAGATCCGTCAGGTCAACATGGGCTTCAACCGGATGGCGCGCGAGCTGGCGAAGGTCGAGCAGGACCGCGCCGTGATGCTCGCCGGGATCTCGCACGACCTGCGCACGCCCTTGTCGCGCCTGCGCCTGGAAGCGGAGATGAGCGTCCAGGACGAGGAGGCGAAGAGCAACATGGCCATGGACATCGACCAGCTCGACGCCATCATCGACAAGTTCATGGACTACGCCCGGCCGGGCGAGGTCAAGCTGACGCCGTGCAACGTCGCGGCCATCGTCGAGCGCGAGGCGGCGGCCTTCCGCGACACCAGCCAGATCCGGATCACGTCCAAGGTCGCGCCCGACGTCCGCGTCCTCGCCGACGACGTCGAGCTGGGCCGGGTCCTGCAGAACCTGTTCGAGAACGCGCGCCGCTACGGCCGCTCGACGGACACCGGCATCGCCCGGGTCGTCGTCAACTACGCCAAGACCGGGCCGTGGGTGATCATCACCGTGCGCGACCACGGCCAGGGCGTCGACCCGAAGAAGCTGGACCAGCTGACCACGCCGTTCTTCCGCGGCGATGCCGCCCGGACGGCGGCGACCGGCGCCGGCCTGGGGCTGGCGATCGTCGAGAAGGCCTTGCACCGCATGGGCGGCGCCTTCGAGCTCGCCAACGCCACCGACGGCGGCCTGCTGGCGCACGTGCGTCTGAAGAAGGCTTGATCGCCGCGCCGACGGCTGCGTCTAGCCGGCCCGCTCGAGCCGCCACGTCTGCCAGCGCACGCCGACCACGCCGCCGGCGACGATCGCCGCCACGGCGATGAAGCTCGTCAGGGCGAGCGTCGACAGGCCCGAGAGTCCCTGGCCGATCGTGCAGCCGAGCGCCGTGACGCCGCCGACGCCCATCAGCGTCGCGCCGAGCAGATGGTCGCGCAGGTCGCCGGCGCCGGCGAAGCCTTCCCAGCGGAACGAGCGCGTCCAGGCGGCGTGCAGCGTCGCGCCGGCGACCATGCCGGCGGCCGAGACGATGCCGATCGTCAGCACCTTGCCGGCGTCGCTGAAGAAGAGCAGGTAGTCGGCCGCGTAGGCCACCGCGGCGACGAAGCTGAGCGCCTCCATCCGCCTCGAGCTGGTCGCGAGGAAGGCCGGCTCGAGGGTCTGCGGGTGCTCGGCGACGTGGCCGAGCACGCCCGAGATCCACCAGGCGGCGACGACGAGGAGGCCGAGCGCGGCGCCGCCGAGCGCGAGCTCGAGCCGGCGTTCGCTGCGCCGGCCGAGCGCGAAGGCGAGCAGCACCGCGCCGACGGCGAGGCCGAGGCCCAGTGCCATCGCGGCCGTCGAGACGCCGGTGGCGCGCGCCAGCATCGACGGCAGGTCCTGCGAGCCGGCGAGGCCGACCGCCACCGTGTCGACGGTATGCACGCGCCAGACCGCGCTGATGCCCTTCAGCGTCGCGAAGCCGGTGAAGGCGATGACGAGCAGCACGACCACGGCCTTGAGGTTGCCGGTGCCGGCGCGCAGCAGGTTGCGGCTGGCGCAGCCGCCGGCGAGGACCATCCCGACGCCGAAGGCGAAGCCGCCGACGAGCGCCGACAGCCAGGTGACGCGGGGGCCGGCGAAGAAGGAGTCGGAGGCGGACACCCAGCCGACGGCGACCATGGCGTTGAAGCCGAGGACGGCCGTTCCCGCGGCCATGGCCCACAGCCGCATGCGCGACCAGTCGCCCATGATGGCGATGTCGGCCACCGCGCCCATGGTGCAGAAGCGGACGCGCTGCGCGATCGCGCCGAAGGCGACGGCGACGGCGAACGCCGAGACGAGGACGAGCGTCGTCGTGCGCTGGAGGTCGGCGTCGGTCATGGGTGCATGGGCATCGCGGTCGGGAGAATAAACAAACGGGAATCCGATCTGTCGCGGCAGGACGGGATCGGCTAGTCTTTCCCGCGCCACGGAGGGAGAGAACGATGCACGAAACGATGCACGGGTCGGCAGCGCGGCGCTGGCGGGCCGCCTGCGCAGGGGCCGCGGCGGCGATCGCTGCCGGCGTTGCGGCAGCGCAGGGCGCGACCGACCTTCAGGTGCGCTCGCTGGCCGCGACCTGCGCCAACTGCCACGGCACGGACGGCCGGGCGGTGCCGGGCGAGGCGATGACGCCGCTCGCCGGCCTGCCCAAGGACTACCTGGTGACGCAGATGCAGGCCTTTCGCGACGGCAAGCGTCCGGCGACCGTGATGCATCAGCTCGCCAAGGGCTACAGCGATGCGCAGATCGAGGCCCTGTCCGCCTACTTCGCGGCAAGGAGCCGGCCATGAAGCGCCGCCAGCTTCTCCAGGGCGCCCTGGCCGGCGGCGCGCTCGCGGCCACCGTCGGCTGTGCCTCGACGGGCGGCGTGCCGTCGAGCGCCCGCGTCGTCGTCGTCGGCGGCGGCTACGGCGGTGCCACCGCCGCCAAGTACGTCCGCCTGCTCTCGGCCCATGCGATCGACGTCGTCCTTGTCGAGCCGAACCGCGCATTCGTGTCGTGCCCGATCTCGAACCTCGTGGTCGGCGGCGTCCGGCAGCTCGCCGACGTGACGACGCCCTACGACGCCTTGCAGCAGCGGCACGGCGTCCGCCTGGTGCACGACAGCGTGGTCGCCATCGACGCCGCGGCGCGGACCGTGCGCCTCGCCGGCGGCGCCACCATCCGCTACGACAAGCTCGTCCTCGCTCCCGGCGTCGACCTGATGTTCGACGGCGTGGCCGGGCTGCGCCAGGCGAACGCCGACGGCCGTGTCCTGCAGGCCTGGAAGGCGGGTCCCGAGACGGCGGCGCTGTTCCGCCAGATCGCGGCGATGCCGGAAGGCGGCGTCTTCGCCATCACCGTTCCCGAGGCGCCCTATCGCTGCCCGCCCGGGCCGTACGAGCGCGCGAGCATGGTCGCGGCCTACCTGAAGAAGGCCAAGCCCCGCGCCAAGGTCCTCGTGCTCGACGCCAACCCGGACGTCACGTCCAAGGGCGCGCTCTTCAAGAAGGCGTGGACCGAGCTTTACGGCGGCATGATCGAGTACCGCCCGCAGCACCGGGCGATGGCGGTGGATGCGGCGCGGATGACCGTCAAGTTCGAGGTCCACGACGACGTGCGGGCCGACGTCCTCAACGTGCTGCCGCCGATGCGTGCCGGGCAGATCGCGGTGCAGGCGAACCTGGCCAACGCGAACGCCCGCTGGTGCCAGGTCGACTACCTCACCTTCGAGGCGACCGCCGCGAAGCACATCCACGTGGTCGGCGACGCGATCCAGATTGCGCCGGCGATGCCGAAATCGGCGCACATGGCGAACAGCCACGCCAAGGTGGCGGCCGCCGCGATCGTCGCCGAGCTCGGCGGGCTGCCGCCGCTGCTGCAGCCGATGCTCACGAACACGTGCTACAGCTTCGTCAGCGCCGAGGAAGTGATCCACGTGGCCAGCGTGCACGAGTACGTCGCCGCCGAGAAGACCTTCAAGACGGTCGCCGGGTCGGGCGGCGTCTCCGCGGCGCGCTCCGAGCTCGAGGCCCGCTACGCCATGGCGTGGGCCAGGAACATCTGGGCCGACACCCTGCTGTGAAAGCCCGCGCTGCCGGCGACCTCGCGCCGGGTGCGCAGGCACGTCTCAGGCGATCGTCGCCTCGTCGCTCCGGCGGTTGCCGCGGCTGTCGAGCCAATGCACGGCCACCCGGTCGCCCGGCTTGGCGCCGCGCAGGCTGAACTGGAAGAACGGGTTCTTCGACACGGCCGGGCCGCACTGAAACGACAGCACGGGCCGTCCGTTGTGCGACACGTTCACGGTCTGGATGTGCCACGCCGGCACGAGCTTGCCGGAAGCGTCCTTGCGCTGCCCCGATTCCATCTCGTGGCTCAGCAGCATGCGAACGGTCGCCTTGTCGCCGGCCAGCGTGGCGCGGATGCGGGTCGGCTCAGCCACCGCAGCCCCCGAGCGTGACGCGCACTTCCTTGCGCGCGTAGAGCATGCGCCCGTCGGCGAGCACGGCCACGCCGTACACGTTCGAGGTCTGGGCCATCTTGATGCGCGTCGAGAAGGCGGCGTCCACCGAGTCGCCGATGTCGGCGACCGCGGCCAGCAGGTTCGGGTTCTTCTCGACGAGCAGGAGCAGCCGGCGCACCGACGGCAGGGCACTGGCGATGCCGATCGCCACGTTGGCGCCGTCCTCGGCGATGTCGGGCGCGGTGAGCGTCACGTCGCGGCTCTCCGCCGGCGCGCCGCTGCCGAGCGCGCGTGCCAGATCGGCGATCGTGCCCGCGTCGAACAAAGCCTTCGGGTAGGGCGACTGCGCCCGCGCCGTGCGCGGCAGCGACAGGGCGGCGGCAAGGAGGACGGCGAGGCTGCTGCTGCCGGACAGCAGGACACGGCGGCGTGGCGGATCCATGGACGTGAGGAGGCGTTCGGTCCGCCCATCGTAGCGCCGGGAGCGTGGCCCCGAGGCGACCGTCGGCCGGAGAGCCTAGCCGCCGCCTCGGTCCGTGCCCGGGGCGCCGGTGTCGCCCGCCCGCGAAGGCGCGGCATGCTTGCCGGCACGGCAGCGGAAACCACGCCGAGGATCTCGACGATCTCGACGTCGGAGCAGTGGGCGCGCACGGCGTCGCCGACAGCTTCGTCGACGGCATTCGGAACGCTCGACGCGGCAGGGCGAACTCGAACGCCGCCTTTTGTGCCGGAGTGAAGAGGCCGCTGCTGCGGAAAGTCCATCACCGCGCGGTTCAGGAGGGTGAAGGCCCTGGCGATCTCCGAAGAGTGATCGCTCGGCAGCGGCGAGACGAGCGGCATCGACGATCTCCTCGACTCGACCTCAGCCGGGACGCCAGAGCAGGACCACGGCGCGCGCCTCGATCGATTCGCGGCGGCCGACCGGCCCCAGCTTCTCGGCCGTCTTCGCCTTCACGCTGACCTGCTCGACACCGGCCCCGAGCACGCTGGCGAGGCGCTGGCGCATCGCTGCGATGTGCGGCGCGAGCTTGGGCGCCTCGGCGATCACCGTCGAGTCGATGTTGCCGAGCTGCCAGCCCTCGGCCTTGACGCGGCGCGCCGCCTCCGCGAGCAGCGCCAGCGAGTCGGCGCCGCGGTACTGCATGTCGGTGTCGGGGAAGTGGTGGCCGATGTCACCCAGGGCGGCGGCCCCGAACAGTGCGTCCGTGATCGCATGGCAGAGCGCGTCGGCGTCGGAGTGGCCGGCGAGTCCGTGCGTGTGGGCGATCTCGATCCCGCCCAGCATCAGCTTGCGGCCTTCGACGAGCGCGTGCGTGTCCCAGCCTTCGCCGATGCGCCAGAGCGGCCCGCGCGGCTTCATGCCCGACGCGCCTCGAGCAGCGCCCCGGCGATGGCGAAGTCGCCGGGGTGGGTGATCTTGAGGTTCTCCGGCGAGCCGGGGACGAGCTTCGGCGCTCCGCCCGCGGCCTCGATCGCGCCAGCCTCGTCGCTCACCGCAGGGCCGGCGCGATCGAGCGCGTCGATCAGGGCGCCCAGGCGGAACATCTGCGGCGTCTGCGCCTGCCACAAGCGCTCGCGCCCGATCGTTGCCGCCGCACGCCCGCCGTCCTCGCGCTTCAAGGTGTCGGCGACGGGGATCGCGAGCAGCCCGCCGATCGGGTCGTCGCGGCAGGCGTCGATGAGCGCGTCGATCCAGACCGACCGCACCAGGCAGCGCGCCGCGTCGTGGACCAGCACCCAGTCGTCGGGTCGGGCCCCGCGGCGGGCGAGCTCGGCGAGGCCGGCGCGCACGGTCGCCGCGCGCGTCGGACCGCCGCAGCGCGCCACCGCGATGCGCTCATCGGCGATGCCGGGGCCGGGCGCGAACGACGCGTCGTCGGGCGCGACGACGACCAGGATGCATTCCAGCCGGTCCACCTGCGCCAGCGCCGCCAGCGTGTGCGCCACCAGCGGCCGGCCGGCGATCTCCACGTACTGCTTGGCGACGGCGCTCCCGGCGCGCGAACCGGCACCCGCACACGGCACGAGCGCATGGAAGCGTGGCGAGGAGGAAGGGTCCGACGGCATCGCGGGCGGCTTCTGTGGCGGGCGGCAAGCATAAGCGCAGCCTCTGCGCGGGCCGGGTGCGCCACCTAAAATCGCCGGCTTTACCCGCGCGGCAGCCTGCCGCCTCCATGCTCCTCCCCGACATCGCCCCCGGCAAGCGCTTCGCGCTGCCCCGTCCGCCCGGCTCGGCCGACGCGCTCCTCGTCGCTCGCTTCGCCGAGAAGAAGCGCCCCAGAGGCGCGCTGCTGGCGGTGTTCACCGCCGAGCCGAGCGATGCGCAGCGGCTCGCCGACGAGCTGGCCTTCTTCGCGCCGACGCTGCGCGCGGCCGTATTCCCGGACTGGGAGACCCTGCCCTACGACAGCTTCTCGCCGCACGAGGACCTGATCTCCGAGCGCCTGGCGACGCTCTGGCGGATCCGCGGCGGCGACGTCGACGTGGTCCTCATGCCGGCGACGACGGCGCTGGTGCGCCTGGCGCCGCCGGGCTTCCTGGCCGGCTACACCTTCCACTTCCGGGCCAAGCAGCGGCTGGACGAGGCAGCGCTGAAGGCGCAGCTGACGCTCGCCGGCTACACGCATGTGAGCCAGGTCGTCTCGCCCGGCGAGTACGCCGTGCGCGGCGGCCTCATCGACCTCTTCCCCATGGGCTCGGCGGTCCCGTACCGCGTCGACCTGTTCGGCGACGAGATCGACTCGATCCGGACCTTCGACCCCGATAGCCAGCGCAGCCTCTACCCGGTGCCCGAAGTCCGGCTCCTGCCCGGCCGCGAGTTCCCGATGGACGAGGCGTCGCGAACGGCGTTCCGCTCGCGCTGGCGCGAGCAGATGGAGGGCGACCCGACCAAGGTCCGCCTCTACAAGGACATCGGCGCCGGCATCGCCACCGCCGGCATCGAGTACTACCTGCCGCTCTTCTTCGACGCCACCGCGACCATCTTCGACTACCTCGGCGACGCCGCGATGCTGGTCCTGCACGGCGAGGTCGACGAGTCGCTGCAGCGCTTCTGGACCGACACCCGCGAGCGCTACCGCTTCTTCCAGCACGACCGCGAGCGGCCCGTGCTGCCGCCGGAGACGCTGTTCCTGCGCCCGGAGGAGTTCTTCGCCGCCTGCGGCCGGCACGCGCAGCTGGCCGTGCGCGGCAAGGCCGATGACGGCAGCCCGTGGGCGTCCCCCCTGCCAGAGCTCGGCGTCGACCGCGGCGCGCCCGAGCCTCTCAAGCGGCTGCAGGACCACATCGCGGCGACGCCGCACCGCGTCCTCATCGTCGCCGAGAGCGAGGGCCGGCGCGAGAGCCTGCTCGAGCTGCTGCGCGACAGCCGCATCGAGCCTCCCAGCGTCGCGACGCTGGCCGAGTTCGCGGCCGGCAGCGAGCGTTTCGCCATCGCCGTCGCGCCGCTCGCGCAGGGGTTCTCGGCCGGCACGGAGCCGGGCGAGCATGGCGCGGTGGTCGACTTCGTCACCGAGACCGAGCTCTTCGCGACGGCGCCGGGCGGGCGAAGGCGCCGCCGGCAGGAACAGACGAGCGACGTCAATGCGCTGATCAAGGACCTCTCCGAGCTGAAGGTCGGCGACCCGGTCGTCCACGTCAACCACGGCATCGGCCGCTACCTGGGCCTCACGACGATCGCGCTCGGCGGCGCCGACGAGGAGCCGAGCGAGTTCCTGCAGCTCGAGTACGCCGACAAGGCGACGCTCTACGTGCCGGTCGCCCAGTTGCATCTCATCGCCCGCTACACCGGCGTCAGCGCCGAGGAGGCGCCGCTGCACCGGCTCGGCTCCGGCCAATGGGACAAGGCCCGGCGCAAGGCCGCCGA
>JAESGR010000852.1_pt1 | contig 13852 bp, 13 predicted proteins | sample 9269771 | NCBI WGS metagenome assembly JAESGR01 (sample SAMN15739572, study PRJNA653492) | algae metagenome | isolation source: Chroococcus sp. CMT-3BRIN-NPC107 and co-occurring heterotrophs from well... | place: USA: Clark Mountains Wilderness, California | collected 2010-04-18
AGTTGGCAGTACTCATCTACAAATCGGATTGTCGGTCGAGCAATTCTAGCAACTGACATACTCATTTTCAAACAGTAATATCTACTTCCATTTTAATACTCTCTGCTTAAAGTGATAAAAGAGGGATATCTACTTTGTCAGTCAGATAAAGTTAGAAAAAGGTTAGAGAAAAGTCAGATTTACTTTATGGATAATTTAGTAACTGCATTAACTTCTTTAGAACTTACGCAACTGCTACTTAGGATCTGGAAGGGTTAAGGGCAGAATAGTAAAAAAGGAGATAACAAGACTCAAAGCGGAAGTACAAAATTTGAGTACAGTATCCATTACTTGCCGCGCCCCTACACATTAAGAGCTTTGCAAGACACTAAGGCGAAGCTCGTCTGTCGATTTGACTGCTAAACTGACTATTTGCACTGCACAAGCTTTTAATTTCTGGTTGCAAAGAACTAGGGCAAGCTATGGGATGAGTGAGGGCGTTGGCTTCCGATTTTTCTGCCCACCAATAGCTTTATTAGGGACAAAACTGCATTAGGCGCGATCGCGCCCAATGCTTTATTAAAGCTAGTCGAACATGGTAAAATGACTAATTCCGGTATCGCTATACGAATAGTTCAGCTAATTATTCCAGTCTTGTTTCCAATTAGCTACTTATGAACCCAGAAATGTTAGCAAAGTTACGGGGCTTCTGCACTAATGAGGAAGGGTTTGAGCAACTCAAACAAACCCTACAGATAGAAATGCAACTATCAAACGAAGCGATTTCTCAGGCGCAATTCCAGGTAAAGCAGCAAAAAGCATTGTTTCACACGATTTCCCGCCTGCGAGAAGCTATAGATTTAGAAACAATTTTTCGCAGCACAGCCATCGAAGTGCGCCAGCTTTTAAGCGCCGACCGTGTAGGAATGTTTCGCTTTTACCCCGATTGTGGCTGGAATGATGGAGAATTTGTTTCCGAAGATGTCAACCCAGCTTTTCCTTCCGCGATCGCACAAAAAGTTCATGACCATTGCTTTGGCGACCAATTTGCCATTCATTACCAGAAAGGACGAGTGCAAGCAGTAGCAGACATTAACAACGCCGGACTGACCGACTGCCATCACAAGATTTTGGCACAATTTCAGATCCGAGCTAATCTAGTCGTGCCACTTTTGCAAGGAGAAAAACTCTGGGGACTGCTCTGCATCAATCAATGTAGCGCCCCTCGGCAGTGGCAGGAAATCGAAATTGATTTTGTTAGCCAAATTGCTAATCACTTGGGGGTCGCCCTCCAGCACGCCGAACTATTGGCAAACCTACGCCTAGAAATCGACGAACGGCAGCAAGCAGAACAACGAGCGCAGGCATTGAACCAAGGGCTGCGGCAAGCCATTATCGAACTAAAGGCAGTGAATCAAGAATTGGAAGCTTTCAGCTATTCTGTCTCTCACGATTTGCGCGCCCCTTTACGCAGTATTGATGGTTTTAGTCAGGCAATAATAGAAGATTGTGCCGAACAACTCAATCCAACCGGGCATGACTACCTACGGCGAATTCGCGCTGCTACCCAACGAATGGGACACTTGATCGATGACCTGCTTACCCTCTCGCGGGTGACACGCACCGATATGCAACTGGAATCTGTAGACCTCAGCCGGATAGCCAGTCGCCTCTCCACTCACCTACAGCAAACTGAGCCACAGCGACAGATAGAGTTTGCCATTCAACCAAAACTGATTGCTAAAGGAGATGCTCACCTGCTGCAAGTAGTATTAGAAAACTTACTAAATAATGCTTGGAAATTTACCTCCAAACACCTAGAAGCAAAAATTGAGTTTGGCGCAACGCCGCAAAAAAATGGCATTCTAGCATACTTTGTGCGTGACGATGGTGCGGGGTTTGATATGACTTATGGTAAGAAGCTATTTGGGCCGTTTCAAAGGTTACACGCCAGTCATGAATTTCCTGGCAATGGCATTGGACTTGCTACCGTGCAAAGAATTGTGTATCGGCATGGGGGGCGAGTGTGGGCCGAAGGAGCCATAGAGCAAGGGGCAACATTTTATTTTACGTTAGTGGCAGAGGAGGTTGAGACATGAGCAAAATTGTCAGCAACAAAACAATTTTGCTAGTAGAAGATAATCCTGATGACGAAGTTTTAGCAATCCGCGCCCTCAAACGCCATCACATTAGCAACGAAGTTATAGTTGCCCACGACGGAGTCGAAGCACTAGAATACCTATTTTGTACGGGTATGTATGCAGGGCGAGATATCAGCTTCAAGCCTACAGTAGTTTTGCTAGACCTCAAACTTCCACGCATTGATGGACTAGAAGTTTTACGTCGCTTGCGCAAAGATGAGCGAACGAAACTATTGCCAGTAGTTGTTTTGACGACTTCTAGCGAAGAACAAGATATGCTCAACAGTTACAGCTTTGGCTGCAACAGCTATATCCGCAAACCTGTAGATTTCGTGCAATTTTCTGAGGCAATTCGACAACTAGGGATGTATTGGCTATTAATGAACGAACCACCGCCCTCGTAGCACAGAAGATGTATAAGGCAACACCCATGAAGAAGAACCTGCGGGTTTTGATTGTTGAAGATGCTGAAGATGATATGCTGCTGATGCTGCGGGAGCTAAAGCGGGGTGACTATACCCTAGAATACCTGCGCGTAGATACCCCTTTAGCGATGCAAGAGGCATTAGAGTTACAAACTTGGGATATTGCGATCGCCGATTATACTTTACCTGCCTTTAGCGCCCCCCAAGCTTTACAATTGCTCCAAAACCAAGGGTTAGATATTCCGTTTATCATTGTCTCCGGCACGATTGGCGAAGAAACTGCCGTAGCAGCGATGAAAGCTGGAGCGCACGATTATATTATTAAAGGCAATTTAACTCGTTTGCTGCCAGCTATAGAGCGGGAGCTTAGGGAGGCAGAGGAGAGGGACAAACGACGTTGTGCAGAACTTGCTTTACGGGAGAGCGAAGAACATATTCGCCTGCAAGCAAAAGAACTCGTTCGTGCTAACAATGTCTTGCGAGAGTATACCGAGGAATTAGAAGAACTTTACAATCATGCGCCCTGCGGCTACCATTCCTTAGATAAAGATGGCGTTTTTGTCCGCATTAACGATACCGAACTCAAAATGCTGGGGTACGCGCGCGATGAAATTGTGGGGAAAAAGAAATTCGCCGACTTACTAACAATCGAAAGCTTACAAACTTTTCAAGAAAATTTTTTATTGTTTCAGCAACAGGGATGGGTGAGAGACTTAGAGTTTCAAATGCTCCGCTCTGATGGCACGATTTTGCCTGTTAGCTTGAGCGCTACGGCAATGGCAGATAGTCAGGGAAACTACCGGATGAGCCGCTCGGTGGTTATCGATATTAGCGATCGCGCTCTAGCAGAAAATAATTTAAAACAAAGCGAACAGAAATTTCGCGCGATGTTTAATAGTACCTTTCAATTCATGGGACTTTTGACCACAGAGGGCATTGTCGTCGAAGCCAACCGCACCGCTCTAGAAGCTGCAGGTGTGGAACTAAAAGAGGTAGTGGGACAACCATTTTGGGCGACACCCTGGTGGAGTCATTTTCCCCAACAACAAAGGCGAGTGCAAAGCGCGATCGCCCAGGCGGCAAATGGTAAGGTGGTGCGCTTTGAATCTCAACATATTCGGGCAGACGGTACTAAGGCGTTTGTAGACTTTTCTCTCAAACCTGTTTTTGATCGCGAGGGGAAAGTTATCATGTTGCTTCCTGAAGGACGAGACATCACCGAACGTCACCAAGCCGAAGATAAAATTCGCGAACAAGCCGCCTTGCTCGATATTACGACCGATGCAATTTTTGTGCAGGATCTAGAGCATCGCATCCTTTTTTGGAATAAAGGCGCAGAACGTTTGTATGGCTGGGATGCCGCCACAGCTTTAGGTAAAAATGCGATTAAACTGCTGTATCAACCTGGGGAAACTATACCGCAATTTGCAGCTATTGAAACTACTTTATTTCAAGAAGGGCAGTGGCAGGGAGAGCTTCAGCACGTAACTTCTAGCGGCAAAACTATTATTGTCGAAAGTCGGTGGTCTTTGGTGCGGGATGAAACGGGCAATCCCCAATCTATTTTGACAGTAATTACTGATATTACCGATAAAAAGCAACTAGAGGCGCAATTTCTGCGCATCCAACGGTTAGAAAGCCTCGGCACTTTAGCAAGCGGCATTGCTCACGACTTTAATAATATTCTCACTCCGATTTTGGCAGCCGTACAATTGTTGCCCATGAAACTTTCTGGTATTGACGAGCAAAGTCACGGGCTATTAAAGTTAATTGAAGACAGTACCAAACGCGGAGCGGCGTTAGTGCGGCAAATTTTGGCTTTTGCTCGTGGCGCAGAAGGCAAGCAAGTTCCGGTACAAGTCAAGTATATATTGGCGGAGGTAATGCAAGTTGCCCGCCAGACTTTCCCAAAAAATATCTCTTTAAGCTGCGATATCGCTTCGGCAAACCCCTGGACCGTTGCCGCCGATGCCAACCAACTGCATCAAGTTTTGCTCAATCTCTGCGTAAACGCTCGCGATGCAATGCCTAGAGGCGGCACTCTCACTCTTTCGTTAGAAAATCAAGTTATCGATCGCACCTATGCCCGAATGAATTTGTCAGCACCTATTGGTTCTTACACATTAATTAAAGTTGCAGATACAGGAACGGGAATTAGACCAGAATTGATGGAGCGAATTTTCGATCCCTTTTTTACTACCAAAGAACCAGGCAAGGGAACGGGGCTGGGATTATCTACAGTTTTGGGAATTGTAAAAAATCACGGGGGTTTTATCAATGTTTATAGCGAGGTAGGTAGAGGGACAGAATTTAGAGTACATTTACCTGCGATCGCCGATACCGTCAAACCGCAAGTTGAAGAATTGGTAATGTTGAGCGGAGAGCAAGAATTAATTTTGATTGTCGATGACGAACCTTTAATTCAACAGGTGATTCAAACTACCTTAGAAGCTTACAATTACAAAACTTTGTTAGCTAGTGACGGCATTGAGGCGATCGCTCTGTACGCCGAATTTGCCGATAAAATTAGTGCGGTATTGATGGACATCATGATGCCGTCAATGGATGGTTTAACTGCAATTCGTACCTTGCAAGAACTCAATCCTCAAATTAGGGTAATTGCTACTAGCGGGCTTGCTGCCAATAATCAGCTTGCCCAAGAAGTGGGTAAAGGGGTCAAAGCCTTTTTATCTAAGCCTTACACGGCAAAGGAATTATTAGATGCTTTGCAAAGAGTTTTGCATAACTAGCAATTTCTATTTGCACGAATTTTGTCAACCTAAATCTTTTTCTCCTGACAAGAGATATAACCGAAGGTTGAGTTTTTAACTTCACTCAAAATAGCATTTAACAAAACCAAAATCTTGCCAGGTTAGACTTCGATTTTAGAAAGACTGCCATTAAGATTTATTTGCAATCCATTTGCGCTGAGAGCTATATTGACCGTGGACGTTGACTAAATAAGGCATTATATAAGTCAAAATTACCGAAATCCAGCGATCGCTCGTCATCTCCCCCTGCACAAATGCCAACCCATGATTGACGAAAAAGAGCAAAGAACCAACAAATACCGCCGTTTTTAAGCCTGTTGAAACAAATTTTGGATTCACCAGACTGAGAATATACCCTTTTAAACCAGCCACAATCGGAATAAGCCTGAGATTGATTTTACATCTAGTGAATCAGAGGAGCGATTACTTTTGCTGTTACACAAACTACAGAAATCTTAAAGTTGTGACAAATCTAGCTTTGTAACTAGAAACTACGGCATGGCGCTCATATGCTCTAAATTCAACACTTGGGCTAATTCTGCTTCCGTCATCAAATTGCGCTCAGAGACAATTTGCCGCAAAGACTTACCTGTTTCTAAAGATTCTTTGGCTACAGAAGCGGCGTTTAGATAGCCAATATGAGGATTTAACGCTGTAACTAAAGCAAGACTACCTTCGGCGTAACTTTGACACCGATCGCCATTTGCAGTAATTCCGGCAATACAATTATCTGTCAGCGCTGAAATCGTATTACCTAATATCTCAATAGAGTGGATTAAATCATAGGCAATTAAAGGCATCATGACATTAAGCTCTAATTGTCCTGCCTGGGCGGCAAAAGCAATGGCATTGTCGTAGCCCATCACCTGAAAACATACCATTGCGGTCATTTCTGCCATTACGGGGTTATATTTTCCGGGCATGATTGAAGAACCTGGCTGTACGGGTGGCAATTGAATTTCTTTTAACCCAGTTTTTGGACCAGAATCCATTAACCGCAAATCGTGAGAAATTTTCACCAAATCTTGCGCTAAGTTGCGAATTGCTCCAGAAACATTGACAAAAGGAGCCATACTTTGCATGGCAGCCATCATGTGGGGCGCGGGTTCTAAGAGTTGGTTAAGTAATTGTGATAATACTTGAGCAACGCGCACTTTATATTCAGGATGAGTATTTAAACCCGTACCTGCCGCACTGCCGCCCAATCCTAACCGAGTTAAATCTATTTGTGCTACTTCTAAGCGGGTTTTGTGTTCGCTTAAAATTTGCGCCCAAGCCCGGAAACTTTCGCCTAGTCTGACAGGAACCGCGTCTTGTAAATGAGTTCTACCCGATTTAACTATATTTTTAAATTCTTCAGCTTTAATGTGTAGAGAGGCGATCGCTTTTTCTAAAGCCGGATACAAAGTGCGCTTTAGGGCTAACAATCCACCAATTCTAATTGCTGTGGGAATTACATCATTAGTAGATTGCCCGTAATTGACATGATCGTTGGGGCTAACTCGTTGATAATTGCCCTTTTTGTCTCCTAAAATTTCTAAGGCACGATTGCTTAATACTTCATTTACATTCATGTGGTGCGAAGTACCCGCCCCAGCTTGGTAAATATCCACTACAAATTGATCGCGCAGATTGCCTTCTAGAATCTCCTCCGCCGCCTGGATAATCCCTTGGGCAATATCTTGAGGAATGCAGCCAAGTTCGCCATTTACAAGGGCTGTAGCTTTTTTAATCGTCACGCAAGCATCGATGTAAGTAGGTAAAGGCTTAATTCCACTAATTGGAAAATTCTCGATTGCTCGTAGAGTCTGAATGCCGTAATAAGCACTCATGGGAATTTGCCGTTCGCCCATCGAATCGCGTTCGACACGAAAATCAATACTTTGTTGATCGATCTTAATCATTTTTTGGGAACTTTAAATATAAACTCAGTCTTAGGCATGATGCTAAATATTATGATGATAATAACTCTCAGTCTAGAAGCAGAATTTTTATTTCACAAAGGAGTATACCAAGTCAAGGCAGAAAAATACGAAGCGGCGATCGCCAGCTTTACTCGTGCTTTGAGATATAAACCTGATTATAGCGAGGCTTTGTCGCAACGAGGTTTTGCTTTGGGTAGTTTGGGACGACACGAGGAAGCGATTGTAAGTTTTGATAAAGCTTTGATGATTCGCCCCGATGCTTGCTGGTTGTGGCACAATCGCGGCATAGCTCTAGGTAAGTTGGGGCGCTATATTGAGGCAATTAACAGCTTTGACAGAGCCTTAGAATTTAATCCCGATAGTTTTACAGTGTGGCACAATCGCGGCATCACTTGGAACGACTGCGGCGTTTACGACAAAGCTATTGCTAGTTTCGATCGCACTTTGCAATTAAAACCCGATGCTTATTGGGCGTGGTACAACCGAGGAGTGGCTTTAAAACAATTAAAGCGCACCGAAGAAGCCTTAAATAGTTTTGATCGCGCAATTGAATTTCAACCCGATGGTTTCCTTCCTTGGTATCACCGGGGCTTGATTTTAAGCGATTGGGGAAAACATGAAAATGCGATCGCTAGTTTTAATAAAGGTTTAGAGATTCAACCAGACTGCAATCGTACTTGGTACAACTTGGGGTTGAACTTGGGAAAAATGGAACGTTACGAAGAGGCGATCGCTGCTTTCGACCGAGTGCTAGAGTTGAAACCTAATGACTATTGGGGATGGTACCACCGAGGAGTGGCTTTAGAACAGGTTGGGCGACAAGAAGAAGCAGAGATTAGTCATCATAAAGCGATCGCAATTCAAGCTCAACAACAGCTAGAAAGTTAAAAAATGCTGATGCAATTGCAATTAGCGATGTTGTCCCAAAAACTAAAGGAGACGGTACTTTTCCGTATCGTTTCCCTTAGTAATCAGCCTAAAATCTAGCGGTTTCTGTAAGAGTTGTTTAGAAGTTGCAAAACGCTCTTAATATCGCTCCTCTAGTTGCTCAACTCAAGGTAGAGGCGATCGCTAGCACAACAATTAACCCCAACAATACCCAAAAATTGGAAGATGACTTAATTATTAATTAGGCAACTGCGACAATTTAAAAGTTTTACTGGTATCACTATTGCTACAGAACAGCCCAAATATATTAGTATTATTCTTTAATTGCAACCACTCGCAAACGACGATAATCTGCAAACCACGTTCCATTTTTATAGAGTTTTGGGCGCAACTGTGATTCTACATTAGATAAAATTCTGATCTGCGCGTCTTCAGCAAAGGAAGATAGTACACTATTTCTAAACATTTTCAGCCAATTAATCATTCCTCCTTCTCCCTCTAAAGGAGTAGGACGAGCAAATAATGTCGCAAAAGTCAACTTAAAACCTTGATTTTCTAACAAACTACCATATTCCGCAATACTCGGAAAATAGTTAGGATTTACAGCTTTCTCAAAATTAGAATTTTCTGCACAAACTGCGTTATTTAGTGCAGTTTGAATTAAATTAATGTTTCCCTTCCCGCCAAATTCGGCAACAAAACGCCCACCAACTTTAAGCGATTTCCAAACACCCGCAATAACTTTCTCTGGCTGTTTAATCCAGTGCAGCACGGCATTAGAAAAAACTGCATCAAATTCTTCTGTAAATTCTAGGTTTGTTGCATCTATAACGGCAAATCGCAAACTAGGGTAATTTTGCTTTGCTTGCAAAATCATCGTTTCTGCGCTATCAACACCTAAAACCTCTGTGCCGTAGCTGGCAATTTTTTGAGTCAAATGTCCTGTACCACAACCAAGGTCTAGTATACGTTCTCCGGCTTTTGGCGATAATAATTCTAGGGTTTCTGTAGCTAAGTGCGAGACAAATTTATGTTTACTATCGTATAATTCGGCATTCCATTGTTGGACATTATTATTCATGGGTACAAGCCTAATTTATGTATATCAGAGATGCGGTGGAAGCCGATTTGAGTGCGATCGTTTCTATATATAATGCTTCTATTCCTGGTCGTCTCGCAACGGCAGATTTAAACCCCGTATCTGTAGAAAGTCGCCTCAAGTGGTTTTACGAGCATTCTGCTACTAGCCGCCCAATTTGGATAATAGAGATAGATGGTGTTATCCTTGGTTGGCTGAGTTTTCAATCGTTCTACGGACGACCAGCTTACCAAGCAACGGCGGAAATTAGCATTTATGTTTCTCCCGACTACCAACGCCAGCGCGTAGCGTACAAATTGCTAACTCAAGCGGTTTCTCTTAGTCATAGCTTGGGGATAAGCACTCTATTGGGTTTTATTTTTGCCCACAACCTGCCCAGCATAAAGTTATTTGAGAAATTTGGCTTCCAAACTTGGGGATATTTGCCCGAAGTCGCTAACTTAGATACAATTGAGCGCGATTTATTAATTATGGGGCTTAAAATAACTTAAGATAACTTAATAGAAGTTTTCTTTAAACCGACTGCCTGTTTTAATTACTCGCTGGGAGCAAAACTCCTGAGCCTTAACTTGCGGTGGATCTGCTTCAAGACGCTTCTGCTACAGCCAATTTTATCAGCAAGTGACTTGCTTAAGGTGTTTTTTAGGTATTCATGACTACATCAGCAATCAATTTTCAGACAGTACCATCTAAGTCAGATATTACTCTCAAAGATATTATCAAAACATTACCAAAAGAGTGTTTTCAACAAAATCGCCGGAGAGCTTGGTCTAGAGCGCTTGTAAACGTGCTTATGGTCGGCTTAGGCTATGTGGGACTTGCTTTTGCTCCTTGGTACTTCTTGCCTTTATTATGGGTGTTTACGGGTACAGGTCTAACCGGATTTTTTGTAATTGCTCACGACTGCGGACATCGGTCTTTTGCAAAACGCCGTTGGGTAAATGATTTGGTAGGGCATATATTTATGATGCCGTTAATTTACCCTTTTCACGGCTGGCGCATTAAACACAACCATCACCATGCTTACACTAATCACCTCGAACAAGATAACGCTTGGCGACCAATTACCCCCGAAAAATACGAAGGTTGGGGAAGTTTTAGACAATCGCTGTTTCAGGGATTTGCCAAAAATCGTTTTTGGTGGGTAGGTTCTATTGCTCATTGGGCAGTAACGCACTTTGATTTGTCAAAATATCAACCCAAAGAACGCTCCTATATCAAGCTATCAGTTGTCGTTGTAGTTATTTTCGCAGCGATCGCTTTTCCCTTGCTAATTGCCACAACCGGAATTTGGGGTTTTGTCAAATTTTGGTTAATGCCTTGGCTAGTTTATCACTTCTGGATGAGTACCTTTACTTATTTTCACCATACAGCGTCGGATGTACAGTTTATGGAAGATAGCAAATGGCAAGTTGCGATCGCGCAATTATCGGGTACTATCCACTGCAACTATCCGCGTTGGGTAGAGTTTCTCTGTCACGATATCAACGTCCACGTACCGCACCATATTTCTACAGCGATTCCGTCTTACAATTTGCGGTTAGCTTATCGCAGCATCCAAGAAAATTGGGCGGCGTATCTGCATGATGAGTGCAAATTTTCCTGGGCTTTGATTAAGGACGTTACAGATCAGTGTCATCTCTATGATGAGCAAGAATGCTATCAATCTTTTTCCCAATATCAGCAATCTAAGCGATAAATCTGGGTAAAGTTTTAAGTGGTAGAGGCGTTAATAATACTACGTCTCTATCTACTATTTGAGTTTTCAATTTGTCTAACTACTGTCAAAGCCGAATAACTGACTCCAGCAGTTCCTTCACCAGGATGGGTGGAGTCGCCAACTAACCACAAATGCTTAATCGGGGTGCGGTTAGCAAAACCAAAAGGACCAAAAGTCGGTACTCTTTGCCCAATCCCACCTACAACGCCTAAGTCACGGGCGGTATAGCGCGCAAAAGTGCGGGGAGTTGCAGCTTCTTGATGCTTAATTGTTTCTGGAGTGAGGTGGAAAAATTGCCCTAAGCGTGCGATCGCACTTTCAGTATATTCTTGCTTCATTGCCTCATAATCTCCCCGCCACCAAGGATTAGGATCGACAAAAGAGGATGCAATAATTGTGGCAAATCCCTCCGGTGCGCGTCCATCGCCAGGGTGACTAACGGAGACAAATAAAGAATTATTTTCGCCGATAATTCCTTCGCGATCGTAGAGAAATTGCAAATGTGGCGGACAATTTGCTGGAATTGCCTCTTGTTTTACACCCAAATACACAACAAAAGCCCCGGATGCTTGGGGGAGTTTGTCTACGCGGTGAGTATAATCTTTGGGTGCATTTTCCCCTAATAATTGCACCAAGTTCTGCACAGTGACATTAGCAACTATTTCATCGGCTGGTTGTGTCCAAACTTCACCATTTTTTTGATTGCGAATTACAACCCCATTAGGTTTACTATCTTTTACCTCAATACTTTCGACAGTGTGACGCATCAACAGCTTACCGCCATCTCGTTCTAAAGCCGTTACTAATGAGTCACTCAATACCTGCATACTACCTTGCAAGTGAAACAATCCTTGGGGCAATTGCGACACGTTCAAAGCCGTTGCAGCGTACAGTAGTGCTGTTTCTTCCGCATCTACTTGAGAATAAAGCTTGAGTTGCAAGTCTAGAAAAGTCCGCAAACGGCGATCGCTTTCTAACCCACAGCTTCGTAGCGCATCTCCTACGGTGAAAAAGGTATAGGGCAAGGTAATCAGCGTTCTAAGGCGTACAGCCTGCGTTAGCTGCCACAAATCCCACAAATTGCGGGGAGGTAGTACCGGATCTCTTGCTTGAAACGCCCAACTAGCTTTAAATAAATCTTCTAACAATTTCCAAAAGTCTTGACTACCAGGAAACTGTCTTAGTCGTTCTTCTTGCCACTTTTCACGGCTTCTCCACACATTAATTGGTTCGCTTTCCCCTGGTAGATATACCGTGCAAGCCGGATCGCAAGGTTTAGCGGCGGGTAATTCTATCTCTAATTCTGAGAATATACGGTGATGAATTCCACCAGGTTCTAAGCCTGCTACTTGGGTAGCGCCCACATCAAAGGTAAATCCTTGACGTTTGAAGGTAGAAGCACAACCACCAGGAACTATAGCTTGATCTAAAACTATTACTTCATAGCCGCGATGTGCTAGTAATGCCCCCGCCGTTAAACCGCCAATTCCCGCGCCAATAACGACTACACGGGATTTATTACTTTTTGCTGGGCTAGGCATAGATGAATAATGAAAGCGTACTTTACATATTTTAATATTATTTTAAATCGTCTAAGAAGTTTCCAGCAATTAGTTATTCAATACCTAAGTAATTGTTACCATTAGACCCAATATTAAAAACCCTCGGTTATCTTGGAAGCTGAAGTAACCTACGTATAGGAAACTCAAGTCAAGTTTAATAAAGAAATGACGATAATTTTTTAACTTAAACAGGTTTGAATATGGCAAAATCTCAATATGAAAGCTATTGCCAGGGTGTACCCACAAGTTTAGTTAAGGAAAAATTTGGAGATGTCAATACTTATGCTCAAGATGCGAAATCGATACTAACGAAAGGGTAATGTATCAACAAAGTGTGGGGTAGGTAGCCAGATCGTGCCAGGTCCACGGTTGCGCTGCTAATTCTGCCCGTTGCGCTGCCGTAGTTCTTAGATGGGAATTTTGCCAAATCCAGTTGAAGTAGCTGACCACTAAGCGCAATGTCACTAAGGTTTGTGACCAGACCTTGCCGAACTTGTTTTGTTGGCGATGCCAACGCCCCGTTTGCTGACGCACAATCCCGTTGGTTCGTTCTAATCGTTGCGTCAGCGTTTTGCTAATGCAGTCGTCAACTTCGTCTGGCAACACTCGCTCATAGCCTCCCCAACCATCCGTGTCCCATGCCTTGCACTTTGTTTTGCCTTCAGTACTCACGACCAATTCCTGAGCTAATTCATCCGTATGCTTGCCTACTCGACCACTCAAAATTAATCCACTTGATACTGCTAGACTTAACGCAATCCAGCAATCTCCAGCATCGAGTTCATTGCTCAGGCATTGTTTCTGTTTTTTTCTACAAATGACCACAATTCGTCGGCACAAATAGCCTCAGTTTTGACAGCTTGCACCTGGGCATTGTGTATCATCTGTGCTTTCTGGCTCGCGGCTCGGATAATGCTGACTCCAGTGTTGTAAGCTAATCCACTAATTCGACTCACTCCCCTTAGACTGCTGCCTTCTGCGTGAGATTGCAAGACAACACGCACCGTCTGTTCATTCACCTGACGACGGTAATAAACAGTATCAAAGGTATCCGTGTAGGTTTGCTGACAATTCGGGCAGCGATAGCGTTGGCTACCTTTGCTGGTCTTTCCATGTTTATGTGCTTTTGGGTGACCACAAAGGGGACATTCCATTGCTGCCTCTAGAACTTTCTATTCTCTCTAATTTAGCACCCCACGTTTGTTTGAAGCATTACCCAATTATTACAGTTGTAGATAAGCTAAACTGTATTTATGAGTAGATAGTTAGTAGCAATGCTTGACACATCCAATGTTTTTCTAACAGGTGTTGCGTTAGAAGCCTTGTCCCAATGGAGTAGCAC
>JAESGR010000853.1_pt1 | contig 13838 bp, 13 predicted proteins | sample 9269771 | NCBI WGS metagenome assembly JAESGR01 (sample SAMN15739572, study PRJNA653492) | algae metagenome | isolation source: Chroococcus sp. CMT-3BRIN-NPC107 and co-occurring heterotrophs from well... | place: USA: Clark Mountains Wilderness, California | collected 2010-04-18
AGCCAAGCGGCTGAACCGTTCAGCTCCGCCCGACGTTGCTGGCGCCGACATCCATGAGGACGTAACGCCGGAATGCCATCACGATCAGCGCCGCACGCCTGCTTTGCCCTCACGCTCATGGCCGGCATCTTTGCTGCCACCACCGCGTCGGGAGCCGAGGATTGCTCCGAGCGTTTCCAGAAGTACAGGCTGTTTCTGCAGGCGAAGAAATCCTGCGGACAGGACACCGAGTACCCGCAGATGAAGGCCATGCGGGCTTGCGCCAAGGCGACGCCGCAGGAGACGGCGATCAAGCTGATCGATGACGGACGTCGCGAATGGGCGAGAGGCGTGATGCGCAGCAGCCTCGGCAGCATGTGCAAGGAGGTTTTCGCGAAGCCGTCCGCGACGGCGAAGCGACGCTGATCGAGATGGAAGGCTCATGGGGAGCAGGCATCTGGAAAGCCACGCCTCCTGATGCGGACTGGGTCTAGCTGATGGCGTTTGACCCCTACGGGCCCAACGCCGCCTTGATCCCGGTCCAGCTCCGCTTCGTGAACATGCCGCGGGAGTTGGCCCTGAACCTGGGCTCCGCCATGACGAACTTCGCAGAGGAGGCCCGGCAGGAATGGCGATGCGGCGTGGCTGCCGTCGGCCACCATTCCTCGATGGTCGGTTTTCCGCCCCTGCCAGGTTCGGCACCGGAGCCCAATCAGGGCATCATCCAACGCAACGGGCTAAAGTGGTACCTTCAGGAAGGAGAGACTTATGCCGAGCGGCTATTGGATCGCCCGCATCACCGTGACGGACCCCGAGCCCTACGCCGCTTACGCGCAGGCGCTTCCGGCCGTCGTCGAACGCTTCGGCGGGCGGTTCCTCGTCGCTGGCGGGCGCTTCGAGGCCGCCGAGGGCGAGGCGAGACCGCGCAACGTGGTCATCGCCTTCGACACCTACGAGACGGCTCGCGCCTGCTGGCATTCGCCGGCCTACGCCGAAGTGGCGCGCCTGCGCGAGGGGGCGGCGACCGTCGACGTCGTGATCGTCGAGGGTGTCGAATGAGCGCGTGTCGACGGCCAACAAGCCCCTGAAGGTGAGCAGGTGCCGCGGGACGATGCTCCGGAACCGCTGAGCGGCAGCTTCTAGGGACGGTGAGCGACGCCGCTCCGCGCGGGATCACCGCTGAACCGGGCCCTTCCGGCGACCGCGGCGCGTAGCCTGGAGGCACCAGGGCGATGGGTCAGCGTTGGTCCCGCGTGAGCGGAGACACCGACCCATGAACGACATCGGTGAAATCTGGCGTCGCCGTCGCTACGGCCTCATCGGCCTAGTGTTTATCGTGGTCGGGTCGATCGCGGCCATCAATATTGGCCTACGCCTTTTCCGTATAGAGAACGCCTGGGCCTCCAACGATCCCCTTTGGCAGGGATTCTTCGTCGGTATCCTGTTCGTGGGGATCGGCTGCGTGCTCCTTTGGGAATGGCGGTTTGCCCGGCCCCTGACGGAGGAGGAGCGGCACTTTCGCGAGGTGAGGGAGGCTTGGCAGCGGGAACGCGATCGCCTCGGCGGAGGCTGAGGTCCCACGTGGGGTGCGCAGAGGCCGCGCATTCCCAAGGCTTCGTAGCAGCAGCGCGCTCAGTAGCTCACGCAATCAGAAAGACGCCGTCATGACAGACGCTTAAGGTTTGATTGGCGGAGAGGGGGGGACTATCCGCCCAAAGCCACCTAAGTACCTCATTTGTTGAGATTGTTGAGATTTTTGGCCTTGATTTGGGGGACAGATCGGGGGACTTCGTGGGGGACACTCCATCAGCAGGCCCCTCCCCCATGCCCTCGAAGAAGCTCGGCACGCACCTTGAACGGCACGGTAACCGCATCCGCGTGGTTGTCCGTGTTCCGCCTTCGATGGTCGAGAAGGTGGGTAAGACAAAGCTGAAGGAGACCCTTCAGACCACCGATCCTTTGGAAGCGGAGCGGGAGAAGGTGGACGTGATCCGTCGCCTCCGCGCATCCCTGAAGGGCACCAAAGATAACGTGGTGCAGTCGTCACTCGTAGTGCAAGCCTTAGAGACAAGGCGGCTCCGTGAAGCGGGACGGTTACGCCTGGATCACAGCGGCCCTGAGGACGAGGGATACGACCCAGAGGACGATGCACTCAGCGAAACGATTGACGGTATAGAGCGCCAGCATGGGTATGAGGCTGCACAGACCTACGCGGCTGTGGCCCTTGGCCATCAGACTCCTCTCTTCTCACTGCTTGATAGATGGTTCGAGGAACGAGCCGACCTATCCATTGGCTACAAGGAAGACATCAGGCGTGCCTTGAGGGTGCTGGAGACGTGGTGTGAGCAGACACGAACAAGGACCACCGTCGAAGCCATCACCAAGCGCGAAGCTGGGCGCTTTATCCATGACACGTACATCCGGCCCCGAAAGGATGCGAAATCATCCAACAAGGCCCTGACCTGCCTACGGTCGTACTGGACGTGGATGGGAAAGCGGTACGGTGTGTTGGAGAACCCTTGGCTGGGGCAGTCTCTTGCTGAGAAGGGGCCACAGCGTCGGGAGGGCACTGAAGCTCACAAGCGGCCCTTCACGGATGAAGAGGCTCGAAGGCTCCTCACCGGCATCCGTTCGGAGCGAGAACGGGAGTTCTCCCGCGTCAGTGCCCTAAGCGGCCTGCGCCTGGAAGAAGTGGCGGGCCTCAGAGTGAAGGACTGCACCAACGGGTGCTTCCGCGTCACGGATGCCAAGACGCCCAGCGGCCTTCGCACGATACCGACCCACCCTGCCCTCGCCTCTCTCGTCGCCAAGCGCACCGCGAACAAAGCTCCTGACGCATACCTCTTCCACGAGCTTGAGGAGCAGCGGGAGGGATCGAAGCGGGATCGTTCAGCGCCCGTCAGCCAAGCCTTCACGCGCGAGCGGAGGCGCCTTGGGGTGGATGAACGTGGGTCGGAAGCTCAGCGGCAATCCAACGTGGACTTCCACTCGTGGCGGCGATGGTTCGTTCGCAAGGCGGTGGAGGGTCTTGAGCGCGGTGCCAAGGGTTACACGCCTTGGACCATAGCGAACGTCGTTGGTCACAAGGTCGAGGACGGGACACTTGATGGCACCGCCCTGCCACTCGGGATGACGATGGGCGTGTACGCGGGAGCTGCGTCGATGGAGGCGATGCGTGCCTGTGTCGAGGCCGTGAAGCTGCCCAGGGACGTGGCGGTTCCATCGGACGCACCGAACAGAAAGTCCGATACAGTCACCCCTGAGAAGTATTCCGGGGGTGTAAACGAGTTCTCACGATAGGACCACTTTCCAGATCGTAGTTCAACACCGCCTCTTGCCACATCGACAACAACACTTCGCGAGTTCATCAAGCGTGACTGTGCCATCCCATAACGGACCGTTAGCGGAGACGAACGACGATGACATCGCGGGGCAGAGGGTTCGAGTTCAACGCCGCTAGGTTCCACTTCAGGGCCTATCGAGGCGACGTAGAGGTACGCTTAGGCGTACGCATGTTGACCGCCCTGTGGGGCTGCGGCTCCCTGGGTGGAGTGTTCCTGCAAGGCAGGCGTGGGGAGCGTCACTGGACGTGGGCTGAGGTGTGGGCGGCGTTCACCAGGGGCCGGGAGGGTGCTGCCGCTACCTGACTGCCTAGCAGACACTCGCGGCCGTTCTCGGTCGCTACCGTGCACACGGGAACGGGCATCCAGAGCGGGTGCCCGTGTCACTTCCCGTCGCCCTCTAACAGCGCAATAGTCGAGCTTCGGAGGGCACCATGCAATCTCACGGAATAGGCGACGATCACCCTGAATACCGAGCGACCCTTGCCGCCATTGGCGAGGCATTAGGCGAGTTCTCAAAGGTGGAAATCGGCGTTCAGATGATCTTCACTGAACTGGCATGGATGCAGAGTGACCACGACGCCTACTTGATCATGGCATCCATTCCGAGTTTCGACCTTCGTGTTAGGTTGACCAGCAACTTCATACGGGAGCGAAAGCTGGCTGCCCCCCTACAACAACGCTGGGACGGCTTGGCGAAGCGGGCTCAGAAACTGAACCTGAAGCGTGCGGAACTCGCCCACTTCGCGGTTGTGATAGAAGCCGACATGATTGGAGACCCTATCACTGGTATCTCCATCCAGCCCTACTTCTCACTGTCATCCAGGGATCGAGGTCGCCCGCGACTTAAGAGAGCGCAAATCGAAGACCGCAAAGAACGGTTCACAGAGCTATCGCGTGACCTGATGGCGTTTATGAAACCCATACGACCCGAGCTGGTCGAAGCTCGGGTTCGCCTCATTGAGCAACACATCGCGCGACACGAGAAGATCAGGCCGTCTTCGATGAACCCGGATCAGCCTGATGCGCAATAGTCCCCTTTAAAATACAATGGGATACGGCCGAAAAAGGCTATTTGGGGCCACCACTTGAGAAACTACACGGGCACCTCAGCCCGCAACGTCAGCACGCCGCTCACGACAGCGACGACTGGCAGAAGCTACCGACCTCCCCGCAAGGGTGGTCATCAAGGGTGGCATGAGGCCGGACGGGAGGTGATGGACCCCGTACCGCGATGCAGATGGACAGTTATCTAAGTTGTCATAAACGATGGATAGACGATGTTCTAAGGGATACCATCATAATCATAATCCCTAGAGTACACTGTCTAGTGTAACCCTACGACAACTTTAGTGACCTGTCTCCCCAGCTTGCCGGGACGTAAGGCGCACTCGAAGGGGTTCAGAATGTTTGGTGAGAACTTCTGAAGCGGCATCTCCAGATGCATTGTCGCCGGTTTCCCCCTGCCACCCCCCTCGAAATCACACATGGCCTGTCGCCACGAACCGTGCAGGGGTGATCGTGCCCTGTCCATTGCGTGAGCGTGCGTCGTGATGATGGGCCGAGAAGTCGGCCGATCTCCCTGAGCTATCTGCTTAGTTCATTTTGAGTGTGCTTCTACCGGACCAGCTGAACACGCCCTTGAAGCTGGTTCAGAAACAACGCTTGACCATCCAAAATAGACTCACCTACTGTGCACCATCCAAACTAGACCGACGGGGTACAGGATGTTCGTTCGAGCCTATCTCAGGGCAAGTGCCGCTGATCAGGACGCTGAGCGTGCCAGAGGGCAGCTCGAAGCCTTCGCCCATGAGCGCGGTCTGAACATCGCCTCTTGGTACGTGGAGAACGAGTCAGGCTCGAAGCTGGCCCGTCCTGAGCTGTTCAGGCTCCTGAAGGATGCCCGTCCAGGCGACGTGCTTCTGGTCGAACAGGTAGACCGTCTCTCACGCCTCACCGCAGGCGACTGGGAGAAGCTGAAGACCGAGATTGCCTCGCGCAACATCCGTGTCGTCGCGCTTGATCTGCCCACGTCGTGGATGATGGCGACTGCCAATCCCGACGAGTTCACGTCCCGCATGTTCACAGCGATCAACGGCATGTTGCTCGACATGCTCGCTGCCGTGGCTCGTAAGGACTACGAAGACCGTCGCCGCAGGGTGGCTGAAGGTCAAGTCAAGGCGAAGCAAGAGGGCCGCTACAAGGGCCGTCCTGAGGACGTTGTGCGAAACATCGCCATCGCCTCGATGCTCGCCAAGAAGGTGTCTTGGTCTCAGATACAAGACGCGACCGGGTGCAGTCGTGCGACCATCGCCAAGGTCGCAAAGCGTGCTGCTTGATCATGGCCTGTCGGCCACACTTCCGGTCGGTGTGCTGATCATTCTCGGCACCCCTCAGCGGCAAGGCATCTCGACATCGCGAGGCGGTCAGTGGTCGCCCATGCAGGTGTCGAGGGTACTCGCGAAGCTGGAGCAGCGGCCCTCGTAGTTCTCCGTCGTCGGATTGTTCGGACCACTAGAAGAACCGGGCGTGCTGCCGAGGCATCTCGATTGGGACCACCACTCGCGGAACTCGCTCCTGGAACGCCAGGGGCGGTAGTACCGGATCGACCACTCATACTCGCTCGCGCCTGTCCGCTGAAGGATGGTCGCAGTTCCCCTTAGGCCGACCATCAGCCGCGTTCAGCGCGCCAATACGGCCTCCTTTATCAGGATCATCACCATGACAACACGATCATGTCGTGCGCCCGGCTGCGGCGCGCGAACGTCCCGCTATGGGGCTTTCTGTTCCACCCACCGTTCCCGCTCACGTCGCCACGGTCATCCCGATCAGCAGGCCATCACCAAGGCCGCGCTTGCGCCATACCTGAAGCTCGTTCGCGCTCGCATCACGAAGAACGAGACAAACCCCTTGTGGGCAGAGTGCGAGATGCGCTGGAGAGCCGTCATTGAGCACGCTCAACAGGTCATAGCCGCCTTCCAGCGTGGTCAAGCGGGATACCGCTTCGAACGCATCGCCGCTCAGGAAGTGGTCAAGCTCGGTGAGCATGTCGGGGCCGTAGAGGTGGTCGAGACGGCCTTCGCCCTCTTCCTCTTGCAGGACCAGCAGCCGCGCCGCTTCCGCTCCGATCAAGCCTTCCGCTTCCAGCTCGTGCGACGACTACGTGGCCTTACGGCCCTCAACGCGGGCTCGTGGTTCAACCACAAGACCGGACGAACCCACCGGGCCTACTGCGAGCTGACCCCTCGTGCAGTCGTCACCATCGCGAAGTGGGTGACGGAGGCTCTTGGCGGCGTCGCGCTGTATCTCGCCAAGATGGAGCGTGAAGAGGCTGAGGCACGGCAGCAGCGGGTGAACGCTCTCAGGAGTGGATTGGAGGCGCTATGTTGAGCGAGCCTTCTCACCTCGACGCCAGACGCCATCGTTGGATTGACGAGTGGCAGGGGGCAGGAACCAAACGCCTACGACGCATCGTGGATGAGGGTACAGCTCTGGTAGCCCAGTACGAGCGTGAGGCCAGACTTAAGCAGCGGCAACGTCGTCCGATCGATCAGGCCAACCACCTCATGGCCATCGAGGCGACGGTAGCGAACCTCGCGTATGCCGTGCTGCTGCCACCGCCTACGGGACGGATCGCGCTCCTCACGGGCAACGGCAACAGCGGCATCACGCGCTACGACAGTCCTGCCTTCGGGCGACCCTACCGAGACCTCTTGGACGCCTTCGACGCCATCGGGTGGCTCACTTGGGAGCGCGGCTACCGAGATCGAAGCGGGGGCGTTGCGTCGTCCATCGCTCCGACCTCAGCCTTCAGGGGCAAGGTCACGGAGGCAGGCGTCTCCCTGACCGACTTCGGACGGATCGAGGGAGAGGAAGTCATCCTCTTCGGGAGGAAGGTGGACACCGCCCCTAACGTGCCTGAGCGCAGGGAGCTGGTGACCTACCGCGACACTGCCGCTACCCGCGAGCTGCGTGAGACCATGAGGAGCCTGAACGCCTTCCAGGCACAGGCTGACATCACCTTCGTAGATGACGGCCTTGGCCCTGTAGACCTTCAGAACCGTGTCCAGCGCAGACGCTTTCTGTGTGACGGAGATGGTTGGCCTGATACGGCTCTCGGCGGGCGCCTCTACGGAGGCGCTTGGCAGAACCTGAAGCGAGACCGCAGAGCCCGCATCAGGATCGAAGGGGAGCCTGTTACGCTGTTGGACTACAGCGCGATGGCACCGCGTCTGGCCTACGCCAGCGTGGGCAGCGAGCCACCTCCCGGTGACATCTACGCCTTACCTGGGATCGACCCACGGCACAGGGATGCGGTGAAGAAGGCGTTCAACACCCTTCTCTGCGATCCCTACACTCGGAAACGGGGATGGCCGAAGCCGAAGGAGGGCGACCCATCTCTTCCATCGGTGTGGTCAGTACCTCGCTTCAGGGAGGCGCTGCTGACCCGTCATCCAGCCCTGATGCCCTGCTTGGGACAGGGACTGTCCAATCAGCTCCAGAATACCGAGAGCCTGATCATCGTAGAGGTCATGAGGGAGATGAAGGCCAGGGGTATCCCTGTCCTCACAATCCATGACGGTCTTCTGTGTCCATCACCCAGAGCATCGGAGGTGGAGGTGGTGATGAAGGATGTAGCCCTCAGCACCACTTCCTCCAACATCCCGGTCAGCGTTCAGAGCCTGACTGCTGCTCCTAAGGAACACCCAAAGGACCACATACAGGAACCGTAAGGCTCCTCTTCACTGCTGTTCCTGGTCGCGTCGCGGAAGACTGTCGCAGCCGCCTAAGCCAAGTCGCGCAAGCCACATCATAGACCTTCCCGGCTCGGTAGTCGGGGAGACCAAACATCAGACACTTCACCAGGAGGGGCCTCGAAAGGGGCTCCTCCTTTTTCATTCCAGACCAGACACATGAGATCAAACGATGTCAGACGAGAACGCCGTGGATACGCCACGGGAGATCACCATCTCCTTTGACGGAGCCTGCCTTGGTAACCCTGGACGTGGGGGATACGGGGCCATCCTCGTGAACACTCGCACGGGCGCAGAGAAGATCGTGAAGGGTCGTGAGGCTGCGACTACGAACAACAGGATGGAGCTGTCAGCCGCCATCGCTGGCCTGAACTCGCTGAGCCCTGGTGCTCTGGTCACCATGCTCGGGGACAGTCAGTACGTGGTGAAGGGTATGACCGAGGGGCTTCCAAGCTGGAAGGCTCGTGGATGGCGAACAGCCGATAAGAAGCCGGTAGCCAACGCGGAACTCTGGCAGGCCCTGGAAACCGCCGTCTCACGGCACCAGTATGTGACCTGGGCTTGGGTAAAGGGCCACGCTGGTCATGAACTCAATGAACGCGTGGACAAGATCGCAAACGTGGAGGCAGTCAAGGCGAGTCGCTCATAGGCACGTTCAGTGAGTTTGCGGCTACACCTTCGAGGATAACCTATGCAGAGTAGCGTTGAAGTACGAAGTCCCAGACTTGATCGACTTTGGCGTTCCACAACGCCTCAGGATAGGGTTCTTCTGGTAGCTCATTGAGCTTAAATCTGATTTCAGACAGGACCGAAGCCCGGCTTTGACGCCCGCGCAGCCAATCAACGCCAGACACAAGCGTCTGTAGTTTCTCCAGCAGCTCCCGGGCCACCCGTTTGACGTCGACCTCCTGGGCCTTTGTCAGCGTAGGGGCTGGCTTGGTGAGAAGGTCGAAAATCGCCAGCTCCTCCTCGGTTAATCCCTCGCGGGCTCCCCTCGTCTCCTCCTCGTCCAACTGGCCCACGAAAGCCTTCAGGGCCTCGAAGAACGCCTCCACGTCGACCGATCCGGCATTGTAGGTGGCGACCAGTTGTTCCAACCGCTCGACCAATCCTTGACGCGTTGGGTTCTGCTCGGCCATCTTGCCGACCTTTTCCTCCGTCGCTTCGCGGAGCTTTGCGGCAGCAGTCTTGGGCGTGGTGGCGAACAGGTCGGCTAGCTTGTCGAAGTCGATGTTCGACAGGTTCACCCTGCCCTCGACGCGGTCGCCTTCGACGATCGGCGTGAGAATGGCTACACCTTCAATCTTCTCGTCCAGCAGCGCTGCGATCCGGGAGGAGACAGCCGAGATGTCGACCGGGCCTAGCCTGGCCTTCACAGCGTCCGACAGAGTGTGGATCACAGCCACCGGCCCGAGGTAAGGCGCAGCGCGTTCGTCAGGCAGTAAAGCCTTGTAGGCTTTCACGACATTGCCTGCTAGCCGCAGGAACTCACGGCGGCGTCCGTCGGGGGCGACTAGCACCTCTACGCCACCCGCAATCAGCGCGTTCCTGGTAAATCCCTGGGCCGCCAGAATGGCGTCAGTGCTTACACCGAGCGGATCGAAGAAGGTCTCCACCGTGACTAGCTCGGCCTCCAGCGCCTCAACTAGTGCCTGCTTGTCCTCAATCGGGCTCGCGCCGCCTCCGGACCCACTGCCTGTCGCCGCGCCCGCGTACACGGCTAAGGCCTTTTGGAGGTTCTGGAACACACCGACATAGTCGACGATCACGCCCGAGGTCTTGCCCTCCGCACGCCGGTTCGCTCGTGCGATCGTCTGCATGAGCGTGTGGTTTCGCATCGGCTTGTCTAGGTAGACGGTGCTGATCGAGGGCACGTCGAACCCGGTGATCCACATTGCGCAGACGAACACCAGACGCAGCGGATCACCAGCGTTCTTGAACTTGGCCTCTAGGTCCTCCTGCTGCATCCGGGTCCGGTGGGGCAGGATGTCGAGCCCTTTGGCTTGCATGTCGCCGATCTCGTTCTGCGACTGGCTGACGACCACGGCTGTATCAAGCGAGCGCATCCAGGCTAGCCGTTCAACGATGGCGGCCCCCTCGGCCTCGTGCGCGGTCTTCAGCCTCTCCTCGTCGGCCGCTATTAACCGCGCCGCGGCCAGCTTGGTCTTGTCGTACATGCGGACTGCTGTGGCCTTGTCGATCGCCACGAACATCGCCTTGCCCCTATACCCACGGGTCGCGAAGTGCAAAGCTAAGTCGTCCGCGACTTTGTCGAGCCGGTCGTCGCGGGTGATGAGCTGGTATTGACGGGCGAACTCGCGGTTCAATCGCTCTTCCTGAGCTTCATCAAGCACCGCGTCTTCCAGCAAAGCCTCCATGTCTTCGCGTAGCTCGTCGGCGTTCATCTGTAGCTCGGGCTTGCGCGCCTCGTAGAACAGCGGAACGGTCGCGCCGTCCTTCACCGACTGAGCGAAGTCGTAGATCGACACGTAGTCACCAAACACCTCGCGGGTGCGGCTCTCCTCGCCCTGGATCAATGGGGTGCCGGTGAAGCCGATGAACGCAGCGTTGGGGAGAGCGGCCCGCATGTTTGCTGCGAGTTGATCGTACTGGCTGCGGTGCGCCTCGTCAGTGATCACGATCACGTCCGACCTCTCGGACAGGACTGGCATGGGCTCCCGATCGGCAGTGCTGAACTTCTGGATGAGCGTGAACACGTACCGCTCATTACCCGCCAGCAGCTCACGGAGATGAGCCCGGCTATCTGCCTGAGCATCATCGACGTTCTTGGTGAGAGCGCCTGTGGCTGCGAACGTCCCAGCAATCTGGTCGTCCAACTCGTTGCGATCAGTGATGATCACGAACGTGAAGTTGCCTCCAAGTCGTCGCAGCACCTTCTCAGCAAACATCACCATCGAGAAGGATTTGCCGGAGCCTTGCGTGTGCCAGAACACGCCTAGACGGCCTTGGTTGTCCTTCAGGTTTCTCACAGCCCCAATCGCGCGGTTGACGCCCAGCACCTGGTGGTACTTGCCAACAACCTTGCGCAGGCCGTCGCGACCCTCCTCGAACAGGATGAAGTTCTCGATCAGGTCGAGGAACCGGCTCGGCTCGCATGTTGCCCGTAGGAGCAGCTCCAAACCGACGCTCTCCGGTCCGCCCTCCTCCAGACGCTTCCAGGGCGCGAAGAACTCGAAGGGCGCGTGGCTAGCACCCATGACTGCCTCCAGCCCATTGGACAGAATGACGAAGCCGTTGGCATCGAACAGGCGCGGGATGGCGTCGCGGTAGTCGCGCAGGTTGGCGTCATAGGCCTCGGCAAGGGGCTTGGTGATGCCCTTCCACTCGGCAAGCATCAGTGGCAGGCCATTGACGAACCCGATGGTGTCTGGCCGGCGCTTGTGAAGCGAACCTTCGATCCAGACTTGGCTGGCGACAAGGAAGTCGTTGTTCGTCGGATCGATCCAGTCGATCACGCGGACGCTCACGGTTTCAAAAGCGCCATCGCCGCGCCGAACCTCAACCGACACACCTTTGGTCAGCAAATCCAGCAGGGCTCGGTTGGCCGACACCGGCAGCATGGCCGACCGATCCTCGGTCAGGTGCTCCTCGGCGAGCACAAGAGCCTCAGCGGGCAGGTGCGGGTTGAGCTTGGTAAGCGCCGCCCGCAGCCGTGTAGGAATGTGTGTCTGACGAAAGCTAGTGCGGCCGGTCGGGTTGCCCGCTCCCGGCTGCTCGGCCTGCAAGTTGACGTGCTGCCAGCCCAGCATCTCCAACAGCTCAAGCGCGGGCTGCTCGACCGCGCCTTGCTCCGAAGCGATTTGACCGGTCAGCGACGGAGCCATCTCAGGCAGCTTCCAACAGCTTACGCTCGGCAGCAGCGACTGAGAGCTGGCCAGAGATCAGACGCGGCAAGATAAGGTCACGTGCTGCGACTAACCGATTGTTTGCGGTAATGAGAGTAGACACTAGTGCTCGCGCGGGACGAACCCATTGTCCGAACCCTTCTCTCAACTCTGACTTCGGCCAGATTATGCCGAGTGACCCTACGGCTGATCGCGACAACTCCGTCTGGCCGGTCGCGCCCGTTCCCATGTCTTCGAGAAGAGGTTGAAGGCGCAGCAGCTGCATACCAAGAAAGTCTCGATCAGCCTTATGTAAAGGGCGAACGATGGTGACGTGGCTGTCCGCAGTAAGACCTTCCGGCACCTCCTCTGCTTGAGCGACCCGTCCCAGTGTCCCGACACCGGTAGAGTTGATCAAGATGTCTCCAGAGCGAACAATCTTGTCAGTGGGCACCGCTTTTGACTGCTTGCGTGCGAACTGTAACGAAAGGCGCTGGTCGCGGATGCATTTCTGGTTGATCACTAGGGACAAAGATGCGTCGTCGTATTTTGGAGGCAGACCGCGATTTATGTACGAGGTCACGTCGCCAATGACCTTCCAAGTCCATCCCTCGGGTACAGGTCCATCAGGCGTATTGGCGATCGTTACGTCCTCATGACCTGGAAAGTGAAACCGGACGAACCATTCCTCGAAAAGCCCGCGCGCCATGTCCTCCAGCAGCGCCACACGCCGCCGGTTGACCTCAATAAGGTCGTCGTACGCGCCAAGGATCGCGGCAATACGGCGCTGGATGTCGAGCGGCGGCACCAAAACCGGTATCGGATAAAGGAAGTTCCGATTAAGTGATGGTTGCGCGGCCCCGGAGTTGAGCTCCGCCAGCGGAAGCGTCCGCAGCAGGTTGGCTATGAACAACGGTTCGTTGCCCTTGAAATCGCGGACGTAGAGGACGGTGTTGTGTGGCCAATAGGCTTCGCGTACGTAGGTTACGACACCTGCTGACGCGCCGCTTCGACCGACAGTAACGCCGGGGCCTTCCGCTCGCGCGATGTTATGCCAGCCATTTTGACCTGCTGACCCAATAACAGGGATCAGCCCGGGAGTACGCTGTTCCTCAGTAAGGTCGTGTCCACGCTGTAAAGTCATCACCTCGCCGAGGGTGGTCTGCCGCCAGCCGATCATGCCTCTAACAATCCTGCGACGTTCTCTGCGATTTGGGCCTGCAACCGCAGTCCCTCAGCATTGAGCAGTTCCAGCTCCTCCTGCATCCCTTCCAGTTTAAGCTTAAAGTCTTCGTCATCCTGCGCTTCTCCCGGCTTCACGCCGACGTAGCGTCCAGGGTTCAGGCTCCAGTCCTGTGTGGCAATGTCGGTGCGAGTGGCGACCTTACAAAGCCCCAGCACGTCCTGGTAGCCATCGGCCCCGAACGTCTTCTCCATACGCTCCTGGCTGCCATGCTCGGTCTCAAGAGGCTCGCCGCGCCACAATCGTACGATGTTGCCGAGAAACTCAATCTGCTCGGCCGTTAAGGACCTGTGGGCCCGACTGTCTTGTCTGTAGATGTGGCGAGCGTCGATGAAGAGCACTTGGTCGCTTCGCGGACCCTTGACCTTTCCACGATCCAGGAACCACAGCGTGACCGGTAGAGTCACTGTGAAGAACATGTTGGGCGAGGTGGTGATGATGCAGTCGACCGCACCGCTCTCGATCAGCTTCTGTCGCATGGCTCGCTCGGAGCCACCCGCGTCACTGGCCGAGTTGGCCATCACGAACCCGGCGCGGCCCCTTTCGTTCAGCGCGGCGTAGAACAGGCCAATCCAGAGGTAGTTGGCATTATTGGTGTTCGGCATCCCCAGCGGGAAGCGGGCGTCCACCACTCCAGCCTCGCTGACCAGCCTGGCCTTATCAACCTCGGACTGAT
>JAESGR010000854.1_pt1 | contig 13826 bp, 11 predicted proteins | sample 9269771 | NCBI WGS metagenome assembly JAESGR01 (sample SAMN15739572, study PRJNA653492) | algae metagenome | isolation source: Chroococcus sp. CMT-3BRIN-NPC107 and co-occurring heterotrophs from well... | place: USA: Clark Mountains Wilderness, California | collected 2010-04-18
AGATGCGCGGCTGGCTACCGTTCCGTCGGCGGCCAACACCGGTGCCGGCCGTTCCCGCTTCGCCCTTGCCAGAACTGGTTGTGCATAAGCCTGCGCCGAAGAAAGCCGCTGCCCAGAAGCCTAAAGTACGGCCCATCGTTGTCGTGACGGTGCTGGGGCTGCAGGGCGATGCGCTGACGGAGGTGATCAGGACGGTGATCGCCGAATGCGACCAAGCAGCGACGCGACCTTTGTTCATCACCGATGGAAGCAGCTTCGGGCCGTTCAGGTCCGGCCGGTCGCTGTTCGAGCAAGTCATCGACGTTGCAGTCTGTAGCGCCCGCCGTCCCGAGCTCGACTGGCGCGCCTATGGCGAGATGCAGTACCGCCTGATCGGCAGGAAGTGGAAGCCGGTCACGACGGTCGCCTTTGGCCGCCCACCGGATCCGGCTTTTGTTGAGGCAATGATGCAGGGAGTGCGGGAGAAGCTCTGACCCTCATCGAGGACAGGCGCTGCGGATCACTGAGGCGTTCCGAGCCATCCCCATGACTCTACTACCACGCTCCTGAAGCAGGAACGCCAGCGTGAGCGTCAAGCCAGAGAAGTTGCTTCGAAGGGATCTAGTCGTTCAGGTGTGCAGCCGCAGTGCAATAAAGCTCGTTACCATTCTGGCAGTTCTGTCAGTCCCCACTCCCAAGGGCACGGAGCAAATTTATCTGCTCCCAACAAGATCGTGTGTCTAAGCACCTCCAACGTCGCGGGAGCCACTAATGCGGTGGGATGACGCACCTTAGTCCCGCTGTGTCCACACTCGTACGGGTGCATCCATTTAGGATGTAGCTAGGTTTGATCCGTGATCAACAACTAACTCTTTGATAATAAGGTCTCTCTGGCTGGTCCATCAGTGCTGGCTTCTCCTGGAAAGGGATCTGCGCCGCGGGATCGAGCGTGGCGAGCTGTCGTTGGTATTTCAGCGCCAGTACGCCGTTACGGGTGGCCGGCCCGTCGGCGCCGAGGCGCTGGTACGCTGGAACCACCCCGAACGTGGCCCGATCTCCCCCAAGATGTTCATCCCAGTGGCGGAGGCGACCGGCCTGATCCGCCCGTTGGGCCGCTGGGTCCTTGAGGAGGCGTGCCGCGCCATCCGACGCAGCATCGAGGCAGGCCACGAAATCGGCATCGGCGTGAACCTGTCGGCAGCTCAGCTGCGGCATGGTGATTTCGTCGGGATCCTGCAGTCCGCGTTGAGCGACGCCGGGATCCGCCCGGAGCTGCTGGAGATCGAGATTACGGAAAGCCTGCTGTTCGAACCGTCGAATGACGCGATTGCCGAGATGCTTCGGCAGATCGCAGCCATGGGCGTACGCCTGGGGGTCGACGACTTCGGTACCGGTTACAGCTCGCTGGCCTACCTCAAGCGTTTCCCTGTCCACAAGATCAAGATCGACCAGTCGTTCGTCCGTGACATCGGTCGGGACAAGGACGACGACATGATTGTCGCCGCAATGGTCAGTCTGGCCCACAGCCTGGGCAAGCGTGCCATCGCCGAGGGTGTGGAGACCAACGAGCAGTTGGCCTTCCTGCGTAAGCTCGGCTGCGATGAGGTCCAGGGCTACGTGTTGGCCCGTCCAATGCCGGAAGCTGCCCTGGCCGAGCTGCTGGCGGCGGGCTGAGGAGCCAGACGCCAACCGTTCAGCTGCCTTTACGTGGGGAGCTTACCAACCTACGCAGCGGGGGGCGGTCGGGGCTGATCGGAGCAGGCAAGATGGCGACCCTGGTGGTGGACGTCGGCGGCAACAACGTGAAGTTGCGCTGCGAAGGTTATGCCGAACGGCGCAAATCGCCCAGCGGACCGGACTACCGGCCGCAGCAACTGGTCGACGACGTGCATCGCCTGACGGCGGACTGGGAGTTCACCCGGCTGTCGATCGGCTGCCCGGGTCCGGTAGACCGCGGCAGGGTGACCCGTGAACTCGTCAATCTCGGCCCGGGTTGGCCGGCGTTCGACTTTGACCAAGCGTTCGGCAAGCCGGTGCGCCTCGTCAACGACGCGGTGATGCAGGCGATCGGGTCGTACCGGGGCGGCAAGATGCTGTTCCTGGGCCTGGGCACCGGTCTGGGCAACACGATGATCGTCGACGGAACGGTCATCCCAATGGAGCTCGGGCACCTGCCCTATCGCAAGGGGCGGACCTACGAGGACTATGTGGGCAACCGTGGCCTGGAGGAACGGGGCAAGGCGCGCTGGGAGGAGCATGTCCATACCGTCGTCGGACTGTTCAAGGACGCGTTCAACGTCGAGGACGTGGTGCTTGGTGGGGGCAATGCGCGCAAGCTGAGCAAGCTGCCGGCCGGCGCCAGGATCGGCGACAATGAGAACGCTTTCATAGGCGGCTTCCGCCTTTGGGACGACCAGGCTTGAGCCCGGGCTGGAGCGTGGCCGCGGCGATCGCCTTGGGCGGCTGCAGCTTCGGGATGGCACCGACGACACCCATCGAACAGCAACCGGGCCAGCTCCGGAGCACGGCCGATCAGCCTGCGCGGCGCGCATCGCAGATGATCGGTGCACTCAAGCTGGGGGACGAGCAACTGCTGCAGGCCTGCCTCCAGCGCTACGAATCCGAGTCAACGCCCGGCCAATCGTGGCGTCTGGCGGATCCGAAGCTGGTGGCGATGAAGGCAGTTGCCGATCAGGCCCTCGACCACGATACCCGGGTGGCCAATCCCGACGGCTGGGTCGATCGAGGCGACATGCGCAGTGCGATCGTGCCGGTCGATGGTGACATCGACGAAGCCCGCTGCCTGGTCTGCTCCTACGACATGGACGACGGCGCCGCCGAACCGCTGCGGCTGTTCGGCGTCGAGACAGTCGACAATTGCACCTGACCGATCAGCGGGTGCGGCGACGGCGCGTCCGGGCGTAGGACTGTAGCCGGGTGGTAGGCCACCGAGCGATCTCCGCGAGTTCACTCCCGATCGTTCCAGGGAGGCGCTCGCCCGTTGGCAACATGGCAAGCGCTGCATGAGCCGGATCGATTCCCGGTGCCAGCGACATGAGCCAGGCCAGCAGGATGTCGCGCACCGGATAGTCTTGACTCCCGGCAAACGCAGCACGCAGCAGCCCCTTGGGGTCTGCCTGGTCGATCGGAAGATTCAGCAACGATCACCTCCAGCCAGGACACCCCGCCCGGCGAACCATGAGACCATTCGGATGGCAGGTATCCCGGCTCGCGGGTCTGGGCCTTCCGCTCGGCCTTCCCAGGACGATGTCCCAGTGGCACGGAGCTGAGCGGAGGCTCGCCGCTTACGGTTGCGGGGGCAGCGCCGGCATCGCACCGGCTTCCCTTCGAACCCGGGTCATCCCCGAGCACCATCCGTGGGCATGGTGCTCGTTGTCCCGCGAACTGTCAAAGCCGACCTGCTATGCTCCAGGCAGCCCGGAAGGCAGGAGTGACGTATGGAATTCGGCGGCTCCCTCGTGGTGATCGTGCTTCTGGCGATCGTGATCGCCCTGATCCTATTGGGTGTCAGGTCGGTGTCGCAGGGCGAGGAATGGACGGTCGAGCGCTTCGGGCGCTACACTCGCACCCTCTCGCCCGGGCTGAACCTGATCATCCCGCTCGTCGACAAGATCGGCGCCCGGCTGAACATGATGGAGCAGGTGCTGGACGTCCCGTCGCAGGAGGTGATCACGCGCGACAACGCGATGGTGACGGCGGATGGCGTCGTGTTCTACCAGGTGCTGGATGCCGCGCGGGCCGCCTACGAGGTGTCCGATCTGCGCAATGCCATCCTCAACCTGACGATGACCAACACCCGCACGGTGATGGGTTCGCTCGACCTGGACGACGTCCTCAGCAAGCGTGACGTCATCAATACCCGTCTGCTCGTGGTGGTAGACGAGGCGACCCAGCCCTGGGGGGTGAAGGTGACGCGGATCGAGATCAAGGACATCCGCCCGCCTGCCGACCTGGTCAACAGCATGGCTCGGCAGATGAAGGCGGAGCGGGAGAAGCGGGCAGCGGTGCTGGAAGCAGAGGGGCTGCGGGCAGCCGCGATCCTGCGTGCCGAGGGAATGAAGCAGGCAGCGGTCCTGGAGGCCGAGGGCCGGAGGGATGCCGCGATGCGCGACGCAGAGGCCCGCGAGCGCTTGGCCCAGGCCGAGGCGGAAGCAACCCGGATGCTGTCCGATGCGATCGAGAAAGGCGGCCTCCAGGCCACCAACTACTTCATCGCTCAAAAGTACATCGAGGCGTTCGGGAAGTTCGCGACGTCGCCGAACCAGAAGACCCTGATCCTGCCGATGGAGGCAACCGCCGCCATGGGTTCGCTTGCAGGTATCGCAGAACTCGCCAGGGAAGCGTTCGCGCAGGGAAGGGCGGCACCGACGACTGCGCCGTGGGGGCCACGCCCGCCCGAGGGCGGCTGATATGGCCATCACCATGCAGGCCTGGCACTGGGCGGTCCTCGCGGGTGTGTTGCTGCTCCTGGAGTTGGCCACGCCCGCCTTCTTCTTCGCCTGGCTGGCGCTGGGCGCCGTCGTGACGGCTGCGCTGGTCTGGTTCGCGCCCCAACTGATCTGGCAGGTCCAGGCGCTCGTGTTCGCGCTGACGGCGGCGCTGGCCGTCCTTGCCTGGTTCCGCTTCCGCCCGACGCCGCAGGCAAGCAGCGAGCCCGGGCTCAATCGTCGCGCCGCCTCGCTCGTGGGAACGAAGACGACGCTCGAGCAGGCGGTGCAGAACGGACGGGGGCGCGCGCGCCTGGGCGATTCGACTTGGCCCGTCAGCGGGCCGGACCTGCCTGCAGGAACGGTCGTGGTCGTTGTCGGAGTCGAGGGGACAAGACTGATCGTGGAGCCTGTTCCCTGATGCTCCATCAGCTTTCACTTCAGCCCCAGGCGCGAACTGTATACATACGTCTCCATGAGCGGCGGGACGAACGATCGCATTGCAGGATCCGTCTAAATTACTGAAAAATCACGGAATGTCGCTCGCTCGGCCCGATGATTGATGGAATAAGCGGAATGTCAGTGCCCCGCCCCGGCCAGTTCGAGTTCCTTGTCGGAGGCGGAGCCATGGCCGAGCTTATCCGCACGAAAGCATGGGACGAGACACCGCTGGGCCCAATTGAGACGTGGCCTACGCCGCTGCGGGCGTCACTCGGGATCAGCCTGAACTCCCGGTTTCCCGTCTGCATCTACTGGGGCCAGGAGATGCGTCTGCTCTATAACGACGCCTGGAGTTCCATCCCGGGCGACAAGCACCCGTGGGTGCTGGGGCGGCCCGCGCACGAAGCCTGGGCGGATATCTGGGACGTGATCGGACCGATCTTCAACCGGGTCATGGATACCGGCGTGGCCTTCCATACGGAAGACGGCCTGCTCGCCATGCAGCGCTATGGCTATACCGAAGAATGCTACTTTAATTACAACGTCAGCCCGATCTATGGCGAGGAAGGCATCGTCGGGCTTTTCAACGCGGGCATCGAGACGACCTACCGTGTCCTAGCCGAGCGGCGTGCGGTGCTGCTCCGGCACTTGACGGAACAGACCCAGTCGGCCCGTAGCCTGACGGAGATCTGTGCGTCGGCAGCGGACGCGATCAGGACGAACCCTTCCGACCTGCCTTTCTGTCTGTTCTATCTGATGGACGACAAAGGCCTCGCCAGACTGGCCGCGTCGACCGGCCTCGTGGAGGGCGGCCCGCTCGTTCCCAGGACAATCGAACCCGAGGATCCCACAGCGGTCTGGCCGCTCGCTGCGGCCCGGGACGAGGCAGGGCTGCTGGATCCTTTCGGCAAGCGGCTCCAGCCCAACCCTATCCTGTTGCCCTGGCCCGAGCCCGTCACATCGGCTCTCGTCCTGCCAATACGACATGCGGCGGGCAAAGGCGCTTTGCTCGGCTTCATGGTCGCGGGCATCAGCCCCCGGCGCATTCTCGACGACACTTATCGGGCCTTCCTCGGCAGTATTGCCACGCACATTGCCGGCCGCGCGCTGGCCGTTGAGGCGTTGGATCGGGAGCGCCAGTACCGGGAGATGCTGGAGCGGCGCGTCGAGGAACGCACGCGGGAGCGGGACCGGATCTGGAACGTATCGCTCGACCTGCTGCTCGTCACTGACAGGAGGGGTGTCTTTACCAGTGTGAATCCCGCCTGGCCGAGGCTGCTGGGTTGGACCGAGGAGGAACTGCTAGGCAGAACGGCTGAATGGCTGCTTCATCCGGACGATCGTCAGGCGGCCCGCGACGAGGTCGCGCGCCTGATGGATGGCGGTGAGCCGACTCTCCATTTCGAGTGCCGCCTTCGCCACAAGGATGGGCATTTCCTGTCGTTCACCTGGAGTGCCATTCTCGATCACGACATGATCTATGCCGTTGCCCGTGACATCACTCGCGAGAAGGCGGCGTCGCTGGCCTTGCAGGAGGTGCAGAACCAGCTTCGGCAGTCCCAGAAGATGGAGGCGATCGGGCAACTTACCGGTGGCATCGCCCACGACTTCAACAACCTCCTGCAGGGCATCACAGGCTCGCTGGACCTGGCACAACGGCGGCTGGGACAAGGCCGGACCGAGGGGCTGGACCGGCTCCTGTCGGCCGCCGCGACCTCGGCGGAGCGCGCTGCCGCCCTGACGCACCGCCTGCTGGCTTTTTCCCGACGCCAGCCGCTCGATCCGAAGCCACTCAAGGTCAATCCGCTGCTGCAGTCGATGGAGGCCATGATCCGCCGTACCGCCGGTGAAGCGATCGAGGTTCGGCTGGACCTGTCGCCTGACCTTTGGCGGACGATCTGCGATCCGAACCAGTTGGAAAGCGCCGTCCTGAACCTGGTCCTGAACGCCAAGGACGCCATGAAGGATGGCGGCACGCTGACGGTGCGGACTGCCAACGCGCAACTGGACAACCTTGTTTCCGCAAGCAGCCGCGGGGTCGCTGTGGGCGACTATGTCTGCGTGAGCGTCACCGATACAGGTATCGGGATGACAGCTGAGGTGATGGAGCGGGCCTTCGAGCCGTTCTTTACGACCAAGCCCATGGGTCAGGGTAATGGCCTCGGGCTGCCCATGATCTATGGGTTTGCTCGGCAATCCGAGGGCTATGCCAAGATCCAGAGCGAGGTCGGCAAAGGAACCAGCCTGATGCTCTACCTGCCACGCTATCAAGGCGCGGGCGATGACGATGAAGTCGACACGACGTCCATGTCGGAACCATCCGACGCGGACGACAGCCAAGTCGTGCTGGTGGTGGAAGACGAGGAGATCATCCGGGAGTTAGTCGTCGAACTGCTGGGAGACCTCGGTCTGCGGACCATTCAGTGCAGCGATGCGACACAAGCGCTCGAAGCTCTCCGCTCACCGCGGCGGATCGACCTGCTGGTGACGGATATCGGCCTACCCGGCATGAATGGTCGCCAGCTTGCGGACATGGCGCGCGTGGATCGGCCCGACCTGAAGGTCCTGTTCATGACCGGCTATGCGGAGAACGCCATGGTCGCAGGTGGCTTCCTGCAGCCGGGCATGGCGATGATCACCAAGCCTTTCCCCATGGATGCGTTGACCGCCAAGCTGCAAGAAATTCTCCAGGAAGGCCCAGCCGGGTAGGACGCGGCGAGGAGCGCGGCAGCCGGTGCCACAGGCTTGGGCTTCCTCAAGGGGACAATGGCAGATACGCGGTCTGTGCGAACAACACGCACCGGGCACAAAGTCAGGTTGCCCGCGGCAAGTGGTATTTCGCGGCATTTTCAGCATCGTGGCTTTTCGCGCCTTTCATGAGGTCGAGCCAAGCGTCGCGCTTGGCGCAAAAAAGGGTGCAGGCGCAAGTCGAAGCATCTTGGCGGAGAGAGCACGCTCTTGGGCAACCCTATGCACGTCTGATCAGGCATCCGTGCTGGCCAACGAAACCTGCCGGTCCATTCACATGAGAAGATGCCAAGGCCCTGAATGGGCCGCTGCCACGCTCGCGAATGCGTCAGCGATGGCTGATCATACTTCGGGAAGCACCTAGCTTGAAGCGGAGGCGGAAGACGGCCCCACCATCGATGTGGTTCCGGGCTTCGACCTCCACGTTCATCGCATCGGCAAATCCCTTCACAATCGCCAGCCCTAGCCCACTTCCGCCAGCCCTGTCCCCGCCCTCACCACGGCTGAACGTTTCGAAGAGGCGGTGCTCGGCGCCAACAGGCAGCCCCGGTCCGTCATCCTTGATGGAAAGCAGCACGTGCTGCCGTTCGCGTTCACCTGCGATCGTGATGGCCTTTCCGTTGCCCCCATGTACGGCTGCGTTGGCTAACAAATTGAGCAGGATGTGGTGCAACAGTCTTGGATCCGCATCGACCAAAGGAAGGTTGGTGGGGACCTGGAGGTCGATCCGGTGGCCGTGAAGCAGGTCTCTGAGGTCGTGCGCAGCGCTCGCGACGGCATCGGTCAGGTCGATCGGTTCCAGCGACAGCTCAAGCTCGCCCGCGTCGATGCGCACCATGCCAACGAGGTTGTCGAGAAATCGGCGCAAGCGGGCCATTTCTGCCCGTGCGATCGGCACGGCCTGTTCGTCGGGATGCGCATTGGCGATCGCATCGACCGCGGCAGCGACTGAAGTGAGCGGGGTGCGAAGATCGTGCCCAATCGACGACAGTAGAGCGGCACGGAGGCGATCGCGCTCTTTGAGGACGCTCATCTGCCGGACATCGTCCTCCAGCCGCAGGCGTTCGTGCGCGAGGGCAGCCTGGCCGAGAAGGGTCGCTAGAAGAACTGCACGATCGGCCATGACGGGTTCCCGGCCCTCGGGATTGGACAAGCCGACGACGGCGAGAACGCCCAGGCTGGTGCTGAGGGGGTGGAACTGCCAGTCGGCAGACACCAAGGTTCCCGTGCCGACGCCGCCAGGTTCGCCATTGCCCCAGGCCCATTCGGCAGCCGCAATGTCGATGATGCCGAGGGCGGGAGCGTCTTTTGGACATGCGGCTACCCGCTGGAGCTGGCCTTCTCGCTTGACCAGGAGAATGACGGACAAGCCGAGGAGGCGTGACATCTCCTCGCACACGACACAGCTTGTACCCTCCCAGTCGGAGACGCGGGCCAGCGCCTGGCCAAAGGCTGCGACCGCCGCGTTCTCGTGGGCGCTGCGCGTTCCGAGCGTGGCGCGCGCTTTCAAGCGAGCTGTGAGATTGGCGGTGAACAGGGCGAGGCCGGTCAACACAAAGAAGGTCAGCAGGCTTTGCGGCTCGGTGATCGTGAAGGTGTAGAGCGGACCTAGGAAGAAAAAATTGTAGCCCAGGCCAGCTAGCAGAGCCGTCACCACACCCGGCCCGAAGCCGAAGCGGAAGGAGGAGGCAATAACCGGGAGCAGGAAGAGGAGGTCAATCCCACCGGCGCCGATGAAAGGCTCCGCCAGACGGCCAATCCCGACAGTCAACGCAACAAGAAGAACACTGATTCCATGGTCAGTTCCGCGACCGAGCTGGAGCTTTCGTGTACTCTCTCCTTCGCGTTTGTCTGCCTTTGCACCTGCCGGAATCACATGCACGGCCAAGCCTTCGCTGGTCCGCAACATGGTGTTCACGACCGATCCGTGAAGGAGCTCGAACCACCAGCTGCGGACCGACTTGCCCAGGACGAGCTGGGTCGTCCGCATGCCGGCAATGTGGGTTCGGAGGCCCCCGACGACGCTCTCGGCGGGCACGGCCGCGACCGTGGCGCCCAGCGTCGCCGCCAGTTGCAGCGTATCGGCGACGCGCCGCTTTTCGTTCGCGCCAAAGCTCGCGGCGCGTGGCGTCTCGATGAAGATCACCTGCCAGGGCGCCTTGAGCGCGTCGGCCAGCCGCTTCCCGGCGCGCACAAGCGTGTCTGCGCCTGGCAACTCGTTGACAGCGACCAGCACGCGCTCGCCGGCACCGAAGGTTCCGGGCAGGGCGAACTCGTCGAGGTGGTCGAGCATGGCGCGGTCGACGCTTAGCGCCGCACGCCTGAGCGCCATCTCGCGCAGTGCCGACAGGTTTGCCTTGGAAAAGAAGTGCCCCAGCGCCCGCGAGGCCTCCGTCGGGATGTAGACCTTGCCTTCCTTCAGCCGCTCGATGAGCTCGTCGGGCGGCAGGTCCACGAGTTCGATCTCTGCATCGTCGAAAACCGAGTCCGGCACCGTTTCCCGTACGCGCACGCGCGTGAAGCTGGCGACGACGTCGTTCAGGCTCTCAACGTGCTGGACGTTCAGCGTGGTATAGACATCGATGCCGGCGTCCCGCAGCTCCTGCACATCCTGCCAGCGCTTCGGGTGGCGACTGCCCTCGACGTTGCTGTACGCGAGTTCGTCGACGAGCGCGAGCTTTGGCCGGCGGGCGAGCACGGCGTCGAGGTCCATCTCCTCCAGCCGATGTCCCTGATACTCGATCTCCTTTCGAGGCACGATCTCGAACGGCTCGACCAGGGCCTCGGTCTCGGCGCGCCCGTGCGTCTCGACCACGGCGATAACCGTTTCGACGCCAGCCCTCAGGCGCTCCGCACCTTCTCGAAGCATCTCGAACGTCTTCCCGACGCCTGGAGCCGCGCCAAGAAAAATCTTCAGCCGCCCGCGCCCCTCGCGGCGGGCTGCGCGGAGCAAGGCATCAGGTGACGGGCGTTCATCGCGAGCAGTCATCGCACCGGGTGTAGGTTCGGCCGGCCTCGGGCACCATGCCGAACTGCCCGGCTATATGGAATCTTAACGGCTGGATGCTGCTTTCGCCGTCGATCCTTAACGGCAGAACGCAGTAGCTGACAGGTCCGCCGCCATCGGGCGGTGCTTGTTCGAGGGTCGATCCATGTCCGATGTCATCTGGCTTACCATGCTTGGCACGCTCTTTCTCGCGACGCTCACGTTCGTCCGTCTCTGCGAGAAGGCCTGAGCCATGGGCGTCCATCTGCTGCTCGCGGGCATCACCGCAGCTTGCCTGCTCGTCTACCTCCTAGCCGTCCTCGTGCGGCCCGAGCGCTTCTGAGGAATCCGCCATGACTCCGGAAGGCTGGGCACTGATCGCCGTCTTCGTCGCCATCCTCGGGCTGTGTGCCAAGCCCATGGGTCACTGGCTGTTCACGCTCTATGAAGGACGGCGGACACCGATGCACGTGTTACTCGGGCCCATCGAGCGCGGGTTCTACCGGCTTGCGGGTATCGATCCCGATGAGGACCAGAGCTGGCGGCGCTATGCGCTCAACATGCTGCTCTTCAAGTTGGTGATGCTGGTGTTCACCTACGCGGTGCTTCGGCTCCAGGCCGTGCTGCCGCTCAACGATCGCGGCTTTGGCGCCGTAGGCGCTGACGGCGCATTCAACATCGCCGTCAGCTTCACGACAAATACCAACTGGCAGTGGTACGGCGGCGAGTCGACCCTGTCGAACCTGGCCCAGATGCTGGGCCTTGCGACCCAGAACTTCCTCTCGGGAGCCACGGGCATCGCCATCGCCTTCGCGATGTTTCGCGGCTTCGCACGCCGGCAAGCGAACGGCATCGGCAACTTCTGGGCCGACATCACCCGGATCACGCTCTACCTGCTGCTGCCGATCTGCGTCGTCTACGCCCTGTTCCTGATCGCGAGCGGGGTGCCCCAGACTCTCGTCGGCAGTGTCGATGCGACGACGCTCGAAGGTACGCGCCAGACGATCGCGGTCGGGCCGGTGGCGAGCCAGGAAGCAATCAAGATGCTCGGCACCAACGGCGGCGGCTTCTTCAACGCCAACTCGGCGCACCCGTTCGAGAACCCGACCGCGCTCACCAACATCGTCCAGATGCTGTCGATCTTCCTGATCGGAGTCGGGCTGACATGGACGTTTGGCAAGGCTGTCGGCGACACACGCCAGGGCTGGCCGATCCTGGTCACTATGGCGTTGCTGTTCCTGGCTGGCGTGGCGATCGCTTACGCCGCCGAGGCTGCAGGCAACCCTGTCCTCCATCAGCTGGGGGTCGGAGGGCCAAATCTGGAAGGCAAGGAGACCCGCTTCGGGATCGCCGCGTCGGCGCTATTCGCGGTGGTCACGACCGCCGCGTCCTGTGGCGCAGTGAATGCCATGCATGACAGCTTCACGCCGCTTGGTGGGCTGGTGACATTGTTCAACATCCAGCTGGGCGAGATCATCGTGGGCGGGGTAGGTGCCGGCATCTACGGCTTCCTTCTCTTCGCGGTCCTCGCCGTGTTCGTGGCCGGCCTGATGGTCGGCCGCACGCCGGAGTATGTAGGCAAGAAGATCGAGGCGCGGGAGGTGAAGCTCGCGGTGCTCGCGATCGCGGTCCTCCCGCTCTGCATCCTAGGCGGAACAGCGATCGCGGCGGTGCTGCCTGTCGGGCTGGCCGGGCTAAGGAATGCTGGCCCTCATGGCTTTTCCGAGATCCTCTACGCCTTCACCTCCGCGACCGGAAACAACGGCTCCGCCTTCGCAGGTCTGTCGGTGGGGACGCCCTTCTATAACGGGCTGCTGGGCGCAGCGATGTGGCTCGGGCGGTTCTTCGTGATCGTGCCTGTGCTCGCCATCGCCGGCAGCCTCGCCGCCAAGCAGCATACGCCGGCAGGTCCGGGCTCGATCCCGACCACCGGCCCGCTCTGGGTGGGCCTGCTCATCGGCATGATCCTGATCCTCGGTGGCTTGACCTTCCTGCCGAGCCTCGCGCTAGGACCCGTGGCCGACCATGTCGCGATGATTCGCGGCCAGCTGTTCTGAGGACGTCATTCATGTCCGATGCCAAAAGCATGTTCTCGGCCAAACTGGTCGTTCCTGCGATCGGCGACGCCTTTCGCAAGCTCGATCCGCGCCAGCTCGTCCGCAACCCGGTGATGTTCACCACCGGGGTCGTGGCTTCGCTGCTCATCCTGCTCCTGCTGGTCGGTGACGAGCCGCTATCGGCCAAATTCCAGATCCAGCTTATCGTGTGGCTGTGGCTGACCGTGCTGTTTGGTACGTTTGCCGAGGCGCTCGCGGAGGGGCGTGGGCGCGCGCAGGCAGCCTCGCTGCGCGCCACCAAGTCGGAGCTGAGCGCGAAGCGGCTGATCGGGAGCAGTGAGACCTGGGAAATGGTCGGCGCTGCGCAGCTGGTCCGCGGCGACTTGGTGCTGGTCGAGGCGGGCGACCTTATCCCAGCTGATGGCGAGGTGGTGGACGGCGTTGCCTCCGTGAACGAAGCGGCCATCACTGGCGAGTCCGCGCCCGTGATCCGCGAGGCGGGCGGCGATCGCTCGGCGGTGACAGCTGGCACGCGTGTCATCTCGGACCGGATCAAGGTCCGGGTGACACAGGAGCCAGGCCAGGGCTTCCTCGACCGGATGATCGCGCTGGTGGAGGGCGCCGAGCGGCAGAAGACGCCCAACGAGATCGCGCTCACCATCCTGCTCGTCGGGCTGACGATCATCTTCCTGATTGCGGTGAGCACCATCCCGAGCTTCGCTGCCTATGCGGGGGGCAGCATCCCGATCGCCGTCCTGGCCGCGCTGCTGATCACCCTCATCCCGACGACCATCGCAGCGTTGCTGTCGGCCATCGGCATTGCCGGCATGGACCGGCTGGTACGGTTCAACGTGCTCGCCAAATCGGGGCGAGCGGTGGAGGCGGCGGGCGACGTCGACGTGCTGCTGCTCGACAAGACCGGCACGATCACGATCGGTGATCGTCAAGCGAGCGAGTTTCGCCCGATTGGCAGCGTCGAGGTAACGGCGCTCGCCGAGGCGGCGCTGATCGCCAGCATGGCGGACGAGACGCCGGAGGGCCGCTCCATCGTACTCCTAGCTGTTTAGTCCCGGATTGTGATGGTATGGGTTGGTTTTGAACCGCTGTGGCTCGATGGTCCACTGCTGACAGATGAACTCGTAGGGGCTTTTGCCTTTGAGGGTCTTC
>JAESGR010000855.1_pt1 | contig 13815 bp, 12 predicted proteins | sample 9269771 | NCBI WGS metagenome assembly JAESGR01 (sample SAMN15739572, study PRJNA653492) | algae metagenome | isolation source: Chroococcus sp. CMT-3BRIN-NPC107 and co-occurring heterotrophs from well... | place: USA: Clark Mountains Wilderness, California | collected 2010-04-18
TGGCGTGGCGCTCGTCCTGCACCCTCTCCTCGTGCCGGCCGGCCAGCACGAGGTCGGTCGCCTCCAGCAGCGCCTGCACGCCGGCGGGGAACAGCTTGTTGAAGTACACGTCGCCCAGCGTCTCGTTGGGGCCGATGGTGCAGGTCTTCTGCAGGATGATGGGCCCCTCGTCGAGTCCGTCGGTGGGGCGGAAGATCGTGAGGCCCGTCTCGCGCGCGCCGGTGGCGATCGGCCAGCTGATGGACGAAGGCCCCCGGTGCTTCGGCAGCAGGGAAGGGTGGTACTGGATGGTGCCGTGCTTCGGGATGTTCACCAGCGACTGCGGCGCGAACTGCAGCACGTAGGCCATGATGCCGATGTCGGCGTCGAGCGATCGCATGGCGGCTTCGGCGTCCGGTCCGCGCAGGCTGGGGAAGCTGAAGACGCGCAGGCCCTTGGCCTCGGCGTCCACCCGCAGCGCGTCGGGCCGGGCGCCGGGCTTGTCCGGTTCGCAGAACACGCCGACGATCGTGTCGCCGCGGGCGATGAAGGCATCCAGGACGGCCTTGCCGAATTCCTGTTGGCCGATGAAGGCGATGCGGGCGATGATGCTTCTCCTTGTTCGAGGGGGCTCAGCGCAGGAGGAAATAGGCCGCCAGGCAATACAGCACGACGGCGAACACCTTCTGCAGCGGGCGGATGTCCATGCGGTGCGCGGTGCGGGCGCCCACCGGCGCGAGCATCATGCTCGCAGCCGAAATGATGACGAGTCCCGGAAGGTACAGGTAGCCCACGGAGCCCGGCGGCATCTGCGGCAGCCCCAATCCCGCGTAGACGTAGCCGACGGTCCCGGCGATCGCGATCGGGAAGCCGAGCGCCGACGACGTGCCCACCGCCTGGTGGATCTTCACGTTGCACCAGGTCATGAAAGGCACGGACACGAAGGCGCCCCCGGCACCGGTGAGCGCCGACAGCACGCCGATCGCATTGCCCACGCCGAAGGTGGCCAGCGGCCCGGGCAGGGTGCGGCTGGGCTTGGGCTTGCGATTGAGCAGCATCTGCGTCGCCGAGAACGAGATGAACAGGGCGAACAGCACGCCCAGCACCTTGGTGGGCAGCAGGTGCGCGATCTGCGCGCCGACCGCCGCGCCGAGCAGGATGCCCGGCGCGAGCACCTTGACCACGGGCCACAGCACGGCGCCACGCTGGTGGTGTGCGCGCATGGAGGAAATCGACGTGAACGCAATGGTGGCCAGCGAGGTGGCCACCGCCATCTTCACGGTGTACTGCTCGGGAAATCCGCGGTGCGTGAGGATCCAGGTGAGCGAAGGCACCATGACCATGGCCCCGCCGATCCCGAGCAGTCCGGCGACGAAGCCGGTGCCGACCCCGACGAGGAGCAGGGCGACGATCAGGAAGGGGTCGAGCAGCGACATGGGGGCGGCGGCAAACGGGCGATTGTCGCTGACACGCGGCGTCGGGGTTCGGCTGCGCGCTCACCCCGACCTACAAGGCCCCACGGAGTCCGCGCGTGACGATCGACGGGTAGTCCCTCACCGCTAGCGGCCCGTGGACCGTGCGCAATAAGATGGAGCACGGTCCCTCATGTGACGAAGCCCGGCTTCGCCGGGCTTCGTCACACTGATCAAACACCACTCTGAAAAGTCGCTTGCGACTTTTCAGAGTGACTGAATTGGTGTCTGCGAGTGCCCCCGGACCGCATCCTGAACCGGGGTTCAGGTGGGCGAGGTCAGCGCTGGCGTTGGGTTCATCTGACGCGAGATGATCACGCTCACCAGGCGATGTTCCAAGCCCTTGCTCAATGAGCATTGGTTCAAGGAAATATAAAGCCCGAAATGCACTGCAGACGAAGCCATTCTAGGACGCATTTCGCGCGCGTGGCGCAAAGGATCGGTGAAGCCTGTGAAAGACGCGCGGTCTTGACTTTCGTCACGCTAGCTCAACCACGCAGCGTCTCTTCGTAGGTCGGGGTAAGCGCGCAGCCGCACCCCGACGCACGCACTGTCAGAGCAGTCGCCCGTCGTCCCCGAGCGCCTGATCGAGCCGCACCATCAGCTGCGCGATCCGCACGTCTTCCGCGAGATTCTTCACGCCGGTGAGCGTGGCGTCGTTGCTGGCGAAGCTCGATGCGTGCAGCGGCTGCGCGACCGGCCGGTCCGTCACGTCGAACGCGAGGTTCAAGGCGGCGAGCACCGCGATGCGATCGCGGGCCTTGACCTTGCCCGCATCGCGGATCTTGCACATCGCCGTGTCGACCTTCTCCACGGCTTCGAGCAGGCGCTGTTCGCCGCCTTCGGGGCACCCGAGCAGGTAGCTCTGGCCCATGATCTGGACTTCCAGCTGCTTCATGCGGGGGTGTTGAGGTCGGGCAGGCGTTCCAGCAGCGCGTCGACACGCGCGCGGGCCGCGGACAGGCGCGACTTGAGCGAGTCGCGTTCCTGCGTGAGTTGTTCCACCTGTTCCACCAGCAGCGCATTGGTGCGCTGCAGCTCCTCATAGCGAACGAGCAGACGCTCGACGCGTTCGACGAGAGGGTCGATCTGGGAGCCAGTGGCCATGCGGCGAATTGTAGGGTTTTGTCACTGGCGACGCCTTAGAATTGCCGCGTTGGTGCTCGCGGTGTGGTTCGCATGCCGCAGTTCAACGGGAAGCAGGGAGCCCTGCGCCGCGCACGCGGTGCGCCGGGCCAACCTGCGCTGCCCCCGCAACGGTAAGCGGAGGTGTGTTGGAGGGGCGACAGCCTGTTCAACGCACAACGTCGATCACGCAAGCCACTGGGACTGCCTGAAACAGCAGTCCTGGGAAGGCGATGGACGTCCTTCCGCCAGCCCGGATACCGGCCAACGAGGTGGGTGCGCGTGCGTGCGCGCGCCCGTGATCGCCCAGTGCGCCGGCGGGGAAGCCGGCGTGGGCATGCAGCTGGTTTTTCTTCATCCCATGACAACGACTGTGCAACCCCCGCGCGCACGCGCCTGCCTGCTGGCGGCCGCCGCCGCGCTCTCCCTGTCCTCCACCCATGCGCAGACGCGCACCTTGCCGGAGACGCGCGTCACCGCGACGCGCTTCGCCGAGCCGCTGGCATCGCTGCCGCTCGGCGTGAGCGTGATCACCGCCGACGAGATCCGCGCCACCGGCGCGACCAACGTCACCGAGGCGATCATGCGCGTGCTCGGCGTGGTGGGACGGCAGGACTTCTTCGGCGGCAACGAGTACACGCTGGACCTGCGCGGCTTCGGCACCACCGCCGACAACAACCAGGTCGTCGTGCTCGATGGCATCCGCCTGTCCGAGCAGGACCTCACCGCGCCGCGCCTCGCGGGCATCCCGATCGAATCCATCGAGCGCATCGAAGTGCTGCGCGGCAGCGGCGCCGTGCTGTACGGCGAGGGCGCCACCGGCGGCGTCATCGTGATCACCACCAAGGCCGGCGCGGGACGCCAGCCCGCCACCGGCGGCACCGTGTACGGCGCCGTCGGATCGAACCGCCTGCGAGACTTCCGCGCCAGCGCCACGGGCAGCTTCGGCAATGGGTTCAGCCTGGATGGCAACATCTTCCGGCGCAGCACCGACGGCGAGCGCGTGAATTCCGCCTCCGACGTGCGGGGAGAGTCCGTGACCGGCCAGTGGGGCAACACCTGGCTGCGCTTCGGCGCGCGCGTGTCGCACGACCGCCTGGACGCGCGCCTGCCCGGGGCGCTGTCGGCGGCGCAGTACGAACGCGATCCGCGCCAGAGCACCACGCCCAACGACTGGGCAACCATCCGCAACGACCTGGCTTCGGTGTTCGCGCGTGCGGACGTCGGCGGCTGGGAACTCGCCTTCGATGCCGGGCGGCGCGACAAGGAACTGCGCAGCCTGAACGTGTCGCCCTTCGGCGCCACCAGCTTCGACTACGACGTCGAGGCCGACACGTACGGCCTGCGCGCGCGCAAGGAGGCAAGCTTCGGCAGCACGAAGAACATCCTCGTGTTCGGCGCCGACCGCAACGAGTGGCGGCGGCAGGTCTTCGGCCGCTTCGGCTCGGCGGCGACGCAGCGCTCCACCGCCTTCTACGCCAAAGACGACCTCATCCTGGCCGGCGGCACGCGCCTGTCGCTCGGCGCGCGCACCGACAGGATCCGCAAGGACAACGACACGCCGCCGGGCACCCGCATCGGCGACCGCGAACACGCGTGGGAACTGGGCATCAGCCATCCCTTCGCGCAAGGCTGGACCGGGTATGCGCGCATCGGCCGCAGCTACCGGCTGGCGAACGTGGACGAATTCAACCTCACCACGCCCGGCATCGACCTGCGGCCGCAGAACTCGCGCGACCTCGAACTCGGCACGCGCTGGAACTACGACAGCGGCAATGTCGAGGCGCGCCTTTACAGCAGCCGCCTGACCGACGAGATCGGCTACGACCCGAATGCGATCGGCCCCAGCAGCCCCTTCGGCTTCAACGGCGCCAACATCAACTTCGACCCGACGCGCCGGCAGGGGCTGGAGATCGACTGGTCGCACAAGGTGACGGCAGCGCTGGGCCTGCGCGCCAACCTGGCGCTGCGGGAAGCGACCTTCCGCGCCGGCCCCTACGCCGGCAACGACGTGCCGCTGGTGCCCCGGCGCAGCGCCGCCGTGCGCGCGGACTTCACGCCCGTGGCCGGCCAGCGCCTCACGGGCGGCGTGAACTGGGTATCGTCGCAGCATCCGGACTTCGCCAACCGCTGCAGCATGCCTTCGTACACCACCGCCGACGCGCGCTATGCCTGGCAGTTCCACCGCAACGCCGAGCTCGCCTTGGGCGTGACGAACCTGTTCGACCGCAAGTTCTACACGCAGGCCTTCCAGTGCGCGGCGGGCGTCACCAATGGCCTTTATCCGGAAGCGGGCCGGCAGTTCTACGTGTCCGCCCGCGTGCAGTTCTGACGTGACCCGCATCGCCATTCCGCGCGGCCCGCAACGCATCGTCTGCCTCACGGAGGAGACGACGGAATGGCTGTACCTGCTGGGGGAGGAGGCGCGCATCGTCGGCATCTCCGGCTACACCGTGCGGCCGCGGCGCGCGCGCGAGGAAAAGCCGAAGGTGAGCGCCTTCCTGTCCGCCAAGATCGACCGCATCCTGGAGCTGGAGCCGGACTGCGTCTTCGGCTTCTCGGACCTGCAGGCGGACATCGCTTCGGAACTCGTCAAGCGCGGCGTGCAGGTGACCATCTTCAACCAGCGCAGCGTGGAGGAGATCTTCGCGATGCTGTACCAGGTGGCGGCGATGGTGGGCCGCGCCGACGACGGCCTGCGCCGGCTGGAGGCGATGCGCTCGCGCCTGCTGGAGATCGAGGCCACCGGCCGCGCCTTGCCGCGCCGCCCGCGCGTGTTCTTCGAGGAATGGGACGAGCCGCCCATCAGCGGTATCCGCTGGGTCTCCGAGCTGGTGGGCATCGCCGGCGGCGACGACATCTTCCCGGAATTGGCGGCGCAGTCGCTGGGCAAGGACCGCATCGTGGCGGACCCGACGGAGATCGTGCGGCGCCAGCCGGACATCGTCATCGGGTCCTGGTGCGGCAAGAAGTTCCGCCCGGAGAAAGTCGCGCAGCGCACCGGCTGGTCCGAAGTGCCGGCGGTGCGCGACGCGCAGGTGTTCGAGATCAAGTCCGCCGACATCCTGCAACCGGGGCCGGCGGCACTGACGGATGGCGTGGAGCAGCTCCATCGCATCGTGCTCGATTGGAGCCGTTCGCATGGGTAGTTTCTCGTTCTCCCTCCGCCGCTGGGGGAGGGCCGGGGTGGGGGCGCTCCTCGGCACGTTTTGCCTGCTCGCCAACGCCCTCCAGATCACCGACGACCTCGCCACCACCACCCACTTCCCCGCGCCGCCGCAGCGCATCGTCTCCCTGCTGCCCTCGCTCACCGAATCCGTCTGCGCCCTCGGCGCGTGCGAGCGGCTGGTCGGCGTCGACGACTATTCCAACCATCCGCCGTCCGTGAAGTCGCTGCCCCATGTCGGTGGCCTGGAAGACGCGCGGGTCGAGAGCATCCTCGCGCTGAAGCCCGACCTCGTGCTGGTGCCGACGTCGTCGCGCGCGCTGGACCGCTTGCGCACGCTGGGCATCAAGGTGGTGGCCCTGGAGCCGCGCACCTTTGCCGACGTGCGGCGGGTCCTGGCGGCGCTGGGCCCGGTGCTCGCCGCCCGCGATGGGCAGGCGGTGTGGCGCGACATCGAGCAAGGGTTGGCCGCCGCCGCGCGCGAACTGCCGCCCTCGCTGCGCGGCACCCGCGTGTACTTCGAAGTGAGCACCGCGCCCTATGCCGCCGGCGAGGCATCCTTCATCGGCGAGTTGCTGGCGCGCCTGGGCGTGCGCAACATCGTCCCGGCGGCGCTGGGGCCCTTTCCGCGCCTGAACCCCGAATTCGTGGTGCGGGCCGACCCGGACGTGATCATGCTGGCCGAGGACGAGCCGGTCTCGCGCCTCGACACGCGCCCGGGCTGGCAGCGCATGAAGGCGGTGCGCGGCAACCGCATCTGCAACTTCACGCGCGCGCAAGGCGACGTGCTCGTGCGCGCGGGCCCGCGCATGGCCGAAGCCGCGCACCTGATGGTGCGGTGCCTCAAGGGCGAGATCCGGGGCGTCGCGCAGTGACGGGCAGGGGGCACGCACCCGCATCGCTCGCGGCTGCCCTGGCCGCGGCCAGCGCCTTGCTGCTGGCCGTGGGCGTCGCCGTCGGCAGCATGGGCTGGGAGCCGCTCCTGGACGAGACCGGCGCCGGCCTCACCATCCTGTGGGAGATCCGGCTGCCGCGCACGCTGGGCGCCTGGGCGGCAGGCGCCTTGCTCGGCATGGCAGGCGCCGTGGCGCAGGGCCTGTTTCGCAATCCGCTGGCCGACCCGTACCTCCTGGGCAGCGCCACCGGCGGTGCCTTCGGCGTGGCGGTGCTGCTGATGGTGCTGGGCGCCGCACCGAGCACGATCGCCGGCTGGGGCGCACGCGTGGGGCTCACCGGCGCGGCGTTCCTGGGCGCCTTGCTGGCGGTGAGCCTGACCTTGGTGCTCGCGCGCGGCGTGCAGCAGACCGCGCGGCTGCTGCTCGCCGGCGTGATCGTCGGCATGGTGTTCGGGGCGCTCGCCGCGCTGGCCATGTTCCTGCAACCGGAGCTGCTGCGCACCATGCAGGCCTTCCTGCTCGGGACCACCGGTTTCCTGGGCTGGCAGTCCACGGCCTTGCTGGCGCTGGTGCTGGTGGCGGCGGGGCTGCTCGCCGTCCTCTTCAGCCGCGCGCTCGATGCACTGGCGCTCGGCGAGACCACCGCCAGCAGCCTCGGCGTGGCCGTCGGTCCCGTGCGCCTGGTGCTGGTGGCGGCCATGGCGCTCGCGACGGGTGCGGCCGTGGCCCACGTGGGGCTGGTGGCCTTCATCGGGTTGATGGCGCCGCACCTGGTGCGCGCCTTGTCCAAGCCGACCTACCGCGGGCTGATCCCGCTGTCCGCGCTCGCCGGGGGCGTGCTGCTGCTCGCAGCCGACATCCTCGCGCGCTGGCTGCTCGCGCCGCGCGAGATGCCGGTGGGCGTGGTCACGGCCATCCTCGGCGGCGTGTACCTGCTCGCCCTCATGCAGCGGAGGCGGCTGTGAGCTTCGCGTTCGAATGCCAGGCGCTGCGCGTCGCGCTGGGCGGCCGCGAGGTGCTGCATGGCCTGGACCTGCGCATCGCCTCCGGACGCTGGACGGCCGTCGCGGGCCCCAACGGTGCGGGCAAGACGACGCTGCTCAAGGCCTTGGCGCAATTGCTGCCGGCGGGCGGCCGTATCGAGCTCCTCGGGCGTCCCGCCGCGGCGTGGTCGACGCGCGAGCGCGCGCGGACGATCGCGTGGCTGGGACAGGCCGAATCGGGCGCCGAGGACCTGCTGGCCCGCGACGTCGTGATGCTGGGTCGCCTGCCGCACCAGCACTGGCTGGGCGTGCCGGGCGTCGAGGATCACGTCGCCGTGCAAGCGGCGATGCAGGAGACCCAGAGCTGGGACTGGCGCGAGCGCGCGCTGGGCAGTCTCTCCGGTGGCGAGCGCCAGCGCGTGCTGCTGGCGCGAGCACTGGCCGTGCAGGCGCCGATCCTGCTCATGGACGAGCCGCTGTCGCACCTGGATCCGCCGCACCAGGCCGACTGGCTGGCGCTCGTGCGCCGGCACGTGGCGCGCGGCGGCACCGCGGTGAGCGTGCTGCACGAGATCGGCCTGGCCCTGCACGCGGACGACCTCCTGCTGCTGCGCGCGGGCGAGGTCGCGCACTTCGGCCCGACCACCGACGCCGCGACCCACCGGGCCGTCGAAGCCGTGTTCGACCAGCGCGTGCAGGTGCACGCCGTGGCCGGCCGCTGGGCCGTGCTGCCGAAGGAAGCTTCGTGAAAGCCGCGTGCGTGATGGTGCTGGGCACCAGCAGCGGCGCCGGCAAGAGCTGGCTGGCCACGGCCCTGTGCCGCTGGTACGCGCGCCAGGGGCTGGAGGTCGCGCCCTTCAAGGCGCAGAACATGAGCAACAACGCACGCGTGGTCGCCACGCCCGAAGGCGGCGAAGGCGAGATCGGCAGCGCGCAGTACTCCCAGGCGCTCGCCGCGCGCGTGCCGCCGGACGTGCGCATGAACCCGGTGCTGCTCAAGCCGGAGAGCGACACGCGCAGCCAGGTGGTCGTGCGCGGACGGGTCGATGCGGCGCTGGCCGCGGTCGCCTGGCGCGAGCGAAGCGCGCACCTGTGGCCGGTGGCCCGCGACGCGCTCGATGAACTGCGGGTGGAGAACGACGTCGTCGTCATCGAGGGTGCGGGGTCGCCTGCCGAGATCAACCTGCGCGAGAGCGATTTCGTGAACCTGCAGGTGGCCCGCCATGCCCAGGCGCGCTGCCTGCTGGTGACCGACATCGACCGCGGCGGCGCTTTTGCGCACCTGTACGGAACCTGGGCGCTGCTGGGGCCGGAGGAACGTGCGCTGCTGCGCGGCTTCGTCCTGAACCGCTTTCGCGGGGACCCCGGCTTGCTCGCGCCGGGGCCGGAGCAACTGCAGCGGCTGACCGGCGTGCCCACCGTGGCCACGCTGCCGATGGTGTGGCAGCACGGCCTGCCGGAAGAAGACGGCGTGTTCCATGACGTTGCACGCGCAGGCGGCGAGGTGCGCCTGACGATCGCCGTCGTCGCCTATCCCCGCATCAGCAACCTGGACGAGTTCCAGCCGCTGGCCAACATTCCGGGCGTTGCGCTGCGCTGGGTGCGCACGCCCGCGCAGCTGCGAGGTGCCGACTGGGTGATCCTTGCGGGCTCCAAGAACACGCCGGCGGACCTGCAGTGGCTGCGGGCGCAGGGCCTGGACCGCGCGATCGCGGACTTCGCCCAGGCGGGTGGCCAGGTGCTCGGTGTCTGCGGCGGCCTGCAGATGCTGGGCGAAGCGCTGGTGGATCCCGACGACTTGGCCGGCAACGCGCCGGGGCTGGGGCTGCTGCCGCTGGTCACGCGTTTCGAACGCACGAAGACCGTGCACCGCACGCGCGTGGCCTTCGAGCCGCTGCTGCCACCGTGGTCCGCCTTGTCGCGCCTGGCACTGGACGCCTATGAGATCCACCATGGCGTGACGATGCAGCACGCGGGCATGGCGCACGGGCGCCGCGCGCTCCAGGATGGCCTGGGTTGGCAGAACGAGAAGGGCAACGTGCTGGGCGTCTATGTGCACGGACTGTTCGAGGACCCCGGCGTGCTGCGCGCGCTGTTCGGCGCCACCGTGCCGACCCTGGACTCCGTGTTCGATCGCCTTGCCGACGTCGCCGACGAACATTTCGCCACCGGCGTGCTGCCGTCGCTCATCTCCTGCTAGGGGAAAACGCGCTGTCGCGCACGACGGCACGCATTGCCCAAGCCACGAATTGCACGCCATACTCCGGCTCAGCCGAGGCCATCCGGCCACGGCATGTCTTGGGGGCGTTGCGATGTACAAGAAGATCCTGCTCGCGTACGACGGCTCCGAAGCGGGCCAGAAGGCACTGCTGGACTGCCGTGAGATCTCGCGCTGGAGCCAGTCCGACCTGCACCTGGTGGCAGTGATGCCGTCGGCCATGAGCTTCGTCGGCCTGGAAGGCGGCGTCTACGACGTCGAACTCGAGGAGCGCGAAAAACGCAAGTACCAGGCCGTGCTGGACGACGGCCTGCGCCGCCTGAGCGAAGCGGGGTTCACCGCCCGCGGCGAAGTGGTCACCGGCGAGGCCATCGACGAGATCAGCAAGTACGCCCGCAAGATCGGCGCCGACCTGATCGTCGTGGGCCACAAGCACCTGGACAGCTGGGCGGCGCGCTGGTGGCGCGGCTCCATCTCGGGTGCCCTGATCGAGCACGCACCCTGCAGCGTGCTGGTCGTGATCACGCACTGAAGCTCCCGGGCGGGCCATGTCCACTTCTCCCGGCCCCGGCCGGCGGCCCGACCCATCCCGCTCGCTGGTGCAGTACCGCCGGCGGGCGCCGCACTACGACCTGGAGCTCGCGCCCTTCGAGCCGGTGCGCCGCCAGGCCATCGCACAGCTCGCGGCCGAAACGGGCGCCACCGTGCTGGACATCGGCTGCGGCACCGGCCTGAGCTTCGAACTGCTGCGGGACAAGGTCGGCGCGCAAGGTCGCATCGTGGGCATCGATCCCTCGCCGGACATGCTGGCCCTCGCGCGGCAGCGCATCGCGCGCCACGGCTGGACCGGCATCGAGCTGGTGGAAGCGGGCGCCGCGGTGGTGCCGACCAACCTGTTCGTGTGGGCGGCGGCCCTGTATTCCGTGACGTGCATGGACGGCCTGGAGCAGCCCTGGACCCTGCTGGCCAGGCGGCTGAGCGCGTTCCAGGTGCGCGGCTATCCCTGGATGGGGATCTACATCGCCGAAGGGCGGGTGCCTGCTCGACATTGAGCCCTGCTCGCGCCAACTTCACGCAAGCGCAACATTCGGCACATCCCGGCGACACGGCCAGGCACCAAGCTTTCAAGGCAAATACAGCCAGCAGAAAAGCGCCTACAGGCGCTTGCGCCCCCCACTGTCCGCCAGATGAGGCAGCGGCAGGCACCCTCTGCGCCTGCTGAACTTGCCCGCATTGCGTCGGAACAAGAAGGACACAGATGCCCACCCCCCCTCCGTCACGCCCCGCAGATCCCCCTGGAACGCTCGAGCCATCCTCCGGTTCATCCGAGCCCAAGCGCAAGCTGAGCCGCAGGGCCACCCTCATCGGCAGCGTGTTCGCGGTGCTGGTCGCCGCCGGCCTGGCCTGGCTGGCCTGGGACCTCACGCGTCCCGAGCAGCTGGCGTCGATGCAGCGGCGTCCCGGTGGCGGCGCCGGTGGCCCAGGCGGTGGTGCCGGTGGGGGCGGTGGCGGTGGCGGGGGTGGCCCGGGCGGTGCCGGCGGCGGGGGCGGAGCACGGGCTGCGACGACCGTCGGCGTCGCCACGGCCGAAGCGGCCGACATCCCGGTCAACATGGAAGCGCTGGGAACCGTCACGCCGCAGGCGACCGTGCGCGTGCGCCCGCAGGTCAACGGCGTGCTCACGCAGGTGCTCTTCACCGAAGGCCAGTTCGTCAAGCGGGGGCAGCTGCTGGCCACGATCGACGCGCGCAACTACGAGATGGCCTTGCAGCAGGCCGTGGGCCAGCGCATGCGCGACGAAGCGCAGCTGGCCGCGGCGCGCGTGACGCTGCAGCGCTTCGAGACGCTGCTGCGGCAGGACTCGATCGCGCGGCAGGAAGTGGACACGCAGCGCGCCACCGTCAACCAGCTCGAAGCGGCCGTGGTGAGTTCCAAGGCCAACGAGGGCACGGCGCGGCTGAACATGTCGTACACGCGCGTGGTCGCGCCGATCGAGGGCCGCGTCGGCCTGCGCAACGTGGACGTGGGCAACCAGGTGAGCACGGGCGATACCAACGGCATCGCGGTGATCACCAAGATGTCGCCGATCGACGTGGAATTCGCGGTGCCGCAGGACCATGCCTCCTGGCTGCAGCAGAACGCCGGCGCCTTCATGGAAGTCCGGGCGTACGACCGCACGCGCACGAACCTGCTGGACACCGGGGTGTTCGCTTCGCTGGACAACCAGGTGGACACGCAGACCGGCACCGTGCGCGCCAAGGCGCGCTTCAACAACGCGCGGCAGCAGCTCTTTCCCAGCCAGTTCGTCAATGTGCAGCTGCAGGTGCGCACGCTGCAGAACGCGGTGGTCGTCCCCGTCACCGCCATCCGCCAGAGCGGCAGCGGCGAGTTCGTGTTCGTCCTGCAGCAGGACCGCACGGTCAAGCAGCGCCAAGTGGTGCGCGGCCAGCCGCTCGGCGAGCGCGTGCAGGTCGTCAGCGGCCTGCAGATCGGCGAGCGCGTGATCACCGAGGGCGCCGACCGCCTGCGCGACGGCGCCCGCGTGATGCTGCCGGGTGATGCGCCCCGTGGCCAGGGTGGTGGCGCTGGCGGCGGACGGCGCCAGCGCGACGGCGCCTCCGCGCCGCTGCCCGCCGCCCCCGACGCTTTCCCCGGCGCCTCCGCGGCCCAGTCCGCTCCCTCCCCGTTCAGGGGAGGGCAGGCGCAATCCTCGTCTCCCTCGCCGTCCGCGGGTGGGCAGGCGTCGGGGCGCGGCGACAGCGCGAACGCTCCCGCCACCGCCGCCGCTCCCGCAGGGCGCCCCGGCTCCGCGCCCGCCGCGAACGCGACCGCCAATGCTCCCGCCCCCGGCGGTGGCCCCGGCGCGGGCCGCCCAGGCGGCGGCCCCGGTCCCGACCCGGCCGCGCGCGAGCGCTTCGCCAACATGAGCCCCGAGGAACGTGCGGCGCGCATGGCGGAATGGCAGAAGCTCACCCCCGAGCAGCGCGAAGAACGCAGGCGGCAACGCCAGGCGGCGCGCGAGGCAGGCGGCGGCGCACCAGCCCAATGATGATTACCGCGCGGCGCATTTCTCACCCTCTCCCGCCGGGAGAGGGCCGGGGTGAGGGTCCATGAGCCCATCCCGCCCTTTCATCCTGCGGCCGGTCGCCACCTCGCTGCTGATGCTGGCCATCGTGCTGGCCGGCCTGGTCGGGTTGCGCTTCCTGCCCTTGTCCGCATTGCCGCAGGTCGACTACCCGACGATCCAGGTGCAGACGCTCTACCCCGGCGCAAGCCCGGAAGTGATGGCGCAGACCGTCACCGCGCCGCTGGAGCGCCAGTTCGGGCAGATGCCCGGCCTGCAGCGCATGAGTTCCAGCAGTGCCGCCGGCGTGTCCATCATCACGCTGCAATTCGGCCTGGGCCTCGCGCTCGACGTCGCGGAGCAGCAGGTGCAGGCCGCGATCAACGCGGGCGGTTCCTTGCTGCCGGCGGACCTGCCGGCGCCGCCGATCTACGCCAAGGTGAACCCGGCCGATGCCCCCGTGCTCACGCTGGCGATCACCTCGTCGACGCTGCCCCTCACCGAGGTGCGCAACATCGCGGACACGCGGCTCGCCCTCAAGATCAGCCAGGTCACCGGGGTCGGCCTGGTCACCCTGGCAGGCGGGCAGCGGCCGGCCGTGCGCATCCAGGCGGACAACCGCGCGCTCGCCTCGCTGGGGCTCACCCTGGAAAACATCCGCACGACCATCGGGTCGGCCAATGCGAATGCGGCCAAGGGCAGCATCGACGGGCCCACGCGCGCTTACACCATCAACTCCAACGACCAGCTGCTGACCGCCAAGGACTACGCCAACCTGATCGTCGCCTTCCGCTCGGGCGCGCCAATCCGCCTGTCCGAAGTGGCGCAGGTGGTCGAGAGCGCGGAAAACGTCAAGCTGGGTGCCTGGGCCAACGTGCAGCCGGCGATCATCCTCAACGTGCAGCGGCAGCC
>JAESGR010000856.1_pt1 | contig 13811 bp, 11 predicted proteins | sample 9269771 | NCBI WGS metagenome assembly JAESGR01 (sample SAMN15739572, study PRJNA653492) | algae metagenome | isolation source: Chroococcus sp. CMT-3BRIN-NPC107 and co-occurring heterotrophs from well... | place: USA: Clark Mountains Wilderness, California | collected 2010-04-18
CGCCGCCCAGGAGGCTGTCGTTGCCGTGCGAGCCGGCGAGATAGTCGTTGCCGTCGCCACCCGCCAGGGTGTCGTTGCCCTGGTCCCCGTACAGCGTGTCGTTGCCGGTGCCGCCCTCGGCGCTGTCATTGCCGTAGCCTGCATGCAGGCGGTCGGCTCCGCCGCCGCCGGCCAGCGTGTCGCCGTCGGGCGTGCCGCTGAACTCGTTGTCCCATGCGTCGCCCGTGACGGCGATGCCGGTGCCGTCCGGGGAATACCAGCCGGCCAGGTTCTCGCGGGTGATCGAGGTCGGGTCGGCAACGCCCTGCAGGACCAGCCCGGTCACCCAGCTGTTGCCGCCGCCGTCGCGGTCCACCTGCCAGAGCGTGTTGCCGGCGCCGTCGCTGGCGAAGCGCATGTGCCCCGACACGAAGGGATTGGAGACGGCGTTCCAGTTCGCCAGCGTCCACGTATGCGCGGAATGCCACAGCTCCAGGCGATCGCCGCCGGGGCCCGCCTGGAAATCGGTGATCGTGTCGACGCTGTAGCTGTTGTTGTGGAAGTGGATGCGCCAGGTGTCGATGCCGGTGCCGCCGCTCAGCAGCGACGCGTTGTTGCCGTTGTAGCTGACGTACTCGAACAGGTCGTCACCGGCACCGCCCTCCTGCGTGTCGGCGCCCACGTGGTCGTAGAAGGTGTCGTTGCCGGCCCCGCCGACGTGGCTGTCGTTGTCGGTGTCGTAGCCGAAGTAGTCGTTGCCGTCGCCGCCCAGCAGCGTGTCGTTGCCCGAGCCGCCTTCGAGCGTGTCGTGGCCCGCGTCACCGACCAGCATGTCGGCGCCGTATTCGCCGTAGAGACGATCGTTGCCGTCGCCGCCCACGATGCTGTCGTTGCCGTTGCCGTCGCTGGAGCCGGCCCAGTCGCCGTACAGCACGTCGTCGCCGCCGCCGCCCAGGATCGTGTCGTCATTGCCGCCGCCGCGGACATCGTCGTTGCCGTCGCCGGCATCGACCTGGTCGTTGCGCCAGTTGGCGTGGATCGTGTCGTTGCCGGCACCCGCCTGGATCGTGTCTGCGTCGTTGCTGCCGTGGAGGACCTCGCTGGAAGCACTGCCCGCGACGGACAGCCCGGTGCCGTCCGGCGACTGGCCCCATTCCCAGAAGTTGTCCCGGGTGAACGACGAGGGTGCGACGTTCGCGAAGACCAGGCGCGGCGTCCAGCCGTCGCCGCCGCCGTCGCGGTCGACCTCCAGCACGGTGTCGGCGCCATCGGCGCGCAAGCGCATGTGCCCGGTCATGAACGGATTGGCGCCGCGCGGCAGGTTCAGCAGCCAGTCGTAGGTCTCGCCGAGGTGGAGGTAGTCGCCGCCGGGCCCGGTCTGGAAATCGGCGATGCGGTCGGCCGTGCCGCCGCCACTCCAGGCGCCGTCCAGCCAGAAGTGGTCGCGGCCGGTGCCGCCGACCAGGGTGTCCGCGCCGGCCTGGTAGGAGACATAGCGGAAGGTGTCGTCGCCGGCGCCGCCATCGAGCGTGTTGTTGCCGTAGAAGTCGTGGAGCTCGTCGTTGCCGGCCTCGCCCATCAGCAGGTCGTCGCCATGGTTCTGGCCGTGGTCGGCCGCCCCGAGCCGGTCGTCGCCGTCGCCGCCGCGCACCGTGTCGTTGGCGTTGCCGCCGCGCAAGTCGTCGTTGCCGGCGCCACCGAGCAGCGAGTCGTCCCCGTTGCCGCCGTGGACCAGGTCGTCACCGCCGCCGCCGTCGATCGTGTCGTCGCTGTCGGTGCCACCGAGCGACGCTCCATGGGCATCGCCCGTGCGCACCACGCCGGCCCCGTCGGGAGAGAAGCCGTGATGGAAGTTCAGGGCGTCCAGGTCCGCCGGGTTCACGTTCTGCAGCCGCAGGAAGGGCACCCAGCCTTCGCTGCCGTCGGCCGGATCGAAGTCGACCTCCAGCAGCGTGTCGGCACCGTCGGCCACGGCGCGCAGGTGGCCGGTTTCGAACGGGTTGGTGGTGTTGTTCCAGCCGGTCAGGTAGCCCTGCACGTCCGACAGGTCCAGCACGTCGCGATCGGCGCCGCTGCCCGGCGTGAAGTCCGTGATGACGTCGACGTGCCGGTTGCCGGGGTAATAGCGCAGGTGGTAGCCGTGGACGCGGAACGTATCCGACCCGGCGCCCCCGGTGATCGTGTCCACGCCCCCGGCGTCCCCGTAGTTGCTGGTGCCCACGTGGTCGAAGAAGTCGTCGCCGGCGCCGCCTTCGAGCACGTTCGCTCCGCGCGGGTCGGCGATGTGGTCGTTGCCCTCACCGCCGCGGACGGTGTCGTTGCCGAACTCGCCGTACAGGATGTCGCGCCCGCTGCCGCCTTCGAGCACGTCGTTGCCCGAGCCGCCGACCAGCGTGTCCGAGCCCTGCCCGCCCGCGAGGGAATCGTGGCCGCCCGCGCTGACGATGCTGTCGTGCAGGAAGCCACCGGACAGCGTGTCGTCGCTCTCGGTGCCGGCGAGCGTGTCGTTCAGGGGGGTCCCCTCGGCGACGGCGCCCACGCCGGCGGGGTCGTACGAAGGCGAGAAGTTGCGCGCGGTGAGCTGCTCGGGCAGCACGTTCTGCAGGCGCAGCAGCGTCTTGACCCCGTGGCCGGTGCCCGCGCCGTCCACGTCGACCTGGATCAGCGTATCGGCGCCGTCGGCCACCGCGAACAGGTGCCCCGTGAGGAAAGGATTGCCGCCCGAATAACCGAGCAGGTCCTCGGTGAGGTCGGCGAGGTCGATGACGTCGCCGTTGTCACCGGCGGTGAAGTCGGTGACGACATCGACGTGGACGGCCGCGGGAGCGTGGCGGGCCGTGTAGCCGTCCAGGCGGAGCGTGTCGCGCCCGGCACCGGTGGTGATCGTGTCCACGCCGCCGGAGGCACCGTCGCTGTAGGCCACGTCGGCGAACGTGTCGTCCCCGGCGCCGCCATCGAACTGGTTGCTGCCCGAGGGGTCCTCGATCCAGTCGTGGCCGTCGTCGCCGTTGACGGTGTCGTTGCCGGCCTGGCCGTACAGCGTGTCGTTGCCGGTGCCGCCATTCAGTTCGTCGTTGCCCGCATTGCCTCTCAGGACATCGTTGCCTTCCATCCCGTTGATCTGGTCCGCACCCGTGGTGCCGGTGCGATCGTCCGGGCCGGTGCTGCCGGTGATGGTTTCGTTGAAAGGCATGAAGGACTCCTGGATGCAGGTCGGCTGGGCGCGCGCGGTACTCGGGGGGCTTCGGGCCGCAGGCGCAGCGCGAAACGAGGCAGGGTTAGGCAAGCCCCCTACGGCCCGCGATTCTCGGGCCGTATCGGAAGGAAACAAATAGCCCGGACAGACGATGCATGTCGGGACTGTGGATTCCTCCCCGTGCGAGGTGCGGAATGGAAGCTCAGCGGCGCGCAGCAGCTGGACAGTGGGCTGCCGAAGGGCAGCGCCCTGCCGTGTGTCGAGCTACAGGAGTCAGCGCCAGGGACGGCCGCGGCACGCGGCCTCCCCCGGCGGTTAGTGCTGCGTGACCGCGCCGCGCCAGGCGCCGGTCTCGCGGCCGCGGCTTTCCAGCAGCGCCTTGAAGCGCTTGAGGTTGCCCTTGGTGGTGAGTTTCACCGCGCCGCCGGCGTCAGCGACCTTCTCGACCAGGGTTTCCGGCTCGTAGTCCATCTGCAGCATCACGCGGGTGCGCGTGTCGCTGATCTTGTGGAACGTGACCACGCCCGCGTTGTGCACGCCGCTGATGCTGCGCCACGCGATGCGCTCGTCCGGAATCTGCTCGGTGATCTCGGCGTCCCACTCCTTGTGCTTGCCGCCGACCACCGCCTTCCAGTGCAGGTGCGTGTCGTCGATCTGCGTCACGGATTCGACGGTGGCCATGAACTTCGGGAACTCCTCGAACTGGGTCCACTGGTTGTAGGCGGTGCTGACCGGCACGTCGAGCTCGATGGACTCTTCCACCGTGTGGTGGCCGGACGGGCCGCTGCGCAGCTGGCGCGAAAGCAGGTAACCGCCGGCAAGGACCGCAGCCAGGCCGACGACGGCGCCGCCGAGCGGCAGGTGCACGTGCACGTCGCGCGTGGCGAGGTCCCTCCCGCGGTCGAGCAGTCCATGGATGCCGGGGCGCGGACGCCGGCGCTGGCGGTCGAGCGCGACAAGTGCAACGGCACCCAGGCCGGCAACGAGGGGCAGCAATGAGGTACGGGCTCGCATGGTTCTCTTTCCTTCGGTGGCGTGGACGATGGGTCTTGCCGCATCACTCTAGCCAGCGCGCGGGCCCTGCGCTGTAGGAATCCGTCGGTGCCTCCCGCCGTTGCCGATGTGTCTGCAGCGGATGACGCAGGCGCAGGACGGCGACGTTCCTCATGTGGGGCCCCGCCGATCTAAGGTAGGTGTTTTCCACCAACGAAAGGGACATCACACATGGACAACAACAATCCGGATGCAAAGAAGGCGGCTGGCGCGGGCGCGGGCCTGGTGGGCGGCGCAGCCGCCGGTGGCGTGATCGGTGGCGCAACCGCCGGCGCGCTGGCCGGGGGTGTCACCGGCCCCGTCGGTGCCGCGATCGGTGCAGCCGTCGGTGCCGCCGCCGGCGCCCTGATGGGCAAGAAGGCCGCGGATCCGGCAGCCGAGGAAAGCTACTGGCGCGAGAACCATTCGAGCCGCCCGTATGCGCAGAAGGACGTCGGCTGGGACCATTACCAACCCGCCTACCGCAGCGGCGTGGAGTCGTACAACCGCAACCCCGACCGTTCCTTCGACGACCTCGAGCCCGAACTGTCGCGCGACTGGAGCAGTGCGCGCGGCAGCTCTTCGCTGGAATGGGAACATGCCCGCCCGGCGGCGCGTGATGCGTGGGAGCGTGCGAAGAACGCGACCGAGCGCGCCATTCCCGGCGACTCCGACAAGGACGGCCGCTAAGCTGACCTGACACCCTCCCCCGTGGGGGAGGGCCGGGCTGGGGCGCTTCTGGCGCCCCTTTTCTTTCTAGGGCTTGCGATCTGCGCCGGTCACCGGCAGGCCCACATCCGCCGGATCACCCGTCAGGCTGTGCACGCCGGTCGGTGCCGTGTGGCTGTGGCTGCCGCCCTCTTCGCCACCCGTCTCCGGCAACTCGCGCGCGGTGCCGCTGTCGCTGCCCTGGTCGGCGACGCCGGCGGCGATGCCACCGATGATGGCGCCGCCGATCGCGCCGGCAGCGGTGCCGATGGGACCGGCGATGGAACCGACGGTTGCGCCTGCGATGGCGCCGCCGGTCGCACCCGCGGCCGGGATGCTCACCCCGGGTGCTTCGTCGGTGTCGTCGCGGCGATGTTCACGTTCTTCTGCGGACATGTGCTCTCCTTGGTTGCGCGCCCATCGTGGATGGACGCGAACCCGGAGAGCATCAGCAGGCGCGGGCGGCTCGCGTAGGAAAGCAGGAAGGTTGGTCAGCTGCGCACGGGCGCGGCGCCGCCGACCAGCCGCGCCTGGGCGCTGCGACTGCCGAGCGTGGCAGCGCGCTGCAGCCACTGGGCGGCCTGCGCGGGGTCGCGGGAGACCATCGCGCCTTCCTGGTAGGCAACCCCGAGGAAGTAGCTCACTTCCATGCGGCCGAAGCGGATGCCGGCGTCGGTGGCCTTGCCGCAGCGCTTGACGATCATCGGCACGTCGCCGCGGCCGTCGGCGAAGGCGCGCATGTCGGCGATCGTGGTGTCGAAGAAGCGCTGCCTGGCCAGCTGCGCCTGCTCCTTGTTCGGCAGGATCCTGACCAGCTCGTCGGCCAGCACGGGCATCAGCTCGAAAGGCGTCATGCCGCCGCGGGCGCGCGGCGAGTACCAGGCGCGCAGCATCGCCTTGTCCAGCGGCTGCAGCTTCTCGACGTCCTTGGCGAAGTAGCTCAGCACCGTGTCGCCCTCGGGGTGGCCGCGCACGCCCATGACGTGCATGGCTTCGTGGTACGCACAGCGCCACACCTCGGCATCGCGCATCTGCATGGTGACGGAATCGATCTTCGTCTCGGCCTGGAACTGCAGGCGCGTTTCGCAGGGCTGCTCTTCGCTGAGCTTCGTGTCCGGGACGATCTCGATGCTGACGTTCGCCTGCTGTGCGGCATCGGCCGCGTCGCTCACGTCGATGACCTTCACGCCGGTCTCCGCCGCCACGTCACGCAGGGCCTGCAGGGTCTGCTGCCGGTGCTTGCCGGCGTTGACGCCGTGCACGCGCACCTTCAGGTCCTCTTCCCAGCGCACGAGCCGCGTGGGCGTGCCGGCCTGGTGCCACAGCACTTCCCACATCGTGTTCATCCCCTTGTCGAAGGCGTCGGACTCGCCGGCCTGGATGAGGCAGGGCACGAGCACGGCGGCGGACAGCAAGGCGGTGGCGACGGACTTGAACATCTGTGCGGGTTCTCCTACAGGATCGTGGTCGGATACGTCCTACGCACGAGAGTTCAATGCCTACATGCATCCCTGCGCCCGCAGTGGAAAAGTGCGCGCGCCGGCGCTCATCCGATGTGAAGATCGGAACTTGCAGAGCTGCAAAAGCTCAGGAATGACATACTGGCCTCCACCTACGCTGCCCGCCGCCCATGACACGCATTCCTTCCCCCTTGCGCACGGCCGCCGCGGCCTGCCTGCTGTTCGTCGCCCACGTTTCGTTTGCCAGCGAGGCGGCCACCCCGGATGCGGCGATCGCGGCGATGCAGTCCGCCTTTGCGCGCGCGGTGCCCGCCGGCCAGCAGGCCGACTTCTACCGCGAGCTCTTTCCGACCGTGCTGGAGCGCGTGCAACGCAGCTACGCGACCGAGGTCGACCTCGGTGCGCTCTCGGCCGCGGCGATGAAGGTGCTGGATCCGGTCGCTGCCGGCGCCGGCGAGCCGCGCGAGCTGTTTTCCAAGGCCATGAACGCCGCGCTGCGCACGCTGGACCCCTACTCGCGCTACCTGGACCCGCAGGCGCGGGCGAACGAGCGTGAAAGCGTCACGGGCGGCTATGGCGGCCTCGGGCTCGAAGTCGAAGCGAGCCAGGGGCTGGTGCGCGTCGTGTCACCGATGCCCGGCAGCCCCGCGGCCCGCGCGGGCGTGCAGGTGGGCGACCTGATCGTTCGCGTGGACGACCAGCCGCTGCAAGGCGTGGCGCTGGCCGATGCCATTGCCAAGATGCGCGGCGCACCGGGCACCCCGGTGGCGCTGACGATCCGCCGCAGCGGCCTGGCTGAGGACATCACCGTATCCGTGCAGCGCGAAGTGGTGCGGCGGCAGGCCGTGGCCTGGAAGATGGAAGGCGACGCGCTGGTGGTGAAGGTGAGCACCTTCACCGGCCCCGTCACCGCGGCGCTGCACCAGGCGATCACCCAGGCGACGGCGGCGCATGCGCCCCGCTCGCTGGTGCTGGACCTGCGCGGCAACCCCGGCGGCCTGCTGCGCGAGGCGATCAACATTGCCGACACCTTCCTGGCCAAGGGCGAGATCGTGTCGCTGCGCGGCCGCACGCCCGGCAACCAGCGCAGCTGGCAAGCCGATGCCAGCGAGATGCTGCCCGGCGTGCCGATGGTGGTGCTGATCGACCGGCGTTCCGCGTCGGCGTCCGAACTGCTGGCTGCCGCCCTGCAGGACAACGGCCGGGCGACGGTGATGGGCCAGCGCAGCTACGGCAAGGGCACGGTGCAGAGCACCTATGGCCTTGGCGACGAGCTCAAGGGCGCGGTGAAACTGACCTCGGCGCACTACCACGCGCCCTCGGGCCGGTCGGTGCAGAAAGCCGGCGTGAACCCCGACATCGAGCTGCTGGGGATGGCCACCACCGACGACCGGCCCGCCAGCGAAGCGCCGCAAGGCCTGCGCGCGCCGCTCGCCCGGGTCGACCAGCAGCGCTGCGGCGCCGTCTACAAGTCGGCGGACCCGGCGCTCGCCTGCGCCATCGGCTACCTGCACGCCGGCACCATGGATGCCTTCGTCGGCGCCGTCGCCGGCCAGCAGCAGCCCTGAACGCCTGGGCATCCGCACGCATGCAGGAGGCTTTCCTGGGCGTGCTGATGCTGGACACGCGCTTCCCGCGTCCGCCCGGCGACGTCGGCAACCCGCAGACCTGGGCGCGTGCGGGCATCCCCGTGAAGTTCGCCACCGTGCAGGGCGCGTTTCCTGCGCGCATCGTGCGCGAGCGCGACCCCGCGTTGCTGCAGCCGTTCGTGGACGCTGCCCTGCAACTGCAACGCGAAGGCGCGGCAATGATCACCACCAGCTGCGGCTTCCTGGCAGCGTGGCAGCAGGAGCTGGAGCGCGCCGTGGGCGTTCCGGTGATCACTTCCAGCCTCCTGCAGGCAGCGCGCCTGCGGCGACCCGGCATCGTCACGATAGCTGCCGATGCCCTGGACCCGCAGGTGCTTGCCGGCGCCGGGGTGCCCGAGGGAACGTCGGTGCAAGGCGTCACGCCCGGATGCGAGTTCCACCGCCGCATCCTGGGCAACGAGGCGACACTGGACCTGGCACAGGCGGAACGCGACGTGGTGGCTGCCGCGACGGCCCTGGTGCGGCGGCATCCGGACATCAGCGACATCGTCCTGGAGTGCACCAACATGCCGCCGTATCGCGACGCGATCGCGCGCGCCACTCAGCGGCCGGTGCATGACATCGAGACCTTGCTGCTGTCGCTGTTCAGGCCTCCGGGATGAGGGCGAAAACGCACCCAGCCCGGCCAAGCCCCGGGAGGGTCCAGGAGGCGGCGCGTACACTTCGTCCATGGTTCCGGCCGACATCACACCCCTGGAGACGCGCCAGTTCGAGCTCCTGATCCGAAAGAGCGGGGCCAGCCCTTCGGCCTTTGCCTTGCGCAAGTTTCGCTACCTCGCGGGCACCGGCTACAAGGTGCGCGTGGTGGGACGCGGCGCGGCCACGGTCTATGACGTGGCGGACCCGACCTCGTGGATGGGCCAGTTCGCGCAGGACCTGGAAAAGGGCTTGTTCGGCAACGATCCGGCTGCGGAACTGCCGCCGCACGTGCAGCAGGCGCTGGCACAGGTGTCGCAGGCGCTCGCGCATGGCGGCTTGCCCCAGGCGCTGTCGTTGTTGAACGCGCGCGTGCCGCATCGCTTCACCGCCGTGTACCGGCTGGTCGGCCAGTCCCTGCACAACGTGGCGACGCACGACAAGCACCTGCACCTGGAGCCGCCCGACCTGAAGGTGGTGCCCCTGAAGGACAGCTTCTGCCAGTACGTGCTGCGCGACAGCCTGTTCGTGACCTGCGATTCCGGCAACGACGTTCGCCTGGACGGGCATCCTTACCGTGGCATCGTGGGGTCGTATGTCGGCGTGCCGATCCGCGAGCGCGGCTCGCGGCTGGCGGGCACCCTGTGCCATTTCGACCTGGAGAGCCACGAGGTATCCGATGACGAGTACCTGCTGCTGGACCAGGCGGCGCGGCTCATGCCGGCCTTCCTCGCTTCCTAGTCAGCAACACCGGCACGAAGCCGCGTGGCGCATGCGCGCATAGCGGCCTTCGGACGCCGTGCGCTCCCCGATCAGGCGGCGCGTCATGGGATCCATGCTGGTGGCGTGCGGCGCCGAGGCGACCACGCGCCCGGCCGCGTTGCTGCAGCGCGGGCACGCGGCAGGCCGGTCACGATCGGCGATCGACCGGAACGCCTCGAACGTGCCGCAGGCGGGACAGGCGTAGTCGTAGGTTGGCATGCTCTTGCAGTTTTGCGCGCGGGCTGCAGGACGGTATGTAGGAACTCTTCGTTTTTGGCGAAAAGCCCTGGATCCCCGCCTGCGCGGGGATGACGCGAACGTTCGCTACCATCCCCGCGTGATCCCCCGCCGCCGCTTCCTCTCGTCCCTCGCCCTGCCCCTCGTCGCCGCCTGCGGCCCGCTGCGTCCCGCCGCCGCGGTGCGCGAGTTCTCGCTGGTGGCCCGACCCGGCGAAGCCCTGGCCGACAGCGGCAAGCCCATCCCCGCGTGGACCTACGGCGGCTCCGTCCCCGGCCCGCAGCTGCGGGTGCGCCAAGGCGAGCGCGTGCGCGTGCTGGTGGAGAACCGCCTGCCCCAACCCACCACCGTCCACTTCCACGGCGTGCGCCTGCCCAATGCCATGGACGGCGTGCCCCACCTGACGCAGCACCCCATCGCCCCCGGCGCGCGCTTCACCTACGAGTTCGACGCGGTCGATGCCGGCACCTACTGGTACCACTCGCACGAACAGAGCGCCGAGCAACTGGAGCGCGGACTCTACGGCAGCTTCGTCGTGGAAGAGCGCGAACCGCCGGCCGTGCACCGGGACCTGACGTGGGTGCTGGACGACTGGCGCATCACGGCCGAGGGCCGCCTGGCCGAAGCGTTCAACAACGCGCACGACATGTCGCACGCGGGTCGCATCGGCAACGTGATCACGGTCAACGGTTCCGTGCAGGAGCGCTTTGCCGTTCGTGCCGGCGAGCGCCTGCGCCTGCGCCTGGTCAATGCCGCCAACGCGCGCATCTTCGCCCTGCGCTTCACCGGCCACCGCCCGGTGGTGATCGCCGTCGACGGACAGCCGGTGCCGCCGCACGAGCCGGTGGACGCAAGGGTTGTCGTCGCGCCCGGCATGCGTTGCGACGTGGTGCTCGATGCGACCGGCGCACCGGGCGCCAGGTACGACGTGCAGGACCTGTTCTATCCGCGCGAACAGTACGTGCTGATGGAACTGGCGTACGAACAGCAGCCGCGCATCGCGGACACCCTGCCCCCGCTGCAGGCGCTGCCGCCCAACCCGCTGGCGGAGCCCGACCTGCAGGTCGCTGGCGAGCACGAGATCGTGTTTGCCGGCGGCATGATGGGCACGATGCACGAGGCGCTGCTGGATGGCCGCAGGACGGACTTGCGTGGCCTGCTGCGCCAGGGCAAGGCCTGGGCGATCAACGGCCACGTGGCGCACGGGCATGCCATGCAGCCGATGCTGAAGCTGGCACGGGGGCGCAGCTACGTGCTGCGCATGGTGAACGACACCCGCTGGCACCACCCCATCCACCTGCACGGCCACACCTTCCGGGTGCTGCGCCGCAACGGCGTGCCGACGCCCCACCGCGAATGGCAGGACACCGTGCTGATGGCGCCCAACGAGCGCGTGGACATCGCCTTCGTGGCGGACAACCCCGGCGGCTGGATGTTCCACTGCCACATCCTGGAGCACCAGGACGGCGGGATGATGGGCGTGATCGAGGTCGCGTGAGCGGCCGCGATCAGAAGATCAGCATGAACAGCAGGATCAGGGTGACCGGGACGCCGAGAAGCCAGAGGATGACGGGCATGGAAATCTCCTTGGTGGATCTGCCTGCAGCTTAGGCACGCTCTGCGACGCGGCCTGCGGGCCGGCAGCGCTTGCGGTGGCCGGGCAGTTCGGCAGCCGGCGTAGGGAGGGGCTGACACGGTGCAATGCCGCGGCGCAACACGGCCGGCCGCATCTCCCCTATCGTGCAGCCCATGAAGAACATCCTTCCGCCGCAGGCGCCCACGTACCTGCAGGAGTTGCTGGAGCGATTCCGGCCCCTCGACGACGGCGAGGTCTCGGGAGTTTCGCTGGCGCTCGGCGACACGGACCCCGATCGGTTCGCGGTCGTGGTGGCCACGGTGGAAGGCGAAGTGCTGGCCGCAGGAGACGCCCAGGACATGCTGGCGATCCAGTCGATCTCCAAGCCCTTCCTCTACGGTCTCGCGCTGGACACCTTCGGCCGGCTCGAGGTGCACCGCAAGGTGAGCGTGGAGCCCACCACGGAGGCGTTCAATTCGCTCACCGAGCTCGAAGAAGACCACCTGCCCTACAACCCGATGATCAACTCGGGCGCCATCACCATCTCGGCGATGCTGCACCACGCGGACCCGCAGGGCGCGTGCGGGCAGATGATGGAGATGTTCGGCAACTACCTGGGCCGGCCCGCGAAGGCACATCCGCGGGCGCTGGACGACCCATCGGGCGCCCACCGCAACCTCGCCATCGCGCACCTGCTGCGCCACTTCGAGGTCATCGGCGACGACATCGAAGGCGCGCTCACCCTGTACCAGCGCCAGTGCACCGTGGCGGCCGACACGCGCGAGCTCGCGCTGATGGCGGCGACGCTGGCCCATGGCGGCGTGCATCCGCTCACCGGCCGGCGCGCGATCCGCAGTGAACACCTCGCCGACGTGCTGACGCTGATGTTCACCTGCGGCATGTACGACACCTCGGGCAGCTGGGCCTACACGGTGGGCCTGCCTGCCAAGAGCGGCGTGGGTGGCGGCATCCTGGCCGTGGTCCCCGGCCGCATGGGGCTGGCCGTGTTCTCGCCGCGGCTGAATCCGCACGGCCACAGCGTGCGCGGCGTCGCCCTGCTGCGCGCCTGGTCGTCCGAATGGCGGCTGGGCATGTTCGCTGCCTGAGCGGCGGCCGCGCACGTAGGCCCGCAACTACATGAAGCAGCGCGGCGGCCAACTTCACGCGCGCGCCGGGCGCGTTACCTTCGAGAACAACGACACCAAGGAGAGATTGATGGCCCATCAGGACGCGACGATTTTGCTCGACGAGGACCACAACGAAGTGATCGGCCTGTTCGAGCAGTACAAGGCCGCGCGCGACGCCCGCCGCCAGCAGGTGCTGGCCGCGCAGATCTGCCAGGAGCTGCTGGTGCACATGCAGATCGAGGAGGAGATCTTCTATCCAGCCTACATCCAGGCGACCGGGGACCGCGAGAACCTGAAGGACGGCCTGCAGGAGCACAAGGAAGCGCGCGAGATGATCCGCAGGATCCAGGAAGACCGCCAGAACGCCAAGCTCGTGCTGGAGCTCGAGGACGCGATCCTGCACCACGTGAACGACGAGCGCGAGAAGATGTTCCCGAAGGCGCGCAAGACGCCGGGCATGGACCTGCTGCAGCTCGCGCAGCAGCTCGAGGCCCGCAAGATGGAGCTGGTCGCCGCGCAGGCCGCGTGAGCGACGCATTCGAAGCGCTGGGGCTGTCGCCCGCCCTGGCGCACGCGTGCCGCGAAGCCGGCTACGCCACGCCCACGCCCATCCAGCAGCAAGCGATTCCCCCGCTGCTGGAGGGCCGCGACCTGCTGGGCCTCGCGCCCACCGGTTCCGGCAAGACCGCGGCGTTCGCGCTGCCGCTGCTGCAGCGGCTGGCCGAGACCCGCAGCTGCGGCACGCGGCGCGTGCGCATGCTGGTCCTCGTGCCCACGCGCGAACTGGGCGCCCAGGTGGGCGAGGTGTTTCGCAAGCTCGGGGCGGCCCTGCCGCATGCACCCCGCATTGCGGTGCTCTATGGCGGCGTCTCCGTGAACCCGCAGATGATGTTCCTGCGCGGCGGGGCTGACGTGGTGGTCGCCACGCCGGGCCGCCTGCTCGACCTGCTGGAGCGCAACGCGCTGCGGCTGGACGCCGTGGCGGCCCTCGTGCTCGACGAAGCCGATCGCCTGCTGGACCTGGGCTTCGCGGCCGAGCGGGAAAAGGTGCTGGCGCTGCTGCCGCGCGAGCGGCAGAACCTTCTGTTCTCCGCGACCTTCCCCGCCGACGTGCAGTCGCTGGCCGACGCCCTGCTGCGCGACGCGGTGCGCGTCGAGGCCGCATCGCAGTTGCGGGCCGAGCCGGCCATCGTGCAGCGCGTGATCGAAGTGGACGCCGGCCGGCGCACCGAGCTGCTGCGCCAGCTGCTGCAGCAAGGCCGCTGGCGACGCACGCTGGTGTTCGTGGCCACCCGCTACGCGACCGAGCACGTCGCACGCAAGCTGCACGAGCGCGGCATCCTGGCCGCGCCGCTGCACGGCGACATGAGCCAGTCGCAGCGTTCGCGCGTGCTGGCGGACTTCAAGGATGGCGCCTGGGACGTGCTGGTCACCACCGACCTGGCAGCG
>JAESGR010000857.1_pt1 | contig 13788 bp, 11 predicted proteins | sample 9269771 | NCBI WGS metagenome assembly JAESGR01 (sample SAMN15739572, study PRJNA653492) | algae metagenome | isolation source: Chroococcus sp. CMT-3BRIN-NPC107 and co-occurring heterotrophs from well... | place: USA: Clark Mountains Wilderness, California | collected 2010-04-18
TCCACTGGCAAACCGTTTCTAATGCCTGTCCAGTCAGAAATGCTTGGGAAGGGGTAATCGCGATCGTATCCATACAACGGATATTTTGGAGACTTCCCTTCAGTCTAAACTATCTACAACTGTAATATTATAGAACCCATTTGGGATCTAACTATGTGCTAAAAGCTTGAGCATGAGTCGGATAAAACATAAGTTAAGCTTTGCGGTGGCATGACTCAGTGTGCGCTCAAAGTTCTTAACCAAGCTCTTACAGCGTTCCATCCACGCCTTCGACCGTTCAACGATCCAACGCTTGGCAACAGGGACAAATCCAGTTTTGCCTTTTGCTATTTTTCGGCTTTCGTCGGCTTGGGTGCAAGTTGGAAGCGAATCTTGGTCATCACCTGCGGGTAGATTGCTTGTAGAGCTTCGCGAATGGTGTCTGGGTGATATCCGTGGTCAAGCAAAATTGTAATTTTTGCAACGTTAACAGGTTTAGCACGAAAATAATCCAGGTTGCGGCTTAACAATTCAATCAGACCTTGGTCATCGGTGACACTCGCTTTCGTGCAATGGGTAAAAAACGGCAGTCCCAGCGTATCGACGGCTAAATGGCATTTGATACCATTGGTGCATTTGTAATGACAAAATCCTTAAGGGTTCCACACTGGCATTGCAGGTATTTTTCACCGCTTGCGAATCGACGATCAGCAATCGCGTCCACTTCGGTTTTTTTGGGCGCGTCGATACGCACCTCTGGTTGTAAATTTCCGATAATTACTGACTGGCTCCCCCGACTGACATTTACGAACTTTGCCGAAAACATCTAGTTATTTTTACGCTCTTAAATTAGCAGTGCGATCGCGCTTGCTACCTGCTCTGGGTTGACATCGAGGTAGCGTTGCAGAGCAGTCAAGGATTGATGCCCCGATATTTGCTGAATCACGCGGATTGGCACGTTGGTATTACTCATATTTGTTAGTGCTGTACGGCGAAAGGAATGAGTCGAAGCCCCCTTGATCCTTACTCGTTTACAGGCAGAAGTAAGAATCAGGTCTGCACTTGCCCTCGTCAATGGCTTATCCCCGTAGCGCCCTGGAAATAATAGACCCAAGGGTGGGTTATAAATCTCTAAATACCTGTTGAGCTTCGGGTGCATGGGCAGGGTACGAGTAGCGACTTTACCTTTTGTTGTTGACTTACGCAACGTTACTGTACCACCTGCTAAGTCATAGGTAGTCAGTGCTAAAGCTTCGCTGATGCGACAGGCACAGTAGTAAGCGATCGCAAACAACAGTTTATCTCTAGGGGTAAGCAGTCCGCGCTCAAACAGACGGTTGAGTTCGGCAGAAGTAAGAATTTTAGCGCGTCCATTACCCCCAATTTTCATAGTTATTTTTATATTTGTTCCTACTCTTTATTATGATCTATGACTTGACAAAATGTACTTTTCGTCAAGTCGCGCGAAAAGCCGCAATCGCTGCACTGGCAATCTTTTTGACCACCTTTTGTCAATTGGTTGCAACAACGATTTGACGAATTATTGATAGCTTTTATCAATTGATTAGGGCAGTCGTTGATAACGTGCAACTTAGAAATTGCGTCGATTAATTCCCAGCGCGATACAGGTGGCAAAGTCTTTAGTTTGTTAGTTTTAGATGCCATCATGCTGCTCCAGAATGCTAATTCTTTTCCCAACCTGTTTTATAACTGGGTTAGCCAAAATTTTCTAGGATAAAGAAACACATTAAGCTGAAAAGTTAAACAGGTATCGTCCCATTAATCAATTACAGGCTCATTTACTGCCACCGTTGCTTCTAAAATCTACTTAGCTCAAATGCTAACGAGCTTCCCAAGATGAGGATGCTCAAGTAGTACGCTTGCACTCTCTAGTACCTGCCCATAGAATAGCAACGGTGTTAGGAGTTACAAAGGTCATGAATAAAGCTGAATTAGTCGACGCGATCGCCCAAAAAACCAATGTTAGCAAGAAAGAAACTGATATCATCTTAACTGCCATAGTAGAGGAAATTATGGCAGCAGTTGCAAGCGACAACAAGGTAACGTTAGTCGGCTTTGGCTCCTTTGAGCCGCGCGAACGTCAAGCGCGTGAAGGGCGTAATCCCAAAACAGGTGAAGCAATGACAATTTCAGCTACGCGCGTTCCTGGCTTTTCTGCGGGTAAGTCTTTCAAGGACAAGGTTGCTCCAAGTAAGTAAGCGTTAAACGGCAATCCTAATTTAGGGCAATCCTAATTTAGCTATCAACTGCTATGGCATTAATAACTAAATTGCCACCAATTGCAACGCAAGGGATATCTAGGAAGTAGAGACAGGGAGCAAGTAAACCTGATAACTGCTCCTTCTCCTGATTTCCTTATTCGGTTTACAATAATGCCCTCGCCCGAACAAAAGCAGTAGTATTTGACCAACCTACTGTTTGGTTGAGTAAACAGCGGGTGAACAAGTCTTGTACAGTTTTAAGTTCTGCCCGTTTGAGGAAACGCGCTAGATGCTGTGCATAAGTAGGTCGCTCTTTTTTAGAATTGGTGGGAGCAAACCAACGCTCAAGTAATATAGATGTAATATGCAATTTGCTCGAAGTTCGCTCGTTGATAACTTCAACAACCAAACCTGCTGTCTCAAAAGCCAGTTTTAGATCTTCAACATCCCAGTTCACCATTGGGTCTGATTTTGATGTATAAATTGCCTCCTCAGCAGCAACTAGGCGCTCGTATAAGTCAAGATTTAGCTTTGCTCGGTCAACTAGGTGATAAAGTCGTTGCGTGTGACGAGGTACTGTTTCCGCTAACACCAGAACTCCCGACGGTCTGAGCAATTTAACTAACTGTTTTATGGTTGCTACTTTATCGACTTCGGACATCAAGGCATTACGTCCGAGTATGCGGTCAAATAGCACATCAGGGGCTTGATGTGACAAGATAGTTGGTAGCTCGGTTAAAGTTGCTGACAAGACAATTGGACGCATCAATTCTGGTAGCGCGGCAAATTGCTCCTCTAAGGCCTTGCTTTGCAAGAGCGTCCAAGTACAGGCATATACTGCACCTTCAGGTACGCGACGTAGTGCTTCATTCGTCACTAGACCAGTACCTGCATTGAGGTCTAGTAATACATGATGGCGTTGGACTTGAGCTAAATCAAATAAGCGTTCGCGAACCGCAGCTAGCTGTTCGCTCACCTGTCCTAACGTGCGTTGCAACCAACGTTCATAATCTCGATCTGTTGGTCCGTTCGTTAGCACCTCTATCGGTACTACACCTACGCCCTCTACTGAAGCTGCTAGTTGAGCTTCGCGATGACGAGCTACTTGCGGACCAATTTCTGCTTCAAATCCTTGCTGTGATGGTTGATAAAAGACAAATCCTTGCAGTGTCGCAGGCAGATATTGTTGCGCCACCCAATGGTCGCGGTAAGCATGAGGATAAAGGTAGCCCATACCATGTCCAAATCCCTTCTTGTCACGACTGGCATCTTTAAGGTGAGTGGGTACTTCTGCTTCTCGTTCTTGCTCCACCGCCGCTAAAGCATCGAAAAAGCCCATCACGCTGTTCGACTTCGGCGCGGTTGCTAAGTACAGCGCTGCTTGGGCTAGATGGTAGCGTCCCTCTGGCATTCCTACACGGTCGAAGGCTTCTGCACACGCATTGATCGCTATCACGGCATTAGGGTCCGCTAGTCCCACATCTTCACTAGCTAAAATTAGCATTCGGCGAAAAATGAACCGGGGGTCTTCTCCGGCATACACCATTTTTGCCAGCCAGTATAAAGCTGCATCTGGGTCAGAACCGCGCAAACTTTTAATAAAAGCGCTAATCGTATCAAAGTGGGCATCTCCTTCTTTATCGTAGAGTACAGCCCTGCGCTGAATTGATTCTTCTGCTACATCTAGATTAATGTGGATAACACCAGTATGATCCGGCAGTGTAGTTTCCACTGCTAGTTCTAAAGCATTGAGCAACGAGCGCGCATCACCATTGGCTACGTTGACTAGGTGACTTATGGCATCAGGCTCCACTTTGATTTTTAGTTTGCCATAGCCGCGTTCTGGATCGCTTAACGCCTGTCGGGCAACGCGAACTAATTCTTCATCCCCCAGTTGCTTTAATTGAAAGATCCGCGAACGGCTGACTAATGCCTTGTTGACTTCAAAGTAAGGATTTTCTGTAGTCGCCCCAATCAGGACAACCGTACCGTTTTCTACCCACGGCAGCAACGCATCTTGCTGAGATTTGTTAAAGCGGTGAACTTCATCAACAAACAGGATAGTCCTCTGTTGGTATTTTGTACGCTTTTCTTGAGCAATTTCAATGGCAGCGCGAATCTCCTTAACACCAGAGAGAACCGCATTGATAGCAATGAAGTGGGCGCTAGTTGTATTAGCGATAATCCGGGCTAGAGTTGTCTTGCCCGTGCCTGGTGGTCCGTAAAAGATAATTGAGGAGATTTGGTCAGATTGAATTGCACGGCGTAGTAAGCGACCGGCTCCAATAATGTCATCTTGCCCAATAAACTCATCTAAGCTGCGAGGGCGCATCCGGTCAGCTAGTGGGGATTGAGTTGATGTCAATTGTTGCTAATGCTTGATAGATAGTTAGGTTCTGCCTTAATCATCATCCAAAATCGGTAAGTAATTAGTTATAACTCTACTATCAACTTGCCCCAGCAATTCTCCTAAAATGAAGCCTCGCTACAATTGTTAGTGCCAGCATTGGCTAATGCTGGCATTGGTTCAGTCCCATCCGTTTGTTGTAGTTCGCTCTTCACCTCACAGTCTCTTGCTTGCGGATTAGTTCGTCCTTTCTCCTCTACCAAAGCCTGTTCTGACAATTGTTCTTCAGATGACTTACTCTCTAGTGACAACATATCGGTTGCAGCCTTTGCACTTGTACTAGCGTTCTCTTGCTTTTGCTGCCTTAGCTTAGGCTTTCCTAGGGAACCACGCACAAAACATCCCTTAACCAAAACCAATTTTGCTTTTTGCCGTTTTATTTCTAGTTCCCAAATTTGCCCTACAGCTTCCGCAGGCAAACTCCCTACAACTTGCAAGACAAAGGGTTGATATTTTAAAGCCTTCTTTTTACTTTTACGTCGCTGTGCATTCCGCCGAATAACGATAGTAATCCTTCCGTCTGCCACCGCCTCGATTTGCCCTACTAGCCTAAACCTATCAACTTTTCTTTGATTTTCTCTCTTTCGCTTAGGAGAAGACGAGCCAATTGATTCTAGCTTGTTAATATTCACCAGTAAAAAACTTAGTTGCTTTGTGCTTGGGTAAACTGTCCATAAAGCACCCTCTGGGAGCAAATCTAGCTTTGTGCTGTAGTCAGGGAACTTCTTGTTCAGTTGATGATGCAAGCGCCCCTTTAGTTGTGCAGGGACAGCAACGCCGTCCTGAGTCACCAGTACTCCACAATCTGGATTGTCCGCACTCGGCTGATAATTGCCAGTAACCCAGCCAACAGCCTGATAGGTAATCGCTTTGTTTCTAGGTTGAGCTTGGTTTGTCTCAATTTTCAATTCCATAACGTTGCTCCATAAAAGTCAATAATTCGGCTTCAAAATCCGTTAGATAGGTTTGCCTACCAAAAGATTCTAAGACTGTATATACACAACGATCTAACAACCCACTTTCTCGCAGCCGCTTGATCCGTCTGAGCGTCTGGGGTAACTGACGGCGTACATCTGGTAAGTCAATTGGATCGAGGTTGTCGGGTTTCACAGTCAAGGTGTTGTCGTAAACGTCAACCGCTATTGTAAAATCTCTTAGTTCTCGTGCGATCGCCCAGCAGCCATTATACTTCCGTTCAGCCCCCTCTAACCTAGTTAGGATAAACACATCACCGATTTGACAAAAATTACTGGCTCGAACTAAAGGCTTTTCTTTGAGGCGTTCGACGATACCCTTGACAACTCGACGAGGGGCGACTTTTCCTCCATAAGATTCAGTAGCTTCGTTCCAAATTTCTATCTGCTTTTGCGGAGGAAAACCAGCAATATCTCTAACTTGGGTTTCGTTAGTTGGTAGGACACGACAACTATTAGTTGTCGTCAGATTTTCAAAAACTGCTGCTGCTGCAATTAAGTAATTTACAGATTGTTTTGTTTTGCCAAAGCGATCGCGGCAATAACCAATAAAATCCGCAGGATGGGTAACGCGATAAAGGCGGCGATCTCTAATTTCTCGAAGTGCAGATCCCGACTCGTAAAATGCTCGTTCTACCTTTAATTCCAACCGATGTCGCTCTTTTTCCTCATCATCAGTTAACTCCTCGATTTGAGTAACAGTCGTATTAACCTTAACGGTGGTTTCCAGCGTTTCACCACCTAATTCTTCTGTTGACTGAGTAACCATTTGGGGGTCCTGGCTAAAACTACCGCTATGTATTGAATACTTATCGTTCTCGCCGTTAGTCTGTACAAGTTTTTGAGCAGCTTCTTCAATTTTTTGCCACTCCTCACGCTCAAAAATCTGCTCATCAGTTATCTCTACCGCACCCCGCTCCAACAGCCGCCCTACAGTAAAACTTTTCCCAGCTTCTTCGCATTTGCCAACAATTTTTATAGCAATAATTTTTGCCAGCACCGTGCCGTCAATCTGTAGCAAATTCGGTTGTTCTTTGACCAAGCTTCTTTGTCCGCGCAAGTTGCCCTTGCTTTGACGCAATCGTTGCTCCTGGTGTGCTAGCAGAGATATTTCATCCGCAACGCAAATCATATTTTTGACCTAGTGTTTAGGTTAGTTTTTCACCGAAATCCCACTTATAGCACTTGCACCATAAACAGGAATGTTTTTACCACTTGAGGCATCTCCGAATACCCAAAGCTCTTTTGGACTGCCCAAGCCCTCCACAGACACGAAAGACAAATTTTCGACTTGCTCTAGGCGCGCATCATCAATAAAATCACCACCAATCCGCGAAACAGTAAATTTTAAACGCTTAAATACCCAATTGAGCATTTTTATTGGTATCCAAGTTAACTCGCTAATGTTTTGTGGTTCAGAGCAGAGAAATTCAATTAATACTGAAGCAATTTTTTTCCTTTGAGCTTTATCAAAAGAATTCATTACGTCAATCAGTTTCTGGCTGTCTTTTTGTAATGAGTTAGCTATTTCCATCCAGGTAGTTGATTGCAACAGTAGTAAGGCTAGATTAGGAGTTGGTGCGATTGGTGGACTATTGGTGGTATCACCAACCGCCTCTATCCCAGTTACAGAAGCAGTCTCAGCGTTGTTGTTGGTGAATTGGTGAATTGATGGCTCCGGTAAGAGTTGGTGTGGGGGTGGAGCTTCTTGGCTATGGTTCTCTAGAGTTATAACTGGAGAAAAACAAACAGGTGTTGCTAAATCACCAACTTCACCAATTGCTGCCTGCATTCCATCTATAGGAAAGGTTTCAGCGATTGGTGGAGCCACCAACTCTGCACCAACATCCACCAACTGTTGAGTCAGGGGAATGTATTTCATCTCGCTACCCTCCCCCTCAATTCGTCCATGCCCTGCCGCCGCTAATGCTTTGAATACTACTGTGCGGATTTTCTCTGTTGCCCAACCTTTGAGCGCGTTTATCCGAGTTTTGAGAAATGAAGCATTTAGCCCCTGCTGGGATTTAGCAAAGTATTTCTCTGCCTGGGTTTGGACTTTAAAAAATATGCCTTCCAACTTTCTTGAAGGAGCGTTGTTGCCGTGAATTAGTTTTTGCTGCCACAGGTAGAAGGAGGAAATTTCTATAGCCCAGCGCATTGTCTCGCCAGAAATCATTGGTTCGGGTAACTTACCAGCACAGATAGAGTTAACTATATGCAGCCATAGGGCAATTCTTGCCGCGTAAGCTTCGATTTTTGCGTAGACAATCGAGAAGCCAAAATAGTTTTCTTCTCTCTCGTCGTCGGCTAAAGTATGGTTCCAAGCTTGAAATAGCACTTTAGCTTCTCGCGTCAATAAATAGTCTTGTGGTGGTAATCCCTCTAATTGCTCGTACAGCCACTCTAGAGTCTCGGTAAAATTGCTATTATTTTTCGGCGTTAGCAAATCCAGATACCGAGGCGGAGCATCAAGAATTGAGCAATAAAGAAATCTAGCACTGTAGCCGCTAGAAATAAAATTCACGTCATCGCTCATCAGTCGCGCTAACGTATCCCACTGGTAAGTGCCTGTTTTACTAAAAGCAGTACGGTTTAAAAATAATCTCGCGTCGTGGCGGTCGTAGTTGCAGGCAGCACCATTGAAAAAACTTAGCTCTAATTGCAAATCATCCCCTTTGCCACCCCCTTTGTATTGGTTTAGGCGTTGGTAATCGGCAACAAGTTCGTCTATATATTCGAGCAGTCCGCGCGGGTTTTCTTGATGGATACGGATTTTAGTGGAAGTCGTAACGTTACTTAAAAGTCGCCGCATTCTTACGGGCGGTTTTTCCTCAGATTTCTTGTCTCGTTCGTAATCACAGAGATTTGTATCGTAAATATCTTTTGCCTCTCCTTCCATCTTTTCCAGGGGGGAGATTACTTCTTTTTGCGGCGGCGTTTTAGCTTGCCCAGAATGAGCGACGTTTGCCGTCCAGAATATGCAGTCTTGGGTATAGCCGGACACCGGATCGATAACGATCCTAGCGGTTGTACCGATTCTTGAGGCGCAAGCAGGCAAGAGAGTGTTGAATAGATATTCCGGCGCTGTAGGCATTGCTGAAGCTTTTGCGAGCAGTGGTTCGGCAAGAATTGGATTAAGGTATCGCCGGATATCTAAGCGCTTGCGGCAGTTTTTGATAATTGGCGTGAAAGACTCAATGGCGGTAACTACTTCGGTTGCTTGCTCTCCTTCACTTTGAATGATTCGGGCAAGGTTTTTAATTTCATTGAAGGATTTTTTAACATCGGCAGCTAAATCCATTAATGCCGCCGTTTGGGTAGACTCAGTTTCGTAGCTACTGAGAATATGTTTTATGCGATCGCACAGGCTTATCCCCGATCTTGTGCTTAGCTGATTACTGCTAGGGTTAAAACCTTTGTAGGGCTTATTATGAGTTGTATTGTTCTTGATGTAGTTTTTCCAACACCAGGCGCGGAGGCAGTTTTCAATCCCTTGGGGAGTGCAACTAGGGGCGGGATTGCTTTTAGCAGCACTTGCCCAAATTGATTCAATTTCTTTTGTGGGCAAGGGGGGGGAACAGCGATTACCGTAATTTTCTAGCAGTAATTGAGGATTGCCATCAAAACTTTGTCCGATGGCTTGCAAGTAAGAAGCTGTACCGATCAGATCACGGGCTAGTTTAGCGCCGCCAAAATTACGCTCTCCTTGAGCGCAGCCGGATTCTAATAAATTACGGGACTCTTTAGATAAACAAACTTCAATCGGTACAGCTTGGGGTACAGGCAGTGAAATATCTTCATAGCGCTGGTAACTAGGTGTCGAAATAATTGGGCGCGCTGTGCATTCCATAGGAGGTTTAGCTAGAGATTGAAGGCGCTCTCTTAATTGTTCGTAAGAATATTTTTGTCCTGATTCCTGTACCATCTCTGTTCGTCTCGGTTCTCGTCCCGGCTTGACGTGCCAGCCTCCCGCAAGTCTAAATACCCTTGAAGGATTTTTATTACTAGGATCTGCCCCCATTATCTCGATTAATAGGCGTTGCAATTCCCGCCACTGTTCTACATTTATCGGGGTGTCAAATACCCAGTAAGGTTGTGCTGATTTGTCGCCGCTATACACCGTCATTGTTGGCTCAAAAAACCCTAGGGTTTCCCAGTGTAATAATTGGTCTTCAACAGGTCTGTCATCCCATTCGCAAAATATCGCCGCGCACTGCTTAATATCTTTATCTTCGTGTCCGCCGTTCGCGCCATTAACTACTACATAGGTTCCGCGCTCGTCTTGTTGGTGAGATGCGATCACTCTCCAGTCAAGAGTATTTAATTTACGCCCCTTGTCATCGCCTTTTTTAGGATTATCGGAGTGGTAGAAAAAGCGCAAAAAGACTTCGTTTGAGGTGTAACCTAGGTAGGTTAGTTGTTTTTGAGCTAATTCGCGGTCTGTTTGAGGAAATGGGTAGTTCATTTTTGTTCTCGTTATTTGTGTTGAACGAGACAACCCCTAGAAATAATTTGCGTTCATTTGCTAAATTTTTGTTAGACTAACGATGTTTTGGGGGTCGTGGCAGTCTATTCTAGTTTGTTTCTAGGAGGGGGGTTGTCTCGACTTTTTTTTGTAATTTCAGCTAATTTCAGTAATGTTTTTTGCGCCCTTTATTAAGCTCATACAGCAGGCACAAGCCTTGTTATTAAGGCTCTCCCACGCTTCCCCATTACCAGCGCGGCGAGTTATCCGGGCGTAGATGCGAAACTCATAAGGGTCTAATCCGTAGTCGTCTATTTCTCGTCTGACAAACAAGCTTAACTCGCTCTTTTCGTTGACGGCAGCAGTCATACGGCTACCTCATCGAATTTTAAATATTTTTTGCTACCAACAAATCTCATAACAGAGATTTGTTTAATCAAAGTAAAAAGTACATATTGATACTTTGCCTCAAAAACAGACGTAGGAAAAAATTGATGTGATTTAGTTGAGAAGTAGCAATTACTCTTCAAATCTAGTATGTTCATAGTAAATATTGCGCTCGTTTTGTAAATGTTTGGCGTAACTATCCCATCCCTTAACCTGTGTTACTAGGCAGGGTGACTTTTATGAGTTACATAAACTATTAACTTTTCTAGCTAGGGTAAAGAAAATTGATTACCAAGAAATACCGTCGATAGATGCTTTCTAAATCTTTCTGTATTAAATGATAATACATTTGTAATTAAATACAGTAACACACGCTAAAGTTGCTATAAGTCCCATGTATATATATGAGTCGGCAAGTAAAGAAAAGTTTTTGCAACTCTCGTATAGGAATTTGAGGTAACGCATATTTATACAAATGAGTGGTTGGTCTGAATAGTTTATTGGTGAAGTATTACCTACGCTTGACACCCTGGATAAAATTGCAAATGAGCTAAATATGGCGTTGCTTGAATTAATAAAAACTTTTAAGGAAAGGAGATCTCTCAACAGACAGCCTTTGAAAGAAGCGACGACGGCTTTATTTAAGTTGGAACAAGGAGTATTTAGTGAGTTTTGAAACTGACGCAAAGCTCGTACCTCTCTAATCTAAATGTAATTTTTTATTTATATCAGACCGTTTAAAACTACCTAAACGTTTTTAGAAGCTAATTTGTAATCAGGATGACTACAAATTTACGTAGGGGAAGCCTGAAGTTTCATCTTACAAAGGATCATAATTTTCACTTATACGGGGGGTACTAGAATTATTGTCCTAGGGGTACTAGAATTATTGTCCTAGGGGTACTAGAAAATTTGTAATCAAAAATTGCCGAGTTTGTCCTAGGGGTACTAGAAAATTTGTAATCAAGTTCCACCCTACAAAGGATCATAATTTTCACTTATACGGGGGGTACTAGAAAATTTGTAATCAAAAATTGCCGAGTTTGTCCTAGGGGTACTAGAAAAATTTGTAATCAAGTTCCACCCTACAAAGGATCATAATTTTCACTTATACGGGGGGTACTAGAATTATTGTCCTAGGGGTACTAGAAAATTTGTAATCAAAAATTGCCGAGTTTGTCCTAGGGGTACTAGAAAATTTGTAATCAAAAATTGCCGAGTTTGTCCTAGGGGTACTAGAAAATTTGTAATCAAGCTTTAGAAGATTTATCACCTCTCTAAAATCCTAAAAGCTTACTCCAAGCAGCTTTCGTGCGTTTAAAGTACCTATTGTTGTGTGACTACTGGAAACTTTGTAATCAAAATAACTCAACTCAAAGCTAATGCCGTTATGTATTCCTTCAAAGCTTACAATTTTGGAATAACACACGTTCCAAAATCTCCTGGTTCTCAGGAGTTATGCTCCGTTGATCCTTTTCTATCAAATGAATCAAGCTTTGACTAATTCCAGTGAGGGAAGCAAGTTGACGTTGAGTCCAACGATTCTTAGTTCTTAAAGCTCTTACATCTAAACCATTAGTAATATAGTAAGTTTTGCCCTTGTTTAAAATTGATTGAATATTAGTGGAATTACTATCTTTCTTTGATGTCAGCATTGTTTGATTGAAGCTTTCAGGAGTACTAATCCATATTTGAGCCGATAAAAGTTGCTCAAAAAAGCTGTGTGGGCGGGGGCGATCACTTCGACCAAATGCTGGCGGTTGGATTTCTGAATAATAAGTTTCTGCGTGAAATTGCAGTTGCCATCCTTTTTCGTGAAGTATTAATAGGTCTTCATCCCAAGTGTTCGCGAGCTTATTTCGTAGTCGGTTGTTCGCTCTAGCTGCTTCCACTTTCTGCGAACCATAAGCAATCTCCATCAAAGTTTTTACCAGTAATGGATGCTTAATATCAACTTTAGTTTTAAATAACAACCAAATCATTAATCTAGTAGCACCTTCTCTTTTCTGCCAAACACCCATGACATCTTCAACTAATGTTTTAGAGAGACTACCTATTTGACAGTAGCTACTTAGATCCTCTCGTCCCTGCTCATTGAGGAAATATTTAGCCCAGTAACCTGCTTTAACTCGAAATGTTAATCCTATCAAGTCTTGAGTTCCAAATAAATTTGATTCATAGTGATGCTGAATTTCTAACATATTCCATAAACGAGTTTCAGAGACTGTAAATCCTTTAACCCTACCTTGTGCAGGCCAAGAAATAAAGGTTGTGATGTGGCAAGGTTGCTGTGCAATCTCCTTAATCAATGCCAACTTTTGCTGTTTATTTTTATCAGTTCTCTTTTTTAAACCAAGATAATCTTCTATTTGTCTGTCATCAATGACAAATTCTTGTTCCCAAGGTTGCTCTAATTGAGCAGCATGGGCTGCATATATCAAGTGCATGCAAGCTGCTCGAATATCAAAAGCATCAATAACAGCTAGTGCAGCTGCACCAGCCAGTGTTGTAGGAGCTTCACGCTCTAAGTCTTCAGTTACCCAAAAAAGAACTGCGCCTTTACCATTATCAACTTCTTTGGAATAACACAATTTGCCATTAGAGTCTGCACTCCAAGGTAAATCCTTTTTTTGAGTTAGAATGTTGCTTGCTCCCCAGATGGGTAACGCCGAAGCCATGCTAATGGTCGTTGTGTTGGCAAATAAATCTGAACTAGGTTGAAGTTTATCTGCAACTTGGAGTTGATTAATCGCATCTTTTTTCTGAATCTCTTGCTCGACAACAGGCTTATTGTTTGTAGCTTTACCTATTGATTTTTTGCGCTTACTGCTATCAGATGATGTACCTTTGCACGCCATTTTAGTTTCACTCCATAACCGTTGTTTCTAGATTAGTTACGATCGTTTTAGTAGCCAAAGCTGAACCAAAGTAGATAATCTTGTAAATTTGTATAAGTATGTAGTTTTTCATCTGTCAATTGTCATAAAGTTAATTCTTAATAAGGCAAGACAGATTTGATTCGCCTTTTTCTACCCTAGACGTTCTACTTTTAATCCTGCCAGTTTCCAGTCAGAAATAATAGCAGTAACTCGTTTTGAGTCAGGTTCAGCTATCAAGGCACAACGGTCTTGACGGTTAAGAATTGAAAGAATTTCAATTGAAGGCATGAAGCAACTAACTACTACATCTTTAACATTAGAGTATAGTAAGATGTTTGACTCTAAGGCATCTTCAAATAATCTCACATCTTTGCCTTGAGGTAAATAGTTATTAGTAATATGGCGCGTTTTAGCTTCTATAAGCGGCTGCCAGTTAGGTATAAGTGGAAAAGCAAATAACAAACCAAGATTATCA
>JAESGR010000858.1_pt1 | contig 13783 bp, 17 predicted proteins | sample 9269771 | NCBI WGS metagenome assembly JAESGR01 (sample SAMN15739572, study PRJNA653492) | algae metagenome | isolation source: Chroococcus sp. CMT-3BRIN-NPC107 and co-occurring heterotrophs from well... | place: USA: Clark Mountains Wilderness, California | collected 2010-04-18
AAACATTTCAACCGATCAACTTCCCTTCCCGCCCTTGCCCTTCAGCACGGCTTTCGTCACGGCGTCCTTGCCGAACTGGTTGCGGATCCCGTCCATGGCCTGGTAGAGCTGCAGTTTTTCTTCCGAATCGTCGAAGAGGTTCATCTGCAGGGTGAAGGGAATGAGGTGGGAGAAGCGTACGCCCAGCAGCCGTACTTTGGCGCCCCTGCGGTACAGCTTGTCGAACAGGCTTTTCACTTTTGCCTGCAATACATGGTCCAGGGCGGTATAGTCAATCACTTCCTGCTTCGATACGGTTTCAAAGTCTTCATACCGCACTTTCACGGTAACGCAACCGGTCAGCTTTCCTTCCTCGCGGAGGTCGTAGGCCGTTTCTTCGGTCAGGCGGATCAGTTCCCGGTACAGCACGTCGGGATCGCTGTAATCTTCGGGGAAGGTGTTTTCGTGCGACAGCGACTTTTGCTCGCTCCAGGCCTCCACGGGCGTATCATCGATGCCGTTGGCTTTTTCCCAGAGGCGGCGGCCCCATTTGCCGAAGCTGTGTTCCAGCTGCTCAGGGGGCGTATGCGCGAGTTGCTTTATGGTGTGGATGCCCAAGGCGTGAAGCTGGCCCTGCGTTTGCTTGCCCACCATCGGGATCTTGTCCACCGTCAGTGGCCAGAGGAAGCCCGTTTCGCGGCCGGCCGGCACTTCGAGGTAGCCGTTGGGCTTTGCTTCGTTGGTGGCCATCTTGCTCACCAGGCGGCTGGTGGAGAGTCCGTAGGAGATGGGCAGTCCCGTTTCGCGGATGATGCGCTCGCGCAGCTCGCGGGTGTACCGGCTGACGCCGAAGAAGCGGTCCATCCCCGTAAGGTCTACATAGAACTCATCGATCGAAGCCTTTTCAAAGGAGGGCACCGCATCGGCAATGATATCGGTTACCTGGCGGGAGTAATGGCTGTAGTCGGAATAAGCGCCCTTGAGGAACAGGGCCTGCGGGCAGAGCTTTTTGGCCGTGAGCGAAGGCATGGCGCTGTGGATGCCGAACTTCCGGGCTTCGTAGGAGCAGGCCGCCACGATGCCGCGCTGCCCGTCGCCGCCCACGATCAGGGGCTTGCCCCGGAGCGCCGGATTTTTGAGCAGCTCCACGGAAACGAAGAAGGCATCAAGGTCGAAATGGGCGATCTGGCGCACCGGTGCATCCATCCCCAAATTTACCCCGGAATAGTGGCTTTCGGAGCGGAAAGCCTACTTTTAGTGAAACAGTAACAGCCTTTGGAAACCGCATCCCTGCAGGCCTTTTTGTCCGCCCTTTACCCGCTGGCCGAAGAAGAAATGAACGCCCTCACCGGCATCTGGAAACCGTTCTCGGCCCGGCGCAAAACCGTGCTCACCGCCTCCGGCGAAACGGAGCGCTACCTCTACTTTGTACAGGAGGGGGTGCAGCGGGCCTTCCACATCACGCCGGGCGGCAGGGAAGCCACCATTGTGTTTACCTACCCGCCTTCTTTCTCCGGCGTGGCCGACTCCTTTCTCACCGGGCTGCCTTCGCGGTATTACCTGGAAACGCTCACAGCTTCCTCCTTCCTGCGCACCTCCCGGCCCCAGCTGCAGGAAGTGCAGGACCGCTATCCCGCCGTACAGCAGCTCCTTTTCACTGCCACGGCGCACGTGCTGCGCGGCACCCTCGAGCGGCAGATTGAGCTGCAGTGCTACAGCGCCGAAGACAAGTTCCGTGCCCTGCTGAAGCGCAGTCCCCACGTGCTCAACCTCATCCCGCACAAGTACCTGGCGAATTACCTCGGGCTCGACCCGGCGACGTTTTCGAAGCTGCTGGGGACGATACGGGTGGAGTGAGTTTTCGAAAGTTCACGGGTTTACGGGTTCACAAGTTGTAGTTTAAGGTTTAATGTTTGAGGTTTAAGGTTTAAGGTTGAAGGGGAAGTGGGTTTGGTTTGCAGGTTTGCCGTTTGCTGGTTGGGGAAGGTTTTTAGGGAATATTCTTTTATTTAAAATGCAGATAAAAAAAATAGGTATCCTTCTGTTGTGGATCCTGCAGGCCGGATGGAGCTGGTATTGTTTTTACCGGGCTCAGTTCTATCCTTATGATGAAAATTACGGACTGCTGATCGGGGGATTTTTGCTTTCCGTGGCGGGGCTGGTCGCTGCTGTGGTATATGGATGGCAAAAGCCACGCGGGTTAAAAGGCTTGGGGCTTCCGTTTATTCTTTGGCTCTTGTTGGGTTCCCCCGTAACCTTTTTACTGGCTGCCTTATATTACGAGGTCCTGTTTAGCGCCTGCCTGTCAACGGGCTAGGCGAAGGACAAGGGAAAAATACCCGGGATCACTAAAGAAAGTAATTTGTTGCTGATACGTGCTCCTGCCTAAATCAGGCGATCCCAGTTCCCCGAATCCTCTTTGCGGCTTTGCGGCCCTTCGCGTCTTTGCGTGAAACCCCTTGTAAATCTTGGTCCCGGCAAAGATTTTCCCCGAAGCGCCGGTCTAGCTTTGCAGTAAATAACCGAAACCATGAACAAGATCAGAACCGAACAACTGCTCGACAACCTGCAGGCCGATGTACGCCAGTTATTACTCGTAATGGAATACGTTAAGGGGCTGGACGACGCCCGCCTGACGGCGCAGCCCGCACCGGGCAAATGGAGCGCCGCACAGGTGCTGGAGCACCTGAACGCCTACAGCCGTTATTACAACGAGGTGATCGGCCGGACGCTGGCCGGTACCGCGAGTGCGCCGAAGGCCTGGTTCACGCCGGGATGGCTGGGCAACTATTTTACGAACCTGATGCTGCCCAAAGACGTAAGCGAAGTAAAGAACAAGATGAAAGCGCCGAAGGGCTATGCCTTTGAGAACAACCTGGACGCACGCGAAGTGGTGGAGGAATTCGTTGCACACCAGACCCGGCTGCTGGAACTGCTGAACACGGCCCGGAGGCACGACCTCGGCCGGATCCGGATTCCCATCTCCATTTCGAAGATCGTAAAGCTGAAGCTGGGCGATACCTTCCGCTTCCTTATCGCGCACGAGCAGCGGCACTTCGTCCAGCTGCGCAATGCCCTGAAGGCGGCCGGGGCGCCTACCGATAAATATCCAGCAGCCCTTCCGGGAGCGATACATTGACCTGCCGTTTGCGCCGGTCGATCTTGAGGATGGTTTCTTCGTGCAGGGGGATATAGGCTGGCTTGCCGCCCAGGTCGATGGTGCACAGCAGCTGGTGCGGCTGCTCGATCACTTCGGAAATGCGGCCCAGTACCTCGCCTTCCTCCACCACGTCGAAACCGAGCAGGTTGATGGGAGAGGACTTGGCGGAGAACTTCTTGAAATCCTCCTCGGCCAGCCACACTTCCTTCTGGGTAAGCTTCACGGCGGCCTCGCGGGTGTCGACACCCTGGAGCTTGAGGTAAACCTCCTCTTCGTTCTTGATGCGTGCGCTTTCAATGAACCAGGGAATAAAGCTTTCCTTGCGTTCTTCCACGAACAGGGCTTCCAGTCCTTTCAGCGAAGACTTCTTGCCCAGGTGGTGCTTCAGCACCAGCTCACCCTTCACCCCGAAGGTGCTCACCAGCTTTCCGACCTTGTAGTACATGATGGGGCAAATTTACGATGGGAAGCGGTTACGATGTACGGTATAAGATGTACGGTGTACGATGTGGGATGTACGATTGGGGTCTTTACTTCATTATTCTTCCATCGACATTCCTTGTTCGATATTCCCTGCCTGCGGCAGAGGGGTTGCACGCAAAGACGCCAAGATCCGCAAAGACGCAAAGGCAGGTAAAGCTGCATTGGGGTACATCCTCCATCTGCGTCATCAGCGCCCAATCAGCGCCATCTGTGATCAAAAAAAGAATCCCGCCACAAGGGCGGGATTCAATGACGTGAAGGTTCCGGGGTGATTATCCTTCGGCACCCGCTTCACCGGCAGGACGTCTGTCGGTTTTGCGATACGGCGGATTCCGGCGGGCTCTGCGTTCCCTCATAGCAGCTTCCTGGCGCTTTTTGAACTGCGCTTCGTGCTCGCTATGCCAGGTCTGGAACTTCTCCATGGCAGTGGCTTCGTCAAACAGGCCCAGGCCTACTCCTCTCAGCAGGTGCTTGAGGTAGAGTACACCTTTGAACGACAGGATGCGACGAACAGTATCGGTAGGCTGAGCACCTTTATGGAGCCAGTCCAGAGCACGCTGGCGGTCTAACTGAATAGTAGCCGGAGTGGTCAGGGGGTTGTACGTACCGAGTTTCTGAATGAATTTACCATCGCGGGGGCTGCGTGCGTCGGCAACGACGATGAAGTAGAAGGGTCGCTTCTTGGACCCGTGTCTTTGAAGACGGATTTTAACGGACATCTTAAATAGAAATTTAGATGTGGTGAAAAAATAAAAATTACTGGCTGCAAATGTAATGGACGAAGCTAAAAATCACAAGTTAACTCTTACGAATGGCGGAAAAAGAACGCTGATTTGGAATGATATGGATGATTTTGGCAGAAAATTAAGGTTCAGCCTGGACGGTACCGGCGGATTTCCGCCTGCCGGCTGTTGCCAAACCCGCTTTTTAAACGAAAAAGCCACCCCGGAAGGGTGGCTTTTCTATGCAGGTTTGCCGCATTTTTATACGGGTCCGGGCTGCGGTCAGCGCTTCCCGATCCGGGGCATCATACCGCCCATCGGCATCTTGTTCATCATCTTCATCATCTCGCGCATCTGCTCGAACTGCTTCATGAAGCCGTTCACCTCCGAGATGTCCTTGCCCGAGCCCTTGGCGATCCGCTTGCGGCGGCTGCCGTCGATGGAATCGGGGTTGGCCCGCTCGTAAGGGGTCATGGAGTTGATCATGGCTTCAATGCCCTTGAAGGCATCGTCGGAGATGTCGATATCCTTGATGGCCTTGCCCACGCCGGGGATCATGGCCATGAGGTCCTTCAGGTTGCCCATCTTCTTGATCTGCTCCAGCTGCTGCTTGAAGTCGGCAAAATCGAACTGGTTCTTGCGGATCTTCTTTTCGAGCCGCTTGGCCTGCTCTTCGTCGAACTGCTGCTGGGCTTTTTCCACCAGGGTGGTGATGTCGCCCATCCCCAGGATCCGCTGGGCCATCCGGTCGGGGTAGAACACGTCGAGGGTGTCCAGCTTTTCACCGGAAGAAATGAACTTGATCGGCTTGTTCACCGTGTATTTGATGGAAAGCGCCGCCCCGCCGCGGGTATCGCCGTCGAGCTTGGTGAGCACCACGCCGGTAAAGTCGAGGCGGTCATTAAAGGCCTTGGCGGTATTTACCGCGTCCTGGCCGGTCATGCTGTCCACCACGAACAGGATCTCCTGCGGGTTTACAGCCGCCTTGATGTTCGACACCTCGGTCATCATCGCCTCGTCAATCGCCAGGCGGCCGGCCGTATCGATGATCACCACGTTGCGGCCCTTGGTCCGGGCGGCACGGATCGCATTCTGGGCTATTTCCACCGGGTTCTTGTTTTCCGGCTCCAGGTGCACCTCCACGCCGATCTGTTCGCCCAGCACCCGGAGCTGCTCCATGGCCGCCGGGCGGTAAACGTCGGCCGCCACCAGCAGGGGTGACAGGCTTTTGCGCTTTTTCAGGTAGTTGGCCAGCTTGCCCGAGAAGGTGGTCTTACCCGAGCCCTGCAGGCCGGCAATAAGGACCACGGCCGGGGCGCCCTTCGCATTGAAATCGGCCGCGGTATCCCCCATAAGGTGGATGAGCTCGTCGCTGACGATCTTGACCATCAGCTGGCTGGGGGAGATGGCATTGAGCACTTTTTCGCCCACGGCCTTTTCCCGTACCGTATCGGTAAATTCTTTGGCAATTTTATAGTTCACGTCGGCATCCACCAGGGCCCGGCGGATCTCCTTCACGGTGGAAGCCACGTTCAGCTCGGTGATTTTTCCCTCACCCTTCAGGTTTTTAAAGGCACCTTCCAGCCTCTCCTGTAACGATTCAAACATAAATCACAGATTTCGCAGATGAACACTGATGACGCTGATAACGAATCAGAAACGTCCTTTATTCTTTGTATTAATCAGTCGCTTGAACTGAAGCTTTTCGGCGCCAAAGTTCAGGAGTAATCCGATTTCAAAATCAAATATTCTTAAATAATTCAGGATTTAGGCCACCGCGCTGCTGGTCAGCTCACTGCCGGCCTTGATCTCAATCAGGACTTTATCTTCTACAACCAGATCCAGCCTGCGTTTTCCCAGCAGCACCCCTTCATAATAAACGGCTTTCTCCACTTCCGACGAAACCATCAGGCCAATAACTGAAAGCTCTCTGATCAAGGCTTTGTGATACAAGATTTCCGGAAAACCCAGGCCCAAGTGCCTGTGCACCTTCATCGCCGCCCCGATGATGGTAGCGGTCAAGGCACTGTGCTGATAGGATTCCTTAATCATGGTCAATGATACTTACACCCGGCTCCTGCAACAAGGGAAAATCACTGAGGAGACCCGTTTTTATTCTCCGTTCCCAATGGAAACCCTGAACATCAGTTCCTGAACGCGATAAAAAAAAGTGGCCATCCAAAGATGCCCACTTCTATTAAAATCAGCGCCATCAGCGCCCATCTGTGTAATCAGTGATTTAGTTGCCGAGGTAGCTCCGGAGCAGGTTGCACTTCTGCGTAGTCCGCAGCTTGGTGATGGCCTTGTCCTTGATCTGCCGCACACGCTCGCGGGTGAGGTTGAACTTCTCGCCGATGTCCTCGAGGCTCAGCGGGTGGTCCACCCCGATCCCGAAGAAATAGCAGATCACTTCCTTCTGGCGCTCGGTGAGCGTTTGCAGGGAGCGGTCAATCTCCACCTTCAGCGACTGCTTGTATTCCAGCTCGGCGTCGGTACGCTCCGCATTGGGGTTGATGAGCACGTCGAGCAGGGTGCTTTCCTCGCCTTCCGACAGGGGGGTGTCCACGCTTACGTGCCGGGCATTGATGCCCAGGGTGGAAGTCACCTCGTCGAGGTCCATGTCCAGCACTTCGGCCAGCTCCTCGGCGGAGGGCTCGCGCTCAAACTCCTGCTCCAGCTGCGAATAGGCTTTCTGGATCCGGTTGGTGAGGCCTACTTTGTTCAGGGGCAGCCGCACGATCCGGGCCTGCTCGGCCAGGGCCTGCAGAATGGACTGGCGGATCCACCAAACGGCGTAGGAGATAAACTTGAAGCCACGGGTCTCATCGAAACGCTGGGCAGCCTTGATCAGGCCCAGGTTGCCTTCGTTGATGAGGTCGGGAAGGGAAAGGCCCTGGTTCTGGTACTGCTTGGCTACCGACACAACGAAGCGGAGGTTGGCCTTGGTCAGGCGTTCCAGTGCTTTGTGGTCGCCCTGCTTGATGAGGGTGGCCAGGCGGACTTCTTCTTCAGGGGAAATTAGCTCGACCTTACCAATTTCTTGGAGGTACTTTTCGAGACTTTGAGATTCACGATTCGTAATAGACTTCGTGATCTTTAGCTGACGCATGCTCATAGGATGGTTTTAAGATGGTATTTGAGATTCAGGTTATTAGTTAGTTTTGGTATTTTATTCCCGAAATACTCATCACAAGTTCTGGTTGCTGACACGTTGGCCGAAGCCAATCCTATATCCAAATTAGGAAAATGGCCTATATGAACAAAAAATATTTTTGGAAAACGTTAAGAAACTTATCGTTTTAGCAGGTTTTCACGCTTTACAAACGGGGAAAATTTATTTTGACGATCCATTTATTTTTCTATTATTGCAGCCCTTCGAAACCGCTTATATTTGAAACGATGACTAAAAAGCAACTGTATACTTTGGAATACCCGGTCCGGTGTTCGCCTGCAATCTTATATGAATTCCTATCCACGGCTTCAGGGTTGCAGGAATGGTTCGCCGACAAGGTAGATGAGCGGGACGGAGTGTTCAGTTTTTCCTGGAACGGAAGCACCGAGCATGCCGACGTGCTGGAAAGCGAGGAGGAAAAGTTTATCCGTTTCCATTGGTCGCACGCCCCGGACTCCGAGTATTTCGAGTTCCGGATCGAAAAATCGGAAGTGACCAACCAGACCATCCTGGTGATTAAGGATTTTGCCGAAAAAAAGGAAATAAAAGACCAGAGCATGCTGTGGGACTACCAGGTCAAGGACCTGTTTCACCGCCTGGGCAGCAATTAGGCCCGCACGGGTCCATCAGCCGCTCCCAGCTCCGGGTCAGCACGTCTGCTGCAGAAGGCCACGCTTCCAGGGGCCATTTTGCAGCAATTTTTATATAAGGACGTGCCGCCAGCGCCTGCCGCCCGGCTTCCGGGCTAAGCTCCCCGATCGGGGTATAGTTATCCGGTCCGAAATGATGCTGCCAGGGGTCGTTGCCCGTGTGCAGGGAATAGCCGGCCGCCCCCAGCGCCGGCAGGGCTTCTTCCAGGGCCGCCCGGTGCGCCGCGGCACAGCGGCCGGCGAGGTGCAGGGTGCTGCTGAAAAAATGGCCCCACCAGAAAAAGGAGCGGACCGCGAACATGTCGTCACCGGAAAAATAGCGCGGGTAATCCAGCACGAGGTAGGGGAGGCCCCGGTAGTTTTCCCCACGCGAGATCTTGGCCGGCACGGCCAGCACGCCCTGCCGCCCGTACCGCCCTTCGGCGCGGTCGTGCAGCCCTTCCTGGACTTCTACCAGCAGCAGCCACACCTTCCGCAAAACTTCATTCTTCGTTAAAATCACCGCCGCGTCGCGCATCAGTTCTTCCTCAGCGGGGGAAAGCTGTATTTTTGAGGCCATTCGCAAAAGTATTATTTAAAGCCGCCCCGCTTGTTCAAGAAATTAGACCTGCTGATCATCAAAGCCTTTGTGGGACCCTTCCTGGCCACCTTCTTCGTGACCCTGCTGGTGCTGGTCATGCAGTTCTTCTGGCTGTGGATCGACGATTTCGTGGGCAAGGGGCTGAGCACGGGCGTGATCCTGGAGTTCATCTGGTACCAGAGCGCCGTGCTGGTGCCGCTGGCCCTTCCGCTGGCCGTGCTCCTGTCCTCGCTCATGACCTTCGGCAACCTCGGGGAAAGCTACGAGCTCGTGGCCATCAAGTCGGCCGGCATCTCGCTGCTCCGGTTCATGCGCCCCCTGTTCGTCATCACGATCCTTATCTGCGGCATCGCTTTCCTCTTCGGCAACAACATCATCCCGGTCGCCAACCTCAAATCAAAGACCCTGCTTTACTCCATCGTGAACACCTCGCCCTCCTTCGACATCAAGGAAGGGGTGTTTTACGACAAGATCGACGGCTTTGCCATCAAGATCGGCAAGAAGGAAAAGAACGATACGGTGATCCGCGATGTCATCATCTACGAGCAGAATAATATGCTGCAGGACAACTTCATCGTGGCCTCCGACGGGGTGATGCGCCTTTCCGACAACAAGCGGTTCCTTGAATTCATCCTGCGCAACGGCACCCGCTACCAGGAGCGCGGCAACCGCTCCACGCCCAATACGGAGTTCATCCGCCTGGGCTTCAAGGAATACAAAAAGCAGTTCGACCTGAGCCAGTTCCAGTTCCAACGCTCTTCCGACAGCCTGTATAAAAACAACCAGCGGATGCTGTCCATGCGCCAGCTTCAGCGGGCCATCGATTCCATACAGAAGCAGGACACCGCCTTCGGCACACGGATGCGCCGCGATGTGCTGGGTGTGGCCGCCTTTGTGCGGTTCCTCGATTCCACCTGGAAAAAGCCCATGGCCCTGCCCAGGGCAAAGTCGGTCGATGCCCTGATCCCCGATTCGCTGAAAACGCAGGTGAACCAGAGCGCCGCCAACTTCGCCGGCAGCATGCGCATCAACAACGAAGTGGTGCTGTCGATGTACAAGGACCACCAGCGCGACCTGCGGGTGCACCGCATCGAATGGCATAAAAAGATTTACCTGGCTTCGGCCTGCCTCATCCTGTTCCTCATCGGCGCCCCCCTGGGTTCCATCATCCGCAAGGGCGGACTGGGCAGTCCGCTGGTATTCGCCATCGCCTTTTTCATGCTCTTTTATTTTATGAGCACCACGGGCGAAAAATCAGCCAAGGAAGGGGCCATGGGCGTGATCCCGGGCATGTGGCTGGCCGCCTTTATCCTGGTACCCATAGGCATCTTCCTTACCTACAAGGCCATGCACGATTCCCAGCTTTTCAATAAGGAAACCTATTTCCGGTTCGGGCGGAAGGTCCGGGCCTTCCTCAAACGCGGCAAAGCGCCGCAGAAGCCTTTTGCGTAATTTCGGGCAAAATTTCTTTTATGGCACCCTTAGCGCGACGTGATTTTCTGGTTCAGTCCGGCAAGGCCGGCCTGGGGCTTTGTTTTGGCTCGGCTTTGTTAACCGCCTGCGGCACGGCAGCCAAAGTGCCCGCCGGCAAGTTCCCGACTCCTTTCCAGCAGCAGCCGCTGCCCTATGCGTACAATGCCCTGAACGAAGCCATTGACGCCCAGACGATGGAGCTGCACTACAGCAAGCATGCGGCCGGCTACGCCACCAACCTCCAGGATGCGGCAAAGGCGGAAAACGTAAATACCAGTGCGCCCCTGGAAGAAGTGCTGGCCCGCGTATCGAAATACTCCACCAAGCTGCGCAACAACGGCGGCGGTCACTACAACCACGAGCTTTTCTGGAAATGCATGGCCCCCAACGGCGGCGGCACGCCTTCCGGCACCCTGGCTTCCGCCCTGACGGCTTCCTTCGGTTCCTTTGATGCCTTCAAGACCCAGTTCACCGACGCCGGCAAGAACCGCTTCGGATCCGGCTGGGCCTGGCTGTTCATCGACCGCGACAAGAAGCTGCGCATCGGCTCCACGCCCAACCAGGACAACCCGCTGATGGACGTGTCGGAGGTGAAAGGATACCCGCTGCTCGGCCTGGATGTATGGGAGCACGCGTATTACCTGCGCTACCAGAACAAGCGGCCCGACTATATCCAGAACTGGTGGAAAGTGGTGAACTGGAAATACGTCCAGGACCGCTACGACGCTTTTGTTTAACCCAATCAATTCCGGCCCTGGTGAAGAGTCCCCTGACGGAGCAAGTGAAGAATATCCGGCTGCAGCGCTGGATCGCCATCGCCTCGGCGCTGCTGCTGGTCGTGAAGTTTACCGCCTATTACCTGACGCATTCCGTTTCGGTGCTGACCGATGCGCTGGAAAGCATCGTGAACGTGGTGGCCGGCTTTATCGGGCTGTACAGCCTGCACGTGTCGGCCAAGCCCCGCGATATGAACCATCCGTACGGGCACGGCAAGGCGGAATTCATTTCGGCTGCCGTGGAGGGAACGCTGGTGCTGTCGGCCGGTGCCATCATCATTTACAACTCGGTGCGCAACCTGTTCTTTCCGCGCGTGCTCGAAGCGCTGGATACGGGCATGATCCTCATCGGGGCCACCGGCGTGATCAACTGGCTGCTGGGCACCCTTTCGCTGCGGCAGGGGCGGGGCAATCATTCCCTGGCCCTGATTGCCAGTGGCCGGCACCTGCAGACCGATGCCTACTCCACCTTCGCGCTCATCGGCGGACTCCTGCTCATTTCGGCAACTGGTTACCTGTGGATCGACAGCGCCGTGGCCATCGGGTTCGGCGGCTTCATCATTTTCACGGGCTACCGCATCCTGCGCAAATCGATCGCCGGTATTATGGACGAAGCCGACATGATCCTGCTGACCCGGATGGTGGGCCTGCTGAACCGCAACCGGCGCGATGCCTGGGTGGACCTGCACAACCTGCGGGTGATCAAGTACGGCAACGTACTGCACGTGGACTGCCACCTGACCGTACCCTGGTACTTCAACGTGAACCAGGCGCACGAAGAGATCGACATCCTGGGCCAGGAGATCCGGACCGACTTCGGCGAAAGCCTCGAGCTCTTTGTGCACTCCGACGGCTGCCAGTACTTTCAGTGCCCCATCTGCGACAAAAAGGCCTGTCCCGTGCGGCAGCATCCGTTTGAGCAGGGCGTTGTCTGGACCGTGGACAATATCCTGCAGAACCGGAAGCACGGGGAGGAGGACGGGAATTAAGGGGTTTGGAATTTGGAATTGGGAGTTTGGTTGATCAGTAGGGAAATAAGCAATATTCAATGCGCAATATTCAACGTTCAAATCAACAGAGCGTGTCTAATAAAAACCTTTGCGTCTTTGCGCACCTTAGCGTCTTTGCGTGCAACCCCTCTGCCGGAGGCAGGGAATATCGAACAAGGAATGTCGAGTGAAGAATAGCGAAGGAAGGCACCAGGTTATAATGAAGACTACATCGTACATCGTACACCGTAAATCGTAAATAATGAAGACAACCACCATCTGGAAAGGCGGCGAAGCCTACGAAAGCTCCAACGGCAAGGCCACCATTGAAATCGACGGGGAGAAAGGGTTCAATCCCAAGTCGCTGCTGCTCAGCGGGCTGGCCGGCTGCTCGGGTATCGACGTGGTCATGATCCTGGAAAAGATGCGGGTGCCCTTTGCCGACCTGAAGATCGACGTGGAGACGGAGCAGACCGACGGCACGCCCCGCGTGTTCCAGGACCTGCACATGACCTTCACACTGCGTACCGGGGAGGAAAACCGCGACAAGGTGCAGAAGGCTGTGGAGCTGTCGCTGGACAAGTATTGCGGGGTGGCGGCCATGCTGCAGAAGCACAGCCCCATTCATTACCGCATCATCATTCAACCCGAATAATTCTTACCTTTCTACATGCTTTCGTCAAAAGCCCAATATGCTTTCCGCGCACTGACGCACCTGGTGGAGCGCTACAACCAGGGACCCGTTCTCATTTCGGAGATCGCCGAAAAAAAGCACATCCCGCTGAAATTCCTCGAGTTCATCCTGCTGGAGCTCAAAAAGGCCGGCATCCTGGAGAGCAAGAAGGGCAAGGGAGGCGGCTACTACATCCGTGACCACCCCTCCAAAACCAAAGTGGCGGCCGTCATCCGCGTGGTGGACGGGCCCATTGCCATGCTGCCCTGCGTCAGCCTCTATTTTTACCAGAAATGCAAGAACTGCGACGAGCACAACTGCGGCCTCCACGGCATTATGGAAAGCGTGCGCGACGCCACGCTGAACGTGCTGGAAAACAAAACGCTCCAGGACCTTGTCGGCGGCGAAGAGCCAATACCACATTAAGAAAGTATTAGTCTACTTCTTGAGTAGAGTTCTTTATATTTGCCCTGCTTTTCTTTTATTCACCGTTTAAACTATACCATATGTCTTTACGTCTTGGTGATCCCGCGCCCAACTTCAAGGCGCAAACCACTGCCGGAGAAATTGATTTTTACGAATTCCTGGGCGACAGCTGGGGCGTCCTGTTTTCCCACCCGGCCGACTATACCCCGGTGTGCACGACCGAGCTGGGCCGCACAGCCAAGCTGAAAGATGATTTTGCCCAGCGCAACGTGAAAGTCCTGGCCGTCAGCGTGGACCCGCTCGACAAGCACATGGGCTGGATTCAGGATATCAACGAAACCCAGGAGTGCAACGTGGACTTCCCCATCATTGCCGACGAAAGCCGCGAAGTGGCTAACCTGTACGGCATGATCCACCCGAACTCTTCCGAAAACTTTACCGTTCGCTCCCTGTTTGTGATCGGTCCCGATAAAAAGATCAAGCTGACGATCACCTACCCGGCTTCCACCGGCCGCAACTTCCATGAAGTGCTGCGCGTGATCGACTCCCTGCAGCTGACCGCCCAGCACAGCGTGGCCACACCAGCCAACTGGCAGCACGGCGAAGATGTGATCGTGGTACCCGCCGTGAGCACGGAAGATGCCATCAAGAAATTCCCCAAAGGCGTAAAGGTGGTAAAGCCCTACCTGCGTTATACGCC
>JAESGR010000859.1_pt1 | contig 13727 bp, 14 predicted proteins | sample 9269771 | NCBI WGS metagenome assembly JAESGR01 (sample SAMN15739572, study PRJNA653492) | algae metagenome | isolation source: Chroococcus sp. CMT-3BRIN-NPC107 and co-occurring heterotrophs from well... | place: USA: Clark Mountains Wilderness, California | collected 2010-04-18
GGCTACCGGACACCCGCCCAGGTTCGAGCCGGCCAGCTTGGTCAGATGCACATGGCCGCGTGAGCGCACATCGGTGTCTCATCATTGTGGACCGGTACAACAGGTAGAGATTCATGAACAGCTGCTCGACTGGACCTGAGAAGCGAGGAGGATTGCTCAGGATCGGGAGCAGGCCTTCCGTGTACTCCGCGTGGTATTCGTAAGCCTTCAAGCCCAGGAAAGTGAGGCCTAGGGCCGCCGCAGCGGCAAGCAAATGCGCCGATCTGCGAGCATGCGCATGCCGGGCGGACTTGATCGCAGCGGCTGCGGCGAAGCTGGAGATGAGCAGCACGACCGTGTTGGCGGCGCTGATCCACATGTGCAGCCGCGCTGACGCCGCGACGATTTCCTCGGGATGCAGGAAGCGGTAGATGACGATCACGATGCACAGGCCGCCGAACAGCATGATCTCCGTCGCAAGAAACAGGTTCATGCCCATCATGTCGGTCTCGTGCTGCTGGCCGGCTTCCTGATAGGGCTCGTGAACCTCGACGCACTCGGTCATGCCTCCTTGTCCCGCTCGACGTGATAATCGTAGGGTGGGCCTGCCACCGGAGTTTCCGTGAAGTTGTGCTTGAGAGGCGGCGAGGGCACCGTCAACTCGAGGCCGACAACCTGTCACGGGTTGGAGCCCGCCGGCTTGCCGTAGCGTATCGACCAGAACAGGTAGACGAAGGGCAGCAGATAGGCGACGCCGAGGATGGCAGCGCCCAGTGACGATATGACGTGCAGCACCTGGAACTCGGGTGGATAGACGTGGTAGCGCCGCGGCCTCCGAGATAGCTCAGAATGAACTGCGGGAAGAAGGTCAGGTTGAAGCCCGGGAAGATGAAGATGGCGGACAGCCGCCCCCAGACCACCGCGTAGGTCCGCCCGATCATCTTCGGCCACCAGAAGTGCAGTGCGCCGAAGAAGGCGGACACGGAGCCGCCGACCATGATGAAGTGGAAGTGCGCCACGACGAAATAGGTGTCGTGCACGTGCACGTCGATCGCCAGCATCGCCAGCACGAGCCCCGTCAGGCCGCCTACCACGAAGAGGCCGATGAAGCCCATGGTGATCAGAAAGAGGGGGGCAGCGAGATGTGGCCCTTATAGAGGGTGGCGGTCCAGTTGTAGACCTTGGTGCCGGACGGCACCGCGACGGCTAGGACCCGTTAGTTCTTGAGCCAATCGAGGGTGGCAGCGAGGCAGAGCACGCCCATGAAGGAACTGGCGGTCTTCTCGTAGCGGGTAGCAATGGCGCGCCACTCCTTGAGCCTGGCCCACAAGCGCTCCACCCGGTTGCGACTGTTGTAGATCCAGCCGGGACAAGCGACCGGTGCTTCATGCCGCTGCGGTGGAATCGCCGGTCGTGCGCCCAGGTTCCAGATGCGCTCGCGGAAGGCATGGCTGGTATAGCCGTGATCCGCCACGACCCAGCGTGGCACGGCCGGCAGACGGGCAAGCAGGGCAATGGCCTGCGGCAGTTCGTGGGCCTGTCCGGGTGCCAAGCGGAAGGCGATGGCGCGGCCAGAGCCATCCGCGATCACGCAGGCTTTCGTTCCATCGGCCTATGGCCGATCCCACGGAGTGATGTCGGCAGAGCCGACAGGGCCGCCACGAGATCGGCCAAGAGCTTCACCCTCAGCGCATCGGGTTCCGCTGCCCCTTTTTGAGCGGCACCGGCCGCCTTTTGGTGTGCCCGGATGTTGGTGCCGTCCAGGAAAGTCATGCCCAGCTGCACGCCCCGTTCCTGCGCCATCGTCAGCAGCCGTTCCCACGCCCCCAGTCGTCCCCATCAGCCGTCAGCAGACGGCTGATCCGATCTCCAGGGGAGCGGCGGCCAGCAGGCCGCCGAGGGCGGATGAAGGTCTGCGCCGCCATCCACCAGGGCCCGAACTCACTCGGCAGGCTGCGCCACTTTGCCCCGTTCTGGCTGCGCCAGATGCTCGAGCCTGCCCTACCGCGTCCTCGACGAGGAGGAAGACGAGAACGGCCGCTTTGGCGTGGATGGCCTCTACAACTTCAACAGCGAAGGCATTTATATGCCCGCCCCTGGCGCTTGCCGGCGAACTGACGGTGCCGTTCGACCAGGACGACGAGCGGGTCGAGACCGAGCTCAAGTTCATCGCCACGAAGAGTCTGGGCGGCTTCGTGCCGCGCCGCCTGCACCTCAACGTCTCCTGGGTGCACGCCTACGATGCCGAGGACGACGAACGTGCCGACTGGTATCGGGCAGCGCTGGGCTACAGTCAGCCGATCAGCTCCAATCTTCTGTTCGTCGGCGACATCGCACGTGAGCAGAACCTGGAAGAGGGCGATGATACTAACTTCGTGGAAGCCGGGCTGCGCTACCAGCTGACACCGCTGGCCGCGATCACTGCCGGGGGTGGTATCGGCGTTGGCGACGGCAGCCCGGATGCACGGATCACCGTCGGGTTCCAGTATGCCTTGCCTTGGTTGAATCGGTGAGGCCGGCGTTGGTGGCGTCGCTGCACCTCGTCGGGTCGAGCCGGTAGCCATTTCCTGGAGCAGACGTCCGTCTGAGGCGGGGAGACCCGCCTCAGATCCGGATCGTTCGCAGCCGGAGCGCGTTCAGGATCACAGAGACCGAGCTCAGCGCCATGGCCGCAGCGGCGATGATCGGGCTGAGCAGCACGCCCGTGAACGGATAGAGGAGGCCCGCTGCCACGGGCACGCCAAGCGCATTGTAGATGAAGGCGAAGAACAGGTTCTGGCGGATGTTGTTCATGGTGGCGGCGCTGAGCTTTCGCGCCCGGGCGATGGCGGCGAGGTCGCCCTTTACCAGGGTCACGCCGGCGCTCTCCATGGCAACATCAGTGCCGGTGCCCATGGCGATGCCGACGTCGGCGGCAGCGAGTGCTGGCGCATCGTTGACACCATCGCCCGCCATCGCCACGACGCGCCCCTGGTCCCGGAGGCGCTGGACAACTGCACTTTTCTGCTCGGGCAGGACCTCCGCCTCGACCTCGTCGATGTGCAGCCGGCTGGCCACCGCCTCGGCGGTGGCGCGGTTGTCACCGGTCAGCATGACGATGTGGATGCCTTGAGTCCGTAAGCCTTCGAGGGCCGCGGGCGTACTAGCCTTCACCGGATCGGCCACCGCAATCAGTCCGATGATCTGGCCATCGACCGCGACGTGCATCACGGTGGCGCCTCCGCGGCGGAGCTCATCGGCCCGCGCACGTGCCGCACCGAGCTCGATTTGGCGCTCCTCCATCAGCGCTACATTGCCGAGCGCCACTTCGGTACCATCGACACGGCCGATGACTCCCTTGCCAGTGATCGACTGGAAGGCGTCGACGACACCCAGCCGGCTGCCTCGTTCCTCGGCGGCCTTCACGATAGCCGACGCGAGCGGGTGTTCGCTGGAGCGCTCGAGAGTGGCGGCAAAGCGCAGTACCTCTGCCTCGTCGCGATCGGCCAGCGGCACGACCGCGGTGACGGCAGGCTTGCCCTCGGTCAGCGTCCCGGTCTTGTCGACGATGATCGTGTTGACCTTCTCCATCCGCTCCAGCGCCTCGGCGTTCTTGATCAGGACACCGAGGCCGGCACCACGGCCGACGCCCACCATGATCGACATGGGCGTGGCTAGGCCCAGAGCGCATGGGCAGGCGATGATGAGCACGGACACAGCTGCGACCAAGCCGTAGGCGAAGGCTGGCTCCGGCCCGAAGGCCATCCAGGCCACGAACGCCAGGATTGCCACGACGATCACGGCCGGCACGAACCAGCCGGCAACCTGATCGGCCAGCCGCTGGATCGGCGCGCGCGAGCGTTGAGCGTCGGCCACCATCTGCACGATGCGGGCCAGCATGGTCTCGCGGCCGACCTTGTCGGCTCGCATCACGAAGCCGCCGCGGCCGTTCAGCGTGCCGCCGATCACCTTGCTTTCCGGCACCTTCTCGACCGGCAGGCTCTCGCCTGTGACCATGCTCTCGTCGACAGCACTGGTTCCCTCCAGCACCTGGCCGTCCACCGGAACACGGTCGCCTGGGCGGACCCGCAGTCGGTCGCCAGGCAGGACCTGGTCGAGCGTCACTTCCTCATCGGTGCCGTCCACGCGCAGCCGACGAGCTGTCTTGGGCGCTAGGTCCAGGAGCGCACGAATGGCGCCGCTGGTCTGCTCGCGCGCGCGCAGCTCCAGAATCTGGCCGAGCAGGACCAGGACGGTGATCACCGCTGCCGCCTCGAAGTAGACCGCTACGGCTCCGCCTTCGAAGCGGAGGCTCGCGGGGAAGATCCAGGGTGCCGCCGTGCCGACGAGGCTGTAGACCCAGGCGACGCCGGTCCCGATGGCGATGAGCGTGAACATGTTGAGGCTGCGGCTCTTCAGCGAGGCCCAGCCGCGCTCGAAGAAAGGCCAGCCTGCCCAAAGCACCACCGGCGTGGCGAACAGGAGCTGCAGCCAATTGGAGGTCTGCTGGGCGACCAGCCTGTGCAGGCCGAAGAAGTGGCTGCCCATCTCGAGGATCACGACCGGCAGCGCCAGGATCAAGCCGATCCAGAAGCGCCGGGTCATGTCGACGAGCTCCGGGCTGGGACCAGCCTCGGCCGTCACTTCGACCGGCTCCAGCGCCATGCCGCAGATCGGGCAGCTTCCAGGACCGATCTGGCGGATCTCCGGATGCATGGGGCAGGTGTAGATCGCATCCGGCTTGGCAGCCGGCGCCGGCTGTCCCTGAAGGTAGCGGGCAGGCTCCGCCTCGAACTTCGTGCGGCAGCCGGCGCTGCAGAAGTAGTAGGTGCGCGCCGCGTGCGTGTGGCGGTGCTGTGTGGTGTGCGGATCCACCATCATCCCGCATACGGGGTCGGCGACCTTGTCTGGATCGGATGCGTGTTGATGGGAATGGTGGGGGCCGTGTGCAGCGTGCCCGCCTGCATGGCGGTATGCGCCGTCGTGGCTGGTTCCATGATCCATTGCCGGTCCCTCGTCTTTCCGTTGTCCGGCGGCGATCGAGCCTTGTGCCTTCGCAAGGTCGACGGCTGGGCGCAGCGGATGCTCCGACGCGCCCAGCCCCAACTGCCGCGGCTACAAGCCAGCGATTACTGCTGCGGCTGCTTGAGCAGCCACTGCTGTAGGAAGGCGATCTCCGGCTCCTGGGCCTTGATGATCGCCTCGGCGAGCTTGCGGATCTCCGGATCCTTGCCGAAGCTGAGAACCACCCGCGCCATGTCGACCGCCGCGATGTGATGGGCGATCATGCCTTTGGCAAACGCCATGTCAGGGTTGCTCCCAGGGACCACGGCCATGTCGCGGTGCATGCGCCGATTGATGGCATCGAAGGCGCCTTCAACCGGATCGAGCGGACCCGAGACATCCAAACCGGTATGGCCGTCCTCAGCACCGTCCATCCCAGCTTGGCCGGGTCGGCAGGCAGGCATCATTTCCATGCAGCGCTGCATCATGCCGGGGCTTTGACCCATCATGGCGCCAGGCGCCATGGGCATCGGCGCAACCTCCTCGGATCCGGTCACCGGTTGCTCGTGATGTTCGCCGTGTTCCTCTTCCTGTGCAGCAACGGTGCTGATGCCCAGGCCGCCAGCGAGTACTGCGGCGAGCAGCAAAGTCGTAGGACGCATCCCCTGTCTCCATCGTCGTGTCTGAAGGATCGACATTCACCAAGCGCCTATTGCGCCGGCACGGCTCCAGCCACTCTGATCAATCTGGGCAGTCATCGATGCTGCTCATGCAGCCGTTTCGACGCTGTCTGATTGGCTGGAGCCTGGCGTGCCGGACGGTCAGGCGGTGGCGATGGAGGGAGGATGCTGAGCTGGGGCCCGAACGAGACCAGCCAGGATCGGCTCGTCCGGGCGTGGCCAGGACTGCGGGAGAGGAGTGAGGTCGATGTCGCCTGCGACGGTCAAGATGCAGCAGGCATGCACCGCAGCCATGACGCAGCAGGAACTGGACGCCTGATCGTGTGGATCAGCCGGACAATCATCGGTACCATGGCAGATGGACATCTCGTGCGATGGCCCGGACGGCATCGTCTGGCCGGCATGGCCGGCATGGCCGGATACCGGAAAACCTGTCAGCACCAGCAGGACCATCGCCGCCAGCGCCAGCCATCGGCGGACATTCGCCAGGGCAGGCAGGGCCTGACGGTTGCTGCGATGGCGTCTGATCATTTGCCTCATGGTTTGGCCCAGGCTCCGCAGAGGAGATGATACCATCTGGTGGAGGCGATCAAGGTTCGATTGGCAGCAGTGCTTCCTTATCTGCCTGCCGGACTGGGTCGAGCAGGGCGTGGCTGGGACCCTGAGCTGCTATGGCTTTCCTGCGTGCGGTCGACTGGAGCGGTCCCGGCAGCCGTCGGTGCCCCTTTTGCGCCGAACAGTCGTGACAGTAGCCGCTGCCGTCCGGTGGCATCTCCACCCGACATGCTTAGGAGCATTGGGAAACCGGCATGCCAAGTATCTGAAAAGCTTGGCATCCCCAACGGGATTCGAACCCGTGTCGCCACCTTGAAAGGGTGGAAATAGAGGCATTTTGATGTCCACAAGCGTTCGTTGATATCCTTTGGTTTCTGACGTTCCTTAGGAAATTGTCCTCGATTGTCCCTGAATGCCCGTAGGAGTACATTTCCTAAGCATTCAGAACAGTGCCGGACATGCCGAAGCCGATCCCCCTGACCAGGATCTCCAGCAAGACAGAGCGGGCCAAGCTTGAGACGGCCCATGAGCCTTGGTGGTTCGGGGTCGCCCCTGGCCAGCATCTCGGCTACCGGCGACTGAAAGGCAGCGACTACGGCACCTGGTATGCACGCTGGCGTCCTACTGGCGGCAATGGTGGTTCGTACCGGAAGACGACGCTTGGCTTCGCCGACGATCAGCGCGAGGCAAACGGCATCGACATCCTCAGCTTCGCCCAGGCTCGCGCATCTGCGATCAAGTGGTGGGACCAGCTGGCCCGGAAGGCTGCTGGCCTTGAAGAAGAAGCCCCTCCTACGGTGCGCACTGTCGGCGATGCACTCGATGACTACCTGAGATGGTTCCGCCGCAGCCAGAAGTCTGTCACGGAGGCTAGGCGCGCCATCGAGCGCCACATTCGGCCGGCTCTTGGTCAGACCGACATGAACAGGCTGACTACGGCTAGGCTCAGGAACTGGCACCACGCTCTAGCCGAGGCGCCCGCTTTAGGACGATCAGGCAAGCCGAAGGCGCTCGCGACGGCCATCGAGCCGGAGGAACTGCAGCGTCGTCGGCAATCCACAGCAAATCGTCTGCTCACAACCTTGAAAGCTGCGCTCACTCATGCACACCGAGAGCATGGAGTCGGAGACCCGAGCATCTGGACACGGGTACAGGCGTTCAAGAGCGTAGAGGCAGCACGGCTCCGCTATCTGTCCCGCGATGAGGTCATCAGGCTTCTGAACGCTTGTCCGCCGGACTTTCGCCGCCTGGTACGTGCTGCGGTGGAGACCGGCTGCCGCTTTGGTGAACTCGCACGGGCGAGGGTTCGGGATGTCGATGTCACAGCCCGTACGCTGCTAGTGCCTGTGGCGAAGTCTGGCAGAGCTCGGCACGTGCCGCTCGACCGAGCGGCCTCAGCGTTCCTGCAGACGCTTGTGCAAGGCAGAGGAGGCGACGAACTCCTGCTACTTCGGTTTGATGGGCAGGCTTGGGGTGACAACCACCAGATCGCTCGGATGAGGCTCGCGTCGCAGCGGGCAGGGATCGTACCGGCAGTCAACTTCCACGCGCTCCGGCACACCTATGCCAGCGGGAGGATAATGGCGGGGGCGCCGCTTTTGGTAGTGGCCCAGGCATTGGGTCACACAGACACCAGGATGGTGGAGAGGCACTACGGCCACCTTGCTCCGGGGTTCGTGCGGCAGACGATCGATGAGACCGGTTTCGCGCTCGATGCGGAGCCGACCAATGTTGCGCCACTGAAGCCAGAGGCAACTGCAGTGGCGTGATCGTGCGCGCCCGGCGCTTCTGGGCAGATCGACCGGACGGAGCAACGGCCCTGGAAAGCTCGCTCCGCCCGGTCATGCTGGAGGATCAGCGGTATGACAGTTATCACGCTAGCTAGTTCGGTGCCACGCGATCAGACGGTGCTTAGGCGCCATAATGAGCAAGAAGTGTCTCATGCGTTCCGGACGAACCAGCCTAGCATAGCTGACAGAGTGAGGGAGCTTGCGTGGATGCTCCGAAGCAAGATGGAGGATCCGGAACGACCTTCGGCACCAACTCGCTCTGCTTGCCATGCACAGGTGCCTAAGAGGGTCAAGATGAAACGGAACGAAAAGAAGGGAACGATAGCTGATCGCTTTTTCAATCTGCGGCTGCTGTCAAGTGAAGTACGTGTCAAAGAAAGAACCGGTGAAATAGATGAGGAATTATCTCTGAAGCAGCAACGGGAAATTGATCTGGAGCTTGCTTATCTTCTTATTGAAGCACTCAAGCAAAGCAGAGACGGCAGCCGCAAGCTGCACCCCGCTATTGCAAATCATCTCGTCAATATCATTGAAGGTGGATTGGCGGGCAAGCTGCCATACAGCTGGCCTGAACCCAGTGGCGGACGGGATCAGTTTGAAGAGACTGCCGGACCAGAAGATGTCGCCGTGCTCTACAAGACTGCGGGAGAGAAACAGTTACTGTCTCAACGCAACTATGCTGCGTCGCTCTGTCACGAGTTTGGCATCTCGCGTAGGACTCTTCACTCCTGGGCGGCTGCGCGACCCGCATCGATAAGAGCGACCGGCGATGGCGGCTATATCCTCGCTTGTCATGGTTTAACGGTTTACGTTGGAACGCTTGACCTATTGCGCAGCACACTAGCCGATCTCCTTGCCAATGCCGTGTCGGCATATCTGAAGGTCTAGCCGTGCAGCGGTCAGGTCCCTGGCTGCTGCAGAATTGCCAGCGATAGAATCGTGTATTCTATAGCGTCCACCCGGACATCACGGGGCAGTCCTAAGCAGTAGAGGACCTGGACGTGAAAGAACCTTCCTCCCGCGCCGACCCTATCAGCGTTCGGATCCCTGATGCGGTTCGCATGACCGGGATCTCGCGCAGTGTGCTCTATGAGCTGATCAAGCAGAACCAGCTTGAGACCATCAAGATCGGCCGCGCAACGCTGATCCCCGTCGCCTCCTTGAAGGCGCTGATTTCCAAGAACGTCACCAAGTCTGCCGCCTGAGCGGCCGGAGACGAACGCCATGAACCTGAAGGAGAAGGGGCCGGGCCGCCACAGCCCGAGCCCCTACGAACGCCGCATGTCTGGTAGCACGGCTGTTCGAAACTCGCACCTGCTCGATCACCTCGCCTACCTCCAAGCCATCAACGCCGACATCCGCCGGGCTTTCCTCGCCTGGGCTGAGCTGGGAGGAGGGCGTGATGACGGATGCGCCTGAAGCCCTGCCTCCCACAGCCGTTGATCTCGCTGCTCCCGGCTTCGCGGATCCGGATGCAGTGGTGGTGCTGACCAGCCCGTCGCTGCGTCTCACGAAGATCCATACCCGACAGGCGGACGGAACGACCCGCACCGACCCCTATGAGGACGCTAGGCACTTTCGAGGCAGACTTGCGAAGGCAGTATCCATTGGAGCCCTGGCATCCCTTCTGGATCGCCTGAGGGACGACCAGAAAAGCGCGGTGATCCGTTCCGCCGTCCGTGCCGATGCCAACCGCGTCCACATGCGCCGTCTGCTGCACCCTGATCAGGATGACGCGGTCACGCTTATCGAAGTGCCGCGCCGGTGGGTCGCGCTGGACTTCGATGGGCTGGGCGCACCTGACAGATGGTGGCTCGATCTCTCCGGCACCTATGACCTGGTGGTGCGTCCGGCACTGCCGATCGAGTTCCGCCGCGCCACCTGCATCGTCCAGGCCAGCGGTTCGGCCGGCGTGAAGTCGGGCTTCCGTGGCCGGGTCTGGTTTCTCCTCGCGCAGGACCATTGCGGTGCTCAGCTGCGCCGCGTGTTCGCCAACGTGCCAGGCCTGGACCGGTCGACCCTCCATCCCGCCACGCTCATCTATACCGCGCGCCCGGTCTTCATCGGCATGGTTGATCCGGTGCCGGTGCGCTTGGCGATCATCCCGGGGGAGGCGGAACGGGTGGCGGTACGCGTGCCGCCGGAACCGCCTTGCCCAGTGGCGGCCCCGTTGCGTGCGCCGATTGACGGCACCTGGGGCCCGAAGCCGGCGTACAGCCGTGCTGCCCTGGATCATGCTTGCGAGCGCATCGAGCAGGCCGGCGATAAGCAGCAGCATCCGACCCTGTACCGCGAAGCTATGGGCATCGGCTCCCTGGTCGGCTCGGGGCATATGCCGCTCCTGAAGGCCAGGGCGGACCTGATCGAGGCCGGGCTTGCCATGAAGGCCTTTGGCCGCCCTTGGCGCCGAGAGGAAGTTGCCCGTCAGATCGACCGCGGGCTTGCCGCCGGCATGGATCGGCCGCGCGCGCCGGGAGGTGCGTCGTGACCGACTATGATGATGCGCACGACCTCGGCGCCGACGTTCTCGACGACTTGGATCCGGCCCTGCGGGCGAAGATCGAGGAGGCGCAACAGGCGGAGCGCCAGCGGGCGGAGAAGATGCGCGCTGCGGTTGGCTCCGATGATGAGGCGTTTACTACCGCCATCATGCAGCTCGCTGCTTTGCCGCCAGCCGACTACCAGCGCTCTCGCCGGGACAGCGCCAAGAAGCTTGGGATCACCTGCGGCTTCCTGGATGCCGTGATCCGCGCTGTGCGTATGGCTGGCGGAGAAGAGCAGACCAAGACGCACCAGCGCGAGCAGCTGATCGCGCTGGCCATGAAGCATGGCGAGTTCTGGCGCGATGACGCTGAAACGGGCTTTTGCTCTGTCAGCTATGAACAGGGACGGGTGGAGCACCATGCGGTCAAGAGCACCGGCTTCAAGCGCTGGCTGATCCACGCCTATGGCGACGCCCATACGATCAAGACCGAGCATGGGCCTCGTCCGGCTGCCCCTGGCACGCAAGCGCTGACCGAGGCGCTGGCTGCCATCGACGCCCTGGCCGGTCGTGGACCGCTGGACCGCCCCGCTATCCGCATCGGCGAGGCTCGGAAGCTGAATACACAGGGCGCGGAACTAGAAAGAGATAGGCAAGAAGCGTCATTAGCGTCATGCAGCGTCATGGCGGCCGTCTATCTCGACCTCGGTGACGCCTCCCATCGGGCCATCGAGATCGACCAGGGCGGCTGGCGGGTCGTTGCTGCCGCTCCTGTCCGGTTCCTCCGCTGTCCCGGCATGATGGCGCTGCCGATCCCGGTGCGAGGCGAGAGTGCTCTTGAGGCGCTGAAGAAGCTGATCGGGCAGAAGGGGGACATCTGGATCCTGTTGCTCGGTTGGCTGTTCGGCTGCTTTGCGCCGCGTGGTCCTTATCCGGTGCTCGCCATCACCGGCGAGCAGGGCTCGGGCAAGACCACGCTCGCCCGCGTGCTGCGCCGGCTGATCGACCCTAACAAGGTGGACCTCGGCACCAAGCCCAAGGACGAGCGCGATCTCGCGATCGCTGCCCGGAACTCCTGGGTGCTTGGCTTCGACAACATGTCGTCGATCGACCCGGACCTGTCGGACGCCATGTGCCGCCTGGCCACCGGCGGCGGGTTCCGCACCCGCCAGCTGTTCACCGATGACGGCGAGGTGCTGTTCTCTGCCAGCCGGCCGCAACTGCTGAACGCCATCCCGGATGTGGCTCGTGCACCGGACCTGCTGGATCGCGCGATCCTGCTGGAGCTGCACGCCCGGCCCGATACCGAACGGGAGTTCGAGGCCGACTTCTGGCGGAAGTTCGAGGCACTGGCTTCGGCAGTCCTGGCCGCACTGTTGGATGCGGTGACGGGCGCGCTGAAGCGGCTACCAACCACCGTGCTCAAGTCCAAGCCCCGAATGGCGGACTTCGCCCGCTGGGTGGAGGCTGGTGCACCAGACCTCGGGCTGAAGCCGGGGCAGTTCCTGAAAGCATATGAGCGCAACCGCCGCAATGCCGCCCGGATGGCGCTGGACGGCGACGTGCTGGTGCCAGTGCTTCGGACCTTCCTGGAGGGCAACAGCAACGCCTTCACTGGAACGGCTACCGAGCTGCTCAGCCGGCTCAACGCCAAGGTCGACCTGGACACCAAGCGCACCAAGGGATGGCCTGGTGCTCCGCATGCCCTGACTGGCCGGCTCAAGCGTCTGGCCCCGGCGCTGCGGCGCGACGGCATCATCGTCGAGACCGGCCGCGATATGCATGCCCGCGGGCTGTCGCTGAAGCTGGAGATACCCAAAGAGCCTGACGAACCGCTCGAGGTTGATGGTGATGAGCCTGCGGATGACGCTCATGACGCCAATGACGCTCCGTCCCAATCTCTTTCTGATCCCTCGCTGCATGTGTTTGAAGGTGAGCTATGATCGCCGCGCTGGCCCGCGCCCGAGCCGCAGGGGTGGCGGTTCGCCTTGAGCCGGGCGGCAGGATCCGTTGGGAAGCACCGCGACCAATCGGGCCCGATCTGCTGGCCGATCTTCGGGCTCGGCGGGAGGAGGTCCGTGCTGTGCTCACGGCGGCAGGAGGATCCGCGCCTGCGCCAGTGGATGGCGCAGATCCGCTTGCACGGGCTTCTGCACAAGGCTGGCGCGTGGAGCTGCGACCGAGCGGGCTGCTGGTCGATACCTGTGGAAAGCCAACCGATCCTGCGCTGATGGATGCTCTGCATGCTCTGGCGCGTGACCAGGAGACACCACCGTTGCCCGATCACCTGCTCGCCGATGAGGGTGAGATCGTGCTGCGGGACGAACTGGACGAGATCGAACAGGAGTTCCGCCCATGAACCGCCGCATCGTGGTCCGCACCCGCACGGGCTGGCGGGACATCCCGGTTGAACAGCGCCCCATCCTCACGCCTCGCCGGCGTCGTCGCATTGACGAGAGCGTGCCTGTCGAGCGCCTGGTGGAGCATGACGGCACGCCAATCAGCGTCGCCCCTAGCCCACCTCGTCACTTCCGGCTGGCGCGGGCGGCGGATGGCACTGCCGTTCGCCTCGATCAACAGGAGAGGGAGGGGGCTATCACATCTCTGCGACAGTAAAAAACTAAGGACCGCTGTCGGTCCACCACGCACACGAAACTAAGGAATCGCTTTGAAAAACTCACTAGGACCCCCAAAGCACCTATCTGCCGAAGCAAAGCGGTGGTGGACGAAGCTTTCTGAAGAGTATTCCATCCAAGATGATGGCGGTCTCCTGATTTTGCAAACTGCATTCGAAGCATTTGATCGAATGCGAGATGCGCAGCAACAGATCAAAAAGACTGGAGCGACTTTTGAGGATCGCTTTGGTCAGGTGAAGGCGCATCCATTACTCGCTACAGAGCGTGACGCTCGCGGGCAATTTCTTGCGGCGGTCAAGCAGCTCAACTTGGACATCGAGCCCTTGAACGACCGGCCGGGCCGTCCGCCCGGCTCGAAGATGTAGGAGAAGCCATGCCCACCAAGCGTGTCCGCAGGCGCCGAAACCGCGTCGAAAGCCTGAGTGCGTACCAGATCAGCTACCTGCTGGACTGCGCGCCGCCGGAGGTCCCGGAGTCGGATGTTTGGTGGCGCTATACGGAAGTAGGCTGTGACCGACCCGATTCGCCCTACCAAGCCCGATCCGCAGGAGGGCTGTGGCGGGCGAACCGTGACGAGCTGATGGCCTTGTGGCTGCAGGATCATCCCGGTTGTCGCCCGCAG
>JAESGR010000860.1_pt1 | contig 13714 bp, 12 predicted proteins | sample 9269771 | NCBI WGS metagenome assembly JAESGR01 (sample SAMN15739572, study PRJNA653492) | algae metagenome | isolation source: Chroococcus sp. CMT-3BRIN-NPC107 and co-occurring heterotrophs from well... | place: USA: Clark Mountains Wilderness, California | collected 2010-04-18
CTAGCAGGAACAGCAGCAGCCAGGGTTCGTTCCTGCGGCGCTGGGCGATCAGCCAGGGTCGTTCAACCAAGGGAACGGCAGCGAGTTGTGGATTGCAGTGGCGGCGATGGCCGCGTGTCCCATGGCGACACACCGACACATTTGTCAAAAGCAAGTGCCGGAACGACCAGCGGGAGCTGCCACGGCAGGTTGTTCTTCCCGAAAGCCCTGGCTGGGCCGAGATCGAGGGAGGCCCACGCAACAGAGTAGATGCTCTAAGGTCCGACGGTAGCCTGCATGGGCAGGACAAGCGTCTCTGGCGACTTCGGGGCCTCAGCAAGGTCGGGCGCTGAACCGCGCCGAACCTCCACCATCACCTCATCGGCCACGAGTTGCAGAACTGCCTTGTCGCGCGTGCTGATGCTGCGTGGAACGGTGTCGATGAGGCAGAGTGAACCGATTGCCGACCCGTTATCGGTTCGCAGGGGAGCACCAGCATAAAACCGGATGCCGCGCTCCTTGAGCCAGGGGTTGTTGGCAAACCGCTTGTCCCTCAGGACGTCCTCGACGACGATAACCTCGTTGGCTGCGACGACGTGGCTGCAGATCGACATCTCACGTGCTGCCTGACGCGCACTGGCAAGGTCCGGCGGCAGGCCGGTGCTCGATTTCCAGAACTGCCGGTGCTCATCGACCAGCGACACCAGGCAGATCGGCACGTCAAAGGCCTTTGCCAGCTTCCGTGTGATGCGATCGAATCGTTCCTCCGGAGGTGTGTCGAGCAGCCCTGTCTCGTTGAGGGCCGCCAGCCGAACGTCCTCGTCGGCCGCAGCCGGGGCCGCCATGGTCGGGCAAGAGAGTGGCGTCGTGGCCAAGGCCTCAATGCGTGTGAGCGCGCTTGTGAGCGAGCAAGCGACGAGATCGGCCATCAGCCCAGCCGCCGGATCATCGGTCTTGGCCTCATCGAGTTGCCCGTTCCAAAGACCAACCATGATCTTGATGTCTGGTGCCTTGCGCCGCAGGCGGCGGCAAGCCTGACGCGCCTGAGCAACCGCCGAACGATTCAGGTAGGACAGACAGACAAGCTCGACGTCCTTCAGGTCGATGTTGGCGATGCCCTCAGGGCTGATCGCATCTGCAGGGAGGACCTGAGAGCCGATCCCCCGGCGCTCCAGGAGTTGGGCCAGCATACAGGCAGCGGCACGGTCAAGGCCGGTCCGGCCGGCGATGCAGGCCACCGGTTTGCCCACCCAGATGATGGGCTCCATCCGGGCACTGCTATCGGCTTCCTCCACGTCCGGTCCTTCATGGTCGGCGAGATCTGCCACCAGTGTGACGAAGCCCTCGGTAACCAGCGCGCGCGACTCGCCAAACAGCCGCTCGCGCGAACGGTCGGCTTCCGCCAGTCGCAGGGCCGGCAGCCCGACCTCGTCATAGAACGTGGCGAGCGGCTGCGTCTCGAGGATGGCTGCGGACATGTCCTCCCCTTCATGGGCATCCCCGGCCAGCATGCGCTGGTAGAGGCGTTCGGAGGGGCTGAGCACCGGCTGGCTGCCGAGCATCACGTCCAAGAAGCGGAGATGAGGCACGTAGCGGGCGACAACTGCCAGGCAGACCGTAAGCGGGGTCGAGAGCAACAGACCCACCGGGCCCCAAAGAGCCGTCCAGAACACCGCTGCCACCAAGATCGCCACCGTAGAGACGCCGGTGCTGGCGCCGTAGAGCCACGGCTCGAGCACGCTGTTGCTGATCAACTCTACCGTGAGGATCAGCCCAAGCGTCCAGAACAACATGCTCCAGCCTGGGTCGACTGCCACCGCAAGTGCGATCGGAAAGAGTGCGGCCACAAACGGCCCCACATAGGGGACGAACCGCAGAACAGTCGCCAGCACACCCCAAAGAAGCGCATTTGGGACGCCGATGAGCCAGAGCCCCAGGCCGATCGGAATGCCGTAGGTGGCGTTGACCAGGAGCTGCATCAGCAAAAAGCGGCTTACCCGCTGTGCCACGTCGTTCATCGCCTGGATCGTCTGCTGGAGGTCGCCACCGAACAGCCCGATCAGGCGGTCGCGCAGGTCTTCCCGCTCGATCAGCATGAAAACCACCAGGACGATGACGATGCCGGCAGTGCCGACCGGGGCCAGCAGCGGCAAGCCGATGCTCTGCAGGACCTCCAGCGTCGTGGTGGGAGGCTCCTCGACGCGGACGGTCACTGGCTCGCCGGCCGGTCGATCCTCCACGGTGGGGTGCAGCTCGGCACCCAGCTCACGCAGCATGGTCGTCGCATGGTCGAGGACGCCACCCTGTGGAGCAGCGTCCTGAAAAGAACGGATCTTGGCTGCGATATTGTTCTGGTACTGCGGGAGGTTGTCCGCCAGCTGGACCAGTTGGCTGCCGACAAGCACACCAAACGCGGCGATGCCGGCGAAGGCCACGAGAACAACCAGCAGCACAGCCGGGATCCGGGACAGACCCCATCGCTTCAGGCGCACGGCCATGGGTGCCAGGGCAAAACTCAGAAGCACAGCCAGGGCGACAGGAATGAGAATAGCGCGACCGAAATAGAGCGCGCCAATAACGGCAGCGCCGACCACGACAGTTGCCATCAGGATGATCGCGGAGTGCAAGGCCCGCCCGGCGGGGAAGCGCCCAGAGGAGAAGCCGGTTTGGTCGCAAAGGCCATCGTATTCGCCACAGGCTCTGCGTCGGATGCTCCCGACGAAGCTTCAGATAACCTCGGTACCATCTGCATGTTCCCGCTTGGCGGATGGCGGGTTTACGTCAGGCTCTGGCCGCGCATGGTATTTTGGATCGCCGAATGAAGATCTGCACTGTACGTGGATACTGGGACCCTGAGTTGAAGCCAAAGCAGCTAAGTCCGCGGGCGAAAGCGGCTCATGCCGGGTAACGGCGGGTAACTTGAAGCCGTGCCGTTCGATGAGCCAGGTCCTGTCGTAGGCTTCGCACGAGGCGAGAACGGCCTGGCACAGCTCCTCAACCGTGGCAAAGTTGCCGTGGAGGGTGTTGGCTGCCAACACTGCCTGGATCGCGACCACTAGGTCGGCATCCGGGGCCAAGCCATAGGGGTTGCCGCTGAGGGACGAGAGCGTCCGGCTCACAGCTTTTGCGTCCAGCCAAAGGACGGTCGGCCTCCAGGGTGGCGATCTTCTTGGCCAGCAGGTCATGCTCGATCAACTCTTGGCCGAGCTTGGCCTTGAGCCGTTGGGCTACCACCGCCGCCTCCCTGGCAGCCAGAAGACGTCACGCCGCCCGCTTGGGCGCCGCGGCCGTGACCCTAATGAGACTGGCGCGAAAGCCGTGGCTGCTGGCTTGTAAGCTGAGTAGGGCGGATATGTGAGCGCCTAAGGCTAAAACTTCCGGCGCATCCCGCCGCTCATCGGCACCGGATTGACTGATGCCGAGAACTCGATGCGCCACCGTCTACTTCGTCAAGCGCGGCTGGCTGTCGATGCTGGCGCCGCTGGAGGACGGTGATGTCGCCGAGGTGGGCTTGGTCGGGCTGCCGGTCATCCTAGGCGAGCCGTAAGACGACCTGGAAGCCATGGTGCAATGTCCAGGTGGCGCACCGCTGCCTGCAATGGTCACCACCACACCGACCACCACCTGGCCTGCTGGCCAGCCTTTCTAGCTGATCACATTGCTGGAGCAGTTTCCGTCTCGCGTGCTCCCAGCACCATCTCGGTCATCCATTTGATCAGCAGCGTGCTGTAGGCCTGCTGCCAAGGCTCCTCCGACAGGGCGTGATCCGCGCCATCGATCAGCCGATAGGTCAGCGACCGGACGTTCTTGAAGGCAGCACGGTAGCTGGCGAACACCGGGGGCGGGATGATGTCGTCATGCTCGGATTGCACGAGCAGCACGTCGCCCTCGAACTGCACGCAGGCACCCAGGGCCCGGTTCTTGTCCGGGCTCACGAACCCGCGCCGGTACGCGGCCAGCCCGTACTTCTTCAGCTGCTGCCGATCACGGCAATGGCTGCCTTGTCGACCGACGCCTGCTTCACCAGGACATCATAGGCAGCGATCACGTCGCGCAGGTTGTCCTCCCGCGTGACCGTGTCCTGCTGCTGGTCCGATCCGCCATGGCCGCGCAGGTCGAAGGTCAGGCACACGCAGCCCAAGGCGGCGATCTGCCGGGCACGCGCCAGGTACTGCTCCTGGGTCCCGCCCCAGCCATGCACCAGCAGCACGCCCGGGACGAGCGTCGTCGGCCGTACCACCGTACCGGTGAGGTGTTCCTGGTCGACCTTGATGGCGATCGCCTTGTCGCGGGTCGTCATGTGGTTCCGATCAGCGTGTATTTGAGGATCTGCCCGACACCTTCGTCGATGCCGTTGAAGTAGATCGCGTCGCCCGGCGGCGGATCGCTCTTGCCGTAGAACTCGAAGGTGGACGCCTGCACCGACGTCAGGGCGGGATCGGCATGAAAGGCTTCAAGCGCGGCGATCTCCGCACCACTGGCCCCGCCGATCCGCCAGGATTGCTCCAGCACGCCGGAGCGCCAGGCCCCCTGGGCATTGCGACCCTGGGCAACGTCATAGTTGCGGCGGGAGCTGAAGAAGCCCGGGAACAGCACGTGCGCGGCCAGATCGTAAGCGCGTGCCTGCTCGACCGCACGCCGGACATTCTCAGCCAGGTCTGTCGCAAGCAGCTGTTCGAACGAGCCACGCACGACCTGCAGCGTCGAGCCGCCATAGACCTCGGCACCGGTCCGATCCCCTGTCAGGCGCTGGGTGCCGTGATAGCTGGCTACCAGCTCGCCGACCTGCACCTGGCCAACACTGAGGGTGAGCACCTCCTCAAGATGCTCCTCGAGCACCAGGCCAACCTCATGGATCTCCGCCATGTCCATGGCACCGAGCGCTGCCTCAAGCGCCGGCGCATCCGCTACGACCACTTGGCCGCGTCCGCCAATGCCGCGCACGGATTTCAGCCGCACCGGTCCGTGTTCAAGCAGCCGGGCACCCGCTAGGCGGGCGTCCTCGAGGCTGAACACGGAGAAGCCGCAAAGAACCGCCTCGGCGACCCACTCGGCAAAGGCGTGACTCCAGCCGGCAGCCGCACGCGCGGTTGGAGCAAGCAGGGGATGGGTGATCACCTTGGTGCCGACGAAGTCGTACGGGACCACGCCACCGAACAGGTCATGCACGTCCTGGATGTTCAGGGCACGGGCGAGATCGGCTGCCAGGGTGTCGCTGGAGACGAGGTAGATGGGTGAGGAGGAATGGGCAGCTGGATCGTGCCAGCCGGCATGATCGAAGCCGATCAGGGCGGCCAGCCGCCGGGCGATCTCCAGGTGCGATGCACCTTCATGACTGCGGCGGTAGCCGTCATCGCGCAACGAGTGGTTCACGACCAGACCGCCCTTTGCCACGGTGCCGGAGCCAGCCGCCGCTGTCCTTTCCGCGCGACGCAAGAACCGGCCCATCGCCCTACCCCGTCACCATCGAGCCGGTGCATCCGGCCCAACCAACGGCTGCAAGCAGCAGGATGGAGCCAAGGTTCCTGAGCTCCTGCTCAAGCCAGCCAACATCAGACCCTACTACAGTCAGGTCATTGGAAGCCCCACCCGATGCACATTCTCATCATGGACGGGACCAAGCTGCTGCTGGAGCTGTTCCCGGCGACCTGCCTTGGCCATCTTTCCCAGGGAGTGGCCGCGTTTGCGGTTGGAGAAGCATCGATGCGATTTGCCCTGCTACCCATCCTTGGCGCCACCACCGCATGGCTACTGGGGCTTGCTGCTCCCGCCGAGGCCGCAACGACCATGCGGCTTTGCACCGGCAGCCCCGGCAAGACCTACCTCAAGGTCGGGGAGAAGCTGGCTGAGCTGGCGCCCAAGCTTACGGCAGGCGGGCTGCAGATCGAGGTCGTTCCCACCGCCGGATCGATCGAGAACCTGAACAAGACGCTTGCGGGGGAGTGCGACGGGTTCATCGCCCAAGGTGACGCGGTCGACTTCTATACCCGCAAGGTGGATGCCCGCGCGGCTGACGAGATCCAGGTCCTGGGCGAACTCTACAAGGAGCTGTCACTGCTCTTGTGTCGCCGGGGCAGCGACATCGACGATCTCGACGAGGTGGAGGATCAGACGCTGGCTGCAGGCTCGATGGGCACCGGGTCGCTTGCGACGCTCCTCACCTTGCAGGGGATCGATGCCGAGGCGTACGGCCAGGTCAAGGTCCTTCCTGCCAATGGTTTTGAGGGCGCCCTCGCTGTCGTCGATGGCCAAGCCCAGTGCCTGTTCGACGTCATCGCCCCGCAGTCCGATCTGGTCCGCGTGCTGAACGACAACGAGCGTACCTCGGGCCAGCTCTACTTTGCCGAGGTTGACAATGACGACATCGAGGACTTCGCCATCGACGGCAAGCAGATCTACGAGGTCGTGACCTTCAACGACGAGATCTACCCGAACCTGGCGGTGACCGGCGATCCCGAGACGCTCGCCATCAGCGCCGTGCTAGGCGTCAGCCGTGCCTTCACCCAGGCGCAGCCACAGGTGAACGCAACACTCGCCATGCTGCTGCTCATGACCGCCCAGGATGTGCAGGCCATCGCCTATGGCGAGCAGAAGCCCTTCAAGGAATAGGACCTGCGCCGGCAGCCGATACTCACGGCTACATCCAGCCAAGGGCTTCTACGGCCCACTGGGGATGAAGAAGAAGGTCTTGGACTGGCAGTAGCCCCGCACTAGCCATCTCATGCCTTCAGGACGGTCGACCCGAGGCGTGCTCGGCTGCACCAAGCTAGTACCGAGCATCATCGCCAGCATTGGATATGCCGGCGCATCCTGCTTCCTCTCGTTTCCTTTGCACGCCATCGGCACAGGCACCAACAGGCTTGCCGAGATGTTCATGGCTCCTGAGCTATCGGCTGGCGTTCGCCATCCAGCCATCAGTAGGTGGACATCTACAGGGGACAGACCGTGCACCGCCCATTGGATCTGCACCCCGAGCGTGCCGTGCGCCGTGATGGCGACCTCTACGCGATTGTCGACATCGGCTCGAACTCGGTCCGTCTCGTCGTCTATGACAAACTGGCGCGTGCACCTCTACCCCGCTTCAACGAGAAGTCGCTCTGCCGGCTGGGTGCTGGTCTCGAGGAGACAGGAGAACTGGCGGCCGAAAGCTTCCAGCGCACGGTGGAGGCAGCCCGTCGCTTTCGGGCGATTGCCGATGCCATGGGCGTGGCAAGGATCGATGTCTTGGCCACGGAGGCGGTAAGGCGCGCCTCGAACGGCAGCGCCTTGGTCACAGCTATTGCGGCCGAGGTCGGCCTCGACGTCCGTATCCTGACCGGTGCCGAGGAGGCTTACTTCGCTTCCATGGGCGTGATCTCCGGCTTCTACCGGCCGATGGGCATGGTCAGTGACATGGGCGGTGGTAGTCTGGAGGTAGCAGAGGTTCTCGATGACCAGGTGGGCGAGCGGTCGGTGAGCCTGCCTTTGGGTGCGCTCCCGGTGCAGGAGATGCTGGCGGTCCACGGTGCGGCGGATGCGAAGGAGCGGATCGACGCGCTCCTGAAGGAGAAGCTGGTGGCGAGCATGCCCGAGCCGGTGCTGTATGCCATTGGTGGCGGCTGGCGTGCCTTGGCCAGGGTACATATGGCAGCAACCGTGGCCCCGGTGCGGGTTGCACATGGCTACACGGTGGAGGCTCGCGACCTGCGGACCTTTGCCAAGAAGCTTTGGCGACTGCCAAAGGCGAAGCTTGCCACGCTTCCAGGGGTGCCGACACGGCGGGTCTCGACCATTGCAGCTGCCGCTTTGGTTCTGGATCGCCTGATCAAGCGCCTGGCATCGGAGCGGATTGTCTTCTCTGCGCTGGGTGTCCGCGAGGGGTGGCTCTACCAGCAGCTTACCGAGCAGGAGCGGTATCTCGATCCTCTTCTCGAAGGTGCCCAGGCTTTTGGCCTGCCACAGGCGCGGGTCCCCGAGTTCGCGCCGGCACTTGCTCGCTGGACCGACGGTCTTTTCCCTGGGGAAACCCATGCCGACCGGCGGCTGCGCGTGGCAGCTTGCGCCTTGTCCGACATCGGCTGGCGCATTCACCCGGACTTCAGGTCGATCGACTGCTTCGAGCGCTTGGTTCAGTTCCCGTTCGTGGGCCTGGATCACATGGAGCGGGTCTTCCTCGCCGCCACGATCCATGCTCGCCATGCCGGCAGCCATCTCGACGACCCGCGGTTGAAGCCGGCCATCGACCTCCTGCCGGCGAGTTCTCGCCGACGCGCACAGATCCTCGGCAGAGCAATGCTCGTCGGGTATCGCCTTTCTGGCTGCGTGCCAGAGATCCTGGAACGCGCGAGGCTGCGCATCGAACCCGATCAGGTGCGCCTTGGGGTGAGCAAGCGAGCGCGCGGGCCGGACAGCGAAGTGGTCGGCGATCGACTGAAGCTCCTGGCACAGGCGGTCGGTGTTCGGCGCTTCGAGATCGTCGAGTGTCCTTGAGTGCCGAGTCCTCGCCTGCTCCTCTCCGAGGCCGTTGCCATTCTGCTCGAACAGGCTAGGCGAGGGACAGGATCACCGGATAGTCGGATGGTGCGAGTGATTTGCGGCCTGCTTGCGTATGGAGTGGCAAGCAACGCCGATGAACCTCGGCAAATAGCGGTGGATTGCTCTTGAGTAGCTGTGGTCGTAGTCGGGTGTTGGGCAGGGAAAGCCCGCCTGAGCGGGTTTGCTCCTGATGATGGGAGGATGATGGGCAGGCGTAGGTCCGCGCTCCATGCCAGACTGAAAGAGGAGCCCCTCGACGCGCGGGCGCTGGCGTATGCGCGCAGCATCGCTGCGCATTGGCGCGCTGCGGAGTTGGCGGTCGACTTGATGGAGCATCGTTCGCCGGGCGGGCAGTTAAATAGCTACGTGCTGACCGCTCGGCACCCGACGCGGGCGCTACGCTGCGAATGCAGAAGCTGGCGCCTCCTGGACCGATCCACTCCACGCGGCGCTACGCTCGTGTGGTCCATCGACGTCTTCACCTGGGATGCGGGCACAGTAGGCGAGAACGAGACGCTACAGCACGCAGGCGTGGCAGTGGCAAGGTCCCACGATCTGGCTTGGCGCCAAGTGCTGGAATGCCTCGACGGCGGACCAGAGCTGCCCGCAGACCTCAACACAGCCATCGACCAAGTAGCACCAAAGCCGACAGCCCGAAGAGATTGGCGCTGCCCTGCCGCAGTCTTGGCGAGTGCACTGGCGCTCGGGACAGTCACCTACGGTGTCTGGCGCACTGAGCCAACGAAGTTGGCCAGGGTTGACACAGTGACGCTGTCGCCCCTGCCAGTCCAGGTCGACCCTGGTCGCAGCCAGAGCCTGCCAAGCGCACGCGACGATCCCGGCCCGACCGTCAGCACTTCGGACATCGCTCAGGAGCTGGCGGTGGATGGGCCCGGAACGGCCGCCTTCGCTTGGCAGCTCGTGGCGGACCGGTTCCCGGCCGAGCGTGGGACCTACCGGGGCGACCTCGATGTCATGCTGAAGAAGGGTGCGGTCCGCGTGTTGACTGCCTACAGCAAGACCGACTTCTTTGTGGACAAGGGCAGGAGCGGCGGCGTCACCCACGACTACATGCAGGCCTTCGAGACCTATCTGCAAAAGCTGCAGGACCCCAAGCAGCCACGGCCGATCGTCTACTTCGTCCCGGTGAGCCGTGACCGCCTGATCCCAGCCCTGCTGGCAGGCGAGGGCGACCTCATTGCCGCTAATCTCACGGTGACGCCTGAGCGCAGGCAACTGGTCGACTTCTCGGAACCCTACCTCGACAACGTGAAGGAGGTGGTGGTGATGGGACCAGCCTCGCCGGAACTCGCCACTGTCGAGGACTTGGCCGGCAAGGAGGTCTGGGTACGCCACTCGAGCAGCTATTGGGAAAGCCTCAACATGCTCGACCGCCGCTTCGTGGCTGGCGGACGTCCTTCGATGCGACTGATCGAGGCCAACGAATACCTCGAGGACGAGGACCTGCTCGACATGCTCAATGCCGGCCTGATCCCACTCATGGTGGTCGATGATCACAAGGCCCGTGTGTGGGCAAAGATGCTGCCGAACATCACCGTCCGTGAGAATATCCTCTTGCGGGAGAAAGGTCAGATCGCTTTTGCGATCCGCAAGCAGAGCCCCAAGCTGAAGACTGCGCTCAACGCCTTTATCGAGAAGAACGAGAAAGGGACGACATTCGGCAACATTGTTTTCAACCGCTATCTTGCCGACGCCGATTTCGTGAAGAACTCTTCCAGTGAAGAGGAGCGACGCAAGTTCGAGAAGGTGCTCGACCTGTTCCGCCGCTTCGGCAACCGCTATGGCTTCGATCCCCTGATGCTGGCAGCTCAGGGTTATCAGGAGTCGCAGCTTGACAATTCAGCACGGAGTGAGGCTGGAGCCGTTGGTATCATGCAGATACTTCCGACCACCGCCAGGGATCCGAACGTCGACATCACTGATATCGAGGTTCTGGAGAACAATATTCATGCTGCGGCCAAATACCTGCGCTTTGTGATGGATACCTTCTTCCCGGACACGAAGATGGACTCGTTCAACCGGACCATGTTCGCCTTTGCATCCTACAATGCCGGGCCGGCAAGGATCGCCAAACTGCGGCGGCAAGCGGCCGGTCGCGGCCTCGACCCTGACCAATGGTTTGGCCAGGTGGAGCGGGTGGTGGCGGAGAAGATCGGACGTGAGACGGTGCAGTACATCAGCAACATACTCAAGTATTACGTCGTGTACCGCCGCATCGCAGAGCTGCAGGCGCGCAAGGAGAGAGCGCTGGAGGCAGCGCTTGTAAGGCCGTTCTGACTTAGACAGAAAGCAGGTGCCGCGAGATCAAGAACATTGCCTGCACAATTATCTATAGCTTCCTCGTTGACGTCCTTGTGCGATTTCAGGTCTAGGGCCTGAGTACCGTGCCGATGGTGGACGAGTTACATCCGGCCACGACCGCACTCGACGCCAACGTACCATATCGGCGTCATGAGCCCGAGCCGATCACCAGGGTGCTGGTCTTCTCCAGCTTGTGTGCAGGGCATCAGCCACCAGGCGTTCGTTCCCAACGACCCAGTTGCGATCGTGGGAAGGAGGGGTAGGTGGATCGGCATCGCCAACTTCCGGCAAACAGGATCGTTAAATGAACGACGGCCGGTATGATCAGCGACAGGTGCACCGGGACAACAGGGATCGGGATCACTCGTCCCGGCCGTGTACCTGCGCTGGCGGCGATGTCGCCTCAACGGCGGTGAAACTCTCCACAATACGATTCCAGATTCAGGCGTATGAACCTCCCTCGGAGGTCAGGCTGCTGAGCGATGCGATGTACACCAAGACACTTCAAGCTTCATCCCGGCTAGGGCTCCGCTTCACACCAGAGCAGGTCGCGAACGGCTACAAGCGGCATCTTGAGGAGTTGCGGCTGCAATTGCTGGACCAGGGATACCTCATCATCGAGGGCCAGCAGGAAACGCGGGTAGGTTACCTCTGCCCGCAGCCAGTAGATAGCGGATGTCCGTCCCGACCTGTGGAACAAACCGCGAGCGAGATCGCCGATGGCGATGGTCCCACCTTATCCACAATAGAATGATCACCAAGCCTGCCGGCGCGGCGGCCTTGCATCGGGCAAACAGTACTGGACCGACGGCGAGGGTGGTCCGTTAGCCGTGGCGGATCTTGAAGTACAGGATCGTGCTGGCGAGCATCAGGGTGACAGAGTTCGCAGCGGCCAGCGGCCAGTCGCTGGTCAGAATGCCGTAGGTCAGCCAAAGCGTGATGCCGGTAACGAGCACGACGAACATCTTGAGCGAGATGTCGTGGGTCGAACGGGTCCGCCAGACGCGCAGCACCTGGGGGACATAGGCACTGGTTGTACATAGGGCGGCAGCATAGCCGACAAGGTCCAGAAGTTGCACAGGAGTCCTCGAGCTGGGGGTGCCGAGGAACGGCCCGGCAGCAGAACAGTTCCAATGCCCACATGCTCAGCTGATGATGGCCATCATGCAGGGGCCCAAAGCATCTAGCCAAGCTGTGTTGCCTGCTCGGTACCTTAAAGCGCCTCGCTGGAGCTTTTGGGGACACTCCGGAACTTGCTGACGAGCTTCTCGCTCTTGTGCTGGGCGGAACCAAGCGTGCAACCTGCTCTTCGCTCGCGTGGTGCCAGGCCAACATCATGCCGACGGTCGGCGAGATCAGCGTGGTGATCGACGGGCGCGGGCGACCTGCTTGCGCGATCGTGACCACGTCGGTTGAGGTCAAGCGTTTTGGAGAGGTAGATGCCGCCTTCGCGTTGAAAGAAGGCGAGGGGGACAGATCGCTGGAATGGTGGCGTGCCGCCCACGAAGCATACTTTAGACGAATGGGCTGCTTTGCACCTGAGATGCTGGTGGTCTGCGAGTGCTTTGAAGTTCTTGAGGTTCTCTGAACCCTGTCGACCCACGTAAAGCTTGGTGTCGACGTCGGCTACGGCCGAGGCTGCCGATGCGACGGCCGCAAGAACTAAGAAAACGACGAGCACACCGAGCTAATGGTGCGACGCAAACAAACAGTACCCATGACGGCACGTCCTGCACGGCGTCGGTTCAAGCCTTGCCGTGTTCCAGGTGCAGCACGGCGAGCGGGATCAAGCGGCCCGATGGTGAACCCGATCGCAGTCGTGGTGATCGGCCTGGACCGTAGCGCGCCACCGCGACCGTGGCCCGAGAGCCATGTCGCCGGCAACCCGACTGACCTGCACGAGCGATTGGCGGCTACGGTGAGGCCAAGACGTCCTCCGATCAGGCGACGGTCGCGGCAAGGCCATGGCTACTACGTTGCCGCGGGCAGCAGTCCTGCCTTGGCAGCACCCTCCCGGATCGCGGTCAGCGCCGCCGGCGCGGTCACCGGGTAATCGCGGATGTAGCCCTCGACCGTGAAGCCTGGAAACTCGCTCCGGATGCGCTTGACGGCCGCACGGGCTTCCTCGATGTGTCCGAGCTGGGCTTGCGCCATCGCCCAATACATCAGCATCTCGCCACCCTCCAACGGTGCGAGCCGCAAGGTCGTGATCGCCTCCGCGTACTCGCCAGCGACGTACTGCGCGACCGCGAGCGCAGGGGCGTACACCGCCGGCGACGCCGGGTCCAAGGCCATCGCGCGTCGCGCGTGCTGCACGGCCTCGTCCGCCCGTCCGACGATGAGCGGCATGCTCCATGCCACGGCCATCAGCGTGTCGGCGTCGTTCGGGGCCAGCGTCACTGCCCGGTCGAACGCCACCTCAGCGCCCTTCGGATCGCCCTCGAGCCCGCGCACACTTCCGAGCATGGCCTGGGTGAAAGAGTCGAAGGGGTCAAGCTCTGCAGCCTTCTTCGTGTTCTCGACGAAGAGCCGATTGGCGGCGGACGGATCGTTGGCGAAGCCGCTCCCGACCGAGAGGGTGTAGGCCAGCCCGAGCATGGTCCAGTCCCGTGCGAAGCCGGGGTCGAGCTCGACGGCACGGGAGAACAACCGGATCGCCTCCGCCATGCTCTCCTTGGTGAATTGATGTTTCTGCTCCAGGCCGAGCAGGTAGAGGTCGTAGGCCTCCAGGCTCACCGGCGGTCGCCGCCTGGCCTCTTCCCGCCGTGCCTTGTTGAGCCGGCCGTACCAGCCGCCGAGCTCGCTTGCGACGTTCTGAGCGACCTCGTCCTGGATCGCGAACAGGTCCACCTCCGGCCGGTCGTAGCGCTCCGCCCACAAGTGGTCGCCGGTGGACGCG
>JAESGR010000861.1_pt1 | contig 13711 bp, 11 predicted proteins | sample 9269771 | NCBI WGS metagenome assembly JAESGR01 (sample SAMN15739572, study PRJNA653492) | algae metagenome | isolation source: Chroococcus sp. CMT-3BRIN-NPC107 and co-occurring heterotrophs from well... | place: USA: Clark Mountains Wilderness, California | collected 2010-04-18
GGCGGTGCGGCAGCGGTCCAACACCTAACCCTTGTCGAAAAGGACGAAGCAGGGCGCGTGCACACAAGGTCGCTCCTGCCGGTGCGCTTCGTGCCGCTGACGGGCGAGAACACGCGCCAATAGACGTTACTGCCCGACCGGCCACCCGTCCTGCGTTCCATCCCGGACCTGCCTGGAACGGGGCCCATAGCGGGCCGGTTCACTCCGCCAGATCTCAAGGAGTGATCGATGGCTGCGGGGTTCAGCCGGCGGACCGCCCTCAAACTCGCCGTCACTACGCTTGCGGCCCACCAGAGCCCGGCCATCGCGTGGACGAGTGGGGGTGATCGGGAGCAGGTCGTCCGAGAGATTGCACGCGCCGCGGAGCCGCTGCCGGATGTGTCGGACGATGCGTTCGGGCGTGTTCTCGACCGCTTCGGTTCCGCTCGCGTTGTGCTTCTCGGTGAGTCCACTCACGGCACGTCCGAGTTCTACCGGGCCAGGGCGGCGTTGACGAAGCATCTGGTTTCGAAACACGGGTTTACAATCATTGCGTTCGAAGCCGATTGGCCCGACGCGTCGCATCTTGACGCGTATGCGCGCGAACGCGAGCGCCCCGTGGCTCCGGAGAGGCCGTTCCGCAGATTTCCGACCTGGATGTGGCGGAACGCCGAAACGCGCGAACTGGTGGATTGGGTTCGCCAGCGTAATGCTTCGGTCGTGCAGCCCTTGCAGCAGGTCGGGTTCTACGGCCTCGACCTGTATGGCCTTGCGGCCGCGGCGGACAACGTTGCCGGTCACCTCTCGAAGTTAGACCAGCAAGCTTCCGCGCTTGCCCGGCAGAATTACGATTGCTTTCGCCCGTACCGGAATGACCCCACTGAATACGCGAGCGCCGCTCTTCGCCCCGGCTTTGCTAGCTGCGAGGAGGAGGTCTCAGCCGTGTCGAAGAGGCTGGAGGGGCGCCCAGCGACGGAGCCGGCGGCCTTCGAGGCTCTCCAGAATGCCCGATCCGTGGTCGGCGGAGAGCGCTATTACCGCAACATGGCTGCGGGCGGGCGTTCCTCGTGGAACCTGCGCGATCAGCACATGTTCGACACGCTGTTGCAGGTGCTCCAGGCGCGAGGCCCCGCCGCAAAGGCCATCGTGTGGGCGCACAATTCCCATGTCGGGGATGCATCCGCGACCGAGATGGGCCGTGGCGGCGAACACAATATCGGTCAGCTCTGCAGGCGCCACTTCGGAAGCGAAGCGCGGCTGGTCGGCTTTGGGACCGACCGGGGAACGGTCATGGCCGCATCGGAATGGGGCGGGGCTCACAAGGTGATGGCGGTTCGGCCGTCTCTCCCGGGCAGCTACGGTGCCCTTTTTCGGGAAGCCGGTCGGGATCGCTTCCTGCTCGATCTCCGTGCCGGGGTGCATGAGAGCCTTCGCCAAGCCCTCCAGCCCGAGCGCCTGGAACGCGCGATCGGGGTCATGTACCTGCCAGTATCCGAGCGCGTGAGCCACTATTTCGGGGCCTCTCTTCCCGATCAGTTCGATGCTTATCTCTGGTTCACGGAGACGCGGGCCGTCACACCCCTGGGCGAACACGACCCAACACTCCCGGCCGGACATCCATTTGCAGGCTGAGGCAGCTCGCGCGGGAGGAAGCTCATTCTGCCCTACGTCTCGAGCTGCAATCCAGGTGGAACGGCGTCCACCGCGCACTCTCTCCGGCAGGGGCTGGAATAGGCAATGCTGACTAGGCGGAGTTTTGGGTGGCAAGCTTGCTAGGCATGACGCTGCCAAGGATAGCGGGAGGCACTGCCCGGCGATCTTTCGACGTCTTGTTTGTGTTCGGCGACAGCCTTTCCGATAGCGGAAACGCTGGGCGGTTCTCGGACGGGCCTGTCTGGGTCGAGCAGTTCGCTCTGCGCCTTGGCGTCGACCTGAAGCCGAGCCGGACGGGTGGCCACAATCACGCGGTCGGTGGCGCACGCCTGGACGGCGGGTCAGGCCCAAACAGTTTGCCGGCCCAGGTGGACCGCTTTCTCGGCATGCCGCTGCCGTCACGATGGATGCCGGGCCGAGTCGCAGAGGCTCTCGTTGACCCTCACCACCACGTTGAGCACGGCCGTTCCCTCACCGGCGCCGCGACGATCACGCGCTTGGCGCCGCGGTCCAGGTGACCCCGGAGCGTCTCCTGGGTGAGGAACTTGCCCGTCCATTCCAGGACGACGTCCACGCCCAGGTCTCCCCAGGGTATCTCGCCGGGAGCGGGGTGCGCCGAATAGGACAGCCGCTGGTTGCCGAGCGTGATCGCATGCTCCCCGTCCGCCCAGATTTCTGTCCGCCAGCGGCCCTGGACCGTGTCGAACTCGATCAGGTGGCGAGGGCGGCCGCGTCCCCTTTCACCTCGTTCAGGTGAACTATATTGAGACGGTTGCCGGATCTTGGATCGTCCTCCGGCCAGTGCCGTTTCCTAGCTGTCAGCCTCAAGCTGCTAGTATTCTCAAACAGCCTGCTAGCTCCGGACCAGGAAGATTCTTGGTTCCCGATCACGGCACAAGCGGGTCGCGCGGCTCGTTGCCGGGCCAGGGCGGATGAGGCGCGACACTGCTCCACCCTGTCGCCGCAACCGTTCCGTTCACAAGGGCAGGGCCGTTGGGGAGCCTGGATCCGAGCCGCAGGCATAAGCCGCGTGAGGCCCGCGGGGCCAGTCTACAAAGTTCTGCAGCGGCAGCGTGATCATCAGAAGCCGAGCCGCCCGGAGCGATGGACACAGCTGTCTAAGCTTTATCTTAGCTGGCCTGTTCGATCGAGTCAGTCTCTACGGTGGCACATGTCCAGACCCCTCGGCCAGGCAGCCATTGTGCTGGCCAAGTTCCTTCCTGCCATGCTTCTATGAGGGAGCATCGGGCAGCCCCGACCATTCCACATTGATAGGCTGCATCATACACGCAGTCACTGCAGGAGCCGACCGGAAGGCAATGCTGTTCGAACAGGATGTTGTTTGCCCTAGGCTCTCTCTTCATGCCGAAAGCTTGGTTGCGATGTGTTAGGATATGGTAGCGGAGGTGGAGCAAAACCACCCTGCCGAGAGCTCCGGATGGCCCGATGGGGAACGGTTCCCTAAGGAAATACCCGTAGGACGTATGTCACGGGGCATGCGAAGGCGCGGGGAATGCCATCCATCTCATCGAAGGCAGACGGGGAGGTGGAGGTCCCGGAGGAGATCTACGTCTCCCTAGTGACTTCCCTGTTCAGTGATCCGAAGACCCTCCTCCGCGGCGCCTCAGGCACGATTGTGGCCGCAGCCATCACGGCCTTCAAAACTCAGTCTCTAATATTTGCAGCTTGTGTGGCCGCTCTGACCGTCATCACGGCCGTCCGTGCGTTGGAAATGAGATCTTTCCAACAATCCAGCCAGCGCGAACTCAGCAAAGATACTGCACGCGCTTGGGAGATAAGATACGTCATCGGATCGTCAGCCTATGTGCTCGCAATGGGAGTGTGGTCGTTCCTTGGGTTTGCGATCACCGACGACCCTGTTGTTCAACTGATAGGGGTGGCACTGGTTCTGGTGAACATCGTTGGCGTCGCAGCGCGCAATTTCGGGAGCAAGTTGCTCGTCAGTACCCAGCTCGCCTGTGCCGGTCTGCCGCTATTCGCGGGACTATTCTGGACCCAGGACGTCTATTATGTGCTTGCCGGCCTTGCTCTGGCGCCCTTCTTCTTCAGTTTCAGCGTCATCGCTGATCGGCTCCGCCGCACCCTGACCGAGGCAGTCGTGGCCGAACGAAGCGTTCGGATGCTGGCCAATCAGCTCGACGCGGCTCTGAACAACATGAGCCACGGGCTCTGCATGGTGAATGCAAGGGGAGTCGTTGCAATCTCGAACGAGCGTCTTCCACAGCTGCTTGGACTGCGCAAAGAGCTGTTCAGCGCAGGACGCTCGGTCGCCCAGGCCCTCCGACAATGCGTTCGAGCGGGCGTTGTCTCGCGCAGGGACATTTTGCAGAGCACTCGCGAATTTCGCGCCGGATTGAAGGCGCCAGGTGGCGCCTCGCTCCTTGTGCCTATCAAGAGTCAGCAAACGTTGATGCTGACGTCGCGCACAATGCCGGACGGAGGGGCCGTCATACTGGCCGAAGATGTCACGGAGCAGCAGAATGCTGAGGCTCGGATCAGGCATCTTGCCCATTTTGACTCGCTCACAGACCTCCCAAACCGCGTCATGTTCCGCAACGAGGTGAGCCGCCTCCTGGAGCAGGCCCGAGGGAGGTCCGGCTGCGCGGTGCTTTTCGTCGATCTAGATCAATTCAAGCAGGTCAATGATACGCTGGGGCACTCGTTTGGAGACGAACTGCTGAAGCTCGTAGCCGACCGGCTGCGCATGCTGGGCATCGACGCTCGTCTTATTGCAAGGCTCGGCGGAGACGAATTCGTAATCGTCTTGTTCCCGATCGCTGATCGAGAACAGGCCAGTGCGGTTGCAGAGCGCATTGTGAGGAGGTTGGGGCAGCCGTTCAATCTCGATGATCACACCGTGATCATTGGCGCGAGCGTCGGGATTGCGCTCTCACCTCGGGACGGGAACGATGCTGCTACGCTGATTAAGAGCGCGGATCTCGCGCTGTACCGGGCCAAAGCGGAGGGACGTGGTCGCTACTGCTTTTTCGAACCGGAGATGGACGCGCGCATGCGAGAGCGGCGGGCCTTGGAACTCGACCTTCGTCAGGCACTCGAGCGCCAGGAACTGGAACTCGAATACCAGCCGATGATCAACCTGCGGTCCGGGCGCATCGCAAGTTGCGAGGCACTGCTCAGGTGGAGACATCCGCAACGTGGAAGCGTTCCTCCGAGCCAGTTCATACCGGTTGCGGAAGAGACGGGGCTGATCGTGGAGATCGGCCGATGGGTGCTCGAAGCCGCATGTCGAGAAGCAGCCGGCTGGACGGGGAGCACCCGAGTTTCGGTAAATCTCTCCCCGATACAATTCCGGCAGGCCGGACTTGTGGAAACGATCGAAGAAGCTCTGAGGCGTTCCGGCCTCTGTCCCTCTCGTCTAGAAATCGAGATCACGGAATCAACATTACTGCGCGACTCGGAGGCAGTACTGGCAGTTCTTCATTGCGTCCGAGACATGGGCGTGAGTATCGCCCTCGATGATTTTGGAACCGGGTATTCGAGCCTGAGCTATCTGCACAATTTTCCGCTTCAATGCGTGAAAATCGATCGGTCGTTCCTTGTTGGAATAGAAACCAACGCGAAGCAGAAAACCTTATTGCGCGGGATTGCGCGTCTTTGCGGCGAGCTCGGCGTTCGCGTTGTCATAGAAGGTGTGGAGACGACAGAGCACTTGGAGATCATATTGAACAACCCCGAGATCGAGGAGGCGCAGGGCTACTTCTTCGCGCGGCCCAGTAGCGCCTCACATGTTCGCGGTCTTCTGAGCTTCCGGTTCGGGGAAGCCAAAAAAGCTCAGACATGGGCAAGGCAAGCGCTCTGAGGCCGTATTCGAGCCGGTTACGGCTGTGAACCCGAGGCATACTCAACGCCTCCGAAAGCCACCGCGTTTACCATCGGTTCGGAGCCCGGTTTACAATCGTTACGAAAGCGTTAATCGTCCCTGCCGCGGTCTAGGGACAGTTGATGTCAAATCAGGTTGTAGCGAGCGGATTGAGCGAGCGCATTGCGCGGCTCTCGGCTAGGCTCAGCTACAAGCGAGCGATCGACCCGGCGTACCGGGCGCAGGTATTCAAGCTCCGTCACGAAGCCTATCTCAGAGAGGGCGCGATCTCGCCACAACCGGGTAGTTTATTCACTGACCCGATTGATGACGCCCCTAACACCTGGCTATTCGGCGTACATATCGACGGCACGCTGATGAGTTCTATCAGAATAACCGTGAGCAGCCCTAAATGCCCGCGTGTTCCGACTGGAACTGTGTTCCCAGATGTCGTGCAGCCGCATATCGAGGCTGGACGGATCGTCGTTGATCCGACGCGGTTTGTCGTGAACGCGATAAGCTCGAGGTCTCATCCCGAGCTTCCGTACGTTACACTTCGGATTGCCTGGATGGCGATGGAATATTTCGAGGGCGACCTGCTTCTCGCGGCAGTCCGGCCTGAACATGTGGCCTTTTACAAGCGGTTCTGGTGCTCACAGATCGTGGCTCCGGCTCGGCTCTACCCGCACCTGACAAAGCCCGTCGCACTCACGATATCCGATTTCCACGAGGTGCGAGACCAGGTGCATGCCCGCTACCCGTTCTTGCGCTCGAGCCAGGCGGAGCGTGAGCGCGCCTACGGCCAATCTGCGCTCGGTCGCTCAAGCGCTCTCGCGGCCGCGTCCGAAATGGGCTCCGGTGTCAGCGGGTAGGACGTTGCTTCAAACTGATGGGTTCCGAGAAGTGGCGGTATCCGGGCTGCTCGTCGCAGCACGGGCTACGACTGCCTTCCAGTTCCATCCTTGCCGGCGGTTGGACCGTTTACCCTGCGTGGCATAGTCGAGAACTACGCTACCTTCGGCGTGCTTGTTGGGATCTAATGCTGCCGGGCGTGGTTCTGGCGCCCGCGGGGTCCTGGACCAGAGTTTCGGGGCGCAACGGGCGCCGATGCCGTCTTGAATGCTGGTTGCGGCCAACGTGTCCGACCCTGTTTGGTGGGCGCGCATGACCGCTGGCCATAATGCCTTCCGCGCGGGACGGGTCTCATTTCTGTTTCGCCGGGTCCCTAGGAGGTCGGCCGAGGCGCCAAAACCTGCGCAGGCCGGGTGAGCCCGCCAAAGGCTGCCACCAGAGGCCCGATGACCAGAAACATTGCCGATCCGAATAAGATTGGCGCGACCGATCCGAAACTGTCCCGCAGGGTCCCGGCGATTGCTGGCCCGATCGCCATGACAACGAAGTACACAGCCAGGAACAACCCGAGCCCGCTGGCCCGGTTTTCAGGGCGCAGCACTCGACCCGGCATCGCCATCAAAGCGCCCGGCGGCGGACCCATGAGGCAAGCCAGAACCACACCTAGCGCGAGCGCCATCTCCGGGAGATAGGCGAAGGCTGCCATAACGAGCCCGAGACCGACGCACAGCACAATGACGACAGTGTCGGTGGCTGTCCGCCCCTGGAGCCAGTAGCCGCCCAGCGGCATCGTTGCGAGCATCAGCCATAAAACCGTGCTCGCGACGAACGCGGCCTCGGCCACCGTGTAGCCACGCGCGGCCAGAAGAGGCGGCCCGAAGCTGAATAGCATCACCAGCCCTACGTTGAACGCGCCCCATGCAAGCCCGGCCACAAGGATCGGAACTGCCTCGGCTCGGGGCGGCAGAGCCAAAGCCGAACTGATGCGAGCAGCACCGGTTTGAGCCGCGGTCTCCGGAGAGCGGTACAAGCCCGCTATGAGGATCAGCGCGACGAGCGACACTGCCGAGGCTACGTACATGACGGACGGCCAACCCCAGTATTGGGTCAGCGGGGCAAACAGCACGAGCCCGGCCGCGATGCCGAACGGCCAGCTGGTGAGCATAACTGACATCGCGACGACCATCTCGCGCCCGGCGAACCAGTCCGTCACCATCTTCGCGATTGCGAGGCTGAGAAACACGCCTCCGATCCCGCTGAGAATGCGTCCGGCCAGCACTAGTTCGAAGCTTTGCCCCAGGCCTACGAGTGCGCCCCCGAGCGCCATGAGCCCTAGTCCAGCGCAGCAGACCAGCCTGTCCCCAAACCGCCGGACCAGCAGCCCGCCTGGGAGTCCGAGAAGGACGCCGGGTAGCATGTAGAGACCGATGAGGGTCCCGATCTCGGCAAAACCGATGGCGAGCGCAGTCCGAAGCTGGCCTTCGGTGGATGCGATCGTCTGGAACTGAAAGCCCATAACAGTTCGGGCGAGGAACAGGACGGCGAGCATACGCCAGCGTGATTCATACATCCTGTCCCGCTCCATTCAGATTTGCGGCCCTCTCACCGATACAGGAAGTGGTGAGTGAACGAGAACTCGCCGAGTTGTCGCGCATAGTGGTCCATTACTTCGCACGAGACCACCGCGATTGGGCGGGCGGAAACCGTGTCTTCCTCAGCGATCGACAGCGCCAGCGCCGCTGTTTTTCTTGAACGCGAACCCATGACTGGAGGCACCGCGGATGGACCGGCGTTCTGGGCGGACCGCCTTCTTAAGGTTACATTCCTGCTCTAGTTCAATTGCGAGCTGTTATGTGGTGGAGAAGGCGTGCGGCGCTCACCTGCAGGTCATATGGCAGACCAGACGCATCGACACGATGGCAATGACGGTCCGTCATTCCAGGTCTGCCTGAATGGCTTCCTCGTGCGCGAATGCTGGACCGAGCTGCAGGCCGTCGATGCAGCGCTCGGGCTAATGCAGAGCGCACCGAGGTCGGAGGTCACGATCCTGAGCCTCAGGACCGGTCATCTGGTCCCGGCTCCAGAACTAAAAATCGCCCTAGGCGGCGGCCCTGGGCCAAGTACAAGTTAGAGTGTCCCGAGTGGGCGGCAGACGGGCTCTATCTTGCCGGTCCTGCTCATGTCCGCTTTCCGGTAGGCACCTGATGTCCGCAGTTGGCGCATTCCGGCAGGCCAAGTCTCCGTTGATCGTGCCAATGCCAAGCCTTCGCTATGCGTCAGGATGCCTGAGTGGGGCTGAGAAGCGTAAACAGCCGCGTATCTTCTGGTAGGCCCTTCAACGCGAGCTGACCGCGCTGGGCGAACGCGATGTTAGAGCCGGCCACGAGGTCCCGAACCGTCGCTGTGACGAGCACCTCGCTTGGACCCGCGACCCCCATGACCCGCGCCGCGATATGGACGGCGATGCCGGCGATGTCGTCGCCGGGCCTGATCTCGACCTCACCCGTGTGAACGCCGATCCGAACGGTAAGACCGATAGTCTGGGCCGCTTGCGCGATTGCCTCGCCGCAACGTACCGCCCGGGCCGGCCCGTCGAAAGTGGCTAAGAAGCCGTCGCCCGTGGTCTTGATCTCCCGGCCACGGAAGCGTGCGAGCTCACGACGGACGAGCGCGTCATGCCGTTCGAGCAGGACGCGCCAAGCCTGGTCACCGAGGGAGGTCGCGCGCTTCGTTGAATCCACGATGTCTGTGAACAGCACGGTCGCTAACACGCGATCAGGCTCAACCTCGGGCCGTGATCCGGTCAGAAACTCCTGCATCTCGTCCGCGATCCGGCCCGCGTCGTCGCAGCAAGGGGCATGATCGATGCCTGGCAGCTCAACATACTTCGCGCCTCGAATGTGCTCCGCCAGGTAGCGCCCAGCCTCTACCGGCACACGGACGTCGCCCGTCCGATGCACAACGAGCACGGGGACCCTAATCGAAGTCAAAACAGGCCGGACGTCGATCTCCGCGTTCATGCGCGTGAGCTGGGCGACGGCGGACGGACTCGCGCCAAGGCGCTCAAACCGAGCCCACCAGGTCTTAAATTGCGGATCCGCCGCGCGGCTCGGGACGAAACCGGCGACCATCTCGCCCGTGCCCCAGAGGGCGTCCATTCGTGCGATGGTCCCTTCCAGCCTGTCCGGCGGGACGACCCAAGTACGGTGATGGGCGTAGCTTCCGTAGAGAATGAGCGCGTGCGTTCGTGCCGGATACGTCCCCGCGAAGAGCATGGCCATCGGGCCGCCTTCCGACACGCCGAACAGGGCCGCACGTTCGGCGCCGGCAGCATCCATGACAGCCCGAACGTCATCCATCCTCACCTCAAGGGAGGGCAACTCACCGACACGATCGGAGAGGCCGGTCCCTCGCTTGTCGAACAGGATCAGGCGGGAGAACGACGCAAGGCGGGTGAGAAACCGCGCATAAACCGGGTCTTCCCAGGCATGGTCAAGGTTCGAGATGAAGCCCGGCACGAACACAAGGTCGATCGGGCCTTGCCCAACCACCTGATAAGCGATGTGGACGTTCCCGCTGAGTGCATAACGCGTGTCGGGGGGCATAGCCTAGAGTAGCACGCCTTCGGTTTGGACGGACGTTGCTTACACTCAAATGCTTTGCATGAACCTTGGAGGAGGGTTTCAGCCTCGCGAAGGTCCGCGTTCTGGCAGGTACCTAGAGTCTGCTCCTGGCGCAAGCTACCCGTCCATGAACGAGCTAACGGTTTGATTTCAGCCAAGTGTTCGTGAGTCCGCGCCCAGATGGCCGACCATGGTTAAGCCCGCAGCAACCCAAATCAGTTCAGGCCGGACATGGGCGGTTCTCCTGTCTCGCGTGACGCCCTGGTGCATCGGACTGAGCCAGCCAGGCCGCTTCGATCTTGGTCCGTGAGAACCGGCAGCGCCCGCCGATGACTCATCTGCAATGTCGCTGCGAGGCGGGGGTGGAGTAGCGGGGAACAGGTGATGAGCAACACGGGCGAAAACGTACTCGCCTTTCCGTACCCGGTCACCGATGCGCCCGCCGACCAAGGCGCAGCCTCCATGATTTGCATTCTGCAATCGCATCTGCAGTCGGCTTGCGAAGGCAAGATCCGATCTCTCGGTATCGTCTCCGTGTCTGCGGACGGGGCGGCGATCGGAACAGAGTGGTCGTGCGAGAACGGCGACAGCGCCAGCCTGATCGGAAAGCTGGCCGTGCTGACGCACGACCTAATGGCGGCGCGCAAGTAGCGCACGTCGACCGACCTTCCTGGCCAAACTAGGCCGAGGAGCGTCCGCTAAAGCGGGCCCGAGCGAGTCTCTGCTCCTGGCGCGGGCCGGACGGGAGCCGTCCTGGCCTAGTCCATTTACTTCAGATGAACCGGACTTCCTCGTCGACGGAGGTCGACCCGGCTGCAGTAGGCGGACGCTAAGGCCGAAGACACGCGCCACAGCTGTATGCCTACCTGAACACGGACGCGTTGCTCAGGTTCATGCCCCTGGCAATCTCAGCCGCTCCAGCGAGGCCCACATAACGGACGAGTGGGTCGGCATGCCGATGAGCGAGGAGCCACTCGGACCCGCGCCGCCGGAAGACCAGCGTCACTCTGAGCGACCAGTCCTGCTCCGGCAAGCCCCCGACCTCGGCGACCTGCCTCTCGATCGCCGCGAGCACGACTAGGTCATCGACTGCATAGGCACCCAGGACCTCGAAGCTCGTCGTGCCAGAGGTGAAATACCGGGAGAGCCTCGCCAGGTTCTCATCCGAGGCTTCGAAGCCGCGGGAGGGTTGCCCGCCGAAAGGCGCCATCAGCAGGATGTCGTCTGCGAGCGGGAGGAGCGACGACCAGGCTTTCATGTCGCCGCGCATGAAAGCGGCGTTTCCGTCCGCGGCCCTCCGGACCAGTGCGTCGACAACCTGCTCGCGGGGAGGATCCGCCCAAGCTTGAGCATGAATGCCGGGAAGGCTGCTGGCCGTGATACCCGCTAGGATGTTTCGTCGGGTGCTCATCTCCGGATCTCCAAGATTCGGCGGCAGGACGCGCCTCGACTGCCAGCCCAACTGGCTGGCCCGCGAAGAATGCGCTCTTCTGTCGGTGAATCCAGTGATACGATTGCAGGAACATGCTGCACGACATTGATCTAAGCCGGGTCGATCTGAACCTCTTTGTCCTGTTTGAGGCCGTGCTGAGGGAAAGACATGTCGGCCGCGCGGCGCAGCGGCTGAATCTCTCCCCATCTGCCGTCAGTCACGGGCTCGGTCGCCTCCGGCTACTGCTGAAGGACCCCGTCTTTCTCCGGATGCCGAAAGGTGTCACGCCGACTGCACGAGCGCTCGAACTCGCCAGTCAGATCGACGATCTACTCTCAAAGGCACGGGGAGTACTCGCGACGGCTGCGCCGTTCGACCCGGCCAGAAGTCAGAGGGAGTTCACGATTGGTGCTCCGGATGGAGTCGCCCACCTGTACCTGCTTCCCCTGTTCGCGAGGCTGCGCCGTGATGCGCCCGGCGTAAACATCCGCATGCGGCAGGTTCTACCCGCCGCTGGCAGAGCGATCGAACAAGCCTGGGACGGCGCCTTCACCGACCTCGATGCCCGAGCGCTCGATCTCGCCATTGGCCCGTTCGTGGCCGTCCCGAACCGCTTCGAGGCGGCAGAACTCGGGATCGAGAGCTTCGTGATCATCGCTCGCTCCGGCCATTCCTTCGCGAAGCGGCCAGGCTTGGACGCCTATTGCAAGGCTGACCACCTGGTCGTGTCCCAGAGCGGGGATGCGCATGGTTTCGTTGACGTGGCCCTAGCCGAGCTAGGCCGCGGCCGTCGCGTTGCGCTCACGGTTCCGGCTTTCGCGATGGCGCTGCCGATCGTTGCCGAAACGAACCTCCTTTCGGCCGTGCCACGCAGCTTCGCTGAGACGCTCGGGTCAGCCGCAGGCGTCGTGCTCGTTGAGCCCCCAATGAGCCTGCCGCGGTTCACGATGAGGTCGATCGTGCCCAAGTCGGGGCTGACGGACAGCGGGCTCGCTTGGATACGCTCCGCGATCACGGCCACGTCGGCAAGCAATCCCGCTGGCCGTAGATGACTGAGAAACTCAGCGCCAGCCGACGGCCTCATAAACACGGCAGGCCGCGAACGTCCGCTTACAGGCCTGATGTCTGCTGCTGGCGCGGCCGAGACCCGAGCGGTCTGCGAAGAACGTCGACGTTGCGGTGGCGGTAATCTGCGTCCGGACTGTCCGGTGTCAGTCTTCTGCCGGAGTCGCTCCTGCTTCGCGGCATGCCTCCTGGGGAGTTGAGCTGTTTAGAATGGGGCTGTTCTCGGCTATGTGCCTCAAGACTAAACGAGCTGACCTGCGCAAGCTGCGCTACGAGGGCGGAATGCTGCGCAGATGACTCGCGTTCGCTGGGAACTATGTAGATGTGACGCAGGCAAACGCCGATTGTTGCTTGAGCTGATCGGTCGAGCATGTTTGTTCACGCACACGCTGCTCCAAAGAAAAGGAGCATCTCCCGACCTTGTCCAGGTGTGATTAATTTTGAGTGACCATCGCGACGGGGCGGTCCAACGCGTGCGTTCATCTCACAACGCCGCCTTGACGGTGAAAGGTTGGTCGTCGGCGCGTAACGGTTAAGCAGTCAGCGCTAACCACCGATGAGCCGGCCCCGCACGCTCAAAACGAGATGAATGAGGATCGCGAGGATGCGCCATCGAGCCGGCGCGCTTCGACCATGTAGATACCCTCGCCGGACGAGCGGGCATGCAGATAAGCGGCGGAGAGGAGGGGCGCTGGGTTGACCCGAGCGAATGGGCCCACCTCGGACGGGCCAAACAGGACGTCGAACAGCTGTACCCCTTCGGCGCTGCCGGGCGTCCACGTGAGGAGCACGTTGTTCAGGTCCGTGAGACTTGGCTGGTATACGGCGGCGAGCTGCGTCGGAGCCGGCGGCGGCCTTGCGCCCCAGCGCTCGAGCATCAGGAGCGTGACGGAGGGAACGGCGAAAGCAAGCTCATGAGCGATCCTCTGGCCTGCATCGACGCGGACACGCTGCACGGGCCCAAGCAACTGGGCCTCCTGCGCAGCTCGCAAATCGGCGAACTGGCGCCCGTCGAGCCTGTCCGGCCCCTCCCATTCGTCCCAGAGATCGAAGGCACAGCCGTGCTCGTCGTCGAGGCGGAAGGTGGCCAAGGCATATCTGCCTGGCGCAAGGCCTTCGACCGAGAGCGCCAGCCGGCGGTTGCCAGACACCCATACTCGCTCTGGGCTGCCATAGATGAGCACCGCCGCGCGAGACGGGTCCTCTCCTGCCTTGTGCCAGGCAGTCGCGATCACGCCAACTCCGTCGCGGTCCGGATCCAAGGGC
>JAESGR010000862.1_pt1 | contig 13704 bp, 12 predicted proteins | sample 9269771 | NCBI WGS metagenome assembly JAESGR01 (sample SAMN15739572, study PRJNA653492) | algae metagenome | isolation source: Chroococcus sp. CMT-3BRIN-NPC107 and co-occurring heterotrophs from well... | place: USA: Clark Mountains Wilderness, California | collected 2010-04-18
GGGATGGTTCGCCAGGCGCTCTTGAGCAATGGCGAGCCGACCGCCATGGTGGCCGACCAGAAGGTGATCCAGGCCCTTCCCCATGCCCCTTCGACCGCTCGCGTCCTTGGGCGAGACGGCGCTGCTCTGCCGCCGCCTCTTCCGCCAGCAGTACTTGGCGGACGAGCAGCTGCGGGCGCTTCAGGCTGCCAGGCTGCAAAGGCTGCCGGCGAGCGCCGAAGCGCATGTCCCCTTCTGGCGCGAGCGGCTGAAGGCCGCCGGAATGACGGCCGCCGACCTGCGGCAGCCGGGCGATTTGCGCCACCTGCCGCCCGTCACCAAGGCTGAACTCCAGGCCGCCGGCGAGGAGGCGCGGACCAGCCGGGGCTTTCCGCCCACCCAGCTCGACCGGACGCTGACCAGCGGTTCCTCCGGCCGTCCGTTCGTGATCGTCCGCGACCCGCATGTTCGCCGGGTCCGCCAGGCGACGTTCCTCCGCACGCTCTGGGCGGGCGGCTACCGCCCCGGCATGTCCATGCTCCTTGTCAGCAGCCGGCCGAAGACGAAGCGAGCGGGCTGGCTGCGCTGGCACCATGCCTCCAGCGAGGATCCGCCCGAAACGGTACTCGAGCTGTTCCAGGCGGTACGTCCGGACATCCTCTACGGGTTCACGACACCGCTCCGGCAACTGGCATCTCTCTGCACCAGGCTGGTAAGGCCGCACCGCCCAAAGGCGGTCTTCACGACGGCCGAGACGCTGGACGAGCCCACGCGGCGGCTGCTGGAAGGCAGCTTCGGCACGACACCGTTCGACATCTACGGGTCCACCGAGTGCGGCACGCTGGGCTATCAGTGCTCTTCCAGGGAAGGCTATCACCTGGCTGAGGACCTGGTGATCACGGAGTTCCTGCCGTCCGCGGTGACAGGCATGATGCGCCTGGTGACCACGCCCCTGGACCTGCTGGGCATGCCCCTGTTCCGCTACGACATTGGCGACGTGGTCGATCCGGGTCCGCTGCCGTCCTGTGCCTGCGGCCGCCGGTTCGCGCGGGTCCGCCGTTTCGAAGGGCGGCTGGTCGACTGCGTGCGGCGGGCGGACGGCAGCCTGCTGGCCCCGTTCCACCTGACCCTGGCGATCGAGCCGATCGAGGGGATCGCACGCTACCAGATCATCCAGGAGGCCATCGACCGGTTCGTCGTCCGGATCGAGCCGCACGGGCCGCACGACCCCATGCTGGAGCGCAAGGTGGAGGCGGCGATGCAACGCGTGCTCGGGGACAGCGCCGGTGTCGCCACCCGGTTCGAGGAAAGGCTGGAGCCGCCACCGGGGCAGAAGTTCCGCGTGGTCGAGAGCCGTCTCGGCCAGCCACCGGTGGCGACGTGATCGGCGGCTGGCTCCATTATGCGGCGGCACCCCTGGTGCTCTGGCGGCTGCCGGTGGCCCGCGTCACCGGGCGGACTGGCACGGGCGAACCCGGCAGCCTGCTGATCGCCGGCGCGAACGCGACCCTCCGCCTGCTGGCGATGCGGCTGCTACCATTGGATCGCCGCACCGAGCAGCTTGGCAGCCGACCCTGGCACGACCTCCTGCGCAGGGCCGACCAGGCTGAAACGGACCTGTCGATCCTGCGGCTTCCGTCGATGCTGGCCGACCTGTTCGATCGCCCTCCATATCTCGTGATGCCGGACGCGATCGGCTTCGAGGCAGGAATCGAGGCCATGGTACGGTCAAGCAAGTCGAAGTCCGTCTCGAGCAATCTGCGCCGCTCGCGGAAGAGCGGCCTGCGCGCCGAGATCACGCAAGGCGACCGCGACTTCGACAGCTTCTATCACAGCATGTACCAGCCCTACGCCGCCCAGCGGTTTGGCGAAGGTGCGCTCATCCGCACCCACGCCCAGCTGCATCGGCTGGCTCGCCGGGGCGAGATCGTCTGGCTGTCGATGCCGGGAGGTCCCAAGGTCGCGGGCGCACTGGTCAGGCGGAACCCTCCCGCCCTCGACGTGATCTCGATGGGCACCTCGCTGCTGCCTGACGAGGCGCGGCGGCTGGCCGTGGCACCGGCCATCTATGCCGCCTGTGCGGAACACGCCACCGCACTGGGCTTGGCCAGCCTGCGGCTTGGCGGGGCGATGCCCTGGCTGACCGACGGCGTGCTGCGCTTCAAGGTCAACTGGGGCGCGACGCTTTGTACCCTGCCGAACGTCCATCGTCGCAGCCTCGTGAGCTGGCACAGCCCCTCGCCGGTCGTCGACACGCTGTTCGCCCTGGCGCCGGTTCTGTGGAACGGGCGGCGCCACCGCGGGGTCGTGCTCGATGCCAGCCAGGCCACGACCCTCACGGTCCCCGGCCTGCCCGTGAACGTCGTTCCGGCAGGCGCGGCGGCGTCCAGCCAGGCCTTGCGCGCGGCCCTTAAGTGCGACTGACCCCCGCGTCACAGCCCGGCGAACAGCCGCCTCACGCCGTCCTCGACCATGGCCCTGCAGCGATCCACCGGTCCCGGATCGACCGGCCCTCCCCGCAGCGCCGCGTCCAGCAGATGGTCCAGCCGTTCGAGCCCATCGCCATGCACCAAGGACCGGACGTCGACGATCCGGTCGCCCATGCCGATCAGCTCGGCGAAGCCGGCGAACTTCGGGTTGTAGGACAGGCCAACCAGCGGCACCCCCATGCCGGCGGCGAGGATCAGCGGGTGCATCCGCCCGCCGAGAAAGGCCCGGCACCGCCCGGCACAGGCCTTGAGCAGCGCCGCATCGTCGATCCGCACGACCGCGGCATCGGCCCCGCGCCGCATCCTTGCCACGACCGTCCTGGCGAGCTGGTCGTCCGCCTCCGAGGCGGAACAATAGGTCGGGAGGAACAGGACGCGCAGGCCAAAGCACTCCACCTGCCGGTCGAGGAGATCGGCCAGGCGCTGGACCATCCGCTGCCCGTCCGGGCTATCTGGGGGTTGGGAATGCCCAGCCGGCGAGCCAGCTTGCGCGGCAGCAGGCGCGGCGCTGGCGGAAACCAGCGCCGGACGGACACGCCCAGCAGCGGGCGGCCGTCATCGCCCAGTCCCGCCGACACGAGGCAGGCCTTCGCCTGGTCGGGTCCAGCGGGTTCGAGACAGATCGCCGGGTCGGGCAGGAGGTGGACCGGGCGGTCGCACAGGAGCTGGGCCAGTTCATGTGCATGCCGGTCACGCACGCTCACATGGCACATGGCGCGGAACACCAGGCGCGCGGCCAGCCGGCTGGCCGGGTGATCCAGCGGGCCTACGCCCAGGGCGAATCCCGCCACCCGTGTTCCCACGGTCCGGGTGGCGAGGATGCGGGCGCACCAGTACGGCATCTTGACCAGGCTGTCGTCGTCCTGGAACAGCCCGCCGCCGCCCACCAGGACCAGGTCGGACTGGCGGAGGGCAACCAGCTGCCGCGCCCATCCGCGCGCGCCGGCGGCGATGGCGCAGACGCCAAGCGTCCGCTCGACCTGGGCGGCATGGCGCGTGACAATGGTGACCTGGGTGGAAGGGGCAAAAGCCCGGATGAGGGCGCAGGTGGCGGTGCGGATCGCCTGATCGCCGATATTGCCGTCGGCGTCGCCGACCAGGATGAGGACGCGGATGGTCCGGCCCTGATCGGCAGTGCCTGGCGCCGGTCCGGCCGGAACCGGCCTCGCCTTGACGTCGGCATCTAACATGTTAGGCTCTAGAAAAGCCATCTAAACGCTGGTCGGGAGCATCGATCGATCCTGCTGCCGGCGTGGCGTTGTCGGGGCGAGACGTTTGGCGATGTTCGCCGGAACAACCCTCTAAATCAACGGTCGCCCTGCGCCGGACCCGGAGCGGACGACGAAAGGAAGCGGCATTGTCCCCCCAGTACGACTTCATCGTGGTTGGTGGCGGTAGCTCCGGCTGTGTGACGGCCGGGCGGCTGGTGAAGGACCATGGGGCACGTGTGCTGCTGCTGGAGGCGGGCCCAAGCGACCGCAACCCGCTCGTCAACATGCCGGCCGGCTTCATCAAGCTGCTGGGCGTCGAGAAGTTCATGTGGTTCTACGAGACGGAGCGCCAGGAACGCCTGGGCAACCGGGCCCCGATCATCCCGCAGGGCCGGATCGTCGGCGGCGGCAGCTCCGTCAACGCGATGATCTATATCCGCGGCCAGGCGTCCGACTACGATCCCTGGGAAGAAAGCAGCGGCGGGGCCGGCTGGGCGTTTCGCAACGTGGTCGCCCACATGCGCCGCATGGAGGGTAACCAGCGCCTGCACAACGCCCTGCACGGCGTGTCCGGGCCGCTCAAGATCTCCGACCCGATCCATACCTGCGAGGCCAGCCGCGCCTTCGTGCGGGCGGCGCAGGCCGTGGGCATCCCCTACAGCGGCGACTTCAACGGTCCGCGCCAGACGGGGGTCGGCTACTACCAGACCACCACCTTCCAGGGCCGGCGCTGCTCGGCGGCCACGGCCTTCCTGGGCCCTGTCCGCGACGATCCGAAGCTGAAGCTGGAGACCCGCGTCGTCGTCACCAGGATCATGCTGGAGGGCAGCCGCGCCGTCGGAGTCGAGTACCTGCAGAATGGGCGCACGGTGCAGGCCCGGGCCGCACAGGAGGTCATCCTGTGCGCCGGTGCCATTGCGACGCCCAAGTTGATGATGCTCTCCGGCATCGGTCCGGAGGATGAGCTCAGGCGGCACGACATCACGGTCAAGCACCGGCTGGATGGCGTCGGCGGCAACTTCCAGGACCATCACGAGGTCCCGGTCATCGCGATGACCAACGGCGCCTATGGCTATCACGGCCAGGACGTCGGCATCGCCAAGTACCGCAACGGGCTGCAGTACCTCCTGTTCAAGTCGGGTCCCGTCGCCTCGAACGGCGTGGAAGCCGGCGGCTTTTTCAATCCGGAAGACATGGACGCCGATCCGACCATCCAGCTGTTCTGCGTGCCCGCCGTGTTCCTGGACAAGGACATCAAGGACATCCAGCCGGACCACGGCATCACCGTGAACTCCTGCCTGCTCCGGCCCAAGAGCCGCGGCCGGCTCACGCTGCGCTCGGCCGATCCGAAGGCGGCGCCGGTGATCGACCCGAACTATTTCGACCACCCTGACGACCTGCGCATCACGCTGGCATCGGTGAAGGTCGTCCGCGAGATGTTCGAGGCGTCGCCTTTGAAGGAGATGGTGAAGAAGGTCGTGTTCCCGTCGGACGAGCTGAAGACCGACGACGATCTGATCGGCCATTGCCGCCGCTTCGTGAAGACGGTCTACCATCCGGTCGGCACGACCAGGATGGGCCTGCCCAGCGACCCGCTGGCCGTCGTCGACCCGGATCTACGGGTGATCGGGATGGAGGGGCTGCGGGTGTTCGACGCCTCGATGATGCCGACCATCATCAGCGGCAACACCAACACGACGGTGCTGGCGGTGGCCGACAAGGGCGTGGCGCACATGATGAAGGAGCAGCTTCCAGCGCCCATCGACCTGCCCAACCACCCGATGGCCGCCTGAGGCGTCGGACATGGTCGCCGCCGAGGTCACGCCCATCGACCGGCCCGAGCAGCTCACCGACCTGGTCCTGGCGCGCTTGCGGCAGGACATCGTCGAGGGGACATTCGAGCTGGGCGAGCGCCTGTCCGAGCAGCAGCTCTCGACCCGCTACCGCGTGACCAAGGCGCCGATCCGCTCAGCCTGCATCCGGCTGCAGGGTGAAGGGCTGCTCAAGATCGTGCCGCAGCGGGGCATCTTCGTCTTCGATCCGACGGCCGCCGAGGTGCGCGCCTTGTGCGAGCTGCGCGCGGCCCTGGAGCTGGAAGCCGTGGCCCTGGCGCTGGAGCGCAACCGCCAGGACCTGGCCCGCGACCTGCAGGCGGTGATCGAACTGATGCGTCCGTTCGCGCTCGATCCGGCAACCGTGGCGGATTTGGGCTACCAGCGGCTGGATTCCGCCTTCCACCTGGCGATCCTGCAGGCAGCCTCGAGCCCGATGCTGATGGATGCCTATCGCACCACGGTCGACTGGCGCTTCTCCGCCTTAAGGACCCGCCTCGCCCGCCAGCGCGCCCATGCCGAGAACTCGTTCCGCGAGCATCTGGACATCCAGGCCGCCGTGGCGGGTGGCGACCTGCCGGCACTGCAGGGCCTGCTTCGCCGCCACATCGACAATACCGACCGCTACTATGCCCGGCTTCTCCAAGCCCGCGCCGCTGCGGCCGAACCCGCCGCCTGAGGAGATCTCGATGAGCAGTTTCTATGCCGACATGAAGGGCTCCACCCACCCGCTGGCACCGCCGGAGATCGCGGTGAAGGCGATCCCCGACGATGAGCGGGTCTGGGTCCCGCAGGCGCCGGATGTCTGGTTCCGCCCGCTCATGCTCAACACCCTGGCCGGCCAGTGGTGCAACCTGCTCCGCGTGCGCAAGTCCGGCATCCTGTCCCGCCACCTCCACCCGAACCCGGTCCACGGCTTCGTGCTCAAGGGCCGTTGGAAATATTTGGAGCATGACTGGGTCGCGGAGACCGGCTCCTACGTGTTCGAGCCGCCGGGCGAGATCCACACGCTCTGGGTGCCCGAGGACACCGAGGAGATGATCACCTTCTTCAACATTACCGGTTGCATGTACTACATGAACGAGCGCGACGAGCATGTCGGCTTCGAGGACGTGTTCAAGAAGATCGACATGTGCCGTCGCCACTACGCCGCGTGCGGCCTCGGCGCCGACTACCTGGACCAGTTCATCCGATGAGCGAGACCTTCCGCCCGGACCTGTTCGACGGCTGCCACGTGCTGGTCACCGGCGGCACGTCCGGGATCGGCAAGGCGATCGCGCGCGCCTTCCTCCGGCACGGCGCCACCGTCACCGCGACCGGCGCGGTACATGCCGAGGTGGAGGCGGCGGGCGCGGACCTGCCGGGTGCGGCCCGCCATGTCCTGGACGTGCGTGACGGGAACGCCATCGCCGGTCTGGTGGACGGCCTGTCCCGCCTCGACGTGCTGGTGAACTGCGCCGGCGTCATCCGCCGCCATGCCGAGCTGGAACCGGACGTCTTCGCTGAAGTGATCGACATCAACCTGACCGGCACGATGCGGATGTGCGACGCGGTCCGCTCGCTGCTGGCCGCCAGCGGCGGCTGCATCGTCAACACCGCGTCGATGCTGAGCTTCTTCGGTGGCGGTCTGGTGCCCGGGTATTCTGCCTCCAAGGGCGGTGTCGCGCAGCTCACCAAGTCGCTCGCCATCGCCTACGCTGCCGAGGGGATCCGGGTGAACGCCATCGCTCCCGGCTGGATCGAGACCCCGCTCACCAGCGGCATCCAGGACGACCCCACGCGCTACCAGGCGATCCGCGACCGGACGGCGCTCAAGCGCTGGGGCACACCTGCCGACCTTTCCGGCGCAGTGCTGTTCCTGGCTTCCCCGGCCGCCGCCTACGTCACCGCCACCATCCTCCCGGTGGACGGCGGCTATCTGGCTGTCTGACCATCCGGAAACCATATCCCAGCGGTCCGATGCGCGGAGCACCTCCATTGTCGAATTCGGGTCGCTACATCCACGCCGCCCACTGGGGCGCCTTCTACGCCGTGGTCGAGGATGGCCGCTTCGTCCGCGCCGAGCCGTTCGATGGCGACCCCACCCCCTCGCCCATCATCACCAGCATGCCGGAGGCCATCCAGGGCCCGGCCCGCGTCCGCCATCCGATGGTCCGCAAGGCCTGGCTGGAGCGCCGCGACCGCGAGGAGCGCGGCACCGGCCCGTTCGTCCAGGTGAGCTGGGACGAGGCGCTCGACCTGGTGGCCGGCGAATTGCAGCGGGTGCGTGCCGAGCACGGTCCGGCTTCGGTCTATTCCGGCTCCTATGGCTGGTCGTCCGCCGGGCGCTTCCACCACGCCAAGTCGCAGCTCCAGCGCTTCATGAACCTGACGGGAGGCTCCACCGTCAGCATCCAGAACTACAGCTACGCCGCCGCCATCACCATCCTCCCGCACGTCATAGGCACGCTCGCCCCGGTCGGCGGGCCGGTGTCCAGCTGGGACGGCATCGCGGAGCACACCCAGCTGATGATCTGCTTCGGCGGCCTGCCGCTGAAGAACGCACAGGTCGAACCGGGCGGCATCGGCCATCATACCACAGAGACCTGGATCCGCCGCTGCAAGGACGCCGGCACTAGCTTCGTCAACCTAGGCCCGAACCGTGCCGACCTGCCGCCCTGGCTAGATGCCCATTGGATCCCCGTCCGCCCGAATACCGACACGGCCCTGATCCTGGCGCTGTGCCATGTCCTGCTGGCGGAGAAGCTGCACGACCAAGTCTTCCTGGACCGCTACTGCGCCGGCTTCGACCGCTTTTCCGCCTATCTGGAAGGCCGCACCGACGGCACCCCGAAGACGCCGGAATGGGCGGAGCCGATCACCGGCGTGCCGGCCGACCGGATCCGCGACCTCGCCCGGCGCATGGCCGGGTGCCGGACCATGATCAACCTCGCCTGGGGCCTCCAGCGCGCCGACCATGGCGAGCAGCCCTACTGGGCCGCCATCGCACTGGCGTCGATGCTGGGCCAGATCGGCCTGCCCGGCGGCGGCTTCGCCTTTGGCTACAGCGCCATGGGCGGCAATGGCAGCAAGTGGCCGAAACTCGCCAACCCCACCCATTCGCAGGGCCTGAACCCGATCGACAGCTGGATCCCGCTCGCCCGCATCGCCGACATGCTGCTCCATCCGGGCGGGACCTACAGCTATGACGGGGACACCCGCACCTATCCCGATGTCAGGCTGGTCTACTGGTGCGGCGGCAACCCGTTCCACCACCACCAGGACCTGAACCGGCTGGTCCGCGCCTTCCGCCGCCCCGACACGGTGGTGGTGAACGAGATCTTCTGGACGGCCACGGCCAGGCATGCCGACATCGTCCTGCCCGCTTCCAGCACGCTGGAGCGCAACGACCTCGGCACGTCCCGCCAGGACGACTTCCTGATCGCCATGAAGAAGGCGATCGGACCGGTGGGCGAAGCCCGCTCCGACTTCGAGATCTTCGAGGGCCTTGCCGAGCGCGCCGGTATCGCCCGGGCCTTCACCGAAGGCCGCTCCGAGATGGAATGGCTGCGCCACCTCTACGAGCGCGCCTACAAGCCCGGCAGCAACGCCTTTCCCGACTTCGACACGTTCTGGGCGCAGGGCTGGCTGCGCAAGCCTGTCCCCGACGAGCCCCACACGCTGTTTGCCGAATTCCGTGCCGATCCGGCGGGCCACCGGCTGCGCACGCCCTCCGGCCGCATCGAGCTCTATTCGGAGAAGATCGCCGGCTTCGGCTATGCCGACTGTCCCGGCCACCCGACCTGGATCCCTCCAGCCGAATGGGCCGGCAGCGCCAAGGCGGCCGAGTTCCCGATCCACCTCCTCTCGCCCCAGCCGGCCAGCCGCCTCCACTCCCAGCTCGACGGCGCCGGGGTCAGCCGGATGAGCAAGATCCAGGGCCGCGAGCCCGTCCGCCTCGCCCGTGCCGACGCCGAAGCGCGTGGCCTGGGAGACGGCGACATGGTGCGGATCTGGAACGACCGCGGCGCGCTTCTGGCCGGCGTGATCGTCTCGGACGACCTCATCCCGGGCGTGGCGCAGCTCGCCACGGGCGCCTGGTACGACCCCGACGCCCCCTTCGGCCTGGAGCGACGCGGCAACCCCAACGTGCTGAGCCTGGACAAGGGCGCGTCCAGCCTGAGCCAGGCACCCAGCGCCCAGAGCTGCCTCGTCCAGATCGAGCGCTGGACTGCCGAGCTGCCCGCCATCGGCGCGGACGTGCCGCCGACGGATCCGGTGGCTCCGCTCAGGTAGGCGGCTGCCGAGTGATCCTGACCAGGCTCATGTCGTAGCCCAGCTCCCGTGCGCGCTGCAGGTGCTGGTCGAGCACCGCCTGCCCGGGCGTCGGGTCGCGGCTGAGGATCCAGAAGAACCTGCCCTCGGGCTCGCCCACGATCGCCCATTCATAGTCCTGGCTGCGGTCGAGCACCCAGTAGTCGCCATAGAACGGCCAGAAGAACGACACCTTCAGCTTCGCCCCGTTCGAATCCGGCACGACCGTGGCATGACCGTCCGCAGCGCTGGCCTCGCCGCCGGGCGAGCCTTCGCGGCAGGTGTTCACGACGTCGACCGTCCCGTCCGGCCGCAGGCTGTAGTCAGCGGTGACGCCTTCACAGCCGCGCTCGAACCTGTTCTCGTAGCGCGCCAGCTCGTACCAGCGCCCCATGTAGCGCTCGAGTTCGACCGGCTTGGCCGGCTCGGGCACGGCCCGGTTGCCGACGGGTCCGGCCGCACAGCCAGCCAGCAGCATTGCAGCGACAGCCAAGGCCAGCGTGCCGGCACGGTTGAAGATCGTCATGACCTCGGTCGATCGAACGGCATGGGGATGCGCTCCTGCAGGGCCGTGCCCACCTGTGTTCATGATCTACGCGGCAGGTGAGGAATTGGAGCCCTTGTATGGCAAAGAAACTGCGCCTCGGCGCCTTCATGCGGCCGATCAGCATCCATACCGCGGCCTGGCGCTATCCCGGCGCCTATCCTGACGCCAACTTCAACCTGCAGCACATCGTCCGGTTCGCCCAGACCCTGGAGCGCGGCCGGTTCGACGCCTTCTTCATGGCCGACCACCTGGCGGTCCTGAACATGCCGATGGAGGCGCTAAAGCGCAGCGCCACGGTGACATCCTTCGAGCCGCTGACCCTGCTCTCCGCCCTGGCCATGGTGACGGAGCGTCTGGGCCTGATCGCCACGGCCTCGACCACCTACAACGAGCCCTTCCACGTCGCCCGCAGGTTCGCCTCGCTCGACCATCTGAGCGGCGGCCGGGCCGGCTGGAACCTCGTCACGTCAGGCAACCCGCACGAAGCCATGAACTTCGGCCTGGAAGAGCATGTCGAGCATGCCGCCCGCTACCGGCGTGCCCGCGAGTTCTTCGACGTGGTGACCGGGCTTTGGGACAGCTGGGCGGACGACGCCTTCATCCGCGACGTGGAGAGCGGCGTCTTCTTCGTGCCTGAGCGGCTTCATGTGCTGGGCCATCAGGGCGAGCATTTCAGGGTGAAGGGCCCGCTCAACATCGCCCGCCCGGTCCAGGGCTGGCCGGTAATCGTGCAGGCGGGCTCGTCGGAAGCCGGCCGGCAGATCGCCGCGGAAACAGCCGAGATGGTGTTTGGCAGCTCCAACAATCTGCCGGACGCGCAGCGCTTCTACGCCGACGTGAAGGGCCGGATGAAGGCCGTGGGCCGGGATCCGGATCACCTGAAGATCCTGCCTGGTGCCTTCATCGTGGTGGGCGACACGGTCGACGAGGCCCGGGCCAGGAAGCGGCACCTGGATTCGCTGGTCGACGCGAGCAGCGCCTTGGCCTCGCTCTCGGTCCAGCTCGGCACCGATGCGTCCAGATTCGACCTGGACGGCCCGCTGCCCGACATTCCGGAAAGCAATGCCAGCAAGAGCGCCCGGCAGAAGCTGATCGACTTGGCAGCGCGCGAGAAGATGACCGTGCGTGAGCTGGCCCAGTATGTCGGCGGCAGCTACGGCACGCTGGAGATGATCGGCACGCCGACGACGATCGCGGACCAGATGGAGGAGTGGCTGCACACCGACGGATGTGACGGCTTCAACGTCATGTTCCCCTACCTGCCGGCCGGCCTCGACGATGTCGTGGGCCGCGTGGTGCCGGAGCTGCAGCGCCGGGGCCTGTTCCGCACCGAGTACGAGGGGACGACTCTGCGGGAGAACCTGGGGCTGCCCAGGCCGTCCAACCGCTTCTTCGAGCGCCCGGCTGGCTGATCCCCTGCGCCTGCGCCCTTGCAAGGTGTCGCCTCCAGGAGGCATGTCCTCCGTCGCGCCAGCTGAGGGAGAGACGCGTTGGCCACCAGCCGCCGGGCCAGTCCGGTCACCGTCGAGACCATGCTCTCGGACGCGGGCATCGGCCCGTTCCAGCACCGGCTGCTCGCCATCTTCGGGCTGGTCTGGGCCGCGGACGCCATGCAGGTCCTGGCCGTCGGCTTCACGGCCCCCTCGATTGCCGCCACCTTCGGCCTGACCCTGCCGCAGGCGCTGCAGACCGGGACTCTGTTCTTCCTGGGCATGCTCGTGGGGGCGGCGGTGTTCGGCCGGCTGGCCGACCGCTACGGCCGCCGGCGCATCCTGCTCATCACCGTCGCCATCGACGCCGTGTTCGGCTTCCTGTCCGCCTTCGCGCCCAACGTCGAGATCCTGCTGGCCTGCCGGTTCCTGACCGGGCTTGCCGTGGGCGGCACGCTGCCGGTGGACTACGCGATGATGGCCGAGTTCCTGCCGGCTAGGCAGCGCGGCCGCTGGCTGGTCATGCTGGAAGGCTTCTGGGCCGTGGGCACGGTCGCCGTGGCCCTTTCCGCATGGGCGGTGGCCTCGAGCGGCGTCGCGGACGCCTGGCGCTGGATCTTCGTGTGCACGGCAGCCCCGGCCCTGATCGGGATCTGGCTGCGCCTCTGGGTCCCCGAATCGCCGTTGTTCCTGTTGAAGAGCGGCCGCAGCGACGAGGCGCACCGGGTCCTGGACAGGGTGCTGCGGGCGAACGGCCGGTCCACCGATCCGGCCTCGGTCCTGACCAACCCGACTAGTCCCGGCCGCGAGAGCGGCAGCATCTTCAAGCCGCCCATCCGTCGCCGCACCATTCTCATTCTGACCGTCTGGCTGCTCGTGTCGGCCGCCTATTACGGCGTGTTCGTCTGGCTGCCAGGCCAGCTCGCCAATGAAGGACTGGGCTGGGTCCGCGGCTATGCATTCCTCGTCCTGGTGGCGCTGGCCCAGATCCCGGGCTACGCGCTGGCCGCCTGGGGCGTGGAGCGCTGGGGTCGCCGGCCCACCCTGATCGCCTTCCTCGTGCTGAGTGCGCTCGGCTGCTTCCTGTTCACCGCCGCGACCGAGCCCAACCTGGTCGCCGGGGCCATCCTTCTGATGAGCTTCGCGCTGCTCGGCACCTGGGGCGCCCTCTACGCCTTCACCCCGGAACTTTATCCGACCATGGCACGTGCGACGGGGATGGGTGCCGCCGGCGCCATGGCGCGCTTCGGCGGCCTGCTGGCACCCACCGCGATGGCGCCGATCATGGCGGTCAGCTTCAATGCCGCGATCGGCCTGTTCGCCGTCCTCCTGCTGCTCGCCGTCGTCGCGACCTGGGCGATCGACGTCGAGACCCGGAGCGTGCCGCTGGACTGACAGCGGCACGCGAGCCGGACGGTCAGATCGTGAGCGTACCGCCCTTGGCCGCGGCGTAGCGCTCGGCCACCCTGGTCCAGTCGACGACGTTCCACCACGCCTCCAGATAGGCCGGGCGCCGGTTCTGGTAGGTCAGGTAGTAGGCGTGCTCCCAAACGTCGTTGCCGAACAGGACCAGTTGCCCGTCCATGATCGGCGTATCCTGGTTCGGCCGCGTCGTGAGCGCCAGGGCCCCTTCGCGGGTGACGGTGACGAACACCCAGCCCGACCCGAAGACCTTGCCGCCGGCGGTGTTGAAGTCGCTTTTCAGCTTCTCCAGCCCGCCAAGATCCCGCTCGATCGCCGCCGCAAGCTCGCCGTCCGGCGCACCGCCGCTGCCGCCCATCACCTGCCAGAACATGGTGTGGTTGGCATGGCCGCCGCCATTGTTGCGCACGGCCGTGCGGATGTCGTCGGGCAGGCTGCCGAGATCGGCCAGCAGCTCCGGCAGCGGCCGGGCCGCTGCCTGCCCGTGCCCCGCCAGCGCCT
>JAESGR010000863.1_pt1 | contig 13702 bp, 11 predicted proteins | sample 9269771 | NCBI WGS metagenome assembly JAESGR01 (sample SAMN15739572, study PRJNA653492) | algae metagenome | isolation source: Chroococcus sp. CMT-3BRIN-NPC107 and co-occurring heterotrophs from well... | place: USA: Clark Mountains Wilderness, California | collected 2010-04-18
ACCAACGACACCGCGCAGGGCGAGTACTACCTGACCGACATCGTGAATTTCGCGGTGCAGGATGGCTGCGAGGTGGTGGCTTCCCCCGCGTCCGAGCAGGTCGAGGTGGACGGCGTCAACAGCCCGGTGCAGCTGTCGGAACTGGAGCGGGCCTACCAGCGCCGCCAGGCCAGGGCGCTGATGGAGCAGGGCGTGCGGCTGGCGGACCCGGCGCGCTTCGACGTGCGGGGCACGATCGCCTGCGGGCAGGACGTGGAGATCGACGTCAACTGCGTGTTCGAAGGCAGCGTGACGCTGGGCGACAACGTGCGCATCGGCCCCAACTGCGTGATCGCCAATGCACGCATCGGCGCGAACGTGGTGCTGCAGGCGTACACGCACATCGATGGCGAGAAGGCCGGTGTGGAGATCGGCGATGGCGCGTTGATCGGGCCGTTCGCACGGCTGCGGCCGGGCGCGCAGCTGGGTCCGGAGGTGCACATCGGCAATTTCGTCGAGGTGAAGAACTCGAAGATGGCACGCGGCGCCAAGGCCAACCACCTGGCGTATCTCGGCGACTCCGAGGTGGGCGAGCGCGTGAACTACGGGGCCGGCAGCATCACGGCCAATTACGACGGCGCCAACAAGCACCGCACCGTGATCGAGGCCGACGTGCACGTGGGGAGCAACTGCGTGCTGGTTGCGCCGGTGACCATCGCGCGCGGCGGCACCGTGGGCGCAGGTTCGGTGGTGAGCAAGGATACCGAAGCGGAGAAGCTGACGGTGGCCCGGGCGAAGCAGGTGACGATCGCGAATTGGGTGCGGCCGAGGAAGAACAAGTGACCGTCATTCCCGCGCAGGCGGGAATCCAGGGCTTCCATGACGTAGAGGAACCGGCCGCAGGCCGGTTTTTCTTTTGGGAAGCCCTGGATCCCCGCCTCCGCGGGGATGACAAAGCTCACCGCCCCGGCAACGGAATCCGCGGCCTGAACTTCGCCCGCTTGACCGAGAAGAACGCCTTCACGTTGCGCACGTTGGCATCGCTCGTGAACAGCCGCTGCGCCAGCGCCAGGTAATCCTGCATGTCACGGGCATGCACGATGAGGATGAAGTCCGGCCCCGGTGAGACGCGATAGCACTGCTGGACCGCATCGTCGGCGCTCACGCGCAGCTCGAATGCTTCCTGCTCCTCGTTCCCCTGGCGGTCCAGCGAGACCTCCACCACCGCCTCGAGTCCATGTCCCAGGACCGCCGCCATGCGGTCGGGGTCGAGGATGGCGATCTCGCGCTGGATGAGTCCGGCGTCCCAGAGCCGCTTCACCCGGCGCAGGCACGTGGCGGGGGAAATGTGCACTTTTCCCGCAAGGTCCTGGTTGCTGACGGACGCGTCGTCCTGTAATTGCGCCAGAAGGGCCAGATCCACAGGGTCCAGAAATTCTGGTTTCGTCGAGGCTTCCATATCGCAATCTTATTTCATACTCGTGGATCGGTGAAATATCCTTCCATGAAGGACGCAAAATAGAAGCCCGGTTGCACGGCGTCTCGCCTACATTGCGTCCATCCCAGCCCTTGAGGTGCAAACATGTGCGGCATCGTCGGCGCGGTCTCCACGCGCAACATCGTTCCCATCCTGGTCCAGGGCCTGCAGCGCCTGGAATACCGCGGCTACGACTCCTGCGGTGTCGCGGTCTACGCGGACGGCCTCAAGCGCGCCCGCAGCACCGCCCGCGTCGCGGAGCTGATGGAGCACGTCGAGGCCGAGAAGATCTCCGGCGGCACCGGCATCGCGCACACGCGCTGGGCCACCCACGGCGCGCCTGCGGTGCACAACGCGCACCCGCACTTCAGCCACGGTCCCGGCGAGGCCGCACCCCAGGCGCCCGGCCGCGTGGCCCTGGTGCACAACGGCATCATCGAGAACCACGATGAGCTGCGCGCCATGCTGCAGGGCAAGGGCTACAAGTTCACCAGCCAGACCGACACCGAGGTGATCGCGCACCTGGTGGACAGCCTGTACGAGGGCGACCTGTTCGAGGCGGTCAAGTCGGCGCTGGGCCAATTGCACGGCGCCTATGCCATCGCGGTCTTCTGCAAGGACGAGCCGCACCGCGTGGTGGGCGCGCGCGCGGGCTCGCCGCTGGTGCTGGGCGTCGGCAAGGAAGAGAACTTCCTGGCGAGCGACGCCATGGCGCTGGCCGGCGTGACCGACCAGATCGTGTACCTGGAAGAAGGCGACGTGGTCGACCTGCAGCTGGGTCGCTACTGGATCGTCGACAAGGCGCACAAGCCGGCGCAGCGCGCGGTGAAGACCGTGCAGGCGCACAGCGGCGCGGCTGAACTCGGCCCCTACCGCCACTACATGCAGAAGGAGATCTTCGAGCAGCCGCGCGCGATCAGCGACACGCTCGAAGGCGTCGTGAACATCATGCCGGAGCTGTTCGGCGACAACGCGCTGTCGGTCTTCAAGCAGATCGACAACGTGCTGATCCTGGCCTGCGGCACCAGCTACTACAGCGGCTGCACGGCCAAGTACTGGCTCGAATGCATCGCGCGCATCCCGACGCAGGTGGAGATCGCCAGCGAATACCGCTATCGCGAATCGGTGCCGAATCCGAAGACGCTGGTGGTCACCATCAGCCAGTCCGGCGAAACGGCGGACACGCTCGCGGCACTGAAGCACGCGCGTGAACTGGGCATGGAGCACTCGCTGACCATCTGCAACGTGTCCACCTCGGCGATGGTGCGCGAATGCAAGCTGGCGTACATCACCCGCGCCGGCGTCGAGATCGGCGTCGCGTCGACCAAGGCGTTCACCACGCAGCTGGCCGGCCTGTTCCTGCTGACGCTGACGCTCGCACAGCTGCGCGGCCACCTGAGCGAGGAAGACGAAGCCAAGCACCTGAAGGACATGCGCCACCTGCCGTCGGCCCTGTCCGCGGTGCTGGCGCTGGAGCCGCAGGTGATCAGCTGGGCCGAGGACTTCGCGAACAAGGAGAACGCGCTGTTCCTCGGGCGCGGCATGCACTACCCGATCGCGCTCGAAGGTGCGCTGAAGCTCAAGGAGATCAGCTACATCCACGCGGAGGCGTATCCCGCGGGCGAGCTGAAGCACGGGCCGCTGGCGCTGGTGACCAGCGAGATGCCGGTGGTGACCGTGGCGCCGAACGACGCGTTGCTGGAGAAGCTGAAGTCGAACATGCAGGAAGTGCGCGCGCGAGGCGGCGTGCTCTATGTCCTGGCGGATGCCGACAGCCGCATCGAGAGCAGTGAAGGCGTGCACGTGATCCGCATGCCCGAGCACTACGGCACGCTCAGCCCGCTGCTGCACGTCGTGCCGCTGCAGCTGCTGGCCTACCACACCGCGCTGGCGCGCGGCACCGACGTCGACAAGCCGCGCAACCTGGCCAAGAGCGTGACGGTGGAGTGAGCGGGCGGCGCGCGGCGGTCGCTGCATGGCCCGGGCCCTCTCCGAAAGCCTCGGCTGGCTGAAGCGCCAGGTCCTCAGCTATCTGCTGATCGTGGCGATCCTGCTGGCCGGCGGTTGGCTGCTGGATGAATACCGGCGCGCGAGCGTTCTCACCCGGGACATCGAACAGGCGGACGCGTCACTGCAGCAGGAGCGGGCGCGTGTCGTCCGATCGCAGGAGCGCGTGGCCATCGCCGACCGCGCACTCTCGGTGCAGCTCGCGGCCATGCGCAAGGCGCGCGAGGCCTTGCAGCAGCAAGCGCTGCAGAAGGAGCAGGAGCGCGACCTGCACCGCCAGCAGCACTGGCCCTGGGCCGGCCTGCACGGGCCGGAGGCACTGGCGCAAAGCCGCCTGCTCGACGAGCAGGTGCGGGCCCTGCAGGAGGGCGAGCGCATCGCGCAGCAGCAAGTGGATGCCACCGAGGCGATGCAGAAGTCCGCACTCGGCCTCGCGCAGGTGCAGGCGCAGGCCCGCGGCAAGCGGGCAGAGGCCGACCGCCTGCGCGCCGAGTGGCGCCGGCTGAGCGCCGACCATCCCGTGGCGCAGCGCATGCCATGGTCACCGGTGGGCGCCGAACTCGATCGCCTGAAGAACGACGTCGAGCGCCTGCAGCAGGAAGCCGTGCAGGCCGAGCGCATCGTCGGCGCGGCGAGCCGATCGCGCGAAGTCGCCGAGTGGCTGCGCGAGCGTTCGACGCTCACGTCGGCAGAGGCGGCGCTGCAGGAGGCGCAGGCGCGGCGTGCGGACCTGGTGCAGGCCCTGGAGGGCAACGCCTATCACGCATGGCGGCAGCGACTGCACGGGTGGTTCGCGGACAAGCAGCGCGTCTTCGTCCTGGCCCTGCTGCTGCTGGTCGGTGCGATCGTGTCGCGCCTGGCGATCAAGGCCTTGCTGTACTACGTGGTGGCGCCTTTCGCCAGCCGTCGTCGCCCGATCCGCCTGCTGCACCCGCACGAGCAGCGCGCCTTCGCGCAGGCCGTCGCGCAAGGCCGGGACGGTCGCATCTCGGCGGAGTCGCTCACGCTTCGGCTGACGCCGGACGAGGAACTGCTGGTGCGCCCGGAGTACATCCAGAGCTCTTCGGAGCACGCCGCCAAGCGCACCGCGTGGCTGCTGGATGCCTCGCTGCCCTTCACCTCCATCCTCTCGGGCATGTACCTGCTGACGCGCGTGCGCTCGGAACGCGACGACCCGATCGTGCTGTCACCGGCGCAGGACCCGTTCGAGGAAGTCTGCCAGGTCGAACTGCCGGCCGGCGCCACGCTGGTGTGCCAGCCGCGCGCTCTGGCGGGCGTCGTGCGGCAACGCAGGCAGGCGCTGCGCGCGAGCCGTCACTGGCGTCTTGGCAGCCTGCATGCCTGGCTCACCCTGCAATTGCGCTTCCTGGTGTTCCATGGCCCCTGCCGACTGGTGCTCAAGGGCGGGCGTGGCGTGCGCATGGAAGCCGCCGGCGGAGGGCGGCTGATCAACCAGTCGGCGACGCTCGCCTTCGATGCCAGCGTTCCCTATTCGAACGTGCGTACCGAGACTTTCGTGCCCTATTGGCTCGGAAAGGAAGGTCTCTTCAACGACCGCTTCAGCGGCATCGATGGGTCCTACCTGTACGAGGAGCGCAGCCTGGACCGCCGCGGCAACCCGCTGGTGGGGCGCGGGCTCGAGGGGCTCTGCGACGGGGTGCTGAGGGTGTTCGGGATCTGAGGCGGCGGCATGTGGTTGCGTCTCCTCGTTCTCGTCGGCGCCGGTGCGGCGGTGCTCCTGGCCAGCCAGTTCGCGCGCCGCGCGGCGGACGAGAAGGACGCAGAGCAGGCGTGGAACCAGCTCGTCGCCGGCAGCGCGCGGACGCCGGCGGCGTTCGATCCCGCGATGGTGGCGGAACTGCCGGAGCCGGCGCGTCGCTTCTTTCTGTTCGCGATCGCGCCCGGCGCTCGCCTGGGTACGGCGGTGGAGATCACCATGGAAGGCGAGCTCTCGCTGGGCACGAAGGCCGACCCGAAGTACCAGCCGATGCACGCGCAGCAGGTGCTCGCCGCGCCCGAGGGCATGGTGTGGCGCTTGCGTTCTGGCACGGGCGCCTTGCGCGTGGACGGCTCCGATGCGATGGTGGCCGACCGCTCCTGGACGCGCTTCTGGCTGCTCGGCACGGTGCCGGTGGCACGGGCCGGCGGCGACCGCGACCACCTGCGGTCTTCCTTCGGGCGCGTCGTGGCCGAAGCGCTTTTCTGGGCTCCCGCCAGCCTGTTGCCACGTGAGGGGGTGACGTGGAGCGCAGTGGATCCCGACACGGCGCGCGTCACCGTCACGCACCGTGGCATGCGGCAGGAGGTCGACGTCCGCGTGGATGCGAAGGGACAGCCGCTGTGGGTGCGCATGCCGCGCTGGAGCAATGCGAATGCCGATGGGGCCTTCCGGGAGCAGCCCTTCGGCGGGGTAGTGTCCGACTTCCGGTCGGTGCAGGGATTTCGCGTCCCGTTCCGCGTGGACGGCGGCAACTTCTTCGGCACGCCCGAGTACTTCCCGTTCTACCGGGCACGCGTGCTTTCGTTGCGCGTCCTTTGAGGCTGTGTCCGCCCGGCTACGCGCCGTGGCACTTCTTGTACTTCTTGCCGCTGCCGCAAGGACAGGGATCGTTCCTCCCGGGCTCCGCTTCCTTGCGCACCGGTTCCACGCGTGGACCCATGCTGCGCCACAACTGGCGCAGCGAATACACCGCCCAGATGGCCGATGCGAAATCGTCCAGGCGTTCGTTGCTGACGCTCGCCGGGCCATCCTCCGCATACATCGACAGCGCGGCCGGGTACCGGTCGTCCTCGGCCAGGGCGACGATGTCCTGCAGCGCGGCATCGAGCATCTCCGCGGCCTCGGGGTCGCGCGGCGGGTCCCACTCTTCCGGCCAGCTCTCCACCGCGTACATGAAGCCCAGCGCCCACACCTGCCCGTAGGCGGGGAGGTTGTCCAGGTCACCCTCGCTGCGTTCCTCGGCAGGCAGCGCCAGCACGGCGCCGCGCACGTCGAGTGCCTCCGGGTGGTAGGTGCGCTCGTCCTCGAGCAGCTCGACGGCCTGGTCCAGCGCCCAGGCGATTTCCTGCCAGCGGCGCCGCCAGCGCCAGACGAATTCCATGTGCTCCATGGGCCGGAATTCGTCGCCCAGCAGGACGGGCCAGTATTCCTCGGGCGGAACCTCGCGCCGCATGCACACCAGGGCGGCGAGGAAGCCCTCGCAGAACTCCCATTGCGGGATCTCCTCGTGCTGTTCGCGCAGCAGGTCGAGTTCGGCGTCGAGGGCGTCGAAGTCCTCGGGCGCAAGCGGTTCCGCGGGTGCGGTGGAGGTGTCGGTCAAGGCAGTTTCCGGCAAAGGAAGCGGATTATCTTCCCGCCGGCACGCGCACGAGGCGTGTCGCGTTTGACAGCGGGCGCCCGGCCGGAATACGCTGGCTCCATGTCCTCGACCGCACCGGCCGCCGCTGGCCTTCCGCCCGTTCCCGCGGAAGCGGCGCGCTATGCGCTGCTGCGTCGCCTGGCGCCCTCCATGCGCCACCACCTGGTGGTCAACCTGCAGCCGATCGGCATGATCTACGAGGTCATGGACCGGCGGCTGCGCCAGCCCACCCCCGACATCGCGCACGTGCAGGACAGCGCGGGCAAGATCAACGGCTTCGCGCGCGCCGCGCTGGCATCGTGCCTGGACGTCGTGAGCTGGCTCGCGCCGGATGACACGGTTTCGACGACGCCCGGGGAGGGCGTGCGCGAATGCAGCGCACTGCTGGCCACGAGCCTCAGCTTCCGCGGCTACGCCTTGCGCAACCAGTGCAGGCCGCTGACCGGCAGCATCCGGCGCTCGGCCGTGCGCAACCTGCTGTCCGCCACGCTCCTGCACTGCACCGACCACCTGCCCGGTCCCGCGGAACTGGTGCTGACCTGCGGCGCCGAGGGCGCCGGCGCGGTGATCACCATCACGCACCAGAAGACCGATGCGGCACGGCCCCTGGGTGTCGAAGCGAACTACCGCAAGATCGAGTGGGAGGACCTGCAGGCGCTGGCCGCCGCCGACGGCGTGCAGCTCGTGCGCGCGGGCGAGCGCATCGAATTGCGCCTGCCCTGGGTCGGCGGCGCGTGATCAGCGCGGCTCGAAGCCGAGCCGCTTCATCGCATCCTTGAGCGTCACCCGGCTCTTCTCGTAGTCGTCCCAGGGTGCGTTGCCCTGGTCGAGGCGGCTGTGGATGCTGCCCACGTTCCAGTGCGCGCCGCCCTTGAGCGCGGGCAGCTCGTCCCAGCGCACCGGCACGGAGATGCCGAGCCCCGGCCGCGCACGTGCCGACCAGGCGCAGGCGGTGGTCGCGCCGTAGCCGTTGCGCAGGTAGTCGATGAAGATGCGGCCGACCCGGTTGCTGGCGCCGCTCTTGGCCACGAAGCGGTCGGGCAGCGTGCGCGACATGTGCTGCACCACCGCCTGCGAGAACGACTTGACGGTGTCCCAGTCCAGCTGCGGCTTCAGCGGCACGACCAGGTGCAGGCCCTTGCCGCCGCTGGTCTTGAGGAACACCGGCAGCTGCAGCTCGTCGAGCATCGCGCGCACGAGTTGCGCCGCCTCCTGGATCATCGGCCACGTGACGCCCTCGCCGGGGTCGATGTCGAAGGTCATGCGGTCCGGCCGGTCGATGGTCCTGACCACGCCGTTCCAGGTGTGCACCTCGATCACGTTCATCTGCGCGGCCGAGAGCAGGCCCTCGGTGCTGGCCATCTTCACCATGGGCGGGTGGCCAGGGAAGATGTCCGCCGCGAGCGGCACGACGCCGGCCATCTTGTAGCGGTCCAGGTGCTTCTGGAAGAAGAGTTGCCCCTCGATGCCATCGGGCGCGCGCACCATCGAGATCGGCCGGTCCTCCAGGTGCGGCATCATGATCGGGCCCACCAGCGCGTAGTAGCGCACCAGTTCGACTTTGGTGACCTTGCTCTGCGGATCGACGATCCGGTCCGGGTTGCTGATGCGCAGCGTGGAGGGCAGGGTGACGCTTGCGGCGGGTGCGGGCGTCGCTGCCTCTGCCGCCGGTGCAGGTGACGGCTTCTTCGCCGCCGGTTTGCGCGGCCTGGCCGCCTTGCTGTCCGGCGGCGGCGCGTGCACCACCGGTTCCTCGCCGACCGCCTGCGCGGGCTTGTCGTCTCGCAGGCCGTGGAAGACGGAGTGGCGCACCTTGCCGTCGCGCGTCCATTCGCCGAAGGAGACTTCGCAAACGAGCTCCGGTTCGACCCAGTGCGCGTCGCGGGGGATGCCGGTGCCGGCGGTGAAGGGCTTGCGGTCAGCCGCGCGAGCGTCGAGTGCCCGGCGCACGGCGACCAGCGTCTTCTCGTTGAAGCCGGTGCCGACGTTGCCCGCATAGCGCAGCTTGCCGTCGTCGTCGTGCACGCCCAGCAGCAGCGAACCGATGCCGGTGCGGCTGCCCTTGGGATCCGTCCAGCCGCCGATGACGAACTCCTGGCGCAGCTTGCATTTCAGCTTGATCCAGTCGCTCGAGCGGCGGCAGACGTAGGCCGAGTCGCGCCGCTTGGCGATGACGCCTTCGAGGCCGAGCCGGCAGGCCGAATCGAGCATCTGCTGTGCGGGAACGTCGAAGACCTCGGAAAAGCGCACGTTCGGATGCGGCTGGCGCGCCACGATGCGCTGCAGCACCGCGCGCCGCTCCACCAGCGGCACGTCGCGCAGGTCGTGGCCGGCGCAGTAGGGCACGTCGAACAGGTAGTACACGATCTGCTCGGTGCGCCTGCTGTCGAAGGCGCCCTGCAGCGCCTGGAAGTCCGCCGGCACGTCCTCGCCGGGCATGATGATCTCGCCGTCGTACCAGCCGTCGGGCAGGTCCATCGTGCGCATCGCCTTCACCAGGCCGGCGAGCTTGCCGGTCCAGTCGTTGCCGTTGCGCGTGACCAGCGCGATCTCGCCCTTCTCCACGCGTGCGAGCATGCGGTAGCCGTCGAACTTGATCTCGAAGATCCAGTCCTGCGGATCCTGGGGCGGTTCGTCCACCAGGACGGCAAGTTCCGGTTGCAGGGTCTCGGGCAATGCGGCAGGGCGCGCGCCTTCCGGCGGCCCCGATGACGCGGGCGCAGCGGCCGCGGCAGCCGGTGCGGCACGCCGGGCGGCGCCCGGCCGGTCCACCAGTTCCCTCACGCTGTCAGGCATCTCGTCGACGACGCTGAACTCCGACGCCGGCTTGGCGAATTCGTCGCGCTCCTTGATCAGCAGCCACGGGTCTGCGCGGTCGCCGCCGCGTCCCTTCATGCGCACCAGCGTCCAGTGCCCGTGCATCTTGTGGCCGCGCATCTCGAACTTGAGCTTGCCTTCGCGGAAGCCCTTGTGCGGGTCCTCCAGCGGATGCCAGGTGCCCTTGTCCCAGATGATCACCTTGCCGGCGCCGTAGTTGCCGGCCGGGATGGTGCCTTCGAACTGGTTGTACGCGATGGGATGGTCCTCGGTCGGCATCGCCATGCGCTTGTCGCCGGGGTCGTAGCTGGGGCCCTTGGGAACCGCCCAGCTCTTCATCGTGCCTTCCAGCTCCAGGCGGAAGTCGTAGTGCAGCCGCGTGGCCCAGTGCTTCTGGATCACGAAGCTGCGGTCGCTCTCGTTCGCCTCGCCGCCCTCGGCCGGTTCCGGCGTGGCGTCGAAGTTGCGTTTGTCGCGGTATTTCTGGAGCGCGGTCTTTTCGGACATGGCGTCGAGCGTTGGGCGTTGAGCGTCGAGCGTGCCTCAAAACACGCTCGACGTGGGACGCCCAGCGCTCAACCTGGGCGGCTTACGAGCCGCGGTACTGGTCCCGCAGCATCTTCACCTGGTCGTGGTTGCGCTGCACACCCTGCATCTGGCGCTCCACCACCTGGCGCACGTCGGCCGGCAGGTTCTTCTGCAGCGCCTTCGTGTAGCGGGCCTTGGCGTTGTCCTCGCCGCGCTCGGCTTCCTCCAGCACCGCCTTGTCGTCGTAGGTGGTCAGCTTGGACTTGATGGAAACCCAGCCGCGGTGCATGGCGCCCAGGGCACTGCCGCCTTCTTCCGGCGCGGCGCCGTACTGGCGCAGGCACTGGTTGAGTTCCTGCGCGCCGCGGCGGCAGTCGTCCGCGCGCTGCAGGAAGGTGGAGCGCAGCTGCTCGCTCTTGGCCTGCTCGGCGCACTCGCGGAAGCCGTACTCGCCGTCCTTGCAGCACTCGACCAGGTCCTTCAGCACGTCGGCCACGTCGTCGCGGTCACCCTCGTTGTTGCCTGCCTGCTGCATCGCGCCGACGGCCCCTGCGGCACCCATGCCGGATGCCGTGCTGCCCTGGCCGCGGTACTGCTCGTCGGCACGGCGGAAGGCCGCCTGCGAGGCGGGCTTGGCCCGGTCCCAGTCCAGCGAGGAGCTGCCGCGGGTGCTGTCCCATTCGGACGCGAGGCGCGGCTCGACGTGCTCCCAGGGATCCTCGTAGCGGTCGCGGCCGGACAGGCCGAGCCGGTAGGCAGGGCTGTAGTCGTCGAAGCTGCGGCCGGACTCGTAGTACGGCTCCTTGTTGTAGTTCTCGCGCCAGAAGGCTTCCTCGGCCGTGGGGTTCACGGCTTCGCCCGCGGCCTTGCCCGCGAGGCCGCCGACCACCGCACCGACGACGCCGCCGACGGCGGCGCCCACCGGCCCCGCGATGGCGCCGGCTGCAGCGCCGGCCACGGCGCCACCGGTCGCGCCGATGCCCGTGCCGATGGGGTGGGCGCCGGGTTCGTCGGTGATGGGATCTCGGTTCAGGTCGCGTTCTTCGCGTTCTTCAGCAGCCATTGCGTGCTCCTTGTGGGTGAATAGGGGTTCCACTTCATCTTGGGACGCCCGCCGAGCCTTGCCGTGGGCCATCTACCCCCATCGCCTGTAGGACGCGTCGCGCGCTGCCGGTCGTGTGGGCTGTGGCTGAGCGCGCGCACAGGCATTCACTGCACCGTCCTACATGGGCACGGCCGTGGCTGCAGCACGCTGTTCCGAAGGGTGAAGCCCATGAAATACTCACTGCGCAAAACGCCGTCCCATCTGCACCTCACGTACAAGTACGGGGAGGCCAATGGTGGGCTTCTCGGCCGCAACCTCGTGCTCGAGGCGGAAGGCAACGTGCTCACGCTCGAGGTCGACCTGTCGGCCAACCTTCTGGCCCGCAACAAGCAGTCGCCCTGGTACCTGGACGCGGTCGACCTCGCTTCCAACTACCACAAGCTCAAGTCGCTGCAGTGCCCGGACAACCTGGTGCGCACCCGCTTGATCCGCGCCTGGGAGTCCGTGCAACAGCCGCGGCTGCGCATGCGCCTCGTGCTCAGCCCGCGTGGCCGCTACGTCTACGACGTGGCGCCGCACTCGCTGTTCATGGGCGGCATCCAGCTCGACGTCCAGGCCTTCCTGGAAGAAGAGTCCGAAACCACCGGATCAACCACCGAGGCTTCGACGATGGAAGAGGCCGACTCGCAAGGAAAACACGCATGACCCCCCACGCCCCCCTGGTCCGCTACGCGGCGGCCATCGGTGCCGCCTGCTGCCTCGCTTTTGGTTCCGTCGCGGCACACGCCGACGCCGGCGCCCTGCGCGCCAAGCACGGTGAGCTCAAGGAGCAGCTTCGCAACAACTCGTACGGCAGCCAGCTTTTCATCGATTCCGCCGAAGGCGCGAACACCCTGCAGGGTGACGTGTACGCGGTGCTGGACCACCCGTACGAGAAGGTGAAGGAAGCGCTGCAGGATCCCAACGCCTGGTGCGACATCATGCTGCTGCCCTTCAACACCAAGGCGTGCCGCGCGAGCGGAAACAAGCTTTCGGTGCACATCGGCCGCAAGTACAACCAGCCGGTGGAGCAGGCCTACCGCATCGACTTCAGCTTCAACAACGTGTCGAACACGCCCACGTTCCTGCAGTCGCGCCTGAATGCGGCGCAGGGGCCCGTGGGCACGAAGGACTACCGCATCGACGTGCAGGCCGTGCCGCTCGAGGGCAAGACCTTCCTGCACATGAGCTATTCATACGGCTACGGCGGCGTGAGCAAGATGGCGATGCAGATGTACCTGAACACCGCCGGCGCCGACAAGGTGGGCTTCACCACGGCTGGCATGCGTGGCGCGATCGAGCGCAACGTGATGCGCTACTACCTGGCGATCGACTCGTATCTCGGCACGATGAACGAGCCGCAGGCGACGCGCGTGGAAAAGCGCATCAACAACTGGTTCACCGCGACCGAGCGCTATCCGAAGCAGCTGCGCGAGATGGACCGCAACACCTACGTGACGATGAAGCGGGCGGAGTACGAGCGGCAGCAGACGGCTGCGGCGAACTAGCGGGCGCGTCATTCCCGCGAAGGCGGGAATCCAGGGCTTCCAAGAAAAAACCGGCCGATGGCCGGTTTTTTGCTGGATCCCCGCCTGCGCGGGGACGACGATCAGCGAATGCCAGCCGCTGCACGCAGCGCCTGGGCCTTATCGGTCCGCTCCCACGTGAACTCCGGCTCCTCGCGGCCGAAGTGGCCGTAGGCGGCGGTCTTCGTGTAGATCGGGCGCAGCAGGTCCAGCATCTGGATGATGCCCTTCGGACGCAGGTCGAAATGCTCGTTCACCAGCGCGGCGATCTTGTGGTCGGGAATCACGCCCGTGCCTTCGGTGTACACCGTCACGTTCATCGGACGCGCCACGCCGATCGCGTACGCCACCTGGATCTGGCACTGCTTGGCCAGGCCCGCCGCCACGATGTTCTTGGCCACGTAGCGCGCCGCGTAGGCGGCGGAGCGGTCCACCTTGGAGGGGTCCTTGCCCGAGAAGGCACCACCGCCGTGGGGGCAGGCGCCGCCGTAGGTGTCGACGATGATCTTGCGGCCGGTCAGGCCGCAGTCACCCTGCGGGCCGCCGACGACGAAGCGGCCGGTCGGGTTGATCAGGTACGTGGTTTCCTTCAGCCACTCCTTGGGCAGCACCGGCTTGATGATCTCCTCGATCACCGCCTCGACGAACGCCGGCTTCATCTTGTGGCCGTCGCTCATCTCGGGCGCGTGCTGGGAAGACAGCACCACGGTGTCGATGCTGTGCGGCTTGCCGTCCACATAGCGCATCGTCACCTGGGACTTGGCGTCCGGGCGCAGGAAGGGCAGGCGGCCGTCCTTGCGCAGCTGGGCCTGGCGCTCCACCAGCCGGTGCGCGTAGTAGATCGGCGCGGGCATCAGCACCGGCGTCTCGTCGCAGGCATAGCCGAACATCAGGCCCTGGTCGCCGGCGCCGGTGTTCAGGTGGT
>JAESGR010000864.1_pt1 | contig 13695 bp, 12 predicted proteins | sample 9269771 | NCBI WGS metagenome assembly JAESGR01 (sample SAMN15739572, study PRJNA653492) | algae metagenome | isolation source: Chroococcus sp. CMT-3BRIN-NPC107 and co-occurring heterotrophs from well... | place: USA: Clark Mountains Wilderness, California | collected 2010-04-18
CTACACCGCCGCCTTCCTCAAATTCGTGCGCGAGCCGGGTTTGCCGGTCGAGCAGCTCTTTCGGCAGGTCCGCTCGACGGTGGACGAGACCACGGGGGGAACGCAGCTGCCGTGGGAGACCTCGTCGCTGACGACCTCCTTCGCCTTCTTCGACGGAGCCGAGAAGCCGGCTGCCGACAAGCCGGCCGAGGCCGGCACCGCGCCCGACGCCCGGCCCACGGAGGCGAGCCTGCGGGCCGTCGCGCCGGGCGAGGCCTACCGGACCGTCATTCGTTGGGACGACCCGGTGATCTACCGGCAGTTCCTCGCGATCTATCCGGAGGATTCGGGGGCGCTGCGGGTCCACCGCATCCTGGCCCAACGGCAGGAGGAGATCGCCTGGGCGACCCTCATCCGCTCAGGGATGGTGGAGGACCTGCGCGTGTTCCTCGCCCTCTACCCCGATTCCGCCCATGCCGCGGAGGCCCGTGCGCTCGCCGCCAAGGCGGCGCGCCGCCGGGGCGTCCGCGTCGCCGACCTCTGCGCGGTGCCTCCGCCGGCCCCGGCGATCAGGCCCGCGCCGCTCGCGCCCAAGATGACGCCGAAGGTGAGGCGCGCCGAGCCGAAGGAGCCGCCCAAGCCCGCCAAGCCGGCGGTGAAGGCCGCGGCCAAACCGGCCGTGCGGGAGCCGCGCCCGGTGGTCGCCGTCGCGCCGCCGCCTCCGGTCGCCCGTCCCGTCCGCCGGCCCCTGCCCCAGCGGATCGAGGTCGACGAGGACGATGATGTCGAGGTCCTGCCGCCGCGCCGGGTTCCCGTGATCGTCCGACCCTTCCCCGGTCGCTTCGAGCCGGATTATCCGCGCCGCGATCCCGGGCCGATCTGGCCGCGGCCGCGCCCTCCGCGCGGTGAGGGCGCCGGCCCGATCGTCCGGTCGGACGACGTCCGGCCGAGCATCAGGCCGTTCCCGACGTTCCGAGGTGATTTCGGCTCACGGGGCGATTTCGGATCGCGCAGCGGCGGCTTCGGCATCCGCTGAGAAGCACTCCGGACACCCTTCGACCCGGTCTCGCCCCTATCGCCCCGCATTTGCGCCCCAATCGCTCGCTTAAACACGGGCGCCGAGCACAAGCGGCATGCGGGGCGACCCTGTTCGCTCAAGCCAGCCGGAGGACCCGCGGCATAAGCGGGCCTCCGGAACAGCATCAGCAGGACCCAGGCCAGATGGACACGTCTCGTTTCCGGGCGGTCACGCTCTCAGCGAAGCCCTTCCGTCTCGCGCTCGCCGGATGCGCAGCGCTCATCGCGCTCGGCGCCGGCGGCGCGCAGGCGCAATTCTTCGATCCTTTCGACGACATGCTCCCGCCACGCGCCGTGGTCTGGCGCCTCAACGACCGCGGCTTCACCGAGATCACCCGTCCCCGCTTCGACGGCCGGGCCTACGTCGTCGAGGCGACCGACCGCTACGGCGACCGCGTCCGGCTGTTCGTGGATTCGCAGGACGGCGCGGTGCTCGGCCGCCAGCGGATCGGCGCGCCGCCGGTGGCGGTGATCCGCACCCGGCCGGGCTACGGCTACACGGACGCCGATATCGAGACGCGCGGCCCCGTCCCGGGGACGGGCCGGATGGGTCCGCCGGCCGCGCTTCCCGGCGCCGATCCCGTGGGCCGGGCACCCGGACCGGATCGGAATGCCCTCGGGCTCAACCCCGATGCCCGCCCGCGGCCCGAGCCGCAGCGCAAGGTCGCCCGCCTGACGCCGCCCGCCAAGCCGGCCGCGCCGCGCGCCACCCCCGAGGCGCCGAAGCCCGCCGAGACCATCGCGGCACCGACCGCCGCCAAGCCCGAGGCGCCCTCCGCGGCCCTCGAAGCGCCGAAGGTCGACGTGCCCAAGACCGAGCCGGTCCAGAGCGCCCCGCCGGCCGTCGCTGCGGAGAAACCGGCGGCGGAGAAGCCTCCGACCGAGCCCGCCCAGGCCTGGCGCGACCCGCCGCCCGACCAGAAGCGCCCGGTGCGGGTCATCGGCGGAGCGACCGTCGTACCCGGCACCGCCGAGAAGGACCAGCCGGCGGGCGAGTGATCCTGTCTCGGTGGCTTCCGGTTCCTCATGCCAGCGCCGCCCCTTCCCGGACACCCGCAGCGCGGGCATCGTGCGTTCGTTTCGACGACGCGAGGTTGGACGACCAGGATGAGCGGGCGAACCCGACTTGGCAGAGGGGCAGGCTCGTGGGGAGCGGCGCTGCTCCTCTGCCTGATCGCCTGGCTGGCGCCAGCCTCCGCCCAACCGCTGCTCGGCCAGGGTGACACCGCCGACTCGATCGCGGTGGTGATCGGCAACAGGACTTACCTGAACACGGTCCCGGTCGACTTTGCCGGCAACGATGCCGATGCCATGCGCGACTTCCTGGTGCGCAGCCTCGGCTTTCGCGAGCAGAACGTGGTGGTGCTCAAGGATGCCACCCGCAACCAGCTGGAAGACTGGTTCGGCTCCGAGGCGGAGCCGCAAGCGGGCAAGCTCTGGCTCCGCGCCAAGGCCGGGCGATCGGACGTGTTCGTCTACTATTCCGGTCACGGCGTGCCGGACCTGAAGACGCGCCAGGCCTTCCTGCTTCCCTCCGACGGTAATCCGGATCGCGCCTCCTCCGGCTACGGGCTGGAGACGCTCTACCGCAACCTCGACATGATCAAGGGGAAGGTCGGTCCGAGCCGCCAGGTCGTGGTGATGCTGGATGCCTGCTTCACCGGCGAGACCGGACGGAGTGACGGAAAGGGCCTGCTGGCCGTCTCTGCCCCCGGTTTCCAGCCGACCAGACCCAGGACCGGCGGCGGGGTCGTCAAGCTGGTGGCGACCTCCGGCTCGGCGCCGGCCAATTGGGACGGGCAGAACAAGCTCGGGCTCTTCACCAGCCGTTTCCTGATGGGAGCCGCCGGCCTCGCCGCGCCTGCGCCGGCCGAGGCCAACGACAATCGGTCCGGTCAGGTGAGCTGGTCCGAGCTGCAGGCCTACGTGACGCGGGAGGTGGTCGAGACCGCCCAACGCGAGAGTCGGCGCGAGCAGGTGCCGGAGATCGATGCGGCGGCCTTCAACCTGCCCCTTCGCGCGCCCGTGCCCGCGGTCAGCCGGGCCGTGGCGGGCGTCTGGGACGAGGCGAACTGGCGGAAGGCTCAGGCCGAGGGCAGTCGCGCCGGCTACGAGCGTTACGTCGGCTCGTGCGGCGAGGTCTGCGCGCACAAGGACCAGGCCCTCGAAGCCGCCCTAGGCATGGTGAAGGACAGCCTCGGCGTGAGCCAGAAGAGCGCCGACGAACTGGCCTGGACGCGTCTCAGCGCGCAGGGCAGGTATCAGGACTACCTGGCGGATTGCGAGGCGAGAGGCGGGATCTGCGCATATCAGCAGGTCGCACGCGCCTACCTCAAGATCATCGCTCCGCCCGGAGCATCGCTGGCGGAACCAAGAGCGCAGGCAGGGTTCGCCTCGCGGAACACGGACGATGCGAGATCATCGGATCGACCGGGCAGCGATTGCGGCACCAATTACCAAGGAGCATCCGGCCTGCCGACCAGGGGCAGGGATCTCGAAGAACGCCGCGCTCTGGGCAAGCTCGCCGCCGTCGATACGCAATCCCCAGCAGAGCTTAAGCCCTCCTCCGAGGACGCGCACCGAATCGCCGGGCAGTACACGGGTCTCGTCAGCCGCAGACGCCTCGACGGGACGCAGCTTCCCCCGCGCCGCTACGTCGTCAGCATGAACGCACAGCTCTCCGGCGGAACGATCAAGATCTACAATCAGGATGGATCAATCCGCTTCACGCTCGTGCTCCGGGGAAAGATGACGTCGCCCGGCACCTTCCTCGGGCAAGGTATCCTGGCGTCGGGTTCCTCGAGCTATCGCCCGGATGACGTCAGGATCGATTTCGCCGAGTCCGGCGCGTCGGCCAAATGGAACCATCACGACGGCGAGAAGGAAGCAGGAACCGGGATACTGCTTCGGCAATGATGCGATTTGAACGAGATGCATGTTCGTCTCTGCTCGTCGCTTGACCGCGGAACTTGGCCGCCGGTCGTTCGATCGGGTTGTGTTTCGGCAAGAAGATCGCTGCGCCCAGAAACGTCCTGTCATCAGATCGAGGCTTGTCATGGCTCGCGGCCGAAGAAGGTGTCTCGTGTCCTTGTTCCTGTGTGTCATGGCGTCCGACGTGGAAGCGAAGAACTCATCCCCGCTCGTCGACGCCGGCAAGCTCGTGCCGGGCCTGCGGCTGGAGATGCGCTATGCCGGCGCCCACAATTTCATGGGAAGACCGGTGCCCGGCTACGACGCACCCAAGTGTCTGCTGACGAGGGAAGCCAGCCAGGCGTTGGGAAAAGTGCAGGCGGCCATCCGAGCCGACGGATACGGCCTCAAGGTCTTCGACTGCTACCGTCCCAAGCGGGCGGTCTCGGCCTTCGTGAAATGGGCCGACGATCCGAAAGACCTCGAAGGCAAGGCGGAGTTCTACCCCGAGATCGACAAGAAGGATCTGTTCCGGTTGGGCTACATCGCCCGGGAATCGAGCCACTCACGAGGATCGACCGTCGACCTGACGATGGTCGATCTCTCGAATGGCGAGGAGGTCGATATGGGGAGTGCGTTCGACCTCTTCAGTCCGCGCTCGAACTTCGCGCACGGCGATCTCAGTCCCCAGGCACGGGCGAACCGGGCCCGGTTGCGCGCCGCGATGGAGCAAGCGGGTTTTCAGCCCTACGCTCTGGAATGGTGGCACTTCACGCTCAAGCGCGAACCCTTTCCGGATTCCGCTTTCGACGTTCCCATCCGATAGGTGTCTGGCGTCGCCGCGCGGCTTCGCTCACGAGACCCGGACCGGCATCTGCCAGCGCTCCACCCGTCGGCGGGCCGCGTGGAGGGGCCTTCCGATGAGCCCGTGATGCGGCTCAGGCGCCGAGCGGGCTCCGCGCCGCCCGCCACAGGCGCCAGAGCCGGCGCCAGCGCGGGATCTCGATGCGCGTGTTGAGCGGGTCGTAGCCGGGGCGCTCCATCGCGTCGAGGTAGGGACCGACGAGGGCGACGGGCAGGAAGGCCGGCCGGGCGGCGGGCGCGATCGTGGCGCGGGCAGACGCGTAGGCCGCGAGGTGGCGCCGGGCCAGGGCTCGCATGTCGGCGGCGGCCCCGACCAGACCCGGCCCGCCGCGTCCCGTGACGATGTCGTCGCGGGTGACGCCATGCGTACGCAGGACGTCGGCGGGCAGGTAGACCTGCCCTGCCCGGGCGTGCCAGGGCAGCGCCCGCAGCAGGCCGGTGACCCCGTAGGCGACCCCGGCATGGCCTGCCGCGGCGGCGCCCCCTGGCTCCGCCCCGTCGCAGAGCACGAGGGAAGCGAGGCGGATCAGGGCCGAGGCGGTCTCGCCGCAATAGCCTTCGAGGTCGTTCACCCGCGGCATCGGATCCTCGTAGAGGTCGAACACGCGGGCATCGATCAGGTCGACGAAGGGCTGGCGCCCGAGCTTGCGCTTGACGATGGCGTCGTCGAGCGCCGCGGCGACGGGATTGGCGCGCACGTCGCCCCTCGCCTCGCCCTGCAGCGCGTCGCGCCACCATTGCAGCCGAATCTCGCCGGCCATTGGGTTCGAGGCCGCGTCGCGGACGCGCGCGATGGTGAGGCCGAAGGCGGCGAGCGCGAAGAGGTGGGGCCGGAAGGCGGCGGGTGCGAACAGGGTGGCGAAGTAGCGGTCCGGGTCGCCCTCCCGCACCAGGGTCTCGCAATGGGCGAAGGCGAAGGCCAGGCCCTCGTCGGTGCGTGGGGAGGCGTCCGTCTCGGTCACGCGACGGCGATCAGGGCAGCGGCGACCTTGCGGTTCTCCGCCAGCAGGATGTTGTAGGTGCGCGCGGCCGCGCCGGTCTGCATCACGTCGAGCCCGATGCCCGCCTCCTTCAACCAGCGTCTGAGACCCTCCGGCAACGGTGCGATGTCGAGGCCGGTTCCGATCAGGAGCAGTTCGACGGCGCCCGCCTCGGCATGGATCGGGCGAAGGGCGTTGCGGTCGATGGCGCCCGGATGCGCGACGTCCCAGGCCCGAATCCCTGCCGACGTCGCGAGGATCGAGCCCCGATGCGACATCTCCGCGAAGCGGAACCCGCCATTCCCGTAGGCGTCGATGAGGTGACGCCCCGGGACGAAGCCGTCGTGCAGGCTGCCGGATGCCAAGGCGGAGCTACTCCGCCGCCTGCGCCACGCGTCCGCCCTGGCGCGCCGGCGCCTTCGCCCCCGAGAGCATCAGGCCGATATAGATCAGGAACGGCGTCGAGACGAAGATGGCCGAGTAGGTGCAGATGACGACGCCGGCCAGCATGACGATGGCGAAGCCCTCGATCGCCTCGCCGCCGAACAGCACCAGGGCGAGCAGCGACAGGAAGGCCGAGGTGCCCGTCATCACGGTCCGCGACATGGTGGAGTTGATCGAGAGGTTGAGGAGCTCGACCGTGGGGATCGTCTTGTAGCGGCGCATCAGTTCGCGGGTCCGGTCGAACACCACCACGGTCTCGTTCAGCGAGTAGCCGACGATGGTGAGGATCGCAGCGATCGAGGTCATGTTGAACTCGATCCGGCTGATCACGAAGATACCCAGCGTCAGCACGATGTCGTGGAGCGTGCCGACGATGGCGCCGAGCGCCAGCTCCCGCTCGAAGCGGAACCAGAGATAGAGCAGCACCGCGACGACGGAGAGCACGACGCCGATCGTGCCCGACTGGACGAGCTCGCCCGAGACGCGCGGGCCCACCGTCTCGGTGCGGCGGAACTCGAAATCCGCGTCGAAGGCGGCGTGCGCCTTCTGCATCACGGCCGTCTGGCCCTGCTCGCCGGGCTGGAGGGGGAAGCGGACGAGGATGTTACCCTGGCCGCCGAGCTCCTGCACCTCGGTCTCGCCGAAGCCGAAGGCGTTGGCGGTCTGGCGTACGGCGCCGACATCGGCCGTGCCGCTCTTCGCCTGCAGCTCGACCAGCGTGCCGCCCTTGAAGTCGATGCCGAAGTTCAGGCCGATCGTCATGAACAGCACGACCGTCGCCACCGACAGCAGCGCCGAGAGCGGGAACGTGAAGCGCCGGAAGCGCATGAAGTCGAAATGCGACTCGTCGGGCCAGAGGCGGAGCAGGCGCATGGTCGGTCTCAGGTTTTGAGCGAGCCTCGCACGATATCCACGTCACCACGTCCCTTCGCATCACCGGCGCTGTCATTCCGGGGCGCTCCAAGAGCGAACCCGGAATCCAGAACTGCCGACGATTCAAGCTGGACCACCACCTGTGCGTCTGGATCCCGGGTTCCGCTTCGCGGCCCCGGGATGGCGGGGGGCTTCTCCAGCCGGGTCGATCACATGGAGATCGTATCGGGCTCCTCTCGGAATCGAAAAGGCGAAGTCCTGCCGATCAGAACGGCAGGGCCTTGGGTCGGGCGTAGTTATACCACAACGCGATCATCATGCGGGTCAGGGTCACCGCCGTGATCACGGTGGTCAGGATGCCGAGGATGAACACGACGGCGAAGCCCTTCACCGGGCCGGAGCCCATGAAGAACAGGATGATCGCGGCGATCGCCATGGTCGAGTTCGAGTCGATGATGGTGGCGAAGGCCTTGTCGAAGCCGGCCTGCAGCGCCGAGACGATGGAGCGCCCGGCCCTCACCTCCTCGCGGACGCGCTCGTAGATCAGCACGTTCGAATCGACCGCCGTGCCGATGGTGAGCACGATGCCGGCGATGCCGGGCAGCGTCATCGTGGCCTCCAGCACCGACATTAAGCCGAGGATGAGGCCGACATGGACGATGAGGGCGATGTTGGCGAAGAAGCCGAACACGCCGTAGGTCGCGAACATAAAGGCGATGACGAGGGCGGCGGCGGCGAGGGTCGCCATCTTGCCGGCCTCGATCGAGTCGCGGCCGAGGCCCGGCCCGACGACGCGGCGCTCGACGACGGTGAACTTCGCCGGCAGGGCGCCGGCGCGCAGCAGCACGGAGAGGTCGTTGGCCTGCTGCACGGTGAAGTTGCCGGTGATCTGGCCGTTGCCACCGGTGATGGCCGAGCGGATCACGGGAGCGGAGACGACCTCGTTGTCGAGCACGATCGCCATGCGGCGGCCGACATTCTCCGAGGTGGCCTGCCCGAAGCGTTGTGCGCCCTTCAGGTTGAACTTGAAGCTCACCATCGGTTCCTGCGTCTGCTGGTCGAAGGCGGGCTGAGCATCGACGAGGTCGCCGCCATCGGCCATGACGCGCCGCTCGACCGGAACCCGGGCGCCGCCCTGGTCCTTCGAGGGCAGGAGGTCGACATCGCCCGAGGGCGTGTCGGATAGCATCCGGAATTCGAGCTTGGCGGTGGAGCCGAGCAGGCGCTCCAGGCGCTCCGGGTTCTGCTCGCCGGGCACCTGGATCAGGATGCGGTCGGCGCCCTGCTGCTGGATCGAGGGCTCGGTCGTCCCCGTGGAATCCAGGCGGCGGCGGATGACCTCGATGCCCTGGCTCACGGCGCGGCGCGTGCGGTCGAGGATGCCGGCATCGGTGTTGACGAGGCGGATGAGGCCGTCGGGCTGCTCGGTGACCTCGAGCGTGCGCCCCCCGCCCTGCGTGACCAGCGTGCTCTGAATCGGCTGGGAGAGTTCCTGGAGCTTGGGCAGCACCTTGGCGCGGGCAGCGGCATCCGCGATCCGGACCTGCACGCCGCGCTGGAGGAGCTGGATGCCGCCCTCGGCGCGCACGCTTTCCTGCTGCAGGACGCGACGGACGTCGTCGCGCAGCGCCTTGGCCTGCGAGGCGGTGAGCTCGTTCTGGTCGACCTCGAGGAGCAGCTGCGAGCCGCCCTGGAGGTCGAGGCCGAGCACGATGGAGCGGGTCGGGATGATCCAGCTCGGGAACCAGCCCGGGAGCGAGGCCATGAAAGCCTTGCGGCTGTCCGCCGGGATGAAGCTCGGAACGGCGAGGCTGAGGCCGATCAGGATGACCGCCAGCGTCGCAATGATCTTGGTTCTCGAAAAGCGCAGCATCCGCCCACTCGTTCCTGGTGTCGGCGCGAGGCCCTCAGGCCGCCTTGACCGGGCCGCCCTTGACGCGGACCTCGGCGATCATCGTGCGCACGACCTTCACGCGGACGTTGGGCGCGATCTCCACCTCGATCTCGGAGGCCTCGTCGGCCACCTTGGTCACGCGCCCGACGATGCCGCCGGTGGTCACGACCGTGTCGTCCCGGCGCACGTTCTTGACCATGTTCTGATGCTCCTTCACGCGGCGCTGCTGCGGGCGGAGGATCAGGAAGTACATGATGACGAAGATGAGGACGAACGGCACCACCTGCAAGGCGATGTCCGCTCCGCCAGCAGCGGGGCCGGCCCCTTGCGCGAAGGCGGGGGTGATCAAACGCGTGACTCCTTGAGTTCAAAGCGGCCAAAGCCCGCGGAGGCGTCGAGCGCCTGCGGGCCGGCTTAAAAAGCGCGCGGACTATAGCCAGGGTCCGAGTGAAAGCAACGGCGCCGGGGTGAGGCGAATGGGTCGGGGTGAGGCCGTGCGTGATTTCGCGGCGCGAAGCTTCTAAAGACGCGGCTCTTCCGCACCCGGGGTCCCTTTTCATGACGGCCACGCCACCGCCCCCCACGCTCGACGCGATCCTGCCCCTGCTCGAGCGGATCGCCGACGCCTTGGAGCGATCAGCCCCAGCCGCGACGCCGAGGACCGACGTCGCGAGCGCGGACGCCTTCCTGTGGGGGCCCGAGCGTCGGCTGCTGCCCGTGCCGCGGGTCAACCGCGTCGAGATCGGTATCCTGACCGGGATCGACCGGGCGCGGGACACCCTCGTCGAGAACACCGCGCGCTTCGCCGAGGGCCTGCCCGCCAACAACGCGCTGCTCTGGGGCGCGCGCGGCATGGGCAAGTCCTCCCTCGTCAAGGCAGCCCATGCCGAGATCAACGCGGCGCGGGCGGAGGGGGCCCTCCCCCTCAAGCTCGTGGAGATCCACCGCGAGGACATCGAGGCGCTGCCGGACCTGATGGCTCTCCTTCGCCCGGACCCGCACCGCTGGATCGTGTTCTGCGACGATCTCTCGTTCGACGGGCAGGACACCTCCTACAAGTCGCTCAAGACCGCGCTCGACGGCGGCATCGAGGGCCGGCCTGAGAACGTTCTGTTCTACGCCACCTCGAACCGGCGGCATCTGCTGGCCCGGGAGATGGTCGAGAACGAGCGCTCGACCGCCATCAATCCGGGCGAGGCCGTGGAGGAAAAGGTCTCGCTCTCGGACCGCTTCGGCCTCTGGCTCGGCTTCCACAAATGCAGCCAGGACGAATACCTGGCGATGATCCGCGCCTATGCCGATCGCTACGGACTCGCCGTGGAGCCGGAACGGCTGCGGGCCGAGGCGCTGGAATGGGCGACGACGCGAGGCTCGCGCTCGGGCCGCACCGCCTTCCAGTTCATCCAGGACCTCGCGGGTCGGCTGGGGCAGCGCCTGGCCTGAACGCCCGCGCAGACCGACCTTCTCGGCGCGATGGGACACGATCCCGTGCGCTCGCCGGATCGGTGGCACCCTGCCCCGCGGCTCATCCGGCATTCATCGCAACCGTGATCAGCCTTCCCCACGCAACGGAGGAGGCGCGCCATGAGACGCATTCTGGCATTTTCGCTGGCATTCTCGGGATTGGCCCTGCTGACGGCGACGACCGCCCTGGCCGGGAACACCTCGTCGAATTCGAGCTCGAACAGCTCGAACGGCGTCCACACCCGCATCGACACCCTGGTCCGCGACGATGATCGCGGCCGCCGCTTCTACGAGCGGCGCTACCGCCGCAGCGAGGGCTACAGGGGTCGCGACGGCTACCGCGAGCGGGGTTACGGCTACGGGCCGAGGCGCCGCTCCCGGGACGATGACGACGATCAGGATTGAGGCCCGCGCCCGGTGCTCGAGCCCCAAGGCGGCACGAAGCCTCCGAACGGTCCGTTCGGAGGCTTCGTTGTTCCGTAGATTGGTGCTTGCGAGGCGTCAGTTGCTCGCGAGGTGCGGCATCGGGTCGACCGGGGTCGCGCCCTTGCGGATCTCGAAGTGGAGCTGGGGCGAGGTGACGTTGCCCGAGGCGCCGGACTTGGCGATGGTCTGGCCGCGCTTCACCTTCTCGCCGGGGCGGACGTCGAGCTCGGCATTGTGGGCGTAGGCCGAGACGTAGCCGTTGTTGTGGCGCACCAGGACGAGCTTGCCGTAGCCCTTCACGTCGGAGCCGGCATAGGCGACGGTGCCGTCCTCGGCGGCCTTCACCGGCGTACCTTCCGGCACGGCGATGTTGATGCCCTCGTTGCCGCTGGAGCCGTAGCCCGCGATGACGCGGCCCTTGGCCGGCCAGCGGAACGAATGCTCGGTCGCCACGGAACCCGTGCTCGCAGGCTCGACCTTCTCGGGCGCCGGCGCCGCCGCGACCTTGATGGGCGCCGCAGCCTTGGCGGCCTCGGCATCCTTCTGGGCCTTGGCCTCGGCAGCCTTGTTCGCGGCGTCCTTGGCGGCCTGCTTGGCCGCTTCGGCCTTGGCGGTCTTGGCCTCCGCCTCGGCGGCCTTGCGGGCAGCCTCGGCCTTGGCCTTGGCCGGATCGACCTTGGCTTCGAGCTTCGGCTCGGCCTTGGGCTCGACCTTCTTGGTCTCGGCCTTCTTCACCTCGGCAGCCTTTTCGGCGGCCTTGGGCGACTTGTCCTCCGCCTTAGCGCTCTGGCCGGGGCGGACGCGGCGCTTGGCGGCCTCGGCCTCCTTCTGGGCCTTGGCTTCGGCGAGCTTCTTCTCCTCGACAAGCTTCTTGGCTTCGGCGAGCTTGCGGGCCTCGGCCTGCTTGTTGGCCTCGACGAGCTTGCGCGCCTCGACGATCTTCTTGGCCTCGGCCTCCTTGCGGGCGGCCTCAGTGGCGCGCTTCTCGACGGCCTTCGGCGAGGGCGTCATCGGCGCAGGCGCCGGAGCGGGGCGGGCCGCGATGGACTTGCCGGCATCGGGGTTCATGCCCGAGGCGGCGCCGATCGAGGGCTCCGTCGAGGCGACGCGGCTCGTCATGGCCGGCGCGGGATTGGCGGCGGGACGCGGCGACATCCGGACGGTCGGGGCGGGCAGCGACTCGGACTGGACCTGGCCGGTGCGCAGCGGCGCCGTGCGCGGCATCTCGGCCTGATCCGGCAGGCTGCCGGTGGCCGAGGGCTCCGAGGCGGCGAAGGGATTGGTGAAGGGGTCGCCGAGCCGCGAGGCATCCGACGAACAGGCGGCGACGCCGCCACCGATGATGCCGACGAGCGCGAGGCGCGACAGCGCCCTCATTCCCCGACCAGTCCCGCGAACCCGCATCGACGCACCCGTTTGCTGACGCAACTTGATGCCGTCATTCAAACGGGATTCAGGTTAAACAACCGTTCCCGTTCACCGTGTTTTCGCAAGACTTGCGGAGAAACGGTGTCCCGGGCCGGGACGGCGGGCCGCTCTTACGAGAGCGCGCCGCCCATGATCTCGCGCTCGCCGCGGAAGATCTGCGGGCGCACGGGCAGGCGGCCGGTCTTGCGGCGCACGAGGAAGCGCGGGCGACGGCCGTTGAGGGAGCCGTGGCGGCGGCGCGTGCGCGTCGTGCCCAGCGCGACGGGGCCGAGCTGACGGGAGACCGTCGCGAGGGTGCCGTCCTCGCGCACGATCATCCGCGGCAGGGTCGACTTGGCGGCGCAGTCGCGCCAGACCGCGACGACGTCGTCCTCGCTGAAGGGACCGAGCCGCATCAGGGTGGCGCCCCCGGCATCGACGATGAGCAGGGCGAAACGGTCCTCGCCGCAGCTCTCGGCCGCCTCGGTGGCGAAGGTGAGCGCGACGCCGGCGGGCGCCGAGGTCCGCGTCCGACCGATCACCGGCAGGGGCGAAGCGGGGTGGACGTACGGGGCGGAGGCATCGGCCTCGACCTCGGAGTTCATGTTCGCGAACGTGTTCATCTCGCTGACGCCCTGTTGCCTTGGCGGCCCTAGTCGGGCCGTCCGTTATGACAAGCAGATTCGCGTCTAATCTCCTCGTTGCGCCTTAAGACTGACAGTTAAGCGATCATGGACACCGGTAAAGCCGCGGGAATGCTCAACGGTTCCTTGCACGGATTGGAAGGAAGATGGAGCTTCGTGAGCAGGGCCCGATCCTTGTGGCGGCCGGGCCGGCGGCCTACAACGCATGGGCGGGGTCGGGACCGCCGCGACGCCGCACGCCCGCGACGCCTCAGGCGGGCGCAAGACCAGCACGGAGACGCATGTCCGCACCGATGTCCTCAGAGGCCGCGCTGGCGATCGTCCCGGCCCTGCGCGAGGCGATTCGCGAGGCCGCCTCGCTCGCCCTGCCCTTCTTCCAGGCGGGCGGCCACACGCGGGCTAAGATCTGGTCCAAGGCGGGAGGCTCGCCGGTGACCGAGGCGGATGTCGCCGTCGACACCTTCCTGAAGATCCGTCTCAGCGCCCTCCTCCCCGAGGCCGCCTGGCTCTCGGAGGAGACGAGCGACGACTCGGTCCGGCTCGGGCACGACCTCGTCTGGATCGTCGACCCGATCGACGGCACCCGCGCCTTCCTGTCGGGCCATCCGGACTGGTCCATCGCGGTTGCCCTGCTCTCGGGCGGCGAGCCCCTGCTCGGTTTCGTCCATGCGCCGGCCACCGACCGCGCCACCGCGGCCAGGGCCGGCGCGGGCGCGACCTGCGACGGGCGGCC